>Ga0255336_100144_pt1 | contig 158096 bp, 135 predicted proteins | sample MeOH1_35cm_T3_17_FD_189102 | JGI IMG/M metagenome (GOLD analysis project Ga0255336, IMG submission 189102) | Sandy soil microbial communities from University of British Columbia, Vancouver, Canada - MeOH1_35cm_T3_179 | ecosystem: Engineered > Artificial ecosystem > Sand microcosm > Unclassified... | reverse complement strand
ACGAGCGCGACGCGGGCGTGCCGGCCGAGCCGCGCGGCATGATGTCGACGCCGCTCGATGCCAAGCTGAGCGCCACGGTGCTGCGCTTTCTGGAAGCGATGAGCGTGCCGCTGGAGGCGGAGTTGCTGGGGCCGGCGCTGGTGCGCGAAATCTACTTCCACGTGCTGACCGGCGAGCAGGGCGGATCGATGCGCGCAGCGCTAACCGCACAAGGCCAGTTCGCCAGGATCGCCAGGGTGATCCGCAAGATTCACGCGTGTTATCGCGAACCGCTCGACGTCGGGCAACTCGCGCTGGAAGCGAACATGAGCGTGCCCACGTTGCACTCGCACTTCAAGGCGGTGACACGCACCTCGCCGATGCAATATCTGAAGTCGACGCGGCTTCACCAGGCGCGCCTTCTGATGGTGAGAAACGAGGTGACGGCGGCGTCAGCGTGCGTGCAGGTAGGCTACGAGAGCGCTTCGCAGTTCAGCCGCGAGTTCAAGCGGCTGTTCGGCCGCACGCCGGTTGAGGAGGCCGGGCGGATGCGCAGAACCTTCGCCATTCCGCCGCCCGCGCCAGGCTCGATCTTCGTCGCGTCGCACTGAACGGGCTGGCCCGGTGCCCGCGACGCAAACCGTGCCTGTCCGTTCCGGCGAACCGTCGTTACACTTCGAACCCATGCTGCAGATCCTCGGCAAGACCTCGTCCATCAACGTCCGCAAAGTCTTGTGGACCTGTGCGGAGCTCGCGCTTCCATTCGAACAGGAGGACTGGGGCTCGGGATTTCGCTCGACCGGTGCGCCGGAGTTTGTCGCGCTTAATCCCAACGCGATGGTCCCCGTCATCAAGGACGGCGACTTCGTGTTGTGGGAGTCGAACTCGATCATCCGCTATCTGGCCGGCCGCTTTCACGGCGAGTCGTTGTATCCGGTCGATTCCCGCGAGCGCGCCCGCTGCGATCAATGGATCGACTGGCAGGCGAGCGAACTGAACCGCGCCTGGAGCTATGCCTTCATGGCGCTCGTCAGGCATTCTCCGGCCCACCAGGACGCGCGGCAGATCGATCTGTCCTGTGAAAACTGGGCGAGGCAGATGGCCGTCATCGAAGGTCAACTGGAAAAAACCGGCGCGTTTATCGCGGGAGACGCGTTTTCGCTCGCGGACATTCCGATCGCGCTGTCCATCAACCGCTGGCTGGAAACGCCGTTGCGGCATGGCGATTTACCCGCGGTCGCGGCGTATATGGCGCGTCTCGCCGCGCGCGAAGGTTACCGAACCTATTGCCGCAACGGCACACCGTAACGCCGCACGCCCTCCAAAGACGCTTGCGTGCACCCGTGCCGCTTACAAACACCGTGTGCGAATGCTTACGGATTCCTGCCTGCGCGAGCGCTTCTGCGCGGCGCGCCCGGAGTCGCCTACAATGGCCGCTTTTGCGACACCGATTGAAGGCTCCACGATGCGGGTATCGAAAGTTGCGCTGGCGTTATTGACAGCGTGTTTCACTCTGAACGCGAGCGCCGAGATGACGGCCGCCCAGTACAAAAAATGGGCGCATGCCGATAACAACTCGGTCTACGCGGCGTACATCACCGGCACGATCAACGCGTTCGGCTGGGCGAACGGCGACCAGGTCTCGAAGAAGCGTCCGCCGCTTTTCTGCCCGCCGCAAAATCTCTCCATCGGCAACCAGAACGTCTACCCGTTGCTCGACGAGTTCTTCAACAACCACCCGAGCATTTCGGACGACTTTCCGATCGGCCTCGCGATACTCCGTTCGCTGCAGGGCGCGTTTCCCTGCTGAGATCGACCGGGCGGCGTGGTTCGGGTGGGGCATCCTGGGCCCCGCCGCCTGTCTAACCCGAAGTTAAGCCCGAAGTTAAGCCTGAAGTTAAGCCGGCACTCAAACCCGAGCGAGCTTCAAACCCGAGCTTCAAACCTGAACGAGCTTCGGAATCTGCACGTCCGGATTAACGTCGGCTTCATAATCCACGCCCGCGATCTCGAAGCCGAACAGGCGCAGGAAATCCGTCTTGTAGCCGGCGAAATCGGTGAGTGCGTAAATATTGTCGTTGGTCACCTGATTCCAGAGCGCCTGCACGCGGTCCTGCACTTCGGGATCGAGTTCCTTGTAGTCCGCGCGCAGACGGCCTTCGTCGTCCTGATGCGGCGCGGCGCCGTACAGGCTGTCCTTGTACAGGCCGTAGACCTGTTCGATGCAGCCTTCGTGCGTGCCTTTTTCCTTCATGACCTTGAAGAGCAGCGACAGATACAGCGGCATCATCGGGATCGCGGAGCTCGCCTGGGTGACGACCGCCTTGAGCACGGCAACGCGCGCATCGCCGCCCTTGGCCGCCAGCTTCCCGCGAATGCCGAGCACCTTCTGGTCGAGGTCTTTCTTGGCCGCGCCGATCGAGCCGTTCCAGTAGATGTCGTGCGTGATCTTTTCGCCGAGATAGGTGAAGGCGGTGGTCTTCGCGCCGTCGGCGAGCACGCCGGCTTCGAGCAGGGCGTCGATCCACATTTGCCAGTCTTCACCGCCCATCACCGCGACGGTGTGGTCGATTTCTTCCTGGGTGGCCGGTTCGAGCACGGTTTCCTTGATGACTTCCTTGTCCGTGTCGATGCCGCGCAGATTCACGGCACGGCCGACCGGTTTGAGCGTCGAGCTGAACACTTCGCCGCTCTTCGGATGCGTGCGCTTGGGCGCGGCGAGACTGTAGACGACCAGGTCGACCTGACCGAGATCGCGCTTGATGATCTCGATGGTGCGCTGCTTGACTTCGTCGGAGAAGGCGTCGCCGTTGATGCTCGTCGCGTACAGGCCTTGTTCCGTGGCGAATTTCTCGAAGGCCGCGGTGTTGTACCAGCCGGCGGTGCCCGCCTTGGTTTCGCTGCCGGCGCGCTCGAAGAACACGCCGAGGGTGGCGGCGTCGGAGCCGAATGCCGCGCTGATGCGGGCGGCAAGGCCATAGCCCGTGGATGCGCCGATCACGAGCACCTTCTTCGGGCCGTTGGCGATGGGGCCGCGTGCCTTGACGTACTCGATCTGTTCCTTGACGTTGGCCTCGCAGCCGGTCGGATGGGTGGAAACGCAGATGAAGCCACGCACGCGCGGTTTGATGATCATGAAGCACCTCTTGTCGGAATTGGCGACATTATAGTGGGCCTCGATTGTTGCGGGCAGGCCGCGCCGGTTTGGCGGCTGGCGACGCGCCCACGACGCGCCGGCGCGACAAAAATCGGCCCGCGCCGCGCATCTTGGTAGGATTGCGCCTTTCCAAGCCGACTCGAAGCTAGCGTGAAGCGCCTGATCCCCTCATTTCTGGAGACCCTTGAAAAAGGGCTGACTCTGGCGAACCCCCTGATCGCCCAAGCCCTGTGGCACCTGCGCCATCCTACCCGGCGCGGCGTGCTGAAGGCTTGCGCGGCGACTCCGCTGCTGTTCGTGCTGTATGTGCTGATCCTGATTCCGTTCACGCCGGGCATCGGCGACATCCGCAAGGCCAAGGTCGAGCAGCCGGCGCAGATTCTGTCGGCGGACGGCAAGCTGCTGGCGGAATTCAAGCCCTCGAACCGCGAGTGGGTCAAGCTCAGGGACATCTCGCCGAATGTCGTGAATGCGCTGATCGCCACCGAAGATCACCGCTTCTACCAGCACTGGGGCCTCGACTGGCGGCGCACGGGCTCGGCCGCGCTGCATACGTTTTCCGGCGACCGGCAGGGCGGCTCGACCATCACCCAGCAGCTCGCCCGCAATCTCTATCCGGACGAAATCGGCCGTGCGCCGACGCTCACGCGCAAGCTCAAGGAGGCGATCACGGCCTTCAAGATCGAGGCGCTCTACACCAAGGACGAGATTCTCGAGACCTACCTGAACACGGTGCCGTTCCTCTATAACGCGTACGGCATCGAGATGGCGGCCCGCACCTATTTCGACAAATCGGCCTCCGATCTGAGCGTGCTGGAAAGCGCCACGCTTACCGGCATGCTCAAGGGCAATAGCTACTACAACCCGGTGATCAACCCAGAACGCGCGTTGCAGCGGCGCAATACGGTGCTCGGGCAGATGGTCAAGTACGGCAAGCTGACGCCCGCGGCCTACGCGACGCTCAGCCGCCGGCCGTTGCGCATCGACTTCGAGCGCCAGACCGAGCCGCCCGGACCCGCGCCGCACTTCGCGCAGCAGTTGCGCAAGTGGCTCGCGTCATGGGCGGATCGCAACGACTACAACATGTACGCCGACGGGCTGGTGGTGCGCACCACCATCGATTCACGTTTGCAGACCATGGCGACCCAGGCGGTCACCTTGCAGGGCAACCAGTTGCAGGGCATCGCCAACTCGGCGTGGGGCACCCGCGCGGGCTGTTCGAACGGCCGCGACCTGCTGCAGACATTCCTGCGCGAGACGCCCGACTACCGCGCCGCCAAAGACGCGGGCTTGAGCGATGACGACGCGCTCAAGCGCGTCTCTTCCGAGCGCGATCTGGTGAAGTCGCTCTGCGAGTCCAAGACGCGCGTGCAGGCGGACTTTCTCGCGATGGACCCGCGCAACGGCCAGATCAGGGCATGGGTGGGCAGCCGCGACTTCAGCCAGGACCCGTTCGACCACGTCCAGCAGGCGCGGCGCCAGCCGGGCTCGACCTTCAAGCCGTTCGTCTACGCCGCGGCCTTCGAGGCGGGCGCGAAGCCCACCGACACCTTCGTGGACAAGCCGGTGGAAATCCCGCTGGCGGGCGGCGAAGTCTGGCGGCCGAGCGACGAGGACGAGCCGAGCGAGCGCAAGATCAGCCTGCGCGACGGCCTCGCGTATTCGCGCAACCGGATTACCGCGCAGCTGATGGAGACGGTCGGGCCGAACAAGGTCGCGCGCCTTGCCCGCGCAATGGGCGTGCGCGACAGCGAACTGGAGCCGGTGCCGTCGCTGGCGCTCGGCACGAGCCCTGTCACGCTGAAGGAAATGGTCTCGGCCTACGGCACGATCGCCAATCTGGGCGGCTACGTGGAGCCGGTGATGGCGACGCGTATCGAGAACCGCAAGGGCGAGGTGCTGGCCGAATTCGCGCCGGTGCCGCCCAGACAGGAATTGTCCGCCGATGTCGACCGGGTGCTTATCGACGTGATGCGCGACGTGGTGAATCGCGGCACGGGCTCGAGCATTCGCAGCCGCTTCGGCGTGCGCGGCGATGTCGCGGGCAAGACGGGGACGACCCAGGGCAATGCGGACGGCTGGTTCATCCTGATTCACCCGCAACTCGTGGCGGGCGCGTGGGTGGGCTTCAACGACAGCCGCGTGACCTTGCGCAGCGACTACTGGGGGCAGGGGGCGCACAGCGCGCTGCCGATCGTCGGCGATTTCTTCCAGCGCGCGCAGCGCTCGCGGCTGATCGATACCCGGGTCAAATTTGCGACCGACCAGGAACCCGGCTGGTTCGCCGAGCGTTCGGGCCGGTTGCGTACGTGGTTCCAGAATCTGTTCGCCGCGTCGCCGGCCAAGCCGGAGGCGCCAGTTGCGCCGCGCGGGACGACGCGGCGCGCGCCGGCCGCGGCTCCTGCCGAGCCGTCGGCGTCCGCCGCTGCGGCGCAGCCGCGCGCCTTGCCGCAACCACCGTTGCTTCAGGCGCCGGGCTCCGCGCCGGTGGCCGCGAGCGGGGCGGTCGACGGTGAAGCGCGCGGCGGCGGCGAGCCGGCCTCGGCGCCGACGCCCACCCCGGACGACGTAGTGCCGCCGGACGCCGGCAGCCCGGCCAATGCGTTGCCGGCAACGTCGGCGAACGGCAGCGGCACGCCCTGACGGGCGGAAGCGTCCGCGGCGCTCACTGGTGCGCCACGGCGCGTCCGCTCGCGGCCACGGCGGGAGCAAACGCGCTTACGGCCGCGCCGCCTGGGTCCGGGTCCCGTCCGGCATCTCCGGATCCGTAGATCCGGACGACGCTTCGAGCGAAGCGTCGTGATGCAATAGCAGGACGGCGGCGACCCCGACGAGTCCCGCGCCCGACAGACACAGCAGACCGGCGCCGAAGCCGCCGGTGCTGTCCTTGATCCAGCCCATCGCGTACGGTCCGAAGAAGCCCGCCAGATTGCCGAGCGAGTTGATTGCGGCAATGCCGCCCGCCGCCGCCGCGCCCGACAGGAACGAGGCGGGCAAGGTCCAGATCACCGGCAGGCAGCCGAAAATGCCGAATCCGGCGATCGACAGCGCAATCATCTTCTGCACCGGATTGTCGAGCCCGGCGGCCGCGGCGATGCCGCCCGCCGCCACCAGCAGCGCGAGCGCCACATGGCGTTTGCGTTCGAGCTTGCGGTCCGAATGCCGTCCCCAGAACACCATGCTGATCACGCCGACGATGTACGGCAGCGACGTCACGAAGCCCGTTTGCAGATTGGTGAGCCCGAAGGCTTTGACGATCTGCGGCAGAAAAAAGCTCAGCCCGTAGTTGGTTGCGTTCGCACCGAAATAGACGAGCGCGACCGCGAGCACGCGAGGATTGAAAAGGGCCTCTTTCACGCTGAACGCATGCACTGCTTCGCGATGCTCGCGCTCCCGCTTCTGGCGCGCGACCAGCCACTCGCGTTCGTCGGCGGCGAGCCAGTTGGCGTCGGCGGGTTTGTCGGTCAGGTAGTAGAGCACCGCGAACGCGAGCACCAGCGCGGGCGCCGCCTCGATCAGATAGACCCATTGCCAGCCGGCCAGTCCGGCGAAGCCGTCCATCGACAGCAACGCACCGGAAATCGGGCCGCCGATCACCGTGGACAGCGGGATGGCCGCCATGAAGTAGCCGACCACGCGGCCGCGATACGCGGCGGGAAACCACAACGTGAGCAGGAAGATGATGCCCGGAAAGAAGCCCGCCTCGGCCACGCCCAGCAGAATGCGCAGACCGTAAAACACGTGCGCGGTTGAGAGCCCCGTGAAACGCGCAATATCTGGGATATACGCCATCGCACCCGCGAGAATGCCCCACGTGAACATGATCCGGGCAATCCAGCGGCGCGCGCCGAATTTCTCCAGCAGCAGATTGGACGGCACTTCAAAGAAAAAATACGCGATAAAGAAGATCCCGGCGCCGAAACCGAAAGCACTCGCGGACAGGCCGAGCGCCTTGTTCATCTGCAGTGCAGCAAAGCCGACGTTGACGCGGTCCAGATAAGCTATGAAATAGCAGAGGATCAGGAACGGCACGAGCCGAACCGTCACACGTTTCATGGTACGTGCTTCGAGCTCCATCGATTGTCTCCTCCGGTTCAATGTCCGGGTGGTTGGAATGGCGTGGTTACAGACTAGACGCTGAGGTCCGATTCCGGAAGTTTTTTGCGCCATGCGGCGAGCGATTGTTTAGGCGCGAGCAACAGTGTTTTCAGATGGCGAGGCTGATCTCTTGCGCGTGATTGCGGATAATTCGATATTGGTTAATCCGCAATGATGTGCAGGTGAAATATGTTCAACACGGTTTCAGGGCGCAGGCCCGGCGGCGCGGTGGCATCCGGTCCGCACAACGCGAGAAATCCGCTGCCGGGGCGCGCCTTCATCGCGGTCATCGTCGCGTGCGCGAGTCTGATGGGATGCGCCACGTCGAGCGACGTGGTTGCCACCAGCAAGCCCAACACGTATACGATCGCGGCAAGCGCGACCGGTGGGCGGATGGCGTGGGCGCGCGCGCATGAACAGGCCATGAATCAGGCGCGCGATTACTGCGAGCGTCGCGGCATGCAGACCAGCGTGACGGCCGAAACCGTCAGCGGCGTGCAAATGCTGACGGAGCATGGTTCATCCATGAGTTTTGAATGTCACCCGAAGTTCTAGGCTTGCAATCGACGCCGCACCGTTTCATGTCTCGACCGGACGCCGCAGCGGTCGATCGTCAGCATCCCTGAGTACGACCTCGATCCGCGCACAAGTCTGCGCTGCGTGACGGCCATCGCTTTGACCATGCCGGCGCCGTAGGCTCTACCCGTATTTACTATTGGCTGATCGCCGCCTAGGATGGATTGACATCCGCGCCCGATGACCTACGCGATCGTCGTGGAGGGGATTCAGTGGCCGGCCAATGAGCCGACCTGCAAACAGGCTTAAAACAGGCCTTAAAACAGACTGGCCCACGGTCCACAGCGAATCGCCGAAAGCTTGCCGACAGGCACCGCCGGCACGCGAGCCAACTGGCTCTTCGCGGTGACCCGAGCGGGAGATCCGGCAGTCGCGCGCGATCATCGTCGCCAGAAAGAGAATAGTGCGCGGCTGGAAGTCTTCCGTTGTTCCTGTGCGTCTTACGGCACTAACCACTTTGCGGGAGAGCGTCATGATTCGCGCCGAACGTCGGATCGTGTTCGCGGCCATCGCGGTATTCGTCGCGCTTGCCGGCATGGGAATAGTCATTCGCGGCGTGCTGTACGACACCCATAACGCCACGGTGTACGGAGGCGTATTGCTGGTGCTCGGCGTCGCGGTGCTGGCGGTGATGCTGACGCCGCGGCCGACGGACAAGTCTTGACGCAAAGTTGAAAACGCCCGCTTCAGCGCTTGCGGGAATCGCCTCCAGGCGATCCAGTTCGCGCAAGCAGTCTCTTTGCTGCGAGTGAAAAGGATGTGCCGCAACCGGATGTCGGTCAGAGCCGGCGTGTCCCGGCTGACGTAAGTATCCGTGAGCGGTTGATGAGCGGACGTCCGTCACGCAGCGGCTGCCAATGATCGGTCCGCACGCCGGTCGTCCGGAGCGGTCCTCACACCGCTCCAGATTCTCATGCGTTAGAAGAAACCCAACGGCTGGTTGCTATAGCTCACGAGCAGATTCTTGGTCTGCTGATAGTGGTCGAGCATCATCTTGTGGGTTTCGCGGCCAATGCCGGACTGTTTATAACCGCCGAACGCCGCATGCGCCGGATAGGCGTGGTAACAATTGGTCCACACGCGGCCTGCCTGAATCTGCCGGCCGAAGCGATAGGCACGTGTGCCGTCGCGCGTCCACACGCCCGCGCCGAGACCGTAGAGCGAATCGTTGGCGATTTCGAGCGCTTCTTCTTCGGTCTTGAACGTCGTGACCGATACCACAGGTCCGAAGATCTCCTCCTGAAAGATGCGCATCTTGTTGTTGCCGCGAAATACCGTCGGCTTCACGTAATAGCCTTTGCTCAACTCACCGCCCAGCGTATTGCGTTCACCGCCAATCAGACACTCGGCGCCTTCCTGTTTGCCGAGATCGATATACGAAAGAATCTTTTCAAGCTGTTCCTGCGAGGCCTGCGCGCCGATCATCGTTTTGGTATCGAGCGGATGCCCTTGCGCAATCGCCGCAACGCGCTTGAGCGCACGCTCCATGAAGCGGTCGTAGATCTTTTCATCGATCAATACGCGCGACGGACACGTGCACACTTCGCCCTGATTCAGCGCAAACATCGCAAAGCCTTCGAGCGCCTTGTCGAAATAGCCGTCGTCCTCATTCGTCACATCGGCGAAGAAAATATTCGGGCTTTTACCGCCGAGTTCGAGCGTGACGGGAATGATGTTCTGGCTCGCATACTGCATGATCAGACGACCGGTCGAAGTCTCACCGGTAAACGCGATCTTGGCGATGCGCTTGCTCGATGCCAGCGGTTTGCCGGCTTCGAGACCGAACCCGTTGACCACATTCAGCACACCCGGCGGCAGCAAATCCTGAATCAGTTCGATCAGAACGAGGATCGACGCGGGGGTTTGCTCCGCAGGCTTCAATACGATGCAGTTTCCGGCGGCCAGTGCGGGCGCGACCTTCCACACGGCCATCAGGATCGGGAAATTCCACGGAATGATCTGACCGACCACGCCCAGTGGCTCATGAAAATGATAAGCCACGGTATCCGCATCGATCTCGGAGAGGGTTCCTTCCTGGGCGCGAATGCAGCCGGCGAAATAGCGGAAGTGGTCGATCGCGAGCGGAATGTCGGCGGCGAGCGTTTCGCGGATCGGCTTGCCGTTGTCGATCGATTCGGCAAACGCGATGCGCGACAGGTTCTGCTCCATGCGATCCGCGATACGGTTCAGGATCGTCGCGCGCACGGCAGGCGCCGTATCGGCCCACGCCTGGCGCGCGCGGTGCGCCGCATCCAGCGCGAGTTCGATATCTTCTTCCGTCGAACGCGGGATCGACGTAAAGGGTTCGCCCGTGATCGGCGACACGTTGTCGAAGTACTCGCCCCGCACCGGCGGAACCCATTCGCCGCCGATGAAATTGGCGTACTGCCGCGCATACGGAAATTCGACGTCGAGAAACTGCATATCTGCGTGATTCATGCCTGACTCCTCCAATGATTGTGTGAGCGGTGCCGAGGGAGAAAGCCTGCTTTAGCGCGGCCTGCATGCGCTGCGGCGCTTCTTCATCGTGCGGAGCATTCAGCGAGAAGCGTGCCATTGCCCGACATGCGCGCCGCATGCATGGCGACGAGTGGCGGCGGCGTGTGCGTGGTCCGCTTGATCGGCGGGGAACTGTCATTTTTAGCAACACCTGCGCGCTCGAATGCGCCACGTTGCAACACCGTCGCCACGTCCTGCGAGCCGTTCCTGCGCGTGCATGCGTGCCGCTTTTCATCGGCCATCGTGGCCCCGGACGGAACCGCCGGCAATGGCACGCGACTTGCCTTGAATGGCCGGCAGCCAGTCTGCGTTCACTAGACGATGGCGCCGCACGGCCTCGCGTCGACAACTCAACAGGAGACAAGGATGAAAGCACGTTTAGCTTCGGCGACGCGGCCCACGGCGCTTGCAATGAGCGTGGCGACCGCCGTCGGTCTGGCACTCGGATCGGTAGCCGCGGGTGCCGCGGACGATTACCCGGCCGTCAGCTATGAACGTTTGACAGCCGCGCAAAGCGACCCAGGCTGGCTCACGTATTACCGCACCTACAACGGCCAGGCGCATTCGCCGCTCAAGCAGATCGACACCGCCAACGTGAAGAACCTCAAACAGGTCTGGAGCTACAAGTTTCCAGCGGACTTGCAGCAGGGGTTCGAAGCGACGCCGATCGTCAACGGACGCTATCTCTTCGTGACCACGCCGAAGGACAACGTCTACGCATTCGACGCGGCGACGGGCAAGCAACTGTGGAAGTTCGAACCGAAGCTCGGTGCGGAATCGTTCAAGACGGCGTGTTGCGACGTGATCAATCGCGGCGTGGCGCTATACGGCAAGAATGTGTACGTGGCGATGCTGAATGGCGACGTCGTCGCGCTCGACGCGCAGACAGGCGCGCTCGCGTGGCGCAAGCAGATGTTCGAGCCGGGTCTTGGCTACGCGTTCTCGCTCGCGCCGCTCGCGCTCGACGGTGCACTGGTGGTGGGTAGCGCGGGCGGCGAATACGGCGCGCGCGGCTTTATCGCGGCGTTGAATCCGGACGACGGCAACGTGCTATGGAAGCGCTTTACGGTGCCCGCCGCCGGAGAGAAGGGTGGCGAGACATGGCCGAACGGCATGCAGGAGCATGGCGGGGCGCCGGCCTGGTTGACGGGCACTTATGACGCCGCATCGAAAACACTCTACTGGGGCGTGGGCAACCCCGGCCCGTGGCTCGCCGATCTGCGTCCGGGCGACAACCTCTACTCCGATTCGCTGCTCGCACTCGATCCGAAAACCGGCAATCTCAAGTGGCATTACCAGTACACGAAGCACGACACATGGGACTACGACGGTGTGAATACGCCGGTGCTGGCGACGATCAAGTATCAGGACAAGGAGTACGACGCCATCATCCACGCGGACCGCAACGGCTTCTTTCACGCTATCGACCGCGGCACGGGCAAGCTGATCTACGCGAAGCCGTTCGTGACCGCGACTTCGGTAACGGGCTACACCGCGGAGGGCGCGCCGATTCAGGATGCGTCGAAGTACCCGAAGGCCGGCACGACGATCGAAACCTGCCCGAGCTTCCTCGGCGGCAAGAACTGGTGGTCGGTTTCATACGACCCGGACAAGCACATCGCCGTCGTTCCGGCGCTGCATGCGTGCATGTCGCTGTCGGGCAAGTCGGTGAACTACATGGAGGGGCTGCCGTATCTCGGCGAAGGCTTCGAAATCAAACCGGAGCCCGGCAGCAAGGGCTATGGCGAACTGCAGGCGATCAATGTCGACACGGGCAAGAAAGTCTGGAGCCATTGGAGCAAGCTGCCGTGGAACGGCGGCGTAGCGACCACGGCCGGCGGCCTTGCCTTTAGCGGTTCGCTCGACGGCCACCTGTATGCGTTCGATGTAACGACCGGCAAGGTGCTGTGGCAAAGCCCGAAACTTGCGAGCGGGATCGTCGCTCAACCTTCGGTGTTCGAGGTCGACGGCAAGGAGTATGTGGCCATTCTCGCGGGCTACGGCGGCGCGAATCCGATCTGGGGTGGTCCGATGGCCAAGGCTGCGGAGAAGGTTCCACGCGGCGGCACGCTGTATGTGTTTGCGCTCAACCACGGCTGATGTCCACGCGGCTGTCACGACAGTCTGGTTACGACCACATGGTCGTGGCGGCCCGGCCTCTTCTGGAAACAGGATCATGAAGACTCGACTCAATTGGTTCGCTTTCGCCGGTGTCTTGCTGGCCACCGGCACGCTCGCGCCGGGATTCGCCACTGCGGGCGTGCGCGCGTGCACCTTCCCCGGCAGTCCATCGACCGCGCTGGACGAAGCGGTGACGCGCGAAGCATTTCGCACGGCCGGGATTGCGTTGTCGCTCGGGCCCGGCGGATTCGACGGCGGTGACGATGACGGTGTGTCGCTCAAGGAACTCAACGCGGCGTTGGCGGGAAAGTGCGATGTCATTGCCGGCTTTCCGCGTTCGGCCATCGCGGATGGCGCCGGCAGCAAATTGACCTTCTCGCGCGGCTATCTGCGCTCCGGGTACGTGAGTGTCACCACGCGTGAATCGTCCACGCCCGCCGGCGAGGCCGAGGTGGTGGCGGCCACCTATGCGAGCCCCGCGCAACTGATCGCCGTGCAGCAACCGAACATCCGGCTCGACCTGGAGAACACCGCGGCGCTGACGGTCGACGCTCTCGCGCGCGGGCAGGCGCATCGCGCGATCGTCTGGTATCCGGCGGTCGTGGCCTACACGATCGCGCATCCCGAGCGGCACTTCCGGGTCGTCAAGACCGTCTCGCCGTACGCCGACTGGCAACTGGTGTTCGCCTTCGGCAAGAATGGCGCCGCATTGCAGCCGCGGATCGACGCCGCGCTCGCAAAGATGGCAGCGGATGGACGGCTGGCGTCGTTGTCGCGCCACTGGATGCTCCCTGATACGGCGCATGCGGCCGGTTCGCCAGCGGCCACATTTGCCTATCGTGACGGCCCCGCTCGCAACGATGCCGGATGGCGGCTCACATCGGCATCCAATCGCGGCTCGCAGGCGGGGCGCTTCATCAAGGTCGATGCGAGCGCAGCCGCTGATGCGCCGGGCTTCGATCGTGCGCAGGTCGCGCACGGCAAGACCCTGTATTCGAGTTCCTGCGCGAAATGCCATGGTCCGGACCTGCAGGGACTGAATGCGCCCGCGTTGCGCGGCCCGTCCTTTGCGCCGGCGGCCAATGCGAAGCTGACCATCGGCGGAGTGTACGGATACATGGCGAACAATATGCCGGCCGACCGTCCTGGCAAGATGAAACCGCAGGACTATGCGGACATCATGGCGTTCCTGCTGTATTCCAACGGCTATAGCGCCGGCAGCAGCAAGCTGACTGACGACAGCGCCAAGGCGTCCACCACACCGCTGAACGCCCGCACGCCGCAATAGCCCGGACAGTCTTCTTCACCTTCCTCACCGCACAAAAAAAGGCCCGGCGATCCCCTGTCATTCACGGGAACCGCCGGGCCGCCTGGAAGCAGTCACTTCATCCCAACCGCAATGCGTTCTCTGCGCCGCCGGCGGCGAGCTGATGATGTCAGTCCAGCCAGCCGCGCTGCCGCCCGTGGTCGATGAAACGGTACACGTCGGCGGCGAGATCGGATGCGCTGAACAGATCTTCCAGTTCCCCGATGATGTCGTCCAGTTCGCGGGTTCCGTCACAACGCGCGAGAATTTCCCCCGCGCTCGGATTGAGCTTTACCATGCCTTCCGGGTACAGAAGCACGTAGGCATCCTGAACGTCTTCCCATTGCAGCCGGAACATCGTGCGCAGACAGGGCCGAAGGCTGGCGTCGCGGTCGTGGTGCGGAGCGTTCATATGGGTTACGCCTTTTCGATCGCGTCGGGCATCGACCACAGAATGTCGAGTGTGAAGCGCGGGATGTCGAGGGGACGCTGTTGCACGTCGGCAATGCTGCACGGCGCGTGCCGCGTGAAGTCGTCGCAGGTGAGTCGGGATTCCCTCGTGGGATGACGCCGTTCGCACCCGAGATTTCACGAGCCATGCTCCGGACGCCGACACGCACGCTCGCAGACCGCGAGGGGCGTGCGGCGCCTGATCGTTGCTTTAGCGATTAGCGATATACATCGTGATTTCAAAACCGAAACGCAGATCGGAATAGGCGGGGGTGGTCCATTGCATAGCTGTCTCCTTGAGTACGACATGTGATTGAGGAACCGCGTGGTTCAAGCGGCCATGCTGAATAATGCAAAGTCTGTGCCGGACACATTAAATTCCGCTTCGCGGTCGCACAGATCGAAACACATCATTAGCATGGTCAATCGAATGCAAATTGAAAGAAAAGTCCGCGTTCGTCGGACGATAAACCGCCTCCGGCACTCGCGCACACCGAGGCGGGCTGTTCATTCCAGGCACAGCAGTGTTGCAAATTGGAGCACCTGTGACACACGGGTCAGGCCGCGTCTTCCGCGTCGTTCAAACCGTGCGCCGGCAGCTTTCTATAAATCGTGTTGCGCGAGATGCCGAGCGCGCGGGCAGCGGCCGACACATTGCCGCCATGCTGTGCGACGGTTCTGGCTATGACGCTGGTGGCGACATCTTCGAGACGTGCGCTTGGCAGCGGCAACGTTTCGGTGCCGGCCGCGCACACCGCGGGCTCAGTGCGCAAGCCGTCGAAGAAGTCGTCGGGCAAATGCTCGTGGCGAATCTGCCCGTCCGCATCGACCATTGCGGCGGCCGTGCGCAGCAGGTTGCCGAGCTGCCTGAAGTTGCCCGGCCATGCGCACTGCTCGAACAGCGCCATCACGTCCGGCGCGACGCTCAAAGGCTGCCCTTCGGCGCGTTCGGCCGACGCGCATTGCAGCATCTTGTGGATGACGGCGGATAGATCCGTGCGCTCGCGCAACGGCGGCAGTTTGACCACCATGCCGTTCAGGCGGTAGTACAGATCCTCGCGAAACCGTTTCTGCGCGATCATTTCACGCAAATCGCGATGGGTCGCGCAAATGATGGCGATGTCGACCGGTATCGACTTCGAAGAGCCAAGCGGATTGACAAGGCGTTCCTGCAACACGCGCAGTAGCCGCACCTGCAACGGGTAGGGCATGTCGCCGATTTCGTCGAGGAAGAGGGTGCCGCCATTGGCCTGCAGCAGTTTGCCGACCGCGCCTTTGCGCCGCGCGCCGGTGAACGCGCCTTCCTCGTAGCCGAACATTTCGGATTCGATCAGCGTTTCCGGGATCGACGCGCAATTGACCGCCACGAACGCGCCGCAGCGCCGCGGCGAGTCGTTGTGAATCGCCTGCGCGAGCAGTTCCTTGCCGGTCCCGGTTTCGCCGGTGATCAGGATCGGAATGTCCTTGCCCATCACCTTGCGCACTTTGCCGATGACCGCCGCGATCCGCGGGTCGCCCGTGTCGAGGTAGCTGAGCCTCGACATCGCGCTCGCGGCCGGCGCCGGCGGCTCCGCGCGGTGCGCCGTGCGCGCCTCGCGACGCTCCTGCGGCGGCCAGCTTTCTTCTGCGCGTGCGGCGCGCCGGAATTGGACGTGCGCGCAGGCCACCGAGCCGTTGTGCAGGTTCAGCGACAAATGCCGGTCGCGGCTGATTCGCAGGTCGTCGATCAGTTGCGCGGTGGTGCGCCCGAATAGCGACGACAAGGTATGCGCGCGCAAGCCCGCGAGCGGCATGCCCAACTGGAATTGCGCACTGCGATTGGCCGACAGGAAGCGGCCATCGCAGGTGAACGCGACGATGCCTTCCATCAAGGTGCCGAGAAACTCAGGGCGGCCATGAAAGGCGATTTGCAAGGTGTCGCGAAAGGTATTGGTAAACAGATGATTTTCGATCATCTGCACGGACATTTTCGCCAGCGCCATGGTGTGCTGGTGATAGCTGCGATAGTCGCCGGTGACGTCGAGCACGCCGATCGGATCGCCGTATGGATCGAGGATCGGCACGCTGGAGCAGGTCAGAAAGCGATTGGCCGCCAGGTAGTGCTGCTCGCCGCGAATCACGGTGGGGCATCGCTCTGCGAGCGCCGTGCCGATCGCGTTGGTGCCCTGGCGGTCTTCGGCCCAGTTCGCGCCCGGACGCAGCGCGACCTTCTCGGCCCGCCGCAGAAAGTCGTCGTCGCCGATCGAATGAAGGATCAGGCCTTCGGCGTCGGTCAGCACGATCATGCTCTGCGTGTTGACGATCTGCTCATGCAGTGTTTCCATCACCGGCGTGGCATGTGCGCAGAGCACACGGTTCTGCTCGAGCTTCAACGAGAGTTCGGCGGCCGGCAATACGTCGTAGTCCGGCCGCATCGAGGCGCTCAAGCCGAAGGTTTCGGAACGCTCGTGGGATTTCTGAATCGACGGCGTGAGCCAGCCAGGCTCACGTGGCGCCATTGACGTTACCGCGTGACAGACTTCATCGCGCATTGTCTCCTCCTGTTCAGCCCCGGTCGTTATGCCAAGGTGGTGCGGGTGTTACGACAGGCAAGTCCCATGCCAACGGAAACTGGCGGCGCGTCGGCGGTCGTTGCTGCCATGGCCGGTTTTGGGCGCTCTGTTCTGATCTGAAGTGCCGCGCGTCGTGCGGGCAGCGCCGACACTGGGGATAGTCGTCCCGAAACGCGTAGTCGGTTTGATTTGAATCAAGCACGGCATAGCCGCTCGTCTCTCGAACTGCCTCACGAGCCCGCGGGTTTTCCCCATACAAGCGATTCGGGATGCTGCTCCACGTAGTCGGAAAGTGCCTTCAACGAGGCAAGCGTGCGGCGTAATTCGGTCAACGCCCGTCGTATATCGGTTTGCATCGGCGAGTCCTGCTGCAGCGTGGCGTTGGCGGCGTTGAACGACTGTTCGGCTGTCTCAAGCGTTGTGCGTGCCTGCGGAACCAGTTCTGTGTCGATGCGCAGGAATAGCGCTTGAGCGTGCACGAGCGCCTGATTCAGATTGGCACCGATCTGCTCGATGGGCATGTTGTCGAGCCGGTCCACGAGGTTGGCGAGCTGATCCTGCAACTCCTCGAGCGTGTTGGGCACGGTCGGCAGTTCTACCGGCAGGCGCCGGGTGTCGATGCTGGCCGCCCGCGCGTGCGGGAAGAAGTCCAGCGCCACATAACGCTGGCCCGTCAGGACGCTGCCCATGCGCAACTGCCCGCGCAGACCTTGAGCCACCAGTTGATGCAAAAGCGCCTTGCCAGCCTCGCTCGATCCATGTCCGAGCGCCTCCCTGTAACGTCGCCCCAGACGATACGGGTACAGGTCGAGCGTTACGACCATGTCGAAGCGAACATCTTTGGGATTGAAGCCGACGTCGACGCCGGTGACCTCACCGAGTTCGACGCCTTCGAATTCGACCGGTGCGCCGATCGTCAGTCCGCGCACGGACCCGTCGAACCTCATGCGCACAGATGCAGCGGGGCCGTCGTCGGCGTGGTTCATGGCTTCGGCTTGCGTGGCGGCCAGCGCGAACGCGGCGCCGTCGGCGGCGCGTTCGGTCGAAGCCGGCGTGGCGGGCAGGTCGAACACCACGCCGCCGGAAAGCACGGCGGCGACGGATGGGATGTCGAGGCGCAATCCGCTGGCATCCAGACGCAGATCGATGCCGCTTGCGTGCCACCATCGGGTGCGTGAAGTGACGTAACGGTCGTAGGGCGTTTTCACGAAAACGTCGACAGCGACGCCCACACCGTTTCTGCTCGGCGAATAGTTCAGCACGCGGCCTGCTTGCACACGCCTGAAATAGACCGGCGAGCCCACGTTGAGCGAGCCGAGCGAGGCGGCGTGGAGGACGAAGCGTCCGCCGTTCTGGTCGCGAGCAACCGATGGCGGTGTCTCCATGCCTATGAACGTGTTGCATAGCGTCGACGCGCGGCCGACATCCACGGCGAGGTAAGGCGCGCTGACGAGCGTCGCCAGCCCGGTGACGCCCGTCATGCCGATGCGCGGGCGGACCACCCAGAAGCGCGTGTCGCACGTCGCGAACCGTTTGGCGGAGGGATCGAATTGCACGACGGCGAGCACGTGTGTCCGGTCTGCCGACAACCGCAATTTTTCCAGCCTGCCTATTTCGACGTTCTTGTAGCGCACGCGGGTCTTGCCGGCTTCGAGTCCTTCGGCGGTGAGGAAGCTGACCGCGACCTCCGGGCCCGAGTGCGCGACCCGCGAAATAAGGAATACTACGCAGATCGCGGCTGCGGCGAGAGAAGCAAGCCAGATCGATAAAGATGGCGGGCTCGTTTGCATTACAGTCTTCCGCAGATCACGTCGGCTATGCCCTCAAGCACCTTGCCCATGTGACGGGAGCCGATGGCCAGATACGCCCGCAGGCGGTACACGCCGCAGGTGACGGTGCGACGCGTCGTCTTTCGCGGGCCCCGAGCCATGCTGTTGTCCTGGCGGTGAAGGTTTGTCGGGTGCGGCCGGCGCATGATGTCCTAACCCTCTGAAGACGCCTGTGGGACTAGTGCCAACCGGCATGGCCATCCGGGCCAAAGCCCAGGATCAGCGTGATATAGACGAGCGCGGCGAAGATCCCGGCCAGCGTGCCCAACACGTCCCTGGCAGTTGGACCACGTGCGAAATGAAGCGGCATCCCGACTAGCAGGTACGCCACCGAAAAAACGATGACGACCATCAGCGTCGGCGGCGCACATGAAACGACGAACGCGACAAATCGGTGCATGTGCAGACCTCGCTGTCATCGGGAAAATCGAACCTGGCGTCGCCCCGGGTAGCGCAAACCGACATGTCGGCTCGATCGCGCCATATCGCTGCGCTGTCGCGAGCGAGACGGCAACCGGAACAGCCTCAGCGAATCTCGGCGACCAGCGCGTCGGCGCCCTTGTCGAGGCCGGTCTTTGCGGCGCTCAGGGAACCGAAGGCTGCCGGCAGGTTCATGGCGTTCGGATATTGCTTGGACACGTAGGCCTTCAGGAGTTGGCCGCTGACGCTGTCGTAGATCTCCACGGCGTAGGAGACCGAACCGCTGAAGGCGCCCTGTGCGCCGCGGATCGACTGCACGCCGTTGTACAGATTGCCCGCAAGGTCGAAATGCATCACCTGTCCGGCAAGCAGCGTCGTTTTCTCTGCGCCGGTGAGCGTCAGCTTGACGCGCAGCGTGTTCGGGCCGGCCTGCGTCGCGACGTCGAATCGTGTCGCCATTTTCTTCGAGAAGGTTTGCCCCATGTAATTGGCCAGCGCGCTGCGGTCGTCGCGCGTCAATTCGCCAAACTGGTTGTCGGCACCCTGATAGACGATAACCGGCTCCAGCATGACCTGCGTATATCGGGACCAGACGACCGGCGCCGCGTATTTGTAGGGCACCTTGCGTGAATCGTCGTCCCGGTTCTGCTTCAACTGCGACGACGATGAAATTCCCGTGTACGCGACGGGTTGCACCCCCGCGCATGCGGTGAGAGCGAGCATCGCAGCGACGGAGAAAAGAAGCGGGACGAGTTTGTGCGTGATCATGCGGCGGTCCTTGAGGGGCAACGGGAGGGGCGGGCGGCTTTCAGATCGGGCGAAGACCGATGAGGTCGAACAGTAGCACCGTCCCGGTCCAATTTAAACCGTCTATCCGGTTTGTTTAATAGCGACCGGTGGCGGTACAATCCATTCCTCGCGGCGGCCGCCCGCTTGCGGTAACGGTGGGGGAGCTTGTCTTCACGCATCCGCCGCACCGATTGACCCGCCAGACACCATCACTACGCGACAGCCACCGGCAAACAAAAACGCAGCCGTCGCGATGTCATCGATATCGAAAATGGACAACCAGACCCGCTCGGAGATTTCCCGCAGAAAAGCCATTGATGCGGCGCTCGCCATCCTGACCCGGGAAGGCGTGGGCGGACTGACGTTCGACTCTTTGTCGCGCGAAAGCGGCATCAGCAAGGGCGGCCTGTTGCATCAGTTTCGCACCAGGCAAGGCGTGCTGTGCGCGCTGCTTGAATATCAACGGCAGCAGTTCGAACAGATTGCACGCGAGTATGTGGCGAAGGAGGGCGCCTCGAAAGCCGAGCCGACGCTCGCGGCTCAGATCGCCATCTACCGGGAGTCGATCAATCAGCCGCATTCCGTGGCGAGAGCCGTGCTCGCAGCGCTCATCGAGAGTCCGAACCTGCTGGATGAAATGAAGAGCGCCGACGAAGCGAAAATGAAGTCGCTGCAGGACGAGGCAACAGATCTGGATTTGTCGTTGCTGCGCTACTTTGCCGCCAGCGGCCTCGCGTTTCACTCTCTGCTGGGCATGTCGCCTTTGACGGACACAGCCCGCAACCGGCTGTTCGATCGGCTTCTCGACGAAGAGCAGTGGCATGGGCAGAACACGCAAGGAAAACGTCGCAAACGATCCGCAGGATGACTCGCGGTGCGGGGCGCAAGAAAGCGCGCGTCACCGGCAAAAAAAGCGCCCGGTAACGGGCGCTTAAATTTATGCGAGGGGCGATTGCCGCGCAAATTGGCAGGCAGCCCAGTGCCGTTCCCTCGAACACGGTATGAGAGCGGTTTCGATCAAGCAGGCCGATTTTCCTTGCGCGTCACAAGGCCACCATCCCCATATTGCCGGATCACTTTCGCAATCACGACCCGATAGCCGTCCAACCAGTGAGCCTGCTTCGACTTCGCTTCGAGGTGTGTCGGATGCCTGATCAATTGCAGCAGTGCCTCTTCCGACTCCCAGTAGTAGACGTTCTGGATCAATCCGGCGGTGGCGTTCTCCCAGCTTTCCTCACCCAGATAGCCAGGCATTGCACGCGCGATTTCAGCGATCTTCCGGTCGAGGCGATGGAATTCCTCGTCGTACTGACCGGCCCTGAAAATAAAGGTGGAAGAGTACATAGGGCTCGCTCTGAGGATGAATGAAAGGGCACGCCGTCAGGACGTGAAGGGCTGGGCAAGGCCATCGCCGGCGCCTATCCGGAAGGCCACGCCGGAAGCCTGATTCGGGCAATCCCGAATCGCTTTATTCCGGCTTCTCCGCGGCCCGGGCGAGCATGGCGTCGCCAATCTGGAAGTTCTCGCGTGCCCTGAGCGCCTCACCGGCACCCCGAATATCCCGTGCTTCCTTGTTCTGGCCGAGCTTGCTTTTGCCGATCAGCCGCGTGATGTCGATCTGCAGGCCGATAATCGACTTGAGCATCGTATCGAGGTAGTCCTTCGGCGCGTCGGCCATTTTCCAGGGTTCGGGTTGCGAAGCCTCATGCGTGCGGGTCAGACGGCCGATCACGCCGCGCACGTATCGCTCGTCATCGCGAACGGAGACGCGTCCGTATGCATGCACCACGACGTAGTTCCAGGTCGGCACCTGCTTGTGCGACTCGTGCTTGCTGGGATACCAGTTTGGGGAGATATAGGCGTCTCCCGCGCGAAAGATCACGAGTACTTCGTCGCCGTTCGACACGTCCTGCCACACCGGGTTGGCCCGTGCGACATGGGCGTGCAGCACGCCTGAAACGCCTTCTTCCGCTGACAGTTCGAACGGAAGGTGATTGGCGTCCAATCCGCTCTTCCCATGCGTAATCAACGTGCCAAATGGATGCTCTGCGATACGCGCGTGCAGAATATCGAGGCGGGATTCATTGAAATGGGCGGGTACGTACATGTCTACTCCACGGAGGTGGCGATGCTCAGCGGTTCGAATTTCATCTGGACGCATTGTGATGGAAAACTGGTTTATGCTGCAGATCCAGTTTTGATCATTTTTGTAGAACCAGAATTATGGCGAGAACGGCAGGAGTCGCGGAAATTCCGTCGATCGGTACATTGGACCGCGCAGTAGGGAATCTGAGCCGTCAAGTGGCGCAGGCGTTGCGAGAGGCGGTACGCAAAGGGGACATCCAGCCTGGTGACGCATTGCCGTCCACGCGATTGCTGGCGGCTTCCCTGCAAGTCGCGCGCGGCACGGTGATCGAGGCCTACGAGCAGTTGATCGCCGAGGGCTTTCTTGAATCGAAGGGCGGTGTTGGCACACGCGTCGCTCAAGCATTGGCCGAGCCGCAGCCGGCGAGCGAGCCGCGCGCCTCGCGTCGGCGTATCGCGCGGCCGGGCTTGCCCGAGCCAGCCGCCACGTTTGCCCGGATTGCGCGGGAGTTCAGGCCGCTTGCGCCGGTGCCATTTGCGATTTCCGTTCCAATCGGTTTGACCGCGCCCGCCGACATCTGGCGCCGGCTCGGCAATCGTCTTCGCGCCAAGGGGCCCGGCGCTCCGGCCGGTTATACCGATCCGCTCGGCGCGCTGCCGCTGCGTGAAGCGATTGCCGGCTACGTGCGCAAGTCGCGCTCGGTGCGTTGCGATCCCGGTCAGGTCATCGTGACGAGTGGAACACAGCAGGGACTCTTTCTCGCATGTCAGGTGTTGCTGGCTTCGCGTGATCAAGCGTGGGTGGAAAACCCAGCCTACCGTGGCGTGACGGCCATACTCGAGAGCACGGGCCATCGCGACGCGATGATTCGCGTACCGGTCGACACCGAAGGCATCGATGTCGAAGCGGGGATCCGGATGGCCCCTCACGCGCGGGCCGCATTCGTTACGCCGTCGCATCAGTATCCGTTGGGCATGCCGATGAGCATGGCGCGGCGCAACGCTTTGCTCGCGTGGGCGCGCGCCAACCACGCGTGGGTCGTGGAAGACGACTACGATAGCGAGCTCCGCTATCAGGGTTATCCGTTTCCGTCGCTCCAGGGATTGGACCCGGATCGGGTCGTTTATCTCGGCACATTCAGCAAGATCCTGTTTCCGTCGTTGCGGTTGGGCTACGTGATCGTCCCCGATGATCTGGTCGATGCTTTTTGCGGCGCGCGCGTCCTGATGGACCGTCATCCGCCGAACGCCGATCAGCATGTGCTGGCGGCGTTCATGGCGGAGGGCCATCTGGAGCGCCACATTCGCAGAGTTCGCAACGTGTACGCGGATCATCGAGTCCAGTTGATGGAGACGCTCGATGCGTTGCTCCCCAAGGATCTGGCATGGCTGGAATCCGGCGACCAGGGCATGCACGTGATCCTTTGGCTGGCCGAAGGCATCGACGATCGCAAGGTGGTCGAACTGGCCGCCGCGGCCGGAGTCGCTGTGCGTCCTGTATCGCCGATGTTCGCGCCCGGAACGCAGCGGCCTGGCCTCGTCCTCGGGTTCGGAGGCTTTAGCCATGCACAAATGAAAGAGGCCGCGCGACGCCTTGCCTCGGTTATTGCCGAAGTGACGAAGTCACTCAAACGAAAACACGCTGCGTTAAGAAGACCGTCAATGCGAAGTGGCAAGAATTGAGGGAGCTTCGCGCACGAGCCCGAGCTCGTGCGTGCTGATCGTGATGAATCCACGTCCGTTCAAGGTCTGGCTCCGGGCTGTCATGGACCCGCAAACACGACATTTCAATTTAGCGGAAACACGACATCTGAACTTTGGACCAACATCAAAAATGTCGATAATTTATCTTATGTCAAATTACCGATCCCATTCGACATCACCCGTCGGCATCTACCACGCCACACACTGGAAACACCCAACCCGCCGCTCCGGATGTTCCCAAACCCCACCGACGAACCACACCCGCCCACCAGCCCCAAACGCTCCCCGGCTCGATCACCAGCGTAAAAGCCGCGGCCCCAGCACCGCGCCGATGATCGTCGGCACCAGCATCCCGAGCACATACCACACGCCCCAGAACGGAATGCCCATCTCAGGACAATGCAGGCAATACGCGAGCGTCGCGGTCGAACCGGCCAGCAAGCCTCCCGCCGCGCCCGTCAAAACGAGCCGGGTTGGCGCCAGCCCTCTGAGTGCCCAGAACACGGCGACGAAGCCTGGAATCGACAGCATGGCGATATTGAATGGGCACACGCGCCAGGTCTTGCCGAGCACCAGGGCGAGCCTTGCGTCGCCGGGCGCGGCCACGAGCACAAAGGCACCGGCCAGCCATACCGCCGCGATCGGCGCGGCGATCAGCCAACTGCTGCCACCCATACGCACGCCGGGACGGGCAAGCCGCGTCGACGTCCACAGCGAGCCGACCATCACACATAATGGCAACGCGATCTTGGCCCAGAAGATCGGCGTGACGGCCACTTCGGCCAGGTCGCGCCGGATGCCGAGCACCATCGCCATGATCAGCGTCGCACCGGCAGCACCGACCAGCACCGCGACGCCGAAGCGTTTCGTGAGCGCGTGACGGTCCACCGGCGCAACGCCGGTGGCAAGCAGCGAAATAAAGTCATCCGTTTTCATCGCGTACCTCGAATCTTTGCAGCCAATGCCTTGAGTCCACGATGTACGCCTATCTTGACCGCGGACTCCGACAAGCCGGTCAATTTCGCGGTCTCCGTCACGGACAGTCCTTCGAGTTTCACATGCACGATCGGCAAACGCTGGCGACCAGGCAACTGATCGAGCAGTTTCCCAAGGTCGCGCCTCGCTTGCGCCGGCTCGAGATCGGGCGCGGCGAGCAACTCGAATGCATCGTCAAGCGGATCGTTCAGCGCATCGTGCCGGGCGCGCGCCCGGAAGTAGTCCGTCAGCTTGTAACGCGCGATCGCGTGAATCCATGCCGTCAGCGGTTCCTGCGTGCGATAGGTATGCCGTGCGTTGTGCACCGCAAGCAATATTTCCTGCACGAGATCTTCGGCGTCGGACGCGCCATCGTAAAGCCGCCTGCGCAGGAAGCCGCGCAAGTGCGCACCCAACTCCGTGAGGAATTGCCGGTACGCGACACCGTCGCCGTCCAGCCCACTCAGGAACAGGGTTCGCAGATGCGCCTCTTTCGCCTGCGCTGCGGTGATATCGGTAGTTCGATTCATCTGGGGCGTCGGTTACAGGAAACAGGAGTTTATTCCATCGCCCACCCCTGGCGCTCGCGATCACGCCGCACCGCCCTCTTTTTCCGTTTCAGCAAAAAAAATCGCGCCTGCTGTAACCGCGCCGGCGCTGCTGGCGAACTACCTCACAGATGCGGGATGACGACGCATCGGTAGTTGCCGGAAAGCAGGTTCACCTCATCAACACTCGGACCCGATAGGCCGCTTCGGCCACGCGGTCCGATCAACAACATTCAAGGAGTTGCCATGAAACGCATTGCAATCGCAGCATTCGCCGCAGCGTTGCTCGTGAGCGGTGGTTCGGCGTTCGCCCAGGCGAGCGGCGCCATGTCCAACGATTCGATGTCGAAAGACGCAATGAGCAAAGACTCGATGGCCAAGAGTTCTATGTCCAAGGATTCGATGTCCAAGGACGCAATGAGCAAGGACTCGATGAGCAAGGACGGCAGCAAGATGAAGCCCGACGCGATGAAAAAAGGCGACGCGATGAGCAAGTAAGCCCCGAGGTGCATTCCCGGCCCGCCGGCCGGGAATGCACCTGCGAATCCTCATGCGCCTGTCCAGCGGGAGTCCGTCATGCGCTTCAAACCATTTCTGCCTGTCGCCGCGGCGCGGCTTGCCCGCGTCGCCGAAGGCTCGAGCCCGAGCGCCGCGACGATCCAACCCGCCTGGGTGCGTATCGCGCACTGGCTCAATGCGCTCGCGGCGGTGCTGATGATGCTTTCAGGCTGGCGAATCTACGACGCGTCGCCGGTGTTTCAAGGTTTCAGTATTCCGACCGGCGTCACGCTCGGCGGCTGGCTTGGCGGTGCGTTGCAATGGCACTTCGCGGCGATGTGGCTGCTGTTCTTCAACGCCCTCTTCTATCTGGCGATGAACCTCGTCACGGGCCGGCTCTGGTCGAAGTTCTTCCCGCTGTCGCCGCGCGCGATCCTGCACGACTTAGGTGAAGCACTGAAGGGCCACCTGTCGCACGCGGATCCGGCCCGCTACAACGCGGTGCAGAAATTCGCGTACCTGTTCGTGATGCTGGACATCGCCATCCTGATCATATCGGGACTTGCGATCTGGAAATCAGTGCAGTTCCCATTGCTGCGCGAACTGATGGGCGGCTATGACCGTGCGCGTGTCGTTCACTTCTGCGCGATGGCACTGCTGGCCGGTTTTATCGTCGTCCATCTGACGATGGTCGCGCTCGTGCCGCGTTCGTTGCTCACGATGATTCGTGGCCGCTAACCGAGGAGTACGATTGTGAAGCTTTTCAAACCTTCCTCTCCGGGCGTGGATCGCGAGTCGCTCAGTATCGACGTGCGTCGCGAGCTGGAGATGCCGTCACGGCGGCTCTTCGGCAAGCGCATCGTCACGCTCGGCGGCCTTGCCATGCTGACCGGATGCAGCCTGTCGGACGACAAGTCGGTCGAGACGTTCCTGTCGCGCGTGTCGAAAATCAACGACAGCGTGCAGGGCTGGCTGTTCGATCCGAACCGGCTCGCGCCGACCTACACGGAGGCGGAAATCACGCGTCCGTTTCCCTTCAATGCGTTCTACGGCATCGACGATGTGCCGCATGTGGACGGCCGCGATTTCCGCCTGAAGGTGAGCGGCCTCGTGCGGGAGAAAAAGGCTTGGGCCCTCGATGAACTTTACGCATTGCCGAAAGCCGAGCAGATCACGCGGCATATCTGCGTCGAAGGCTGGAGCGCGATCGGCCGATGGGGCGGCACGCCGTTTTCCGAGTTCCTCAAACGTGTCGGCGCAGACACGTCCGCGAAATACGTCGGCTTCAAATGTGCCGACGACTATTACGAAAGCATCGATATGCCGACGGCGCTGCATCCCCAGACACTCTTGACCTTCACGTATGACGGCGAGCAACTGCCGGCCAGATACGGCTATCCGATGAAGCTCAGGATGCCTACGAAACTCGGCTACAAGAACCCCAAGCACATCATGGAGATCTTCGTGACCAATACGTTCCCGGGTGGCTATTGGGTCGATCAAGGCTACAACTGGTTCGGCGGCTCCTGAACGGCGGCCCGAGTGCGGCTAGGTTCCGGCGCCGGAACGTGGAAAAAACCGGTTCTCAGGCCGTGGCAGCCCCAGATTTTCGCGCAGCGTGGTCCCTTCGTATTCGCGCCGGAACAGCCCGCGCCTCTGCAACTCGGGGATCACCTTGGCGACGAAATCGTCCAGACCGCCCGGCAGGTAAGGAAACATCACATTGAATCCATCGGAGCCCTCTTCCACCAGCCACTGCTCCATCTGATCGGCGATCATGGCGGCCGTGCCGACCATCTCCAGGCCCGCGTAACCGCCAATGCGCTGGGCCAGCTGGCGTATCGTCAGCCCCTCGCGCTCGGCCCATTCGATCACGCGTTGGCGCGCGGTACGGCTCGCATTGGTTTCGGGAATCTCGGGCAGCGGCCCGTCAGGATCGAAGCCGGACACGTCGTGTCCCAATGCAATTGACAATGAAGCAATGCCGCTATCGTCATGAACGAACGTGTCGAGCCGCGCTCGCGTGTCGAGCGCCTGCTCCAGCGTATCGCCCACCACGACAAAGGCGGCGGGAAGAATCTTCATGTGATCGCGTGGCCGCCCCAGCTTCTCCATGCGGCCTTTGACGTCGGCGTAAAAGCGCTTGCCGTCTGCCAGCCGTGTTTGCGCGGTGAACACCACCTCGGCGGTTTCGGCGGCGATCTGACGCCCTGCTTCCGACGATCCCGCCTGCACGATGACCGGCCAGCCCTGAACGGGGCGCGCGATATTCAACGGCCCGCGCACCGAAAAGTTCTCGCTCCTGTAGTTCAGCACATGCAGTTTCTCCGGATCGAAGAATGTGCCGGTGGCCGTATCGCGGATAAAAGCGTCGTCGGCCCAACTGTCCCAAAGTCCGGTGACGACGTCGAAAAACTCGCGGGCGCGCCGGTAGCGCTCGTCGTGCTCGACATGCTCGTCGAGCCCGAAATTGAGCGCGGCGTCCGGGTTCGATGTCGTCACGAGATTCCATCCCGCGCGGCCGCCGCTGATATGGTCGAGCGAGGCAAAGCGCCTTGCCACATGATATGGCGCGTCGAATGTCGTGGACGCGGTTGCAATGAGCCCCAGCCGCTCGGTGACCGCGGCGAGCGCGGCAAGCAGCGTGAGCGGCTCGAACGACGTGACGGTGTGGCTGTGCTTGAGCGCGTCGAGCGGCATGTTGAGCACCGCGAGGTGGTCGGCCATGAAAAACGCGTCGAAGCGGCCGCGCTCGAGCGTCTGCGCGAAACGCTTCAGATGCGCGAAATTGAAGTTGGCGTCGGGATAAGCGCCGGGATAACGCCATGCGCCGGTGTGAATGGTCGTGGGACGCATGAAGGCGCCGAGGCGAAGCTGACGTGACATGAAACGATCTCCGTCGCGAACGAGGTCGAGCCAGTTTAATCTGGCTTCGGCGCGGCTGCTTGCAAGCCGCCGGCGCCGCTATCTGACGCGGTGCGCCGGCCGCCGCAACCCGAGATTCTCGCGCAGTGTCCGGCCCTCGTAGTCTTCGCGGAACAAGCCGCGTCGCCGCAGTTCGGGCAACACCAGTTCGACGAAATCGTTCAGACCGGTGGGCAGCAACGGCGGCATCACGTTGAAGCCGTCCGCGCCGTAATTCACAAAACGCTCTTCGAGTTGATCGGCGATCTGCGCCGGGGTGCCGACGAGCTGCCAATGACCGCGCGCGCCCGCCACGCGCAAATAGAGCTGACGGATGGTCAGATTCTCGCGGCGCGCGATTTCGATCATCAGCGTTTGCCGGCTTTTGCTGGCATTTGTTTCGGGCAGATCCGGGATCGGACCGTCGAGCGGATACCCGGACAGATCGAAGCCGCCGGTCAGCCCCGAGACGAGTGCGAGCCCGACCTTGGGGTCGACGAGCGACTGCAATTGTTCGAACTTCTCTTGCGCTTCGTCTTCGGTGCGGCCGACAATCGGAAACACGCCGGGCATGATCTTCAGATCGTCTGGGTCACGGCCGTAGGTCTGCATGCGGCCTTTCACATCGGCATAGAAATCGATCGCGTCCTGCAGCGTCTGCTGCGCCGTGAAAATCACCTCGGCGGTCTGTGCGGCCAGATCCCGGCCGGCTTCGGACGACCCAGCCTGCACCGGATGCCCCTGGGGCGCGCGGGCGACATTGAGCGGCCCCTTGACCTGGAAGAAGCGTCCCTTGTGATCCAGCACATGCCGTTTGGCGGGGTCGAAGAAGCGGCCTTCCGCCTTGTTGCGAACGAAGGCGTCGTCCTCCCAGCTATCCCAGAGCCCCGCCGTTACTTCGGCGAACTCGGCGGCACGCGCATAGCGCTCGGCATGGTCGAAATGTTTGTCGCGATTGAAGTTCTTCGCTTCATGCTCGCTGGACGACGTGACCAGATTCCAGCCCGCGCGCCCCCCGCTGATGTGATCGAGCGACGCGAATTTGCGCGCAATGTGATACGGCTCGTTGAAACTCGTGGAGGCCGTGCCGACCAGGCCGATGCGCTCCGTCACGGCCGCCAGCGCCGAGAGCAAGGTGATCGGCTCGAACTGCGCGACGTAGCTGTGCGCGGTGCGGCTCAGAAAGTCGACGTTATCGCCCCGTGTGCCCACGCCGTCGGCAAGAAAGACCAGATCGAATTTTGCGGCTTCCGCGGCCCGCGCGAGCTGGACGTAGTGACGGAAATCAACGCCCGCGTCCGCGCGTGCATCGGGGTGCCGCCACGCCGCGATGTGATGTCCAGAGGGGTAAAGGAAAGCGCCGAGGCGCAAATGCCCGCTACGTCTGCTCATGAAAGCCCGCGAATCGAGTGTGGATGGGGACGCGCCGCGCCTGCGGGCTGTGTAACCCGAAGCTGTAGCCTGAAGCTGCAAGCGCGCGGCATCGCGTGTATTCGCCGAAGGACACCGCGGCATTCGACCACCGGTGACAGGCGAAGGCGTGCAACCGGTTCGATTCTCGTTGTGTTCGCCGCATTGCGCCACGAACAAATCGGCAGATCCATATTCGCCAGTGAACTAACGAAAACGGCTCGTAGTAGGCGGGAGCCCTGAAATCTCCGGCGAAAGCGCGTCACGCCCCGCCCAGGCCGCACAGCCGCTGCGCAAGCGGCATGTGCCGCCGGGATATGTACCGGCAGTGCGTGATGCGCCCTCGCCTCGCCACACTTAAAGCGCGGCGGTCTTGTCCCCCACCGCCTTGCTGCCCACCGCGTCCAGCTTGCTCTGCAATTCGGCTTTGCGGATTGCCATTTTTTCGCCCAGCGAGCGGAGGTTGCAATTCGACTTGCGCAGTTCCGGAAAGAGTTCCTGCTCCTCTTCCTCGACGTGATGGCCCACCATCTCGCTCATCACCTTGAAGGTCGCGTCGAATCCCCTGTCGCCGGCCTTCAGCGTTTCGAACTTCGCGATCAGCGTCTTGACGAGAAAATGTTCGATGTACGCTTCTTCCACGTCGATCGCGTCGCTGTCAGGCAGGGCGGCCTGCGCGGCGGGATACAGCAGTTCCTCTTCGAGCATCGTATGAATGGATAACTCTTCGCAGGCGCGCTGCGCCAGCGTCGCTTTCGCGTCCAGATCGTCGTCCGCGGTTTTCTTGAACGCCGCGAACAGCTTTTCTACCGCGCGATGTTCGGCCTCCAGAAATTCGACCGCATCTTGCGTAGCCGGATCGGTCGCTGTCTTGTCCTGTTTCGTCGTTTGCATCTTGCACTCCTCGTTCATGGGGTTGAACGAGTTGTCGCGCAAGCATCATGCCTGAGGGCTCAGGACCAGGGTAGTGTTGATGGCGAGCGAGAGCGCGCCGACCAGCACCAGACTCAGCGCCCACACCGTGTCCAGATTGAACCAGCTTCGCGAGACGAACTTGAGCCCGAGGTAGCGGTAGACCAGCCACGCCAGCAATCCGCCTGCCAGCATCATCGCGCACGCATGGACCGCCGAGACCAGCAACGCCATACCCAGATTCGCTTCGATCAGCGCCTGCGCGGCATGGTGCCCTTGATCGTCGTAGGCGCGGCAAAGCCCGAGGTAGATCGGCACGAGCATCAACCCGGCGCCGTGCGCCATGGCAATGGCGAAGGACCAGAGTGTCAGCCGCGAGGGAGGAATCCGCACGAGGACGCGCGGATGGCGTCGCCAGATCAGCAGAACTACGCCAAAGCCCATCACGAGCACACTGGCGCCGATCTGGATCGGGTGCTGCCAGGCGAGCAGGATGGTCAGCATGGCGAACGGCAGCATCACCAGCAACACCGCCAGCATGTGCCCCGCCGCGAGATAAAGGAGCGCGCGACACAGCGCCTGCGCGCGTCTTTCCATCAATCCGGCCGACACCGCGAGCGGCCATCCCATTGCCGGATTGACCCCGTGATAGAGGCCGCTCGCGAGAATGGCCAGCCACAGGCCGGTCTGCGACCAGCCTGCCCCGATCAAACGCCCACCGACGGGTAACAGAACGAATCGGTCGAGCAGTCTCCGCCTTCGAGCCGGATCTGATGCGCGCGGTATCCGTCGGGAAAGTCCACCCAGTAGTCATCTGTCAATGTCAGACCGCCGCCGGGTTCCGCCCGCGCCATGACCTGTGCCGCGGGCACGCCGTCCGGGTAAAACTGGTTGTCCCACGTCGAGTAGAGCGAGTTGGTCCAGTAGACACGCTTGCCGTCGCGGCTGATCTCCACCATCTGCGGACCACCCGCGAAGGTCTTGCCGTTCGAATGGGGCGTGCGCCGCGCGATGCCGCCGATGTGAACCGATCCCGTGAGCTTGGGCTTGCGGGGTTCCGTCACGTCGTACTGGCGCAGCTCTCCGGTTCCCCAGCAGGCGACATAGAGGAATCTGTCGTCGATGGAGAGATCGATATCGGTGACGAGCGGCGGCACCGCGCCGAAACCCTGGAGCAAGGGCGGCAGCAATTCCGTGGCTGCGGGCTCGGGCGGAATGGTGGCCGTCTTCTCGATGTGGAACTGCCCGCCTTCGCGCCACCATGTCCAGATCGATCCTTCCAGATTCGTCGTATCGACCACCACGCCGATAAAGCCGTATTCCCGGCTGGGATCGTGCGCGGGCCGCACTTCGAGCGCCATCTGGTGGTTCGCGCCGAGGTCGATGGTCTGCACGTTGCGCCTGCCGCTCAGATCCCAGAAATGAATGCGGTGGCCGTACTTGTTCGACAGCAGATCCTCGGGGACGATGCCGTTCTCGAATTGCGGCGGCAACGCCCATTCGCTCGACACCATGTAATCGCGCGGCAGGTTCCACCAGAAATCGTAGTGTTTCTTCTGCAATCCGCGGTCGAGCTCCCAGCGGCCGAGCACCTCGAACGTTTCGCAGTCCATGATGAAAATGCCCGGCGGCCCGTCGGTGCCATCCTTGCCGGCACCGCCGAGGGTGCTGATGTAAATCCCCTCAGGGCCGCAATGCACGGTATGCGGGCGCGAGTAGCCCGTCTTGCGGAAGATTTCCTCGGGCTCGATGATCTTGTGAATGCGCGCCTGGGTCGGGTGCGGATGCGTGTCCACAATGTAGATGCGCGAAGAACGCATGCCCGGAATGATCAGGTAGCGCCGCTCGAGGAACGCGTGGCCGGTCAGCGGCGACAATGCCGACGAGCATGCATTCCACCCGAAATGATGGAATTCGTCCCCTTTGTACGGCACCGGCACCGTATGCACCACCTGGCTGTAGGTTGGCGAACCGGGTTTCACATCGATGACGGCAAGCGCGTCAGGTTGCGAAAAATCGGGGCTGAGCAGTACGGTGTACGCGTACTCTTCCGCCGGCGCATCCATGGCGAGTTTCGGTGATGCATGGAACGTGGGATCCGGGCGCATACCCATGGCGGAAGTCTCCTTGTCTGTCTGGTTCGCAGGCCGTGGCACGGCTTTAGATTTGTAGTCCACGCCGGCAGCGAGAGCAACCGGAAGTTTCGACAATCTTTGTGCACTGCGCCGTCACCGCGCTCAGGCGCCCTTCGTTCATATCGTAGTCGCCAACACCGAATAGTTCTACAGAATCCTCGCGCGGCCTTCAGGTGGCCGGAGTGTGACCGAGGATGCGGCCCGTCAGTGCTGCACGCCCCAGCGCCGAACCGTCACGCGTTCGAGCGTATCGAACACCAGGTGCTCGATCAGCAAGCCGATCACGATCACCGCGGCAAGGCCCGCGAAAACGCGATCCGTATACAGCTCGTTGCGATTCTGGAAGATGTACCAGCCGAGGCCGCCGCTGCCGGAACTCGCGCCGAACACGAGTTCAGCCGCGATCAGCGTACGCCAGGCAAAAGCCCAGCCTACCCGCAAGCCCGCCAGAATCGCCGGCAACGCCGCCGGCACCAGAATCAGCAGCACATGGCGCATGCCGGTGAGCCCGTAGTTGCGGCCGGTCATGCGCAACGTCGCCGGCACCGATTGAAAACCGGAGTAGGTGTTCAGCGCCAGCGGCCAGAGGACGGAATGCACCAGCACGAACAGCAGGCTGCCGGTGCCGAGGCCGAACCACAGCAACGCGAGCGGCAGCAGCGCGATGGAAGGCAGCGGGTTGAACATCGCGGTCAGCATCGACAGGACATCGCGGCCCAGACGCGTCGAGACCGCGAGCGAGGTCAGCACGAAGGCGAGCGCGGCGCCGAGCAGATAGCCGCGCAGCAGCACCGACATCGACACGGCCGTTTTTTGCAGCAGTTCGCCGGACCACACGCCTTGCACGAATGCGCTGAACGTCGCGCCGAACGTGGGCAGCAGCAGGTCGTTGTCGAGCGCGCGCGCGGCGAACTCCCAGATGGCGATCAACACCAGCGCAATCAGCGTCTTGCGTATCCAGCCTTGCGCGAAGATGCGCTTGCCGAGCGGCAGCGGCGCTTCGAGAACGAGTTCGCCGAGCGGTTCGAGCGGGCGCTCGTATTCCTCGCGAACCGGCGGCAGCAAAGTGGCGGGCGAACTCATTGCACGGCCTCCGGCTCTTCAAACAGCAGGTGATGAATACGCGCGACGCTGCGCTGAAAATCGCCGCGCCCGAAACTGTCCTGAGAATACTGATGGCTGTTGAGCTCCGCGCGCACACGCCCCGGATGCGGCGACAGCAGCAAAATCCGGTTGCCGACCACGAGCGCCTCTTCGATGGAATGCGTGACGAACAGCAGCGTGAAGTTCACCTCCTCCCACAGACGCAATAGCTCTTCCTGCATCTTGCGGCGCGTGAGCGCATCGAGCGCGGCGAAGGGTTCATCCATCAGCAGCACGCGCGGCTGCATGGCCAGCGCGCGGGCGATGGCGACGCGCTGTTTCATGCCGCCCGACAAGGTATGCGGATAGGCGTTGGCGAAAGACGCCAGCCCTACCTTCTCCAGATAATGCAGCGCGCGCTCGTTGGCTTGCGCACGCGAGAGCTTCTTCGCGACGCGCAGCGGAAAGGCGACGTTCTGCAGCACGGTCTTCCACGGCGGCAATTGATCGAATTCCTGAAACACGACGATGCGATCGGCGCCGGGGCCGCGCACCACCTGGCCGTCGAGCGAGATACTGCCGGAGGTCGGTTGGATAAAGCCGGCCACTGCCTTGAGCAGGGTCGACTTGCCGCAGCCCGATGGGCCCAGCAGCACGAAGCGGTCGCCGCCATAGACGTCGAAGCTCACGTCATGGGTCGCGCGAACGATCCGCTCGCGTGTGCGGTATTCGAGGTTGACGTGCTCGACCGCGAGCAGCTTCTCGCTGGTCGCCGCAGCGGCCTCATCACCGTGGCGCGGAAACAGCAAGGCAGGATTGGCCACCATCAGATCGCTCCCTGTAAGCCGGCCACTCGGGCCGACGGAAAACCGGCGAAGCTCGGGGACGTGTTCACGGTCAGCTTCCCGCCGCGGTTGCCGGATCGTCGAAGAAGTAATCCTTCCAGGACTGCGGGTCGTTCTTGATCACGCCCACGCGATGCATGAATTGCGCCAGGCCGAACGTATTTTGCGGCGCGACCTTGAACTGCACCTGCGGATCCTTAATGACTTTCAGCAACAGCGTGCGGTCGATCTTCGACTGATTGGTGCGGATGTAGATATCGGCGGCGGCATCGGGATTGGCCGCGATGAAACGCGCCGCGTCCGCCAGTGCGTCGACGAAGGCGCGGTAGGTCTTGGGATTGCTGGCGCGGAATTTCTCCGTCGCATACAGCACGGTCGCCGAACTCGGTCCGCCGAGCACGTCGTACGAATTCAGCACGATGTGCGCTTTCGGATTGCCGGCCAGCTCCTGCTCCTGAAACGGCGGATTGCCGAAGTGCCCGGTGATTTCCGTACCGCCCGCGATGATCGCCGCTGCCGCATCGGGATGCGGCAGCGCCTGCGTGAATTTGTCGAGCCGGTTGTAATCCTTGTCGCCCCAGCGTTTCGCCGCCGCGTATTGCAGCACGCGCGACTGCACCGACACGTTGACGGCCGGCACCGCGATGCGGTCCTTGCCGGTGAAGTCGGCGATCGTCTTGACGTCGGGATTATTGCTGATGAGGTAATACGGCAGATTGCCGAGCGACGCTACGCCCTTCACGTTCTGCTTGCCGTGCGTGCGGTCCCAGATCGTCAGCAAGGGGCCGACGCCCGCACCGGCGATATCCACCGCGCCGGAGAGCAGCGCATCGTTGACGGCGGCGCCGCCGGAGAGCTTCACCCAGTCGACCTTGATATCGATGCCCTGCTTACGCCCTTCTTTCTCGACGAATTGCTGGTCACGCGCCACGTTCAGCAGCAGATAGACGATGCCGAACTGCTCGGCCACACGGATTTGCCCTTCGGCATGCGCGGGCACGCTCGCGCCGAGGCCGGCGGCCGCCACCGACAGGGTCAGCAGCGCCGCGGACAGGCGGCGAGCACAAGACGACCGCGCGGCGGTCGGGTGAAACCTGGCGAACATCGGAACTCCGGTCAGCGTATGAGAGTGGTGAAAACGGGCCACGTTGCCGTCAGAACGGCACGTTGCCTTCAATAGTCGTGCGATACAGTTTGCGGCGCAGATGATCGGGCGTGCCGGCCGCGAGATGCATCAGCGAGCGGTTGTCCCAGAACACCATGTCGTGTTCGGCCCACTGATGCCGGTACAGATGCTCGGGGCGCACGCTATGCGCGAAAATTTCCTCCAGCAATGACTGGCTTTCTTCTTCCGGCATGCCGATCACGCGGGTCGTGAAATGCTCGCTGACAAAGAGCGCCTTGCGTCCGGTCTCCGGATGCGTGCGTACGATCGGGTGCACCACCGGCTTGACCTGGGCGATCTGCTCGGCGGAAAGGTTCGGACGCCACGGGCTGCGCTTTTGCAGCTCGGCGTATTTGGCGAGATACGTGTGTTCCGCCGAGCGTCCTTCCACCGAGGCGCGCAAATGCGCGGGCAGCGTGTCCCACGCCAGATGCATGTTGGCGAACAGCGTGTCGCCGCCTTCCGAAGGCAGTTCCTGCGCATGCAGCAGTGAACCGAGGCTCGGCTTCTCCTTGTACGAGAGATCCGAATGCCAGTAATGCCCGGCGTCGCCCAGACCGATCGGCTGGCCGTTCTCGACAATGTTCGAGACGACCAGCACCTCGGGATGGCCCTGCAACTGGAACTGGTGCAGCACGTGGATCTGCAGCGGACCGAAGCGGCGGCTGAAAGCGATCTGCTGATCCGGGGTGATGCGCTGATCGCGGAACACCAGCACGTGATGGTCCAGGTGCGCGCGGTGAATACGGTCGAAATCGTCCTGGCTCAGCGGCCGGCCGAGATCGAGGCCGAGCACTTCCGCGCCGACGGGGCCGTCGAACGCGCGAATCTCGATGTGCTGGGCACGGTGGGCAAGGCCAGCAGCGCCGGCGTCGGTAGATGCAAAGGCAGTCGTCACAGGACACTCGTCGTCGAATCGGATCGGAACACGCCGGCACGGGCGCAGTCAGCCGAATTTACCGGCGCATGCGCGCGCCGGCAACGAAGCAAATCCGATACGGATATCTGCTGGAGTGATAAAGCCGATGTTCTAACGCGTTGCGGCCCCAAGCGTCCCGTGCGCTGCCCTGCGCCTCCCGTGCGCGGATGCGCCGGTCACGGCCGTCTCTGACGCCTCAGGCAGCTCCCGCGCTAGCCGCGCAGGTCGTAGTGGCTCTTGAGCATACGTTGCAGCTGCCGATTCCTCGCCTCATCCGCGCTGATCCTGCTCCAGGTGAGCCCAGGAATCCTGTAGTTGGACTTGAGCGCGCGCAGGCGTTGAGCGCGGGCCTTGTGCGTTGCCGGGTCGATGGTCACGCGCCACACGAGCTTGCCGTCGAGCCTGCGCGCTTCGAGCTGACTCGGCCCGTCGGCAACGACGCAATAGCCATCCTTGAACAGCAAGGCGGCGTTCTCGTCCGCCAGCCATTTCGCCGTCTTGCCGACCCCTTTCGCTGTCCACTTGCGGACGTAGTCGAGAAGGTTGTCCCACCGCTCGATGCCGGGCACTTGCGTGACGAATCGCGTCGTACCCGGCGGCAAGGCTGAATCCGGATTCTTCGCGAACTCGTAGAGCTGGAACCGGTTGCCCGCGGTGCTGCTCCAGAAGGTGTGCATGTTGATTGGCGGCGGCGTGACCGGCTTGCCGTCAAAACCGGTCATGCCCCATTCGGATCGGCTACCCAGGTTTTCTCTCGTGACATAGGGATAGAAAGAATACTTGCCGACACTGAGAAACTTGCGATCCTCGGCATGAATGAGGTGCTTTCCATCGTATTCGAAAACGCCGTTGCGATTGGTTCGCGCGGACGGCGCCGCACCGGTGTAAAGGTAGCCGCTGTTATCCACGCGAAGCACCCGGTTGTTGTCGCCGGCGAGGTGAAAACGGCCATCGTCGCCCATGACGAATTGGGTAGTGTTGCCCGGCACGTCGGCTCGGCGCGAATAATCGAAGTAAACGTCGCCCTTGTCGCCGGCGTACAGCTTGGTCTGCCATCTGGCATCGCCGTATCCCCACAGGGTCAGCGGGCCGCGATAGTCGAGGCGCCGCGCTTGCCGGCCGGCGAGATACTCCACCTGTGAGCGCGCATGATCGTAGAACTCGGCCTGCGTGCGATTCGGATCCTGATCGGGCCTCGGCACCGCGGGTTTGCCGTCGTACGAGACGCGTGACATGAACGGGCTGTGACGCTTGTCGTTCCACACGGGACTGTCGACCGGATAGCGCGCCAGTTGCGGCTGGGCACCGGCCGTTCGCGTCTGGTTATAGATATCCCAGCGGTAATCCGGATTGGCGACGAACGGCTGCAATCTGCCGTCCTGCATGCGCTGCCATCCCACGATCTGCGTGTAGTCGATACGTCCCATCGCTGCCTGTTCGTGGGTCTGCGGGTCACGGGCGCCCGCGCCGAGACTTCCGTCGACATCCACCATGTTCGGTGTCGGCGCCACCCGGTAGATGTACCCGTCGTTCGACCCGGACGCGAGGCGCTCCCGCGCCACGCTGCCACGCTCGAACGTGCCGAGATAGCCTGCTGAATCGACGGCTGACGGATCCGCACCGACGTCGAAATTGTGCATGGCAAGACTCACGTCTTTCAGCGGCGTGCTCTCCATGCTGAAACCGCCCTGTGCCTTCAACGCTTCGGGCGTCACGGTAGACGGGCGGAACAGCACGGTGTGAGGCGAGGCTTGTGGCGTGTCGGCAGACCGTTTCCTGACCTCTTCGCGAGGCATGCCGAGCCGCCCCATGTCAGGCTCAGGCGGCAGAGTGAGGGGCGGCACGGCCACGTGGTGCGCCTCCGCGATATCGGCCAACGTGACGTTGTTGATCGGCGATTCTGCCGCGACGACGAATTCCGCCTGGCTCGCGCCGTGCACCGGCCGGCTTCGCTTCAGATTGGCAAACCACGTGGTGCTCGCATGGTCGGTGTCGCCCTCTTCCGGGTACTCGGAACCATACCGACTGCTGATCGCGGACGACATATCGGCAAAATTCCGGTAGCTGAATACGCCGGCCGTCGGATCGTAGATCTGGTACGCGTCATTCAGATAGTTCGCGGACGGATTGATCCGTTGCACGATCACCGCCGGATCTCCGCAGGCGACGCTGCCTCGCGCGCGGGTCGTCCCGTCGTCAGCCGGATTGGCGCGGGACGTGAAACGGATTTCGACGAAGTCGTCGTCATAGCCCCGCAAGCTGTTGTCGCGGACATAGGGATGCCCGAAGTGCTGATCGAGATCGTCGGCCAACTGGGCGGCGTTTCGAATATTGCTTTGGCCTTCGTGCCTGATATGGTTCGGCACCGTCGACACCACCGAATACCGGTTCGCAGCCTGCAGGCCGTGGATCTCATCGATTGCGGCTTGACGCGTCGGCGGGTTGCGTAGCCGTTCGCCCAGATCGGCTGAAGCACCTGCCAGGTTTGCGACATGGCCACTGGCAACATTGACGAGCGCGTCGACGGCCATACCGGTGCCGGCATCGGCTATCGCGCCCGGGCCGCTCGTGGTCGTGGAACGAAGGTCCTGCGCCGATGTGTTCCGCTCGCGCGCGGTGGCCGCATACAGGCGAGACCGATAAGGTTCCGGCGAGGGGGCGGGCGGCACCAGCGGCTGCGGGGGAGCCGCTACGCGCCCGCGCGGCTGCGGCGCCCGATGGATCTCGATGCTGTGGGGCACGAGACCGAACCCTCTTTCGTTGTACGCGGAGTTCAGATACCCCGTCAGGGCGTGCGTCATGGCTTCCTCGTTCCGATACACGAATGCGCCGTTGTTCGGATCGAACAGGGTATACCTGCCGTCGGCTTCCCGCTCGAGCAGCATGGCATGGCCGCCGTGGCGGGACCCGTCACGGGTGGAGAGCCGGTCGAACCGCAAGTGCGCGATGTCGCCCGGTTGCATCCCGTCGTGGATACGGCTCATCAAGGTGGCGATGCGCTGGGCGCGATCCTGAGTTTCATCGAACGTATCGACGCGACCCTGCGCATACCGCCTGAGGGCGAGTGCCGACCCGTTCTCCTGAAACAGATCGATCCGATCGAACATGTCCCGGCTGGCGGCGGAGCGGGAATCCGCGTCGATCGAGATGCGGTTGACAGCGGATCGCAGGTCCGGCGTGTTCCCGCCGTCGGCCGGGTCGAGCGGGTCGCTCCGGTCGATGCGGCGCATCGCCTCGCGAACGAGGCCGTCGCAGGTTCCCCGGCCGCTCGCCCCGCGCGTGCGCCGGCGATCGTACTGATCGAACCGCTGATACGACTCGGCCGTTTCCTTCAATGCGTCGCCGCCGCGGCACTCGCGGAACTCGGACTGCGCACCGCACGTGCCGAGTACGCCGCCGCGCCGAATGCGGGAGAGGGTCGAGGCGGGCGCGGGGTCGGTGCCGGCGAGTCGCGGCTGACTGGCGACGCGCGCAGACGGTCTCTTCTGCGACCGCCTCACCGTATCCGCGCGTGGCGAATTCCGGTTCGGCGGGTCGCGCATTTCCGCCACATAGGCTGGTGCGTGAGTACGGCTTATTTCCATACGGCTCTCCCACGAAAGGACACGGTTAGCGTGCCGCGACGATGAAAGTCCACTATTTCGCTTTCCGAACGGACCGCGCTTGTGGACGGCACAAGACCAGTGTCGGGGAGCCTGCATCGCATGGGGAACTGAATAGCTGCTACAACGACGGCGGGCATCATCGGCCCGGGTCGTGGTATGCGTCGCGGAGCGACGCGAGGGGGCCGGCCGTGATCGCCCGGGCCATCAAACGATCAAGCGGTGGCGCCCGATCCCGCCAGGTATCGGCGCGAACCGATCACAACCGGCCCGGGCGGGGATCGGTCACGAATCCGCCGTGATTGGGCATCACCACGCGCGGCAGAGACGCCGCGTCGAGCCGCGTATTCGCCGCAACGATGCCGTTCTGGTTGAGCAGGAACGCGCTCACCGCATAGACCTCGTCAGCGGAAAGCGACTCGGGCGCGTTGTAGGGCATCGCGCGGCGGATATAGTCGAAGAGGGTCGTCGCATACGGCCAGTAGCTGCCCACCGTGCGCTTCGGCTTCGCGCTCGCCAGCGTGCCCTGCCCGCCCACCAGCGCGTCGCCGAGGCCACCCTGGCCCTGCGCGCCGTGACACGCCGCGCACTTCGTGGCGAACACGTGTGCGCCGGTCGCCACATCGCCGCTGCCCGCGGGCAAGCCGCGTCCATCCGGCGCGATATCGATGTTCCATGCGGCGAGGTCCTGATCCGTGAGCGGCGTACCGATGTCGTGCGCCGCGCCGTCGTTTCGCACCACCGCCGTGGTCGATGCACAGGACGCAAGCACCGCAAGCACCGCGACCGGCAGCAGCGCGGCCAGCACCATGCGCGCCGGCGTAGGCATCCGTTGGCGCTCACGCATTGCGCACCTCGCCGCGCTCGTCCACGCGCCATTGCTGGATCGCGTTGTAGTGGTATTGGGAATTCAGGCCGCGCGCGGCAACGAGTTCGGCGCGCGTCGGTTGCACATAGCCGGTCGAGTCGGTAGCGCGCGAGAGAATGGCCGCAGCGCCTCCGTCCCAGCGCCAGTCCGCCTCGAAACGCGTCAGCGCGCGATCGTGGATGGCGCCGACAAGACGCGCGGCACGCCATGTCGCCCCGGCATCGGTCGATACCTCGACCTTGCGGATCGTACCGCGTCCGGACCAGGCAAGCCCGGTGATCGGGTAATAGCCATGCGTGGTGAGGCGATGGCCAGGCGACGGCCGCGTGATCACCGACTTCGCGTCCATTTCGAAGGCGAACTGACGCGCGGTGCCGTTCGCGAGCAGGCTCGTATATTTCGAAGTTTCCTCGCGGGTTTGCAACGGCGCGTCGACCACCTTCAGGCGGCGCAGCCACTTGACGTTAGTATTGCCCTCGAAGCCGGGAACGATCAACCGCAGCGGATAGCCGTTCTCCGGGCGCAGGCGTTCGCCGTTTTGCGTATACACCACCAGCGCGCGCTCGAGAATACGATCGAGCGGCAAGCTGCGCGTCATCGCGGCGGCATCGGCGCCTTCGGCGAGCAACCAGCCGCCGCCGGTTGCTTTACCGGGGGCCGACAACCCGCCCACCTCTTCCAGCAGCGTGGATAAGCGCACACCGGTCCATTCGCAGCACGACAGCAGGCCGTGTGTGAGTTGCAGCGGCATGCCGCTCGGACCGTTCCATTCGTTGCCGGTATTGCCGGAGCATTCGAGAAAATGAACCCGCGATTCGGACGGCAGGCGCAGCAGGTCGTCCATCGTGAATAGTTTCGGCGTGCGCACGAGGCCGTGAACGGCCAGCCTGTGCTGATCGGGATCGATGTCGGGTACGCCGGCGTGATGGCGCTCGTAGACCAGACCGTTGGGCGTGAGCGTGCCGTGCAGATCGGCAAGCGGCGTCATCGACGAAGCCGCGCCGGGCAGCGGCCACGCGCGCGCACTGCGACGCACCACGGTCGCCTCGTGCGGCGACGGCACGCCATAAGGATGCTCGAGGATCGGCGCACCGGGCGCGCGGCTCGAAGGCGCGACCTCGAGCGGCTTGAGCAGTTCGCTTGCCGTCGCGGCGTGGGAAACGGCGAGACCGCCGGCCGCCAGACGGCCGAGCAACCGACGGCGCCCTCGCGACGGCGGCGTGTCCGGCTCTGGGATACGTAACGACATCATGCCCCGCCGCTAAGCCAGCACATTCGAGAACACCCGCTCGGCGAGGCGATTCGAGTCGGTGCCGCTGTTGAGCACGCCGACCGTCTTCAGGTCGTCCGCGTAGAGCGAGATTTCCTTCCTGAACGCGTCGCCCACCGGATGATGGCGATCGGTGTGGCTCCTGAGCATCGCGCTCAGTTGACCCACGTTCGCGGACGGCGTGTAGACCGAGAAAATCGCGGCGGCATCGTCCGGATGATTCGCCGTCCACTCGGTGGCTTCGAGCAGCGCCTGGGTCAACGCCTGCGCGGTGGGGCGATCCTTGCGCACCAGCGAACCGCGCACACCGAGCACGCAGCACGAACGCGTCTGGTATTCGCCGCACAGATTGTTCGACACTTCGTAGAGGTGGTCGGACTCGCGGATCGACCAGATGGTCGGGTCGCCATCGGCGATCGCCTGCACTTCGCCCTTTTTCAACGCCTCGCCCAGCAGGTTCGCCGGATACTGGCGCCAGTTCACGTCGCGCTCCGGATCCACGCCGATCTTCTTCAACACGATGGCGAAGAAGTTCTTGGTCGGGCTCGCCATGTCGCTCACACCGATCGTGCGGCCCTTCAGCCCCGCCACATCGACGATGCCCGACGCCCGCGAGGCCAGCAAACGCATGCAGCCGCCGTGAATGCCGGCGGTCAGTTTCACGTCGAAGCCCTGCTCCAGCGGCTTGATCCAGCGCAGCGCCATGCCGACGCCCGCGTCCGATTTGCCGGTCGCGATCGCTTCCAGCAGCTGGTCGGTCGAACCGGAAAAATTCACCAGTTCGACCTGCAAGCCGTGACGCTCGAAAAAACCCTGTTTCACCGCCACGGCCACGGGCGCGGTACAGATCGCACCCGCATTCCAGGAAAGCTTGAGCGGCTTGAGCGGAGCCTGCGGCGTTTGCGCGAAGGCCGGCGGGCCCGGCATCAGCACCGCCCCGCCCAGCGCCGCGGCGCCCGCGCTCCACGCCGTCTTGCACAGCCACGCGCGGCGAGCCGGGTTCGGCGGGGCTTCTTCGTAGGGATTCATGGTGAGTCTTCCTCAGGTCGTTTGTCGATCGTTATATTCGTTCAGGTATCCAGACCAAGCTGGCCGAGCACCTCGCGGCGCAGCGCCACCAGCTTCGGGTCGTCGCGATGGCGGGGATACGGCGCGTCGTTGCGCACTTCGGCGATCACCCGCGCCGGCCGCTCGCTCAACACGATCACGCGATTCGCCAGCAACAGCGCCTCTTCCACGTCGTGCGTCACCAGCAGCACGGAGAACCGCGCATCCTGCCAGAGTCGCGCCAGTTCGTTCTGCATGCGGATGCGCGTCAGGGAATCGAGCTTGCCGAACGGTTCGTCCAGCACCAGCAGCGCCGGGTCGTTGACGAGCGCGCGCGCCAGCGCCACACGCTGCGCCATGCCGCCCGACAGCTGATGCGGAAAGGCTTCGGCGAATTCAGTCAGGCCAACCAGTTCCAGCGCCGCGTCGATGCGTTGCCGCACGCGCGCGTCCTCGTCGCCGCCGCGGCGCGCCACGCCCCGGCGCTGCGCCTGCGGGCCGACGCCGACGTTGCCGCGCACCGTGCGCCACGGGTACAAGGTCGGATCCTGGAACACCACCACGCGCGACGGATCGGGACCGGTGATCGCGACGCCGTCGGCCTGCACACTGCCCTGGGTCGGCGTATCGAGGCCGGCGACCAGCCGCAGCAAGGTGGACTTGCCGCAGCCGCTCGGACCGAGCAGCGCGACGAACTCGCCCGGCTCGACGGCGAAACTCACGTCCTGCAATACGGGCAACGCGGCGCCACGCAGCGCGAATCGATGGCTGACGTGGCGCACGTCGATGCGCGCGCCGTCGCGGACCGGCGCGGTGGCGGCCGGCCGATTCAATATCTCGGGTACGGCTACCATTTGAGCAATCCTTTTTGCCAGGCCAGCAGGCGGTCACGCACGCGGAACAGCAGCGTGATCAGACCCGAGCACATCAGCGCCATCACCAGCAGCGCGGCGTACATATTCGAATACGCCGCCCAGCCCTGCGCCCATTGCAGATACCAGCCGAGCCCCGCTTTCACGCCCATCATCTCCGCGACGATCAGCACCGAGAACGATGCGCCGAGCCCCATGAACAGCCCGACGAACACCGACGGCAACGCGGCCGGAATCGCGACGCGCAGGATCAGGAACGACGGCCTCGCGCCGAGCGTGCGCGCAATGTCGTAGTACGCGGCGTTGACGCCCGCCACGCCCGACCACGTCAGCACCGCGACCGGGAACGTGGTCGCCAGCGCGATCAGGAATACGCTCGCGCTAAAGCTCGACGGAAAGAAGAAGAACGCGAGCGGCAGCCATGCGGTGGCGGGCAGCGGGCCGATCAGGCGCAGAACGGGATGCACCCAGTAACTCACCGCCTGCGACCAGCCGATGCTCACGCCGATCGTGAAACCCGCGACCGCGCCGAGCAGGTAACCGTAGGCAAGCAGCCCGAACGAATGGACGACGCTCGTGCCGAGCCGCGGATAGTCTTCGGCATAGACACCGATCAGCGCCTGCGGGGGCGCGAAGAACGGCCGCGGCAACCATTCGAGCTGCGCCGTGACGGCTTCCCAGGCGCTCACGCCGAGCGCCAGCGCGAGCAGCCAGGGCATCGCGGCGAGCCATGCACCGGCGCGCGTGGAAGCCGCCGCCTTGCGGTGCGATGGGTCGCGCCATGCCGCGAGCGCCGTCGCGACCGCGAAAGCCGCGAGCACCAGTTTGAGCGCGATGAATGTTTTCGCGTACGGCCAGTCGTCGAGACTCGGCCACCACTGGGTCAGCGCCGCGCTGCCTAGCCACGCGAGCGCGGCCAGCCAGGCGATCAGCACGCCGCGTGGCAGCGCGCGCCCTGTCGCCCGGCCGCCGGTATCGCCGGACTCCGTGTCGAGAGCCGGACCTCGCGTCGCGATCGATTCGAACTGGGTTGACATAGCCGTTTCAGCCTCCTGCCTTGTTGAGGGTTAGCGTGAAGTCGGCTTCACGCGAGGTCGAGGTCGGCGTCGACACCCGCGCGCTCGCGCTGCCAGACGCTGCGTGCATAGAGCGAAGCGTCGAAATCCGCGGCGATGTCGCCATGTATGCGTGCTTCATGCGCGTCCAGATCGGCGAGAAACAGATCGCGGCTGATTCGCTGCACCACGGCGGGAATGTCGCGTTTCATGCTCGGCACGTCGCCGACCGGCAGCCCGAAACTGACAAACGCGGCGGGGTTGTAGACGTGGATATGCTTCAGATAGGGCGCGCCGCCCTCCACCTTCTCGAGATATTCGAGCGCGGCGCCAAGATAAGGATGCGCGCCCAGCGCTTCGTCACCGTCACCCGCAGCGGGCACGTACTGATCGCGCCAGAGGCGGATATGCGCCGCGAACTCCGCGAGTTCCGGGCGCAGCGCAGGATTGACGACATAGCCCGTGCCGGCGATCACGAAGTCGAAGGCGAACCGCTCGCCTGCCACACTCGTCTCGACGCGCCCGTCTCGCACGCCGGCGTGGGTCCACGGCGCGCCGAGATGCAGGTGAAAGTTCGGAAAGCGCGTGACACGCTCCACGGCGTCGACAGGCGGCGTCGAACCGGCTTCGCGAAAGCGCCGCGCCTGCGACCAGCGAATCGGGTCGGGCAACTGGAAATAGTTGTCGTACGCCCCCGGATAGGCGCGCGTGCGCGTCACCGGCACCGAGGCGATACGCTCGCGCCGCACGAACAGATGCACCTGTCCGGCCCCGGCTTCGAGCGCCGTTGCGGCGGCGTCGAAGGCGGACGCGGCGCCACCGATCACCGCCACGGATTTGCCGCGCAGCGCGGCGAAATCGATCGCTTGCGAGGTGTGGGCAAAGAGTGCCGGCGGAAGATCTTTCAGCACAGCGGGAAGATGCGGCCCGCCGTTGCCCGCCACCCCGTTGCCGAGCACGATTTTGCGTGCCGTCTCCACGACGCTGCGCACGGCAGCGCCTTCGCGCACCTCCAGATGCAGACGGAAATGCTCGCCCACCGGTTCGATGCGCGTAAGACGCGTGCCGTAGCGAATCGGGATCTCCAGAAAATGACGGTACCACGCCAGATATTCCGCCCAACGCGTGCGCGCGATCCGGTCGATCTCCGCATACGAAGCGGCACCGAAGCGCGCTTCGTACCACGCCTGAAAACTCAGCCCCGGCAGGCCGCCTTCGGGACCCACCAAGGTTTTCGGCGTGCGCAATTTATTCATGCGCGCGCGATTCAGCCACACGCCGGCCTGCCCCTCGTCAGGCGCCGCGTCGATCACGCTGACCTGGCCGATGCCGGCACGCCGCAGCGCGAAAGCGAACGCCGCCCCGCTCTGTCCGCCACCGATGATCGCCACGTTATGGTCGATGCCGTCACGCGGCGGCACCCAGTTTTCGGGCGCGGGGCCGATCAGCCGCAACGTGTCGAGCGCGAGCTGATCGGGATGATTGATTTCCGTCATGGTGTCGATTCGGCCAGGATAGTGAGCGGCGGGCAAAGCCGCCGGGATCGCAGGGAACTGCCATCGGTGAATTCAGTATCGTGGCACCGATGGCTTGCCCAAACCAACTAATTTCGCTTTGCTTATTTGTTTTGCGAGGCGGTTCGCGGCAGCCTCCGGCGCCCGTCAGGCGCGCGCCGCTTTCGCTGTCATGGCGGGCTGCGCGTAGTCCTCGCCGTCGATGTCATAGCCCGACGGCTCCCACCGGATCACCAGCAACACGAGCAGCGAAGTCAACGGCGCGATCGCGATCAACCAGAACACCTTGGTGCCCAATGCGGCCGCCAGCACGGGGAACAGAAACAGCGACACGGTCGAGGCGCTGCGCACCAGCGTCTGATTGAAGCCCACGCCAATGCCGCGCAACGACGTGGGATAGCTGAGCGACGCATACGTCATCGAATGCGAGCCGGGTCCGAAACCCTGGCCGAACAGATAGCCGCCGAGCAGCAGGATCGCCGCCACGACGAGCGCGCCGCTGCCCGGTTTGCCAATCAGCGCGAGCCCGATCAGCGACGCGAACTGGAGCGTGTGGCCGAGCACCGTCATTTTCCAGGCGCCGACCGTCGGCGCCGTGCGCACGCCGATCAGGCCGCCCACGAATGCAAACGCCAGGTTCAAGCCCAGCGCCGCGATGATCGTGGTGAGCGGGCCCTGGTGAAAGAAGCTGGTGATGATCACCGGCAAGCCGAAGATGATCGCGTTGTAGCCGAACGAGGAAGCGCTGCCGATCACGGCGGCGAGAATCGTGCGGCGTCGATACGTGGCGTTAAAGAGCACGCCATAGTTGCGCCATGACGCGGCGCGCGGCGTGTTCGCCGGTGCGGCGCCGGGTTCGACCACCGCGTCCACGCCGTATGAGCGCTTGAGAATGCGCGCGGCTTCTTCGAGATTGCCCTGATTCGCGGCCCATACCGGCGATTCGCTGATATAGCGGCTGCGCACGAGAATGATCACGATGGCGGGCACCGCGCCGAACGCCAGCGTGAGACGCCATAACCAGCCAAGCTGATGCTCGGGCAGAATCGCGTAGAGCCCGAGAATCAGCAGATAGCAGGTGCTCGTGGCCGCATACCAGGCGGGGCACCACGCGGCGACGCTGGCCGCCTTGTTGCCCTTGCCCGCCACGCGCGAGAACTCCGCGAGAAAGGCCATCGCCACCGGCAAATCGAGCCCGACGCCGAACCCCATCAGAAACCGCGCGCCGCCGAGCACCCACGCATTGGGCGCAAGGCCCGCGGCAATCGCCGCGACCACGAAGAACAGCATGTCGGCCATGAACACACGGTAACGGCCGATACGGTCGGTCAGATAGCCGCCGAACAGTGCGCCGAGAATCGCCCCGAACGTGATGGCCGACGATACGAACCCCACCTGCACCGGCGACAGCGAGAACTGGCGCGCGATGTCCTTGATCCCGTACGCGAGCGAGGTCAGGTCGTAAGCATCCAGAAAGACGCCGCCGAGCGCGATCGCGATCACGATGCGCGCATTGCTGCCCTTGGCGGCGCCGGCGTTGACGATACGCGAGACATCTTGCGCATGACGGATGACAGTGGGCCGCGCGGCGCTAGCGGCGCTCGCTTGCGGGTCGACGGTGGTCGGCGGAAAAGCAACAGTGGACATGATCCGGACTTCGCATGAGTGGCTGAAGCGTTGCATGGTAGCCATGCGATCGATGCCGGCAAAACGACGAATTCAACTATGCAAATCGGGAATTCCGCGCTTGCTTCAATGCACCGCCATGAAGCGATGCGCAGCGCGCACGTTTCGCACTTCTGCAGATTTTCTTATCTGCAATGATTGGTTGGATTCGAGCGCACGCGAATCTAACGTGTAGTTCCGACTCGGCGCCGGCCTGAGCGCTTGCACCCGTTCGCACCCGTTCGCACCCGCTTGCACCGTTTGCACCCGTTCGCACCCGTTTCTTTTCCTCGACTGGTATTCGCGCATGCGCTATTTCCGTTTGCTGAAATCTTTCGTTGCCGTGGCTGCGCTCTCGCTTGCCGCCGCTCACGCTTACGCCGACAAGCCCGCGCTGATCCGCATCGGCGTCGCGCAACAAGGCACCGGCGACCCGCCCTCGTTCGGCGGTTCGCCGGCGGCGACCGTGCAGTTGCAGCAGTCGCTCGAAAAGGAATTCGCCGCCGACGGCATCAAGGTCGAATGGTTGTTTTTCAAGGGCGCGGGCCCGGCGGTCAACGAAGCGATCGCCGATAAATCGCTCGACTTCGCCTTCCAGGGCGATCTGCCCGCGGTGCTCGCGCGCGCCAATGGGCTGAAAACCCACCTTCTGCTCGCCTCGGGCGTGCGCACCGGCATCAAGGTCGCGGTGCCGGCGGATTCGGATGTGCACTCGCTCAAGGATCTGAAAGGCCGGCGCGTGTCGATCTTTCGCGGCACCAATCTGCAACTCGTCGCCGACAACGCGCTCGCCGCCAATCAGCTGAGCGAACGCGATCTGCGCGTGATCAACCTGGACACCGCCAGCTCGCTCGCGGCGCTGGCGTCCAGGGGCATCGACGCGTCGGTCAACGATTATCACGTGTACAAGCTGCGCGATCAGGGTCTCGCGAAAGTCGTCTACGAATCGCAGAACGACGGGCCGCAATTCACGCGTCAGTCCCACCTGCTCGTTCTCGACGACTTCGATCACGCGCATCCGGATGTCGTGCAGCGCGTCGTCAACGTGTTCGTGAAAGGCGCGCAATGGTCCTCCGACGAAGCCAACCGCGATGCGCTCTTCAAGCTGTGGGCGAAAAGCGGCGTGCCCTATTCGTCCTGGCAGGCCGAGTTCGCGAATCAGAACCTGAAGGACCGCAATTCGCCGCTGATCGACCCGTTCATCGTGGCGCGCTACAAAGCCGTGGCGGACGATGCGCTGAAGCTCAAGCTGATTCGGCAGCCGGTCGAAGTGGATAGCTGGTTCGAAACCAAATATCTCGACAACGCGCTGCGCTCGCAAAAGCTCGACCATTACTGGACGCGTTACGACGCCGCAGGCAAGCCGCTCGGCTGACGCCCAGCCAAACTCACCGGAGCGATCACGATGAGCGAAACCGCAATCCAGGTCGAACGCAAACGGCTCGCGCCCGCTGCCGCACCGCATGTGCCGCTGTCGCGCGATCCGCGGTTGCGCGCGCTTCTATGGCGACTCGCGCCGTGGCTGCTGCCCGCCCTGCTGCTCGCGTTGTGGACCGTCGGCTGCGAGCGCGGCTGGATCGCCCCGCAAATTCTGCCGCCGCCCGAGCGTGTGTTCGACACCCTCGTCGAACTCGCGAAGAGCGGCGACCTCGCGCGCAATACGCTGATCAGCCTGCAACGCGTGCTGCTGGGTTTCGGCGCGGGCACGCTGCTCGGCTTTGCGCTCGGCGCGGCGCTGGGTCTGTCGCGCACGCTCGAGGCCTACGTGCTGCCGAGTTTCAATGCGCTCGTGCAGATTCCGGTGCTCGGCTGGCTGCCGTTCCTGCTGTTGCTCGTGGGCGTGGGCGAACCGCTGAAATACATTCTGATCGCGCATGCGGCGCTCGTGCCGGTCACGTTGAGCACGCTGCAAGGGTTCCGGCAGACGCCCGCCGCACTCGATGAAGTCGCGCGCGTGCTCGAATACCGCGGCTGGCAGCGAATTGTCTACCTGGTGCTGCCGGCGGCCGTGCCGACGCTCGCCACCGGGGTGCGGCTCGCGTTCACCAAAGCGTGGCTCGCGCTGGTGGTCGTCGAACTGGTGGCGTCCTCCGAGGGGCTCGGCTATCTGATCGTCTACGGCCGGCAACTGTTTCAGCTCGACCTGGTGATGGCGTCGGTGGTCGTGGTCGGCGCGATCGGCTATGCAGTGAATCGGGCGCTCGACGCACTCGAAGCGCGTTTGCGGCGCGGGCAGCCGTCGGCGTTTCGCGAGTGATCGCACTCACTTGCACCCATTGGCACCAACACGCCACCAACACGCGCACCGACACGCACAACCACCCGTGATGCGGCCGACGCGACCCAAGGCAACCACGCCCGTGAGGACACTACGATGACTCTCGCCCTCTTCAAGCGCTCGAACCCGTCGGCGAAATCCGCCGACGCCGCTTGCGACTGCGCCGCGCCCGCCGCGTTCCGGCGGGCGGCGCGGCCGCGCCGCCCGCTGTCGGCGCGCTTCGATTGGCGCGGCATGGTCTTGCCCATCGTCGCGATCGCGATCTGGTGGGCCGTCTCGGAGGCGCACCTGATCAAAAGCGGGCTGCTGGTCAGTCCCGCGCAGGTGCTTGCCACCGCGTGGCAGCAGGTCGCGAGCGGCGCGCTTCTGAAGGCGCTCTCGGCCTCGCTCGCGCGCGAAGCGAGCGGCTTCGTGATCGGCACGCTAGGCGGCCTGCTGCTCGGCAGCGCGCTGGGCTTTTCACGGCTTGCGACACGCATGATCGGGCCGAGCTTCGACACCTTCAAACAGATCTCGCTGTTCGCGTGGATTCCGCTCATCTCTGTATGGTTCGGCCTGGGCGACGCGGCGAAAGTCGTGTTCCTCTCGCTCGCCGCGCTGCTGCCCGTCACCGCGCACACGTGCGACGGCATCCATGCGGTGCCGCGCGCCTATATCGAAGTCGCGCGGGCCTTCCGTTACTCGCGGTGGCAGCTCATCCGCGCCGTGATCCTGCCGGCCGCGCTGCCGTCGATCTTCACCGGCCTCTACCTCGCGTTGATCTATTCGTGGCTCGCCACGCTCGGCGCCGAATATCTGCTGGTGGCGGGCAGCGGCATCGGCAATACGCTGATCGACGGCAGCGAGCAGTTCCGCATGGATCTCGTGTTGTTCGGGGTGATCGTGGTGGGCGTGACGGGCTGGGCGTTGAACGCGCTCGCGCGCACCGTGGAGCGGGCCGTCTTCGCACCCCGAGTCCAGTCCGCCGTTCGATGAACCCGCGCCTGAACCCTTCTCTCCCGGACCGCTCATGACGTCTTCCACGCTCTCCGACAGCATCGACATTCTTCACGTCAGCAAGCGCTATGCGCAGCAAGGCGGCGCGCCGCTCGCGGTACTCGACGACATCAGCCTGCGGGTGCGCGCGGGCGAGTTCGTCAGCGTGCTCGGTTCGAGCGGCTGCGGCAAATCCACCTTGCTGCGGCTGATCGCGGGACTCGACACCGACTATAGCGGCGACATCGTGGTGGCGGGCGACAAGGTCCGCGACACGTCGCTCGAACGCGGGATCGTGTTCCAGGACCACCGCCTGTTTCCGTGGCTCACGGCCGCGCAAAACATTCTCGCCGCGTTGCGTAACGCCCCGCTTTCCGCGGCTGAAAAGCGCGAGGCCGTGGCGGAGCATATCGCGCTCGTCGGCCTCAAGGGTTTTGAAAATGCCTACCCGCATCAACTGTCGGGCGGCATGGCGCAGCGCGTGGCGATCGCGCGCGGCCTCGTCAACCGCCCGCGCGTGCTGCTGCTCGACGAGCCGTTCGGCGCACTCGACGCACTCACGCGCGGCCGCTTGCAAAACGAGTTGCAGCGCATCTGGGAACACGAACGCATCACGATGATCCTCGTCACGCACGATGTCGACGAAGCGCTTTACCTCGGTGAGCGCGTCGTCACGATGGCGCCGCGCCCGGGGCGCATCAAGCGGATCGTCGACGTGGCATTGCCGCGCCCGCGCGAGCGCCACGATCCCCGCTTCATCCGTTTGCGCGACGAAGTGCTGGCCGACTTCGCCGAGCATGTCGGCGCGCCACGCGAGCCGCACGCGGACGATACGCCGCCCGGCGGCACGCGCATTGCCGTGGCGAATCCGCCAATCTCCGAATGGCGGCTCGCGTGGTGACGCGTCCGCTCTCCCACCCGCACAACCCACCTTCACGGAGCTAACAATGAGCGGCGACAAACAGCCGAAGCGGCAGATCAGATTGGGCGCCTTTCTGATGGAGACCGGCCATCACATCGCGGCATGGCGGCATCCCGATGCGCATGCGGGCGGCGGGCTCGATTTCGCGCACTACGCCGAGCTCGCGCAGATCGCCGAGCGCGCCCGGTTCGATGCGATTTTTTTCGCCGACAGCGTGAGCGTGCGCGACACCCATCTGGCGTCGCTATCGCGCACCGCGCGCGCCGATCATTTCGAACCGCTTACCTTGCTGTCGGCGCTTTCGGTGGTGACGAAACACATCGGCCTGATCGCCACGGTCTCCACCACGTTCAACGAGCCGTATAACCTCGCGCGCAAATTCGCCTCGCTCGATCATCTGAGCGGCGGCCGCTCGGGCTGGAATCTCGTCACGTCGAGCACGGAATCCGAGGCGCTCAATTTCAGTTTCGATCGCCATCCCGAACACGCGCTGCGCTACGAGCGCGCCAGAGAGTTCTACGACGTGGTCGCGGGCCTCTGGGATAGCTGGGAAGACGATGCGTTCATCCGCGACAAGGCAAGCGGCGTCTATTTCGATCCGCACAAGCTGCACGTGCTCGGCCACGAGGGCAAGCACTTCAAGGTGCGCGGGCCGCTGAACGTGGCGCGTTCGCCGCAGGGCTGGCCGGTCGTCGTGCAGGCCGGCGCGTCCGAGGCCGGGCGCGAGCTCGCGGCGCAAACCGCGGAAGTGATCTTCGTCGCCCATCAGACGCTCGACGAAGCGCAGTCGTTCTATCGCGATGTCAAAGGACGGCTGGCGAAATACGGGCGCGCGCCGGACCATCTGAAGATCATGCCGGGGATCTTCCCGGTGGTCGGCCGCACCCAGGCGGAAGCCGAGGCGAAGTTCGCCGCGCTGCAGGACCTGATTCATCCGACTGTGGGCCTGTCGCTGCTGTCGAACATGTCGGGCGGCGTCGATCTGTCCCAGTACCCCGTCGACGGACCGTTGCCCGAATTGCCGGAAACCAACGGCGGCAAGAGCCGCCAACGTCTGCTATTCGATCTCGCGCGCCGCGAAAACCTGACGATCCGCGATCTTTATCTGCGTATCGCGGGCGCGCGTGGTCATCAGCAGGTGGTCGGCACGCCGCAGAGCATCGCGGACCAGTTACAGCAGTGGTTCGAAGAAGAAGGCGCGGACGGTTTCAACATCATGTCGCCGTGGTTGCCGGGCGGATTGACGGAATTTGCCGAACTGGTGGTGCCCGAGTTGCAGCGGCGTGGACTATTGCGCACCGAATACGAGGCCAGCACGCTGCGCGGCAATCTCGGTCTGCCGCGTCCCACCAACCGATACAGCGCCGCGGCGCAGCCGGTCGCGGCCGCCGCCGGCCGATAAAGCGACGGCACTCACGCCGTCACACCCGTTCTCTTTCGCAAGGAGCTTTCCATGAGTGCAGCCGCAGTGCAGGACGACCCGTCGATTCGAATCACGCCGCTTTCCGCGCATATCGGCGCGCAGATTGACGGCGTGGATCTCACGCAGAAGCTGGATGCGCGCCAGATCGCAGAAATTCGCACGGCGCTTCTGAAGTGGCGTGTGGTGTTCTTTCGCGAGCAGTTCCTGACGCACGAGCAGCATGTCGCTTTCTCGGCGCAGTTCGGCGAACTGACCCTGGGGCATCCGGTGTTCGGCCACGTGGAGGGGCATCCGGAGGTCTATTCGATCTCGAAGTACCGCAAGGCAACACGCTTCGAGGGGCAGGCGCTGCAACGCCCCTGGACTGGCTGGCACACGGACGTCACGGCCGCGGTCAATCCGCCCTGGGCGTCGATCCTGCGTGGCGTGACGATTCCCCCGTACGGCGGCGACACGCAGTGGACCAACCTGGTGGCCGCCTATCAGAAGCTGTCGGCACCGCTGCGCTCGTTCGTCGACGGTTTGCGCGGCGTTCACCGTTTTACGCCGCCGGCCGGTGCGAGCGGAACGCAGGCGTTCGTCCAGGCCGTCGAGCAGCGCACCCTCGTGACCGAGCATCCCCTTGTCAGGGTTCATCCGGAAACGGGCGAACGGGCGCTGTATGTCAGCCCGAGCTTCCTCAAATTGATTGTCGGCGTGAGCCCGCGCGAAAGCCAGGTGCTGCTCGAACTGCTGTGGGAACACGTGACGCGGCCGGAGTTCACCGTGCGCTTCAAATGGGAGGCCGGCAGCCTCGCGTTCTGGGACAACCGGGCAACGGCTCACCTCGCGCCCACGGATATTTTCGACCTCGACTTCGACCGGCAGCTGTATCGGACCACGCTCGTCGGCGACGTGCCCGTCGGCCCGGACGGCGCGCCATCGGTGGCGATCGAAGGCTCGCCGGTGAGCGCGGCCGCCGCCGTCGCCGTGAACTGAGGAGGCCGCCACACGCCGCGACCGGTACGATCGCACCAATCCGACACGCCATCGGTGCTCACTCGACTCGCCCCCCGTCTGCGGCTATCTTACGGACTGGGCGATCGAAGGACACAACATGGCGACGTTTCGTGGCATTGCCGCAGTCTTACTGATCACGCTGCTGTCCGCCTGCGCGAGCTTGCCGCCGCAGGCCGGCCGTAACGAGACGCACGCCCTGACGGACACGGACAGCACCCGGCTGGGCGCCGCCTTCGTGCCGCAGGGGCACAAGCATCCCGACACCAGTGCTTTTCACCTGCTGTCCAACGGCGTCGATGCCCTGCTCGCCCGCATCGTGCTGGCGGAAGCGGCCGAGCGCACGCTCGACCTGCAGTACTACATCTGGCACGACGATCTGACCGGCCGCCACCTGGCCTATGCGGTGCTCAAAGCCGCCGATCGCGGCGTGCGGGTTCGCGTTCTGCTCGACGATCTAGGCACGGGCGCCGACGACAAGGTTCTGCTCGCCGTCAGCTCGCACCCCAACGTCGAAATCCGGCTGTTCAATCCGATCGCCAACCGCACCTTCAAGAAGCTGGGCTCGGCGCTGGAGTTCAGCCGGATCAATCGCCGTATGCACAACAAGTCGCTGATCGCGGACAACCAGGCCGCCATTCTGGGCGGTCGCAATATCGGCGACGAATACTTCGGCGCATCCAGCGAGGTCGATTTCGGCGACCTCGACGTGCTGACGTTCGGACCCGTGGTTCATAAGGTGTCCAACGCCTTCGACGAATTCTGGAACTCGCAGGCCGCCTATCCGATCGTCAGCCTGACCGGACATGCCGCCGAGCCGGACGCGCTGCCGGCGTATCGCGCGAAGCTCGCGGCGTTCATTGCGTCCGAGCACGATTCGCCTTATGTCACCCAGGCGAGAACCAGGCTCGGCGAAACGCTGGCGGCGCGCGATACCGATTTCTCCTGGGGCAATGCCGCGCTGCTCTACGACGATCCCGCCAAGATCACCCGCTCGCCGGACGATCCCCAGGGACACTTGCTATCGCAGTTCAATGCGCTGAGTATCGAGCCCAGCAAGGAAGTGCTGATCATCTCGCCGTACTTCGTGCCCGGCAAAAAGGGCGTGGCGTGGATGCGCGCCCAGACGCAGCGCGGCGTGCGCGTCACCGTGCTGACGAACTCGCTCGCCGCGACCGATGTCGCCGCCGTTCACGCGGGCTATCAGCGCTATCGCCAGGATCTGCTCGACGCGGGGGTGCATCTCTACGAGTTGAAGCCGATCGCCGGTAACGACGGCGGCGACACGAAAAAATCGCTTCTCGGCTCCTCGAAAGCCTCGCTGCATGCAAAGACTTATGTGTTCGACAGAAGCAGTATCTTCATTGGCTCGATGAATCTCGATCCTCGTTCCGTCACCCTCAATACGGAGATCGGCGTGTACTGCGAAAGCGCCCCGCTCGCCGCTCAGGTCGCGGACGGACTCGAGCCGAAGCTGGACCAGATCGCCTGGCGGCTCGAAACCCGCGAGAATGCGAACGGCACGAGCCGGATCGTGTGGATCGACACGGCGCCCGATGGCAAGGTGACCGAGAGCGGCGAACCCGGCGTGTCCGGCATGAAGCGGATCGGCATCTGGTTGCTCGGCTTGCTGCCGATCGAATCGCAGCTGTGAGGCGCGGGGCCGTGCTGGTTCAGGGGATCAACGTTTGATCTTGAGATACGCCCGGCTGATCGTCGGCCGTGTGTGCACCCATAGCCGCGAGGCCAGCCACGAAGCCGGCTTGTTCCGCACTTCGAGGCGAGTGATCGAGCGCGCCGCGTCATCGTTGCGGCCCGCATAGTTCGAACCCGGTTCGCACGTGTAGAAGTGCCGGAAACCGGCCTGCGCCGCGATGCGGCGATAGTCGGCGTCGTGATAGCCCTGCGGCCAGCACAGATGATCCGACACGGCACCCAGGTTCTGCTCCAGCGCGGCGCGCGCGCTGGCGAGATCGCGTGACAGCCCCGCGCATTTCTCCTCCGCATGGGCCGACACCTGATCCCACCGCACGTGGCTATGCGTGTGACTGTGAAATTCGAATGTGCCGGCTTCGCGCATGGCATGAATCTCCGACCAGCGAAGAATCGCCCGGTCCGGCTCGCCGTTTTCAATCGCCCGTTCGCCCTCGTGGTGATTGAGTAGCGCCGGCATGGCGCCGCCCGAGCGGGCATGCGCGCGCACCGGCCCTTCGCCGATCCAGCTCGTCACGAGAAAGCACAATGCGGTCAATCCATGCGCCTGCAGAACCGGATGCGCATGCACCCAGTTGTCGAGGTAGCCGTCGTCGAATGTCAGCACGACGGACTTCTCCGGCAGGGGCTCACCCGCCAGATAGGCCGACAGTTGCGCGCTGCCGATGGTGGTGTAACCCGCGCCGGCCAGATACGCCATTTGCTCGGCAAAATGCTCGGGCGACACCGTGATCATGCCCGGCGACGTGCTGATGTGGTGATACATCAGCACGGGCACCGCGCGCGCGAACTTCGTCATGCCGTCGCCCGCCATTGGCTGTAGTAAGGGCGCCGGGCATAGATGCCGCGCATATAGCAGTCGACGGTCTCGCTGGCCATGGCCTCGACCGTAAAACGGCTGTCGGTCTTCAGACGCGCGGCCAGTCCCAGCCGCTCGCGCAGCGGCACATCGTCGATCAGACGCGCCAGCGCGCTTCTCAATGCCTCGACGTCGTGGGGCGGCACGAGCAGGCCGTTCACGCCGTCGTCGATCAACTCGGGCACCCCGTCCACGCGCGTGCCGATCACCGGCAGACCTGCCGCCATCGCTTCGATGAACGACTGGCCGAGCGCTTCCTGATGCGTGGGCAAAACGAAGAAATCGCAGCCGCGTAAGACGTTAGTAATGTCCTTGCGGAATCCCAGCAGATGGATGCGATCGGCGAGCCCCATGCCGTCGACAATCGCCTTGATCTTCTCGAACCACACGCCGTCGCCCGCCATCACGACATGCAGATTGGGCCGCTCGGCCAGCATCGGCTGAACGGCCGCGATGAGATCCTCATGGCCTTTTTTCTCGCGGATGATCGCCACCATGCCGGCGACGACGGCATCGGCGTCCAGTCCGAGCTCGTCACGCAGTGTGGAGCGGCTCAGCGCTTCCGGCTTCACGATGCCGTCGTAAATCGTCTCCACCCGGCTTTCGGGTACGCCCGCCGAAATCAGGTAATTGCGCACATGATGGCTCACGGCGACGACGCGATGAGGAATCCAGTTATACGTGGCCAACGACGTGATAGGCAACGCCAGGTGCCGCGTGCGCACGATGAACGGCGTGCGCGCGAGCCGCCCCGCGGTGCCGGCGACGAGACTGTCATGCCCGCTATGAGTGTTCAGCACATTGAAACGACGGCGCTCGAGCAGCGTCTGGATGGCCAGCATGGAGCGCAGATCGCCGCCGGTCCGCATGCGCGCATGATGCACGGCGAAGCCTTCGGCGCGCGCACGGATGCCGATACACGCATCGTCCGGGCAAACGAGTTCGACGTTATGACCGAGCGCGCGAAGCGCGATCATTTCCTTGAGCGTGCGAACCTCCTGGCCGCCCCATCCCTGCGACGACTCACTGTGGAGAACGCTTAATGCTTTCATTACGCTGACTTGCCTCCCGGCACCTTTTCTGTCTGCAACGACCGGATCGAAATAGTTCGTAATATTCACCTCGGACCACCGCGGCGGGGAGGCAAACGCTTGTTCATGGGGGCGCAGCGAGCTGGACGTGACATCGACCAGTTTGCGGTCGATGTCCGGTTAACGGACTAGCATGACTTTTCGTTGACACTCGCCTTTCAAGTCCACGTGGGAGTATTTCGATGACTTCTTATTTTGTAAATAGGCAAACACACCGTATCGGCGACCCTGGCCCGGCGCAAACGTTGTCGGATAAAAAGTGTTGTTTTTTGTGTTGTGAAAGCGTGAGGGAAAATCGAGCGCAGGTGAAAAGCGCTTGACTAATGATGATTTTTTCAGAGAACCGAAGTCCCTGTCGCCCTGGTGGTTGAGCGTCGCGATGCCGCTCGCACGGGTCGCGCCGTGTGCGCCCTCAATCTGCCGGTTCCGTGAACGGGTTCAACGGTCTAGGCAAGGTTTCTCCTTCCCGTTTCGACCTCGCGCGATCCGCGTTCCTGCGCAGAACCGCGGCGATGTCTTTCCAATGAGGAAAACGGCGCGCCTGGTCTCCCGCATAGTTCGACTCGACTGCGGCGATCAGCTTCGCGGCGTGCGGATCCGCGCCGGTATCGATATTATCGAGCCGCGCCGGACGGCCGAAGTCGCGTCCTCGGTCCATCCACGCATACAACGCGGGAATGGTCCGCCGCCGGTCTCCCTTGCGCGCGGTCATGGACAGTTTGCGCCAGGCGCGCGTATCGCTCGCCAACCAGCGCTTGCGCGCCTCGGTCAACGCGCGCTGACCCCGGCGCACGAAAGACGCGGCACGCGCGCGCAACGCGATCAGCAGGATCCCACCGAACACCACGAGACCGCCGGCGATGGCCTCACGAGCGTGTATCACGACGATGCGATGCGGCATACCCCCGCGCGTGACCTCCAGCGGAATGTCGAAGAGCGGTTTTTCGCGCGCGGCGGCGGCCGAAAATCGCACCGCCGGCAACACGATTGTTTCCTTGCGCCGCATGGTCGTGTTTCACCATTCGAGCGTCACCGGCGGCAGACTGAACGTGCCGCTGCGCTCGGCAACGTAGCTCGCGCTATCGGTTCGCTCGCCGGCCACGAGCCCCGCGCGGTCCTCGACGAAGTTGCGCGTTGCCGCGGGTCTCGCATAGCGCTTGAGTCCCGGCACCTCCGCGAGTACGGCAGGCGGAATCAGCATCGACTCGGTGCCGGCGGCCCGCTGCGTAATCGTACGGGTCAGCGGTGCACCGACGGCGAGATGGCCCGGTGCGGGTTCCAGTTTTTGTTCGACGGTGAGTTTGGGCGCGGCGAAAAACGGGGTCATGCCTTCCGCGCCAGGCGGCAACGTAGCGACGAACTTCAAGGCGGGCGTCGACACCTGCGCCGGGCCTGTCATACCGCCGGGGTAGACCGTGATGGCCACCGGCGCGATCTCGAAGGTCTTGGCCGCCTGCGGCGCGATCCGGTACGCGCGGCTCACGCCGAACCAGCGCGTGCCGTCTATGTCCTCCGACAGATTGACCGCGTGCTCGTCGGGCAGGTTCACGATCGCGTCGGCAACGGTGAACAATGGCCAGTTGGGCGCCTCGGTAAACCATGTGGTCGTCAACAGATCGACGACGAGCTTGACCTCGCTCCCCGCCACGACCGGGCCGGCCGGTTCGAGATGCGCGCGCGCCATGATGCGCGGCGCGGGATCGGCCGTCGCGGGTCCGCACGCCAGCAAGGACAGCAGCAATGCGGCAAGCAGCGCGAGGCTGCGAGCAAACCGCTTCATGGCGCACCGCCCGTCTTTGCCGAGGATTCCTGTTCGAAGCGCTGTTGCAGGAAGACCGCGGGCGAGGTGTTCAGATTGCGCATCCAGGCATCCTCGGCCGGACGCGGCGCGGCTTCGATCACCGCTGTCGTGCCTCTGCCCTTCTTCTTGTCCACCTGCACCTGGTCAGGCGGATCCTCCTCCGGGTCGGCCTCGTTCTGTTTGTCTCGCGCCAGCAGCGTCTGCATGGTCGCGCGATTGGCGGCGGCCTGCGCGAGCGACGGTTGCAGTTTGAGCGCGTTGTCGTATGCCTTGATCGCGCCGGCGTAGTCGTCGAGATGCGCCAGCGTATTGCCGATATAGAAATAGGATTGCGCCGTTTTCAGGTGCGAGAAGGTGTCGAGCGCGCCGGCGTAGTCGCCCGCGAGATATTGCGCGCGGCCCTTCCACACCGGATCGTCGAAGCGCCCGGCCGCGGCCTTGTAGCGGCCGTGTTCGAGATTCCAACGCCCTTGCTGGTCGTGGGTCGCGAACAGATCGAGCCAGTGCCATGACGCCGCTTGCGCGGGGTGCGGCAACGCGCCGAAGGTGAGCGAGATCAGCACGACGGGCAGCCACTTGACGGTCCAGCCGCGCCGGAAACTCCACAGCGCGAGCAGCAGCAACGGCAACACGAGCCAGTAGCCGCTCTCCTTCCAGCGCGGCTCGATTCTGGCCTCCTCCGCTTGCGCGAGGTAAGCCTGCGCGCGATGCTGGACCCATGACACGTCGTCGTCATCCGCACGCATGCTGGCAAGCGGAATGCCGGCCTCGCGCGCGACATTGCGGATCGCGTCGGCGTCGAACGTGCCCATCAGCGGATGGCCTTCGCGGTCCATCTGGATCAAGCCGTCTGGCCCGCGAATCGGCCCGCCGTGTTCCGTGCCGACCGCGAGCCAGAGCAACTGGTGCCGCAGCGCTTTCGCTTTCCGTACGAAAGCGTCCGCGCCGCTCGCATCGAAGCCGTCGCTCATGAAAACGATCGTGCCCGCCGCCGGGTCGTTCGCCAGCAACCGCTCGGCGACATCGAGACCGGCGCTCGCATTCTTGCCGTCGCGCGGCATCAGCGCGGGCGAGAGCGCGGGCACATAGAGTTCGAGCATCGCGGGGTCTTCGGTTGGCGGCACCACGAGGTGGGCCGTTGCCGCGAACACCACCAGTCCGGTTCGCGCGCCCTTGCGCGCTCTCGCGAGATCGAGCACCTTCTGCTTCGCGCGTTCGAGGCGGGTCGGCGCGATGTCGGTAGCTTCCATCGAATGAGCCAACTCCAGTACGACGACGAGCGGCGCCTTGTCCTGATTGAACGGCGGGCGCTCCTGCTGCCATGTCGGCCCCGCCGCGGCAAACGCGCCGATGCCGAGCAGCAGCGCCAACGTATGGACCGGCTGGATCACACGCCGCTGCGTGTCGCCGACGATCAGATGCTCGAGCAATTCCGGCGCGATCACACCGCGCCAGCGCGCACGGACGTCGTTGCGGCGCAGCCAGACGAACGGCAGCACGAGCGCCGGGATCAGCAACAGCAGCCATGCCGGCCGCAGGAAATGGAATGCGGTGAGGTCAATTTCCATGGCGCACCTCGCTGCCCGGCAAGCCTTGCGCGCGCCGCGCCCGCCGGGCCGAACGCAACAGCGCGATCAGCAATGCCAGCACGTGATAAAGCGCGAGCATGGACAAGCCCGCCGCGACAGGCACCCAGAAATAGTCGTGTTGCGGCCGGTAGATCTCGCGCTTGATTTTCTCGGGCGTCAGTTTGTCGAGCGTCGCGTACACATCGGCCAGATCTTTTTCATGACCCAGCGCGCGAAACGCACGCCCGCCGGTGAGGCTCGCAATATGCGCCAATGCATCGAGGTCGACCCGATCCTCGCCGGTGGTCGCGGGGTCGCCGATGCCCACCGTGTGCACCACCAGTTGATGCTGCTTCGCGATCTCGGCGGCTCGCTCCGGCGGGATCGCGCTGCTGGTGTCGTTGCCGTCGGTGAGCAGGATCAACACCTTCTCCTGCGCATGCGAATCCGCGCTCAGCTTGATGGTCAGTCCGATCGCGTCGCCGATCGCCGTGCGCGGCCCCGCCATGCCGATCTGCATCTGATCCAGCAGGATCCGCACGCTGTCGTGATCGAGCGTGAACGGCGCCTGCGGGTAAGCCGCGTCGCCGAACACCACGAGACCGATGCGGTCGCCCTTGCGCTTCGCCACGAAGTCGGCCACCACGCGCTTGACGGCGCTCAGCCGGTCCATGCGCTCGCCGGCCTCGTCGACGAAGTCGCGGGTGGCCATCGACCCGGACAGATCGATCGCGAGCATCAGGTCGCGTGCGGGTTCGTCGCGCACGATGGGCGGCTCGACGAATACGGGCTTCGCCGCGCCGGTCACGAGCAGTATCCACAGCACCGGCAGCAGCAAACGCAGCAGCCAGTGGCGGCGCAGCCGCACGCCGCCGGGCGCCGGTTTTTCACCCGCGGCCTGCGCCATTTCGTGAAAGAACGGCACGCGCACGGCCATCGCCGTGGTGCGATACGCCGGCGCCAGCCACCACACCAACACAGGCAGCGGCAACAGCGCGAACATCCACGGAAAATCAAACTTCCACATGATGATGCTCGATCCAGTCACGCGCGTGGCGGATCAGCGCGGCTGCCTCGTCCGGTGAAACGCGCGCCACCTGCTGGGGCGGCGCGTAGCTTGCCAGCGTGAGCAGCGGCCCCGTTTGAGCGTCGAAGCGGCCCTGCGTGCGGCGTAAAAACGCGAGCCATGCGTCGCCGGTGAGCGCCGCGACCTGGTCGCGCGGCGCGATTTCGAGCGACGTGCGCTTGAGCAGGCGAGGAATCGCAGCGAGCATGGCCGCGCGTTGCATCGGATCGGTCTGGCCGGAAGCAAGGCGTGCTTCGATGGCCGCCAGTTCGCGTAAAGCATTGCGCCGGTAACGCTGGCGCCCGTAGCGGCGCGAGGCCTTCCATGAAATCAGCAGGACCGCACCGAGCAACACGATTGCAACCGCCCACCAGCCGATAGTTTGGGGTGCATACGATACCGGCGCGGGCAATGGCAATTCCTGCAACCCCTGCAGTTGCGGCGACGAACCGGCCGGCGTGAGCGTGACGTCCGGCGTGCCGCTCATATACCGCTTCCCGCGGCAGGCCGCGCGCGTTCGCCAAAAAGACGGCGGACCTGATCGACGGCCGGCTCGTCGGTGGACAACGCCATCAGCGGCACGCCGCTCGTGCGCAGCAGTTCGGCCACTTCCGCGGTGCGGCCGCTGAACAGGCTCGACAGCGGCCGGCGCACGCGCTCCTGTTCGATGCGCAATTCGACCTGCAGGCGCCCTTCGCTGACCACCAGCGCACGGTGACCGGGCATCTGTTGCCACAGGGGATCGAAGATCATTGCCGCGACGACATCGTTGTGCGCGGCCAGTTGCCGCAATAGCCGCCGCGTGCGCTCGCCCGCGCCGGCGAAATCGCTGACTACGCAAACCAGATAGTCGTGCCCCGCGAGTTGAAGCACGCCTTCGAGCGCGGCGTCGAGTTGCTCATAATTGGTTCGGGTCTCGCTTTCGGCGTGCAGTGCGCCGTTCATCGCCGCGAGCGCGCCGAACAGCGTCTTGATACGGCTGCGGCTGCGCAACGGCTTGATGCGCGTGAGCTGGCTGTCGTTGAAGAGCACCCCGCCGACGCGGTCGCCCGCGACGAATCCCATCCACACGGCAAGCGCCGCCGTCTCGGCGGCCACGACCGATTTGAACGCGCGGCGCGAACCGAAAAACATGCTCATGCGTTGATCGACGACGACCAGCAACGGCCGGTCGCGTTCCTCGGTATAGGTGCGAACCTGGGGTTTGCCGAGCCGCAACGACGACTTCCAGTCGATATGACGGACATCGTCGCCCGGCAGATAGCCGCGAATCTCCTCGAAGTTCAGGCCGCGCCCGCGCAGACGCGACGCATGCGCGCCCGACAGCACGCTCGACACCGGCGCGGGCGCGACGAAACTCAGCCCGCGCGCCTGAAATTCGAGCTTTGCAAGATGCGCGGCGTCGACATACACGCTGCCGATCGCAGTTGAGGACATCACGGCCACGCCACTCCTTCGCATTGAGAAAACACCCGCTTCAGGCCGGCACCGCGACCTTTTCGATCAGCCGGTCGATGACCCGGTCGGCGCTGATGCTGTCCGCATTGGCGTCGTAAGACAGAATCAGCCGATGCCGCAGCACCGGATGAATGACGGCGCGCACGTCGTCCGGCGTCACGAAACCGCGCGCGTTCAGCCAGGCGTGCACGCGGCTCGCCCGGTCGAGGCCGATCGCGCCGCGCGGGCTCGCGCCGACCTCGATCCATTTGCCGAGTTCCGCGTCGATCTGCGCGCCGTGACGCGTCGCGTTGACGATCGACACGATATAGTCGTCGATCGCGGGTGCGACGACAATCTGCCGGACCTCTTCGCGCACCGCGAAAATGATGTCCTGTGACAGCATGGCCGGTGCCTCGGCGGACGCGCCGCTCTCCTGCCGCAGCAGGCGCAGCATGGCGACTTCGCTGTCGGGTGCCGGATAGCCGATTAGCACCTTGAGAAGAAAGCGGTCCATTTGCGCTTCCGGCAATGGATAAGTACCTTCCTGTTCAATCGGATTCTGAGTGGCCATGACGAGAAATAGCGCGGCCATGCGGTGCGTTTTTCCCCCGACGGATATCTGCCGCTCTTCCATTGCTTCGAGCAATGCGGATTGAACCTTGGCCGGCGCGCGGTTGATTTCGTCCGCAAGAATCAGATTGCCGAAAATCGGACCCGGCTGAAAACTGAGCGTGCGTTCGCTGCCCGATTGCAGCAGCGTTTCCGCTCCCGTGATGTCCGAGGGCAACAGGTCGGGCGTGAACTGGATCCGGCTCATGGTCGCGGCGAGCCGCGTGGCGATTGCCTTGACCGTGCGCGTTTTGGCGAGCCCGGGCAGACTCTCCAGCAGCACGTGACCGTCGGCCAGCAAGGCGATCAACACCTGGCGAACCACTGACTGCTGGCCCACCACAGCCTGATTCACGCTCGCTTCGAACTGCAGAACGGTATCGCGCATCGTCCTTTCTCTCAAGTCATTAATGTCGTATCTGATTGGACGACCCGGATGCCCATGCCCGTCGCCAGACACGTTAATGCAAGGCTGCGCATTCGTCAAAGTGTCTCAAGCGCATGCTAAAAAAAAGATAGGAAATCTCAGCAAAAAATTGCTAATCTCCAACTGGCTTGTTTGCGCTTATGGAAAATTCTTATTCTGTATCGCGAAGCTTGTCCTGTAGTTTGAAGTTGAAAGTCAAAAAAGAGAGTGGACGTCGCACACGACCCGGCCGTTTCACTGCAAGAGAGAAGATGAAGAGTGAAAAAGATCGAGGGCCCGCAAAGTCGTCCCGTTCCAACGGATCGGTCGTAACGCCCCCAATGCGCGCCGGCCGCGCGCGCAAGCTGGTGCTGTGGGGCGCCCTGCTCGTCATGCTGCCGGCATGTATCGGCGGCGCCGTCAGTTGGGCCTTCACGCCGCACACTCCCGCTCATCCGCAAATCGTCCTCGGCGACGGCACGCACGGGCCGCTCGGTATGGCGTGGGTGCCCGGCGGCCAGTTCCTCATGGGCAGCGACGCCAAACAGGCGCAACCGAACGAGCGTCCCGCGCACAAGGTCAAGGTGCATGGCTTCTGGATGGACCGCCATCATGTCACGAACGCGGAATTCCGCCGCTTCGTCGAAGCGACCGGCTACGTCACCACTGCCGAGAAAAAGCCTGACTGGGACACGCTGAAAGTCCAGCTACCGCCCGGCACACCGCGCCCGCCCGAAAGCGCGATGGTCGCGGGCGCAATGGTGTTCGTCGGCACCAGTCGCCCCGTGCCGCTGGAAGACTATTCGCAGTGGTGGCGCTATGTGCCGGGCGCCGACTGGCGTCATCCGACCGGGCCGGACAGCAACATCATCGGTAAAGACGATCATCCGGTGGTTCAGGTCTCCTACGAAGATGCGCAGGCTTATGCCAAATGGGCCGGCAAGCGCCTGCCGACGGAAGCCGAATGGGAGTTCGCCGCGCGCGGCGGCCTCGAACAGGCTACTTACGCCTGGGGCGAGCAGTTCTCGCCCAACGGCAAACAGATGGCCAACGTGTGGCAAGGCCAGCAGCCGCAGGCTTTCCCGGTCGTCAATCCGAAAGCCGGCGGCGCGCTCGGCACGAGCCCGGTGGGCACTTTTCCGGCCAACGGCTATGGCCTTTCCGACATGACCGGCAACGCCTGGCAATGGGTTGCCGACTGGTATCGCGCGGATCAGTTCAGACGCGAGGCCGTCAGTACGAGCGCGATCGACAACCCGGCGGGCCCGCGCGATTCGTGGGATCCCGCTGATCCGGGCGTGCCCGTCAACGCTCCCAAACGCGTGACCCGCGGCGGTTCGTTCCTCTGCAACGAAATCTATTGCCTGAGCTACCGGCCCAGCGCGAGACGCGGCACCGATCCCTACAACAGCATGTCGCATCTGGGCTTCCGGCTGGTGATGGACGAGGACATCTGGAAAGAAGCCGGTGCCCGTCAGGCGTCGGCAAAGGCCGCCGGCGCGCCTGCCATCCCCGGCGGTTAGCGCACACCGAGCCGTTGGCAAACCTCTTTTTTCGCGCTGCGATCTACGGGCGCGCGTTGCGATCGATCGTCTATTCAAATTGGAGTGTGAATGCATTTGCGCCGTCAGCCTGTGTGGTCGAGCCGTCCGCTGCGCCTGATCCGGGCCGTATGCGTGGCGCTGAGTCTCGCCGGCTGCGCCGCTTCTCACGACGGCCTCCCGCCTGTTCAAGCCACGGCGACACGCCCCGCCGCCACACTGAGCTCATGGCGCGACACGGCCGCCAAACAGGCGATCCAGTCCTTCGTTGCCGATGTCACCCGCGAGGGCTCGCCGTCGTTCGTGCCGCCGGCGCAACGCATTGCCGTATTCGACAACGACGGCACGCTGTGGAGCGAACAACCGCTGTATTTCCAGTTTGTCTTCATGCTCGAACAGGTGAAGGCGGCGGCCCCGCGGCATCCCGAATGGAAAGACAATCCGGCTTTCAAGGCGCTCGTCGCAAAAGACTACGATGCCCTCGCGAGCCAGCAGAAGGCGTTGCTGCAACTCGTCACGCTCGCCAATAGCGGCATGACCGTCGACGACTACCACAAGACCATCGGCGCGTGGCTGGCAAGCGCGCGCCACCCGAAATTCAACCGGCCCTATACCGACCTCGTCTATCAGCCGCAACTCGAATTGCTCGCCTACCTGCGTGCCAACGGCTTCAAGACCTTCATCGTTTCGGGCGGCACGGCCGAGTTCATGCGCGTCTGGGCCGAGAAGGCGTACGGCATTCCGCCCGAGCAGGTGATCGGCTCCAGCCAGGTGGTGCAGTACGAGGTGCGCAACGGCCAACCCGTACTCGTGCGCGAGCCGAAACTCGATTTCATCGACGACGGTCCAGGCAAACCCGTGGGCATCTATCGCCACATCGGCCACAAGCCGATTCTCGCGTTCGGCAATTCCGACGGCGATCTGCAAATGCTGCAGTACACCGCCGCGGGGCCCGGACGGCATCTCGCATTGCTGTTGCATCACGACGACGCCGCGCGTGAATTCGCTTACGACCGCACGTCGAAAGTGGGCAAGCTGGACAAGGCGTGGGACGAAGCGGTAGCCGACGGCTGGACGGTAGTGAGCATGAAGAACGATTGGCAAACAGTCTTTCCCGCGCCGAAGCAGTAAGCGGCGCGCGGCGAGTTCAGGCCGCGCACTGCCGGCGGCCGACGAGACGCGCCCCGCCACGCGGAGCACTGCGTAGTGGGAGATAAGAGTCAACTCCTTTGGAGCGACAAGATGACAAAGTTATTGAAAAGAGGGCGATACGCGTTGGGGGCCGGCGCGATTGCCCTTGCCGCGTTCGGCGCGGTGATTTTTCCATCCATCAACGCGCCGGCCCAAACCCAACCGGCGGCCAAACCCGCTGCGACGAGCGCGCCGCAACCGGTCGCGAAGTCGTCGGCGAAGCCGAACATCCTCGTGATTTTCGGCGATGACGTCGGGCAGGCGAATATCAGCGCGTACACGCGCGGCGTGGTGGGTTACAAGACGCCCAATATCGATCGGATTGCCAATGAAGGCATGATCTTCACGGACTATTACGCCGAGAACAGCTGTACGGCGGGCCGCTCTTCGTTCATCACAGGTCAGACGCCGTTGCGCACCGGGCTGTCCAAGGTCGGCGCGCCGGGTGCGCCGGTGGGTCTGCAAAAAGGCGACATGACCATCGCTCAGGCGCTCAAGCCGCTTGGCTATGCAACCGGCCAGTTCGGCAAGAATCATTTGGGCGACAAGAACGAGTACCTGCCGACCAATCACGGTTTCGACGAGTTCTACGGCAACCTGTACCACCTGAACGCCGAGGAAGAACCGGAGCGACCGTATTGGCCGAAGGACAAGAACGACCCGTACGTGAAGAATTTCTCGCCGCGCGGCGTGATTCATAGCACCTCGGACGGCAAGGTTCAGGACACCGGGCCGCTTACCACCAAACGCATGGAAACCATCGACGACGAAACCGGCGCGCACGCTGAGGAATTCATCCGCAAGCAGGTCAAGAACGGCACGCCCTTCTTCGTGTGGATGAACTTTACGCGCATGCACGTTTTCACCCACGTGCGGCCCGAGTTCAGAGGCAAGAGCGGCATGGCCGGCAACGAATATGCCGACGGCATGTGGGAGCACGACCAGGACGTCGGCAAACTGCTCAAGCTGCTCGATGACCTGAACATCTCGAAGAACACCATCGTCATCTACACGACCGACAACGGGCCGAACCAGTTCTCCTGGCCGGACGCGGCAACCACGCCGTTCCGCAGCGAGAAGGACTCCAATTGGGAAGGCGCGTTCCGTGTGCCGGCCATGGTGCGGTGGCCGGGTCACATCAAGGCGGGCGAGACATCCAATGGCATGTTCTCGGGGCTCGACTGGTTCCCGACGCTGCTCGCGGCGGCGGGCGACAACGGCGTGAAGGACCGTTTGCTGAAAGGATGGGCTCCCAAGGCGGGCGGCACCAGCTTCAAGAACCACCTCGACGGATACAACCAGTTGCCATACCTGACGGGCCAGACGGCTCAGGATCCACGAACCGAGTTTTACTACTTCAACGACGACGGCGAACTGGTGGCCATGCGCTGGGACAAGGATGGAAACGCGTGGAAGACCGTGTTCTGCGAGCAGCGCGCCAAGGGCAATCTGGATATCTGGCAGGATCCGTTCGTCTGCCTGCGTTTCCCGAAGGTGTTCAACCTGAGGATGGACCCCTATGAGCGAGCTGACGTGACGTCCGATCAGTACAACGACTGGCTGGTGAAGAACGCCTATCTCGTTGCAATCTCGACGATGAAAGCGACGGAATTCCTTCAGACATTCGTTCAGTACCCACCGAGCCAGCGTCCCGCGAGCTTCAGCGTCGACCAGGTGCGCAGGCAAGTCGACAGGAAAATCGACGAGTCGTTCAAGAAGCGCGGACTCGAGTAAGACGTTCAGGCGCGGCGCCTGCCGGTTGACTCTGGCAGGCGCTGCGCTTCCACGCCTCGGAACCGAAGTCCATTCACCTCGTCTCGACGCACGTTATCCGCGCACGTTATCCGCGCACGTTATCCGCGCACTTTATCCGCGCACTTTATCCGATGACCCAAACGTTGGCTCACCGCACCAAAAGCTCACGCCGCGAGCGCCGCACACAGGAACGCGCGCAGCGTCACGCCGAACCGCGCGAACGCGGCCCCGCCGAAGCGGACCCCATCCCTGCTTCGCCGGCCTTATCCATTGCGTGGCCGATGCTCCTGCTTTTCGCATCGGGTGCCGCGTCACTGATTTACCAGGTGCTGTGGATCAAACAATTGGCGCTCGTCGTGGGTGTCGACGTGCAGGCGGTCACCGCCGGCGTCAGCGCCTTCTTCGCGGGTCTCGCGATAGGCGGCTGGCTGCTTGGCAGGCTCGCCGACCGCCTCGCGCGGCCGTTGCTGCTTTACGCCGCACTGGAAGGCGGCGCGCTACTGCTGGCGCTGGCGGGCACCATTGCGCTGGCGCACGCGGCCGCGCCGTTCGCATGGCTGCAGAATCGTGCCGGACTACTTGCATGGGCATTGCCGTTCGCGCTGGTCGGCCTGCCTGCGGTACTGATGGGCGGCACGCTGCCGGTCTTGATGCGTGCGTTGGGCCCCCGTGCCACCCGGCTCGGCCGCGTTGGCGCGCGTCTGTACGCGGCCAATACGGGCGGCGCGATCGCCGGTACGCTCGCCGCCGCCTTCATGCTGATTCCATTGCTTGGCGTGCAAGGCAGCGCATTGGCCGCAGCCGCACTGAACGCGTTGGCCGCGCTGATCGCATTGCTCATTGGCCGCATCACTTCTGCCCGCTCGCCTGCCGATGGACAGCCGCTTGCCGCGGCCTCCTCCGTTGAAACAGCAGCGGGTCAAGCCGCACCCGGCGCACGCCTCGCCGTTGCCCTTTACGCGCTCGCCGGCGGCATCGCGCTGGGTTACGAAGTGGTGTGGTCACAACTGATTGTCCAGTTCATCAGCACCCGCAGCTTCGCTTTTGCGATCGTGCTCGCCACGTATCTACTCGGGCTCACGCTCGGCAGCGCGCTCAGTGCGCGACATGTCGATCGCGCGCGCGATCCGTGGGGCGTGTTCGCACTGCTGATCGTCGCCGCCGGACTCGTCGCGCTGCTGGAACTCGCCGCGTTGGGCGGCTGGCTGCTGCAATGGCAAAACCTCGCTCGCGAGGCGACATTCTCCGCCACCGGCAGCCTGCTCGCCGCCATGTGCGCGGGCTTCGCCGTCGCGGCGGCTTGTATCGTCTTCGTACCTACGCTGTTGCTGGGCGCGGCGTTCCCGTTCGCGCTGCGCGTGAGCGTGGATGCCCGGCACACCGGCCGCGATGTCGGCGCCGTGCTGGCGCTCAATACTGCGGGCGGTATCGGCGGCACGCTGCTAGCCGGCTTCCTGCTCGTGCCGGTACTCGGGCTGGTCCATGCGCTCGCGGCGCTTGCCGTGCTCGCCGGCGCAGTCGGCGCGCTCGCCGTGTGGCGCGGTGAGGGCGTGCGGCGCGGCGCTCGCTGGGGTGTGCCGGTGCTGACGGCGGCAACCCTGTGTGCCGTGCTGCTGACACCGTCGGAGCGTCTCGCCACCCTGCTCGCCGCCGCGCGCGGCGGCAACCTGGTCGCCTATGAGGAAAGCGCCGGCGGCACCGTCGCCGTCGTCGCACAGGGCGCGGGCCAGAAACAGTTCCGGCGCCTCTACATTCAGGGGGTCTCCAATTCCGGCGACGCGATGACCTCGTTGCGCTATATGCGTCTGCAAGCGCTGCTGCCGCTGCTGGTTCACCGCCACACGCCGCGCAGCGCGCTTGTCATCGGACTGGGTACGGGGATCACCGGTGGCGCGCTGCTCAGGTGGCCCGGCCTCGACCAACGCGTGGTTGCCGAGCTGCTGCCGGCGGTCGTGCGCGCCGCGCCGCAGTTCAACGGCAACTACGGCGTCAGCACCGACCCGCGCGTCGACATCCGCCTGCGCGACGGACGGCGTGAACTGTTGCGCAACAGCGAACGTTACGATCTGATCACGCTCGAACCGCCGCCGCCCTCGGCAGCCGGCGTGGTCAATCTCTACTCGTCGGATTTCTACCGGCTGGCGGCCTCGCGTCTGCGCCCGGATGGCATCGTCGCGCAGTGGCTGCCCCTGCCGACCCAAAATGAAGATGACACCCGCTCGCTGATCCAGAGCTTCATTCAGGTGTTTCCGTACGCCGCGCTGTGGACCACCGAGTTGCACGAGATGATGCTGATCGGTTCGATGCAGCCGATCGAACTCGATGTGCCGCGCATCGCATCGCGCTTTGCGCAACCGCAGGTGGCTGCGTCGCTGCGCGAGGTCGGCGTGGCTTCGCCCGCGGCGCTGCTGGCGACCTGGATCACCGATCGCGCAGGCCTTGCGTATTACACCGCGGATGCCCCGCCCGTGACCGACGACCGGCCACGCATCGAATACGCGGCATGGGTGCGGCGCGACGGTTTCCCGGACACGCTCACGCACCTGCTCGCGCTTCGCAGCGAGCCGCCGTTGCTCCACGCCGACGACACTTTCCGCGCGGCCTTGAACGCGGAGCGCGGTGCGCTGCAAAGCTTCTATGCCGCGGGGCTCGACGCCTATCGCGGCGAGCGTGAGGCGTGGTCTCGCGATATTGGCGACGCATTACAGGCGCAACCCGACAATCCCTACTTCCGGTGGTTCGTCGGCGACGAACCATAGGGTTGGAACTGGCTCGCGAACGTATCAATCCAGCCACACGAGCGCTGCCCACGGAGGAGTCGGATCATGAGCGACAAGTGCAACGATTGTGCGGGTACACGACTTATGGGACCGCGCCACGCATTGAATCATCACCCATTGAAGCAAAGTGAGCGTCGATTAGTTGATGCCATGCCCGGCCACCCGCACGAGGGAACCCCAGCGCTGCTATTGAACCGTATAGCCTTTGCCTTGCATGCACGCTCCGTAAGCGCGCCAATAGGTGCTCATTGCCGACTGCTGGTTGGCCTGTGCCGTTTGCGCCTGCGCGGCGTGTTGTTGACGGCTGCGTACGCCGCCGGCGAGCGCACCCGCGGTCGCGCCGACCGCGGCGCCATGCCCGGCGTCGTTGTCACTCACGTCACCCACGATTGCGCCCGCCGCCGCCCCGCGTGCCGCACCGCGGACGCGCGCGCCGGTCGGACCCGACGGTGTCGCAGGCGTTTGCGCGACCACGGCGGGGTCGATACCGGTGCTCTGCTTCGCCCACGCGTAACATGCTCCGTCGTCCGACATCTGCTGCTGTTGGCTTTGTCCGTGCGCGGGATAGACGGCCGGTTTTTGCGCCAGAGCGAGCGCGCTCATACTGGCCAGGGTCACCACGGCGAATCGTTTCATGGGAGTCTCTCATTGGGTTGAGCGTTCGAGTGGCAAGCGCTCGGATCAGCCGTGATCGCACGCACATTTCGCCGCTTTACAGACTGACGGCGAGCAAACCGCAGATTAGCCGACAGGATTCGAAAAATACCTGATGAAATTGTGTTTTCACGTGAATCGATCGATATCGAGCCGCGCTAATATTTCGTCGATTCGCGCATACGCTTTTGAACAACACTCATCAACGCGTCGATAACTGATGCAACAAGAAGCTGTCCATGCGCCATGATTCGAACAATGCGGTTGGGCCCCTCGTCCCCGCGAATGGATGAAGGAATGTTTCGTGCGGCCCGTCGGTTAAGAAGGGGCGAACGCTGCGGCCTGCAACTTTCTTCAGAAAGTAAACAGGGCAGGCTGAGTCAATATGCGGCTTGACCTATTCGGGCAGCACGGCGACTATTTCACCGTGCTTCAATTACCCTATGAGACCTTTTCACGAAACGCAATAACATTGTTAGATAAGCTGACGATCGATAGAGGCGAAGCAAGCGGCGATCCACTAATCCATCAACAACGGAAATTCAACAAGAATTTATTTGAGAAAAGATTGCACATTTCGTGGGAAAGGGTTTATTAATCTTGCCATCATGCGAGCACCGCCTGCAACACGATTCGGAGTCCATTTGAAGCGCGCTTTTCGCGGGTCTTATGCCGGCATCGATTGGCAGTGCGGGCAGTGCGCCGCACCGGTTATCAAACCCGCCACAAAGGACCACCCTTCCCGGTGGCTTCCGACTTCGACGTCTCACGCACCGTACCCGTGCGTCATACACAACTTCCAAAAAGGGAGACTTGATCGTGAAACGATCCAGGGCATACCAGAGAAGGTCACGGATTCTACTCGCCACATTGACCGCACTGGCCGGCGCGCCGTTCTTCCTCGAGGTCACCGCGCCTGCCGCGTACGCACAGGCGCCGGCAAAGATCTCGAACCAGCAGCTGGACGCGCTGACCGCGCCGGTCGCGCTCTACCCGGACGCTCTCCTCGCCCAGGTGCTGATGGCTTCCACGTTTCCACAAGACGTGCCGGCGGCGGCGGCATGGTCGAAAGCCAATCCGAACCTCAAGGGTGACGACGCCGTGAAGGCAGTCGGCGCCGAGCCGTGGGATCCGAGCGTGCAATCGCTGGTGGCGTTTCCGCAGGTGCTGGCCACCATGGCGTCGAAACCGGACTGGGTCACGCAGTTGGGCAATGCCTTCCTCGCCCAGCCGAACGACGTAATGGATTCGGTGCAGCGATTGCGCAAGCAGGCGCAGCAGGCCGGCAACCTGCAAACCAACCAGCAGCAGAAAGTGGTGGTCGAGCAGAGCACCATCCAGATCGTGCCGGTGAACCCACAGGTCGTCTATGTGCCGACATACAACCCCACGGTCGTCTACGGTACATGGCCGTATCCGGCCTATCCCCCGGTGTATGTGCCGCCTCCGCCGGGCTATGCGGTGGCGAGCGGCCTCGCCGCCGGACTCGCATTCGGCGCCGGCGTTGCGATCACCAGTTCGCTGTGGAGCAACGTCAACTGGAACAATCACAGCGTCAACATCAACGTCAATCAGTACAACAACATCAATGTGAATCGCCGGCTCGACGTGAACAGCAGCACGACGAACTGGAACCGTAACTCGACCTTCAACCGCAATACCACGGCCAACGTGAATAGTGCGCAGCGCGACGCGTATCGCGGGCGCGATACGTCGGCCTCGCGCGCGCAGGCGCAGCAGACGCTGCAGAATCGCACCGGCCAGAACCTGAGCGGAACGGCAAGTCAGCGCCTCGAAGGTATCCAGCATGGCGGCAACAATGCCGCCGACATTCGCAACAACGCGCAGAACGTGAACCGTGACAATGCGCTGCGCGGCGCGGGCGACGGCGGGGCCGCGAAGCAGGACATGCAGCGCGGGCAAGCAAGCCGGCAGCAGTTGGCGAACAATCGCGGCGGCGGTGCCGGCGCGAATGGCGGGGCTCAGCCACGTAGCGGCAATCTGGGAGCGGGTGGCGGTGGCGAACGCGCCGGCGGCGGCTTCGGTGCGGGCGGCGGTGGACAACCGCCCGGCGGCGGCTTTGGCGCAGGCGGCGGCGGACAGCAGCGCGGCGGCGGCCTGGGTGCGGGCGGCGGCGGTCAGCGTCACTTCGGCCGGCAACATTAAACCGATCTCACAGGAGCCGCTCATGACCCGTATTCGCATCTTCCAGACCTTCGGTACACGCGTTGCCGACCCGATTGTGCACACCCACGTCTGTGCTCTCAAGCCGCGGCTTGCGCGCAGCGCTCTCGGGCTTGCCGCGCTGCTGTTCGGCGCGTCCATGGCGCACGCACAAGCCGTTTATCCGACACCCGAGGCCGCCTCCAACGCTTTCGTCGACGCGCTTTCCCGCAACGACCACCCGGCGATGCAGCACGTGCTCGGCAAGGACTTCACGCGCTTCATTCCCACCACCAATGTAGGCGAAGACGATATCTACGCGTTTCTCGGCGCGTGGGCGGCAGGACACCAGATCGTCGACGATCCGGCGCCGCTCAATGGTCACGCGAGCAAGCATCTGTCGGTCGGCAACAGCGGCTGGACGCTGCCGATTCCGCTCGTCGAGGCCTCCAACGGCTGGCGCTTCGATCCCGCTGCCGGCCGCGAGGAAATCATGACCCGCCGCATTGGCCGCAACGAGCGCGCGGCAATGCTGACCTCGCTCGCCTATCTGGATGCGCAGCACGACTATCGGGAATTGACCCAGCATTACGCGCAGCACATTCTCAGCACACCGGGCCAGCATGACGGCTTGTACTGGCCGACTGCGCCGGGTGAACCGGACAGCCCCCTTGGCCCGCTCGCCGCGGCAATGCCGCACACCGGCTCCGTCTCGAAGGAGGGTTATCACGGTTATCACTTCCGCATCCTGAGCGCGCAAGGGCCGCATGCGAAAGGCGGAAGCCAGAATTACGTCGAGAACGGCACGATGACGAAAGGTTACGGCCTCGTCGCGTGGCCCGCCGAGTATGGCAAGACGGGCGTGATGAGCTTCATCGTCAATCAGGACGGGCAGATTTTTCAGAAGAACCTGGGGCCTCAGTCCGCGCGTGCCGCGGCGACGCTTAAATCGTTCGACCCGGACTCATCGTGGGAAGCCGTGCAGCCCTGAGCGGGGCATGCGCGCCGCGGGCGCCGTCCCGGTCCCGTGTGTGGCGCGTCGCGCGCTACACACCGGGTAAAGGGCAATGCGGGGGAACGGCGAAACGGTGGGAACGCAGATAAAGGGGGAACGCGAGGTGAGCTCGCGGCGGCCGGCACGAGGGTGAGCGCGAGGTGAACGCGAGATGAGCACCAGATGAGCACGGCGCTGCAGTTGCCCCGCCCCCGCATTCAGGAGCGCGTGGCGAGCGAAAGCCGGGACGCAGCCAGTCACGAGTCACGCTTCGGAGCCCAGTCATGAGTAGCCCGCAAGAACCCCTCTTACCTCCCGATCTGCCCGACCCTGACATCGCGCCACGGCGCAGCTGGCTACCCTCGCTTGTCTGGGTCGTGCCGCTGATCGCGGCGTTGATCGGTATCGCGCTTGTCGTCAAGTCCGTCACGGAGCGCGGCCCCGCGATCACGATCGTGTTCGATAACGCGGAGGGCCTCGAACCTGGCAAGACCCAGGTCAAATACAAGGACGTGGAAATAGGTTCGGTGAAAGCGATCACGCTGTCGAAGGATCAGACGCACGTGGAGATCGCCGTGCAACTCACCAAGCAGGCGGAAAACTTCGCGGTCAAGGACACGCGCTTCTGGGTGGTTCGTCCGCGCGTGGGTGCCGCTGGCGTGTCGGGCATCGGCACGCTGCTCTCGGGTGCGTATATCGGCGTGGACGTCGGCCACTCGAAGGAAACACAAACCAGGTTCGCCGGACTCGAGACGCCGCCTCCCATCACCGCCGACCAGAAAGGCCACCGCTTCATCCTGCATGGCGATTCGCTCGGCTCGATCGACATCGGCTCGCCGATCTTCTACCGGCGTGTGCAGGTCGGTCAGGTCTACGGCATCGCGCTCGACAAGGAAGGCACGGGCGTGACCATGCAGGTGTTCGTCGCCGCGCCTTACGACCAGTACGTCGGCACCAATTCGCGCTGGTGGCATGCAAGCGGCGTCAACGTCCGGCTCGACTCGGCCGGCTTCGTCGTCAACACGCAGTCGCTCGCGGCCATTCTGGTGGGCGGACTCGCTTTCCAGACGCCACCGGGCCAGCCAATGGGCGAGCAAGCGGCCGAGAAATTCGACTTCCGCCTCGCCTCCGACGAAGCGGACGCCATGCGTGCGCCGGACGGTATCCCGGTGCGCGCCGTGATGAATTTCAACCAGTCGTTGCGAGGGCTTTCGGTGGGCGCGGTGGTCGACTTCCGCGGCATCGCACTGGGCCAGGTGACCGGCATCGGCGTCGAATACGATCCGCAGACGCAGAACTTCACGATGCCGGTCACGCTGGACCTGTACCCGGACCGGCTCAGGCGGCGCGCGCGCAACGCGACGATGCCGCAGGCCCGTACGGCCGCCAGCGGCGAACTGCTGCGGCGTCTCGTCGAACGCGGCCTGCGCGGCCAGTTGCGCACCGGCAACCTGCTGACGGGCCAGTTATACATCGCGCTCGACATCTTCCCGCAGGCGGCGCCCGTCAAGTTCGATATCGGCGCCGAGCCGGTCGAACTGCCGACCATTCCGAACACGCTCGACGCGCTGCAGGTGCAGGTAGCCGACATTGCGAAGAAGCTCGACCGGATTCCGTTCGACCAGATCGGCGCGAACCTGAGCACGTCGCTGAAAAATGCCGATGCGCTGTTCAATCGGCTCAACACCGAGGTCGTGCCGCAGGCGCGCGACACGCTCGCCGCCGCAAGGCAAACCTTCGGCTCGGCAGAGGCGACTTTGCAGCGCGACTCGCCGATGGTGTCGGATGTGCACCAGGCGCTGCAGGAATTGACCCGCACGCTGCAATCGCTGAACGCGCTGGCCGATTATCTCGAGCGCCATCCGGAGTCGCTCGTGCGCGGAAAGCCGGCAGACAAGCCATGACCGCTTCGCGGCGCGCGCTCGCGAGGCGCGCCGCCGCCCTCTTTGCCGCCCCCGGCGGTTTGCCGCGCGCAGCGCCGGCCGGCGCTCCGTCGGGTCGCCCATTGCGTGGGCACCCCGGCGGCGCACCCTGCCCCGTGGATCGACCGGACCCGACGGTTCCTCCTCGTCAAACCCCGCCACGCGGACAGCCAGCCGCGCTCATCGCCTGTCCGCCCTGGCCCGTGACAAGCCGCCATTCTCGCCGCATTGCCCGCTAGAATGACCGGCTTTGCCCGCTTCAGGGGCGCCACAAGGCAAAATACGGGTTTTGTTGCGCGCCAGAGGCGCCGTGCGGCCGGATCGATCAGATGCCGGCGGCATGTCAGCCGGCGGCCTTCGCCAGGACGCATGTCGGCGGCCCGCTCAAACCCGGCGCAGCTTCGCGGCCCGTCGCGTGCAACGCAGCCAGGACAGCTCGTCCTTTAACAGAGCACCTCAGGAGCATTTATGACCGATTCGAACCCATCCTTCCTCGGCCGGATTTCCCTGGCCGTGGGCACGTTCTTCCGCATTCTCGGCGACGGCGAATTCGCCGCCGGGGTGCTGCGTCTGCGCGCTAGCGGCGCCACCGCCGGCGCCGCGCCCTCACCGGCACCCGCGCCGGCGCCCGCCCCCGCACCGCAACCCGCGCCCGTGCTGAAGGAAGCGAGCCCCGACGCGGCGCTGCAACTGCTCGGCCTGCTGCAACGCGACGCGCGTTTCATCGATTTCGTCGAGGAAGACATCAAGAGCTATAGCGACGCCGACATCGGCGCGGCCGCGCGCCTCGTGCATGACGGTTGCCGCGCGACGCTGCGCGAACACTTCACGATCCGCCCGGTGCGCGACGAAGCCGAAGGCAGTCGCGTCACGCTGGCCGAGGGTTTCGACGCGGCCTCGATCCGCCTGACCGGCAATGTGGTCGGCCACGCACCGTTTAACGGCAGCATCAGCCATCGCGGCTGGCGGGTCGACGAAGTACGTTTGCCGAAGCTCGCGGACAGCCACAACGCCAAGGTGATCGCACCGGCCGAGGTGGAGCTATGAGCGACGCACGCCAATCACGCTACGCCATCGGTATCGATCTCGGCACTACCCACTGCGCGCTCTCCTACGTGGACACGAGCGCCAGCGACGGCGAAAAGACCGCCCAGGGCGTACTGTCGATCGCCCAGCTCACGGGCCCGGGCGCAATCGACAACCTCGATCTGCTGCCTTCGTTTCTCTATCTGCCGCATCCGGACGAACTGGCCTCGGGCGACCTCTATCTGCCGTGGACCGGCCAGCGCGAATTCGCGGTCGGCGAGTTCGCCCGCAGCCGCGGCGCGGCCACGCCGATCCGCCTCGTATCGAGCGCGAAGAGCTGGCTGTGCCATCCGGGCGTCGACCGGCGCGCCGCGATTCTGCCCAACGACGCGCCGCCCGAAGTCGCGCGCGTCTCGCCGCTCGAAAGCTCGGTACGTTATCTGACCCACTTGCGTGAAGCCTGGGATCATGCGCATCCCGACGCGCCGTTCAGCGAACAGGACATCACGGTGACGATCCCGGCCTCGTTCGATCCGGCCGCGCGCGAACTGACCGCCGAAGCGGCCACAGCCGCCGGCTACGGCAGCATGACACTGCTGGAAGAGCCGCAGGCCGCGCTGTATAGCTGGATCCAGAAGAGCGGCGGCCAGTGGCGCAAGCAGGTCAAGGTCGGCGACATCATTCTCGTGGTGGACGTGGGCGGCGGCACGACCGACCTCTCGCTGATCGCCGTGATCGAACGCGAAGGCAATCTCGAACTGCATCGTGTCGCGGTGGGCGAACATATTCTGCTCGGCGGCGACAACATGGATCTCGCGCTCGCGCACGTGGTCGCGCGCAAGCTCGCGGCGCAAGGCACCCAGGCCGACGCGTGGCAACTGCGCGCCCTCACCTACGCATGCCGCTCCGCCAAGGAAACGCTGCTCAGCGATCCCACCGCCGATACCGTGCCGCTCGTCGTGCCGAGCCGCGGCTCGAAGCTGATCGGCGGCTCGATCCGCACCGAGCTCACGCGCGCCGAATTGACCCAGACGATTCTCGAAGGCTTCTTCCCGCAGGTGGAGAGCGCCGCGCGTCCGGTGAGCCGCGCGCGCGCCGGTCTGACGCAACTCGGCCTGCCGTATGCGCAGGACGCGGGCATCACGCGGCATCTGGCGGCGTTTCTCGGCCGTCAGGTGGGCGCGCTCGCCGAGCTCGACGGGCTGCGCGACATCGCCACGCCGCAAAACGCCAGCTTCCTGCATCCCACTGCCGTGCTGTTCAACGGCGGCGTGTTCAAGTCGCCGTTGCTGGTCGAACGCATCATGGGCACGCTCAACGGCTGGCTCACCGCGGAAGGCGCGGCGCCGGCGCGGCTCCTCGAAGGCGCCGATCTGGATCTCGCCGTCGCGCGCGGCGCAGCTTACTACGGTTACGTGCGACGCGGCCAGGGTGTGCGGATTCGCGGCGGCACGGCACGCGCGTACTACATCGCGATCGAATCGGCGATGCCCGCGGTGCCCGGCCTCGAACCGCCTATCCAGGCGCTGTGCGTGGCACCGTTCGGCATGGAAGAAGGCACCGAAGCCGAACTGCCCGCGCAGGAATTCGGGCTGGTGGTCGGCGAGCCCGTGCATTTCCGCTTCTTCGGCTCGTCGGTGCGGCGGCAGGACCAGGTCGGCACGCTGCTCGACTTCTGGGGTCCTGATGAATTGCAGGAACTGGAAGAGATTCAGGCGACGCTGCCCGCCGCCGGCCGCACCGCCGGTGAAGTCGTGCCGGTGAAGCTGCATGCCCGCGTCACCGAAGCGGGCACGCTCGAACTCGAAGCCATGCCGCGTGGGACTGACGAGCGCTGGAAAGTCGAGTTCGACGTGCGCGGCAACGCAAATGCATGAATGAGATGAAGCGGTACAGCGTCGGCATCGATCTCGGCACCAGCAACACGGTGCTCGCCTATGCGCAGATGGGAGCACCGGATGGGTCGCGGGTCGAGTCGCCACGCATTCACGTCTTCGAGATCGAGCAACTGGTGAGTCCAGGCGAAGTGGCCGCGCGGCCGCTTCTGCCCTCGGTGCGCTATCACGCGGCGCAAGGCGAACTGAACCCCGGCGATCTGCAATTGCCGTGGTCCGGTGCGGACCAGGCCGGCGCCCGGACCGAAGCGCAGAGCAAAGCGCAGTCGGGCGCACGGTCAAAAGCAGGCGAAGAAGCAAACAAAGAAGCAAACAAAGAAGCGCAGCCGGTCGTGATCGGCCGGCTCGCGCGCCTGCTGGGCGCCCAGGTGCCGGGGCGGCTGGTGACGAGCGCGAAGAGCTGGCTCTCGCATGCGTCGGTCGACCGCGTTGCGCCGATCCTGCCGTGGGGCGCCGCCGACGACATCCTCAAAGTCTCGCCGGTCGAAGCCAGCGCGAGCTATCTGGCGCATGTGCGCGCCGCCTGGAACCATCGTTTTCCGGACGCGCCGCTCGAACGTCAGGAGGTGGTGCTCACGGTGCCGGCGTCCTTCGACGAAGGTGCGCGCGCATTGACCGTGCAAGCGGCACGCATGGCCGGCCTGCACAACCTGAAGCTGCTGGAAGAGCCGCAAGCGGCGTTCTACGACTGGCTGTTTCATCACCGTGACCGGCTGGCAAGCGAACTCGCTGCCACCCGTCTGGTCCTCATCTGCGACGTCGGCGGCGGCACCACGGACCTCACGCTGATCGAAGTGGGCCTGAGCGACGGCGAGCCTCGGCTCACGCGAATCGGCGTAGGCAATCACCTGATGCTCGGCGGCGACAACATGGATCTGGCGCTCGCGCATCTGGTGGAAGCGCGGCTGCCGGGCGCGGACCAGGCGGGCGGGCGCACGCGCCTGTCGGCGGCGAGCCTGTCGCAGCTGGTCGAGCGTTGCCGCAACGCGAAGGAGCTTCTGCTCGGTCGGCAGGCGCCCGACTCCACATCGGTCACGCTGCTTGGCGCCGGCTCGAAGTTGATCGGCGGTGCGCGCACGGTGCAGGTCACGCGCGAGGAGGTGGAGCGGATCATCGTCGACGGCTTCTTTCCGGCGGTGGCGTCGAACGAACGGCCTGGCAGACCGCGTGGCGCGATCGTCGAGTTCGGCCTGCCCTATGCCACTGACGCCGCCGTCACACGTCATGTCGCGGCGTTCCTCGGACGCTTCGCGGCGCAGTCGCGCAAAGCGCTGGGCGCTGCGGTATCGGGCACGCCGGACGCTACCGACGAAAACACCTTGCCGGTGCCCGACACACTGCTGCTGAACGGCGGCGTGTTCCGCGCCGAAGCGCTCACGCAGCGTCTGGCGAGCACGCTGGGCACGTGGCGCGGCGCGGCGCTCAACGTGCTGCACAACGACAACCCCGACGTGGCCGTAGCACGCGGCGCGGTTGCTTATGCGCTCGCGCGCGCGGGCAACGCGCCGAAAATCGGCGGCGGCTCGCCGCGCAGCTACTTCCTCGTGCTCGACGAAACCAGCGACGGCAAGCACGAAGCCGAGCCCGTGCAACGCGGCATCTGCCTGCTGCCGCGCGGCACGGAAGAAGGCCGCGAGATCCTGATCGCGGATCGCACCTTCGCGCTGCGGCTCGGACATCCGGTGCGTTTTCATCTGGTCTCGTCGAGCGCGGACACGGTGTACCGGCCAGGCGAGTTGATCGATCTCGCCGGTGGCGATTTCGTTCGCCTGCCGCCGATCGCGACCATCGTGCAGCCGCGCGGCGCGAGCACCGCGCGCGAAACCGCGGTGCAGATCGCGACGTCGTTCACCGAGGTGGGCACGCTCGAAGTCCACTGCATCGAACGGGACAATCCGGCGCAGCGCTGGCTGCTCGAATTCCAGTTGCGCCGTGAAGACGCGCAAGTGAACCTGACGGCCGATGCCGCACCCGCCCGCCACCCCGCGCTCGACGAGGCCATCGAACATATCGACCGCAGCTTCGGCTCGCGCTCGCAAAACGTCGGCCCGAAAGAAGTCAAACGCCTGCGCTCGCAACTCGAACAATTGCTGGGCCCGCGCGAGAGCTGGAACAGTGCGTTGCTGCGCGAACTGTTCGGCGCGCTGTGGGAACGCGCGCGCCGGCGGCGCCGGTCGGCGGATCACGAGCGCCTCTGGCTGAATCTCGCGGGTTATTGCGTGCGGCCGGGTTTCGGCTATCCGCTCGACGAATGGCGGGTCGAACAACTCTGGTCGCTGTTCGACGACGGCATTCAGTACGTCAACGAAAGCCAGGTCTGGTCCGAATGGTGGACGCTCTGGCGGCGCGCCGCCGGCGGCCTCGACGAAAGCGCGCAATTGCGCGTGCTCGACGCGATGGCGTATCTGCAAAAAGCCGCGCATTCGCGTCACAAGCTGCCGTTCGACGTCGCGAAAACCGGCTTCACCGATATGGTCCGCCTGAGTGCGTCGCTCGAACGGATTCCCGTGGAGCGCAAGATCGAGCTTGGCGAGTCGGTGCTGGCCCGCCTGAAGAAGCCCGCTGAAAATCATCAAAGCTGGTGGGCTGTCGGCCGTATCGGCGCACGCCGGCCGTTCTACGGCAGCGCGCATAGCGTCGTGCCGCCGGAGATTGCCGGCGCGTGGCTCGACGCGATACTCGCGCTCGACTGGAAGAAGGTCGATCCCGCCGCCTTTGCCGCCGTGCAGATCGCTCGCATGACCGGCGACCGTTCGCGCGACTTGCCCGAGGACATGCGTCGTACGGTGGTGCGGCGGCTGGACGCGGCCAATGCGCCGCGCGCGTGGATCACGATGGTGAGCGAGAGCGTGGAGCTCGATAACGCCGACGAAGGCCGCGTGTTTGGCGAATCGCTGCCGGCGGGGTTGACGCTGCTCACGAGTTGAACGGGCGTCACTGCGGCTTCGTGTTGCGTTGCGCTGCCTTGCCTTGGCCGCCGCTTTACACCTGCACGCTGGCGCCGCGAACGAACACCCGGCGCTCGTCAGGCCGCGCGCTCCATTCATCAAAGACACCCTCCCGCATACAGATAAACGCTACATCCGCTGACTTTGCTCATGCTGCAATGTCGCCAGCAGCGTCTTGCTTCTCCGTGATTCGCTGCGCCGATCATTCAGAGGAGTTCCGCAAGATGACGAAATCATCAGTAGGCAGCCCGACGTCCGCGGTTTGGGATGAATTTCGGATACCTGACGAAGGCAACAACAAGGCTCAGACTACAGGACATGTTTCGCGCGGCACAGCCTCCCATTCCCCACCACGATCGCACACGACACACGGGAACCGCGATGCGTCCCATCCTCCTGGCGCGCCCTCCGTGCTCGCCCGCGGACTAGCGGCCGCCGCGTTCTCACGTCAAACTTCCGGCCAGGGATTAACCGGAAACACAGCTGCCTCGCCTGGCAGAGCAAGCGGCGGCGTCCGCACCCGGGATGCGCTGCTGCGCCGGACCGGCTCCGTCCACGGCACATACGCGCGCAGGCCCGTCCGGGCAGCACGGAGTGATGACACGTCCCGACCGATCGCGGAAACGGAGCCCATCAGCATCAAAGAGTTCAACGAACTCAACAATAATTACGACACCGTGGACGGTTATCCTCGCAACAGCGAGGCCAACGGCGAGATCGCACAGAAAATCGAAGACGGCATCGGGCAGGAAATGACCGGCTATCCGCCCGAGGTGATCCAGTTCCAGCAGAGAGAAACCCACCTGCAAGGCATGCTGGCCGACCTGCCCGAGAGCGAACGCCAGTTCTACGCCGCCGCGGCCGCCATGCTGGGCACGGCCTACCCGCTAGAAACGGGCAGCGACAGCCGCTACGAAATCGGGCAGAAGATGACCGCGCTGGAAGACGCCGTTCGTGACGAAGCGAACCGCGTTCGCAACGATCCCGTCGATCGGGCCCTGAGTATCTTTAACCCGCCTATGGGCGTTGCCTGGCTGAACAAGGAAGATCGGGACAATGTCGATTACCTCGATAAATTGCGCGACGACTTTCTCGACGCGACCAACGCCGACGAACGGGACGAAATATTCGAGGAAGCCAGCGAACTCAAAGACGGGCTGCAACGCAGCATCTCGGCCGAAGTCGACCGGCGCCGGCTTACGGCGGACGGCCAGTGGAAAGAAGCCAATGGCGAAGTCGACCGGATCCTGAGTGAAGCGCGGGCACAGACCGACCCCGCGAAACGTTACGAGTTGATTGGCCGCCAACTCTATGAGGGCGATCCCGGGCAGGACACGCTGAAGGACAAGGTCGTTCTGGCCTTCACGCAGCGCATGCAGGACTCCGCGGAACTACGCGACACGCTCGATACCTGGCACGCCCAGGTCAGCGGCCCTTTGAATGCCCACTCGGTGGGCGCCGCAAAGCGATATACGGACATTCTCAGGAACCTCCCGCCGGCGAGCGGCGACTACGTGCGCGATCTCAGCGATCAATACAATGCCGTCCTCAAGGATACGAGCTACAAGGACTATTCCATCACCCCCGCCGCCCGCTCGGAGAAACTGGCTGGACAAGTGCTGGAAGGCATTGCACGCGTGCTGTTGGGCGTGACGCCGCTGGCTCCGCTGGCCGATCTGCTACCTTCCACATTGCCGGCCGGCATCCGCATGGGTCTCGATTATGGCTCGGCACTGCTAGGCATGATTGCCGGCGAAGCCCCGGCCATTCTCAACGATGTCGGTCTCGCGGGTAAAGCCCTTGCCACGGCCGCCAAAGATGCCGAAGCGGCCAACCTGGCTTCAAAAGACGGCGCAGCGACGGGGGAAAACCTGGCGCAAAGCGCCGGTCGAATCGCTGACAGGACGAAAGCTGGTCCCAGCGCTGGCCGGGACGCGCAGGCCGCCGGCCAGGCAATCGACGACAAGCCAGCGGTGGACGCCGGACCGTCCATCGACCCGACCAGCCAACTTGCGCATCAACGCGCCGGCGACTACCCCTATGGATCACTCGAGGCCTATGCCGATCCCAACGTCCACCCGGCAGATTTACATTCCGGGGCGCGGCCCGGCATCCTCGAAGATGCCCGAGGCGACCGATATGTCGCGATGCATGGAAAGGCTTATCACGTGCGCTTTGACAATCAGAGCGACACCTGGCGGGTATTCATGAAAGGCGCCGATCTCAAGCCGCAATATCCGGTTCGTCTGAATGAGATAACCCACCGTTGGGAAATCAATACGGAAGTGGGTTTGACCGGCGGGGCGCCAAAAATTAGCGAGCAGACGCGAAAGGAAATCATCAGACTCCTCAAGGAGGGGAACCTGTCGCGCGCGAAAATCGCAGCCACGCTGGGGATTTCTACGAATCCGGTAGCAAGGATCATGAACGAGGAGAAAATCGTGCTGACTGCTCCTGATTCTCTGCGTACCCTGAAAATCACGCCGGCGGATGAGCGCGAGATTGTCAGACTGCTAGAAGACGGAGTTCTCACGCGCGTTGAGATAGCAAAAAAAATGGGGATTTCCCCCAGCATGGTAGGCAAAATCTCGAAGCGGAATAACCTTGGTCTGCACGGCAAGTACCTTCCGCCCGCAATCCGAAGGAAGGCTGAGAACCTGCTCAGAGAGGGAAAACTAACCAACGCTCAGATAGCGGCAGAAACAAAAATTTCATCACGTACGGTGACCAGGATCAAGAAAGACATGCATCTTGCCAAATTCGTCCGCAGGCGAAGAATCACGCCGGAGATCCGGCAAGACGTCATCCAGCGGATCAATGACGGATTGACGTATGACGAGATAGCCGCAGCCACTGGCGTAAGCAAAATGACCGTTCGGCGAATCGCCCAGCAAACGAATACGTTCCGCGGAGTGGTCCGGACTTCACCCGAACAGATCGACCGGGTCTTTACACTGAAAGACGAGGGGAAAACCCCTCAGGAAGTCGCCGATGCGGTCGGGATCTCCGTCAGGAAAGTCAGGGACATCTATGCCAATGTCAATGCCGACTCTTACAAAAGGATCTGGTGGGACACGACGCCAGAAAAGCGAACCGCCGCCATCCGTCAACTCGATGAAGGCAAAAACGCAAACCAGGTGGCCAAAGATCTAGGCCTCCAGATCGAGACAGTGCGCGGGATTGCCAATCAGCACCGCGTCGCAAGAGATTCGCTGGCAAGCGAACTTCTGGCAGAAGGCCGATCGCCTGAAGATGTGGCCGCTTCTCTAAACATATCGCCGAAGTATGTGGCCAAGCTCACAAAAGGTGTGCCCGAAAGCACTCACGAAATCCGTTTCACCGCAAAAGATCGCGATGCCGCAATGGAGATGTTCGAGAAGGGTTATAGCCGCGAGGACGTTGCCACGAAACTCGGCATTTCTCCGTGGAAAGCCCATAGTCTTGCCAATGAGTTCCGCACGAATACGATGAACTCGGTGACGCCGCAACAACTCGACGATATTGCACGGGCGCTGGGCCTCCCGGACTACGACTTTACGACCGGCGATCTGGCGAGAGCGACCCAGCTACCGGAAACCACGGTGAGAGTCGTCGAACAGGAATACGCACGCGGCCTGCTGGTATCGCGCCCCTCGTCTCCCGTAGCCGGCACGTCATCGGCAATGCCGGCTGCCGAACACTACGAATGGTTGCCGCCGCTTTCGGCAGCCCAGGAAATCGAGGCGATTCGCGCCATGGACGAAGGCCTCAGCCTGACGGACATTGCCGCTCAACTCAAGGAACCCGGCGCCGTGATTCAGCAATTGTACGAAGACGATCTGCCTCTCATGATGTCGAGAGATGATCCGCCCGATGCTCCGCCAGCACAGCCGCCCGCCCCGCAAACCCGGGTGCTCAGCAAGGAGGACGAGGCCGAAGTGCAGGAAATCGTGCAGCGAACAGGCCTGCGTCGATCATTCGTTACCAGTCTGTTTTTTACGTGAGCGCGTAGGCGCAAGCCGTTCGGCAGGCCTGCCGGGCACCGTGCCGGCGCCGAAGCCCGGCACGAATGACTACGCCATCGTCACCTGATTCCTGCCGCCATGTTTCGAGCGATACAACGCCCGGTCGGCGCTCGCGAATCCGTCGCGATATGCCGGCCGTGAGGTCTCGGTGATGCGCGTGAGCGCCGCGCCCACGCTCACCGTCACCGTGCCGAGCGGCGACGCGCGATGCTCGATCGCCAGATCCTCCACCCCCTGGCGCAGCGCTTCGAGCGTGTTTTCGAGCGCAGCCGTTCCGGCGCGCAGCATCAGCAGGCCGAATTCCTCGCCGCCCATGCGCCCGACGATAACGCGTTCGCCATCGGCGGCCGCCTGCATGACCGAGGCCACTTTGCGCAGACAGTGATCGCCCGCCTGGTGGCCGTAGGTGTCGTTGTATTGCTTGAACCAGTCCACGTCGACCACGACCGAACCCATCACGTCGCCGTCACGCGCTTCTTTCCATCGGCGGGTAACGCTTTCCAGCAGGAAACGGCGGTTATACAACTGCGTGAGCGGATCGATCGCGGTGGCCGTGCGCATCTTCAGATCGTTTTCGATCATCGCCCGCAGGTGGTAGAACACCGCCCGCTGTCCCGCATCGAGCCGGCCGGGCGACGGGCCCATCGCGCACAACGCGCCGACGATTTCACCATTGGGCGCGCGCAGCGCGATCGCCGCATAGAAACGCACGAACGGATGACGCTGCACCAGCATGCATTCGCCGAAGCGGGTATCGCTGTGCGCATCTTCAATGACGAACAGCTCGGCATCGCGCACCGCATAGTCGGCAAGCGAGCGGGCGCGCGTGACGAGCGGCATCGCCATGCCGACCTCGGCGCGGTAGTGCTGATATTCCTCGTCGAGCAGCGTAATCGCCGTGATCGCCGCGCCCGTCACGCTCTTGAGGATTTCCGCTGCGTGGGTGAAGCATTCGCGCATCACCTGATCGTCGTGCAGCAGCCATTCAATGACCGACGATTCCACCTCGGGTTCGCCGGTGGCGGACGGATCGAACTGCATCCGGCTGGACAGACGGTCGTTACTGAAGGCGAGTTGCACGGCGCGATCCCAGAATGTATTTAGCTCGTGTCAACGGCAGATACTCACCAAACTTGAGTGCCCGAACGCCAGAACCGCGTGGATAGCCCGCGCGGTTCCACGAAGTACAATTCACGCGCCGTCTTTCATTGCCCGCCGGGTCGGCGACACGTCTATTGGTCAGACAATTGAACGCGTCTTCGATCGTGCACCACCGGCCTCTGTCTCTCGCATAACAACCGCCCTGCTTTCATGCCCACGACCGCTTCCGACCTTCCGCCGACCGGCCTGCTGATCACCGACGTCCGTATGGCGGACGGCGCGCGCGTCGACGTGTCGATCGCCGCCGGCCGCATCGCCGCGCTCGGTCCCGACCTGCCGCGCGAGCCGAACCTGACCGTCGAGGACGGCGCCGGCGCGTTGCTGCTGCCGGGTTTTGTCGAAGGGCATACGCACCTGGATAAAACCAACTGGGGCTTGCCGTGGTATCGCAACGAGGTCGGCCCGAAGCTCACCGACCGCATCGAAAACGAACGGCGCTGGCGAGCGCAAAGCGGACATGACGCGGGACAGCAATCGCTCGCGCTCGCCCGCGCGTTCATGCAGGCGGGCACGACGCGCCTGCGCACGCACGTCGATATCGACACCGCTGCCGGGTTGCGTCATCTGGAAGGCGTGCTTGCCACGCGCGAAACGCTCGGCGACGTGCTCGACATGCAGATCGTCGCGTTTCCGCAATCGGGCGTGCTTGGCCGCCCCGGCACCGAAGCGCTGCTCGGCGACGCCCTGAAGGCAGGCGCCGACGTGCTCGGCGCGCTCGATCCCGCGTTGATCGACGGCGACCCGGTGGCGTCGCTCGATCTGACTTTCGATCTCGCGCAGCGGCATGCGAAGCCGATCGACATCCATCTGCACGAGCCGGGCGAAATCGGCGCGTTCACGCTCGGTCTGCTGCTCGACCGGGTTGCGGCGCTCGGCATGCAAGGGCAAGTGGTGGTGAGCCATGCGTTCTGTCTCGGCGCGTTGCCCGAGCGCGAACGCGACGCCCTGCTCGAACGGCTGGCCGCTCTGCGCGTTGCGTTGCTCACCACCGCTCCGCCATCGACAACCGTTCCGCCGCTCAAGGCCTGCCTCGAAAAAGGCGTGACCTTGTTCGGCGGCAACGACGGCGTGCGCGACACGTGGACGCCCTACGGCTCGCCCGACATGCTCGAACGCGCGATGCTGATCGCAATGCGCTACGGCCTGCGCCGCGACGACGACCTCGCCATCGCATTCGACTGCGTCAGCACCACCGCCGCGCAGGCCTGCGGATTCGCCGACTATGGCTTGCACGCGGGCGCGCGCGCCGACCTCGTGCTGGTGGACGCGGACACGGTCGCGCATGCGCTCGTCGCCCGGCCGCCGAGAAAGCTCGTGGTGTCGCACGGCCGGATCGTCGCGCGTAGCAGCACGCACGCAAGCCACTGAAAAACGCGCGGCAGAGGCCGGCCGTATTCCGATTTACACGGCGGCGTACACACCGGCCATCGTCGTGAACCCGTCGAGCCGTTTGAGCCGCATGCTCCAGCGTCTCAACGCCGGATAGTCGATCGATTCGATCTCCGCTTCGTCGAGCAGCGCGACCGGCACGAAGCACGCAATCGCAACTTGCCGCTCTGATCCTTCAACGGTCCGGCAAACGGATCGAGGCGGATCGAGGCGGCCCGCGACGAGCGCGGCGCGTTTGTCGGCCAGCGCGCGCTGCGCATCCGCGGCTCTCGAAACGGCGCGCGTCCTGCATCACGCTAATCACATGACGGGCGAACACTTCACCCGCGGCGGTCAGCGCGAGCCCGGAGGCGAACCGCTCGAAGAGCGGCGTGCCGACCTCGGCTTCGAGCTTGAGCAATTGCCGCTTGACCGCCGACGGCGCCACATGCAATTGCCGCGCGGCTTCACGAATCGAACCGCAGCGGCGAATCGCATCGAAATAGCGCAAGGAGCGTGCGTGAATGTGCCACGCGAGCGTATCGGCGGGGGTGGATTTCGGCATGCGGGTTGGCGCGCGTGAAAAATCAAAACCCTCACCATACCCCGTCAAAAACGCTCACTCCGCGTCAATCTCTGTGCCATGTAGCGATAGGTGCTACATCCGTGAACACGCTCCGTGCTGCAATGTATCCAGCCGCGTCGTACCTCTCATCACGTCGCCGGCTAATCTCTTGCAACAGGAGTTCAGGAAAATGACGACATCAACGGTGGGCAACTCGATGTCCGCAGTTCAGGATGGTACGGCTTCAGCCTTTCCCTCATCTGCAGGCACCGTATCGAACAGGCATGAAGTACCGAACCACCCGTGTGCCCCTTCTCCAGCCGCTCATGAAAAAGCGGCCGCGGTATTCTCCCGTCACACTTCCGGCGAAGCGATTGCGGCACATACTCCTTTGCCGGACAGGGCCGCGCCGGGCCTCCGCACCCAGGATGTTCTATCGCGTTCGATCCGTCCTGCAACGGCTCTGCTCGCGCGTACGCCCGCTGCGTCGCGACAGAACCTCGACAGACCCAATGGGTCGCTTTCCGCCGGAAGCGAGAAAGCGTCACCGACCGCGCCCGCCATTCAGCCCACGCCAGGCGCCTATACGCTGCCCGGCGCGAGTATCGAAGAGTTCGACCGGCTCAACAAGGACTACGACACCCAGCAGGGCTACCTCCCCCGCAATAGCGAGGCCAACGCCGGGATTGCACTAAAAATCGAAGACGGCCTCCAGCAGGAAATGACCGGATATCCTCCTCAGGTAATCCAGTTCCAGCAAAGACAGATCCATCTGCAAGGCATGCTCGCCGAACTGCCCGACAGTGAACGCCAGTTCTACGGCGGCGTGATTGCTACCCTGGCCGCGGCGTACCAGTTGGAAACCAGCAACGACAGGCGCTACGCGATCGATCAGAAATTGACCAGTCTGGAGAACGCCGTTCGTGAAGAAGCGAACCGCGTGCGCAACGATCCTGTCGACCGCGTATTGAGCCAGTTCAACCCGCCTATGGGCGCCGCCTGGCTGAACAAGGAAGATCGGGAAAACGTCGACCGCCTCGATAAATTGCGCGACGACTTTTTCGACGCAGAGGATGCCGGTGAACGGGAAGAGATATTCCAGGAGGCCAGCGACCTCAAGGGGAAATTGCAGGAACGGATCTCCACCGAAGTCGGCAAACGCCAGCGCGTAAAAAGCGCCCAGTGGAAAGAAGCCAATGCGGAGGTGGACCGTATCCTCAACGAAGCGCAGGCGCAAACCGACCCCGCAAAACGCTACGAACTGATTGGCCGTCAGCTCTTTCAGATCAACCCTGGACAGGACGAGTTGAAAGACAAGGTGGTTCTGGCCTTCACGCAACGCATGCATGATTCGTCCGCGTTGCGCGACCAACTCGATACCTGGCATGATCAGGTCAGCCGCCCGCTCAATATTCACTCTGTGGGGGCCGCTAAAAGATATACGGACATTCTCAAGGATCTCCCGGCCGTAAGCGGCGACTATGTGCGCGATCTCAGTGACCGGTACACCGCAGTGCTTAAGGACACCGGCTACAAGAACTACTCGATTACTCCGGCCGCGCGCGCGGAGAAACTGGCCGGACAGGTTCTCGAAGGCATCGACCGCGTGCTTCTGGGTCTGACGCCCTTGGCTCCGCTCGCCGATCTCCTGCCTTCGACCCTGCCCGCCAATGTCCGGATGGGACTCGATTACGGATCCGCGTTTCTTGGCATTCTGGGTGGCGAAGGCACGGGGCTTGCCAAAGAGATCAGTCTTGCGGGCAAAGCCGTTTCCGCGGCAGCCCGAGACGCGGAAGCGACCAACATGGCCGGCAGAGGCGGCGGCGTTTCGAGCAAAGATCTCGTTCAGGCTGCGGGCCAGGGCCTCGTCAAGGCGAGCCAGGCAGAGCCCACCCTGAGCCTGGAAGCGCGCGCCGCCGAGAAAGCACTCGCGGAACAGACGCTCGCCGAAGCGGGCCCCGCGGTCGATCCCACCAGCCAGCTCGCGCATCAGGGCGTGGGCAGCAGTCCGTACGGGTCGCTCGAGACCTACGCCGATCCGGACGTTTCGATTAAAGATCTCCGTTTGGCAGACAAGCCGGGCATCCGGCTCGATGCCAAAGGCGACCGGTATATCGAACTGCGCGGCAAGGCTTATCACGTCCGTTACGACAAAGACTACGAAAGCTGGCGCGTGTTCAAGAAAGGTATCGATCTGAAACCACAGTATTCCGTCCACCTGAATGATTCAACGGGGCATTGGGAACTCAGTACTGATGCACCCGCCGCTGGAGGACGGCCAAAAATCGACGACAAGGTGCGCAACGAAGTGATCAGGCTCGTTCGCGAGGGCGAATTGACCAGCCGCCAGATAGCTGAAAAACTAGGGATAAGCCAGGGGACTGTAACAAGAGTCGCGCAGGAAGAACGTATGACGTTTTCCGCCCCCGATTCTCTGCGTAGATTGCCACTCACGCCTGCGACCCGGCAGGAAATCCTCGACCTGCTACGGGAGGGGCGTGAATCGCGTAAGCAGATAGCCGCGAGATTTGACGTCAACCGTGGCACCGTAAGTAAGATCGCCAGGGAGAACGGCATCCGGCCCAACGCTGCCTATGGCCGTCCAGTCAGTCCGGAAATACGCCAGCAAGCGATCAACCTGTTAAAGAAGGGGGAGTCGTCCTGCAGCCAAATCGGAAAGCAACTTGGCATATCCACTGTAACAGTACTCAATATCGCGAGAAAAGAAGGTATCTCCCTCTCGGCAGCCGCCTCTTTACGTGGTATGAAAATCACATCAGGGACGCGGCAGCAAATCGTCGGATTGCTAAAGGACGGAGCACCGGTGAAAGAAGTCATGGCACAGGCGAGCGTATCCGAACGTACAGTGAGAAAGATTGCCGCGCAGAATGGTATACGTCCGTCCTTACCCAGGGGCGTTACGCCCGATCAGATCGACCAGGTATTTGCCTTGAAAGACCAGGGAAAATCCACTCGCGAAGTTGCCGATGCGGTCAAGCTATCAACCCAAAAAGTCCGGGACGTTTTCGCGAACTACAACGCCAATACCTACAAGAGGTCGTGGTGGAATACGACGCCAGAGAACCGGACTGCCGCCATTCGGCAACTGGATGAAGGCAAAGCCCCAAAAGACATTGCCAAGGGCCTGAATCTCCCGCTGGAAACCGTGCGAGGCATAGCCAATCAGCACCGGATCGCGAGAGATTCATTAGCCAGTGAGCTGCTGGCCGAAGGGAAACCAGCCGATGAGGTGGCTCAATCTCTCGGCATGTCTTCCAGCTATACGAGGCGGCTGGCCCAACGCGTGCCTGAAGGCAGCCACGATATCCGCTTCACTTCGGAAGACCGGAATGCGGCAATGGATATGTTCGAAAAAGGCTACACCAGAGAAGACGTCGCCGCGAAACTCGGCATCTCACCGTGGAAATCCCATAGTCTTGCTAACGAATTTCTCAAGAAAACCATGGACTCCGTGACGCCACAACAACTTGACGACATTGTGCGAGCGCTCGAGATCCGCGATTACAATTTTGCAACCGGCGATCTGGCCCGTGCGACCCATTTGGCGGAGAGTACGATAACGGTCATCGAGCAGGAATATGCGGGCGGCTTTTTTGTGGCACGATCGCGGCCTCCTCAACCTGGCTCATCCACGGGCTTCTCGCCGACGCCTGTCGATCATTACGAATGGGTCCCGCCACTTTCGCCGGAGGACGAAATTCACGCGATTCGCGCAATAGATGAAGGCCGTAGCCTGAAGGATGTTGCCGATCAGATCAATCAGCCTTACGCGGCCATTGCGCGGCTGCATGAAGAGGATCTACCGCTTGTCGCGTCGGCGGACGATATTGCCGGGGCCGAGCCGGCAGACCTGCCTCAACGGGCAACGACCGCATTCAGCGAAGACGACATGAACGAAATCCGAAACCTTGCGAAAGGCAGCGGTCTGAGCGCGTCATTTATCGCCAACTGGTTTAATGCGTCAGTGGAAGACATTCAAAAGATCCTGAACCCGCATCCTTGAGCAAGCTGCATAAAACGGGAAAAGCGCCTGCCGGATGATTCAGGCGCTTCCCCATGCGACGACGCGCGCCGGTCAAATTCGGCTGACCGCAACGCTGCCCCTCACGGCCGCTCGCCCCGCGCCAGTCTCGCTTCGATGTCGTACACCACCGGCATCAGATCCGCGACGCTGTCGATCACATAATGCGCGCCCGCCGCCTGCAGCTTCTGGATCGCCGCGTTGCGGCGCCATGCGAACTCGTCCGGCGCGAGCGCCTTGACGTCGTCTTCGGCCATACCGAACGCATTGCCGCTCACCGAGACTCCAACCGTCCACGTGCCGCCGTTGATTCCTTCTTCAATGCCGACCTCGGTGTCGTCGACCTTGATCGCTTCCTTTGCGCGCCAGACGCCCAGCTCCGGCAACGTCCTGTAGATCATGTACGGCGACGGCCGCCCTTCCGCCGTGTCGCCGGTGCACACGATGCTGTCCGGCGAAAACCCCTGCGCCGCCGCACCCGGCACGATCTCGGCCATGATCTCGCGCGTATAGCCGGTGGTCGTGCCGATCCGGATATCGTCGCCGCGCAGCGCGCTCGCCACGTCGGCCACGCCCGGAATCACCGAGCTATAGCTCGCCGCCACCGCGATGTTCTTCGGCACGAACACGTCGTACACGGCGTCGATATCCGCGTCAGCCGGCGCGTGCCCGTACTTGTCGGTCCATGCCTGCGCGACGCGGGGCAGCGCCATCAGCGCCGCGATATGCGGGCGCTTGGCCATGCCCATCGGACCGCGCGCTTCGTCGATCGTGATCGGCACGCCGAACTGCCCGAAGGTCTCCACAAAGGCGCCCATCGGCGCCAACGAACCGTAATCGACCACCGTGCCGGCCCAATCGAAAATCACCGCTTTTACATGCTTCATCGACTTCTATCCTTCGGAGGTTCCAACGCTCGCGCGGCGTGCCGCGCGTTATTCATGACGTGCTGTCCGGCCGTCCGCGTGCCGGCTACCCGGTCCACGCGCCGCACGGCTAAACGCTGATCTTCAGGCCTCCTCGGCCAGTGTCCTGCGTTCTTCGAGCGCCGCCGCGGGCGGTGCCGCATGCTCGACACCCATCGTGCGCAGCGAGTTGGCGCACGCCTCGACGACGCGGCGCATGACGTGTTCATCCACCTGCCCGATGCAGCCGATACGGAAGCTGTCCACCACCGTCAATTTGCCCGGATAGATGATGAAGCCCTGCTGCTTCATCAACTCATAGAAGGTCTCGAACCTGAACGACGGATGTGCCGGCGCAAAAAATGTCACGATGATCGGCGAGCGCCAGCGTGCGTTCAGCAACGGCTCGAAGCCGAGCTCTTGCATGCCGGCCACCAGCACGTCGCGATTGTTCGCGTAGCGCGCGAGACGCCCCGCCTGTCCGCCTTCGAGTTTGAACAGACGCAAGGCTTCGATAAACGCGGCCACCGTGTGCGTGGGCGGTGTGAAACGCCACTGGCCGGTGCGATTCATCACGTCCCATTGATCGTAGACGTCGAGCGCGAGCGAGTGGCTGCGGCCCTTCGCCTCCTGCAACGCGTGCTTGCGCGCAATCACGAAGCCGAACCCGGGCACTCCCTCGATGCATTTATTCGCCGACGACACAAACGCTTCGCAGGCGAACTCGCGCACGTCGAGCGGCACCGCGCCAAACGCGCTCATCGAATCGATCAGCAGCTTGCGGCCCTGCTTAGCGGTGGCGGCGGCGATCTCTTCGAGCGGATTCAGAATCCCCGAACTGGTTTCGCAATGCACCGCGACCACATGCGTAATGCGCGGATCGGCGGCCAGCATGCGTTCGACTTCGGCGCCGCGCGGCGGCAGATAGTCGCCCTTGTCCAGCACCGTGCAGGCGCGGCCGAGATAGCCGAGCGTGGTCGCAATGCGCTTGCCGTAGGCCCCGTTGGCCAGCACGAGCGCGTGAGCGTCGCGTGGAACGAGGCTGCCGAGCATCGCTTCGACGCAGTAGCTGCCGCTGCCTTGCAGCGGCACGCAGTCGAACTCACCCGCCGTGTCGCCGGCGATGTCCAGCAGGCTGCTACGCAGCAGCGCGGTCATCGCGCGGAAGTCGCCGTCCCACGAGCCCCAGTCGCGCAACATCGCTTCCTTGGTCGAGAACGCCGTGGTGAGGGGCCCGGGCGTCAGCAGATAGGGCTCGCCCCTGGCCGGCGGCGCGCACGTGAGCGCGGAGGACCCGGCGGCGCTGGCGGCTGGGGAACGGTCGATCACGCTGTCCATGTTCGGAATCTCCGATGTCGCTGTTTCGGTTCCTCACACAGTACAGAAGCGCACCGCATCGGTAAAATCGATATAATTGATGCTGGTATCGCAATAACTTATACACGAGCGAGGCACACGTGCAATACGCGCAGTTGCGGGCATTTCATGCGGTCGCGGAACACGGCGGGTTCTCTAAAGCGGCACAGGCGCTCTCGCTCACGCAGCCGGCCGTGTCGGATCATGTGCGGCGGCTGGAACAGGATTACGGCGTCAAACTGTTCGAGCGCGGGCCGCGCGGCGTCGAGACCACCGAACTCGGTCTGCGCCTCTTCAGCGTGACGCGGCAGATGGTCCGTTGCGAGCGCGACGCGCGGCAACTGCTCGAATCGGCGGGCGGGCTCGAATCCGGTTCGCTCTCGCTGGTGGCGGACGCGCCCGATCTGGCGGTTGCGCTGATCAGCGCATTTCGCAAGCTGCATCCGGGGATTGTCGTCACGCTGTCCATCGCCAACGCCGCGGACTGCATGCAGCGCGTGCTATCGAGCGCCGTGGACGCGGCCATCACCGCCGCGCCGCAGGTGCATAGCCGGCTGGAGTCGCGCGTACTGCGGCGCGATCCCTTGGTGGCGATGGTGCCGGCCAGCTATCCGGTCGCGAAGAAACGCAAGCTGAGTTACACCGAACTGGTGCGGCAGCCGATGATTTTCCGCGAGTCGCAATCCGTCACCCAGCAGTTGCTCGAAATCGAACTGGTGCGCGAAGCGCTGCAGGTCGAACCGGTGATGTACGTGGACGGCCGCGAGGCGCTCGAAGAAGCGGTCGCGCAAGGCATGGGCGTGGGGGTGATCGCGCGCGCCGAGTTCAACGAGTCGCGGCGGATCAGAATGATTCCGCTGGAAGACTGTCAGGTGCAGATGATCGAATCGCTCACGCGGCTTGCCGAGCGGCCGGGATCGAATCTGCTGGATGCGTTCTTCGCGGTGGAGTTGGCGAACCCCACGCCCGCGGCTGCGGCCGGATAAAGTGCAAAGCCGCCCGCGGCGCCCGCTAAATTCAGCCCGCGGGCGGCTTGCTCGTTGCCGCGTGAGGCGGCGTGACGCTATCGGGCCGCGCCACGCCCTCACGCGCGGCAGCGCTTAGCGCGAACCACCGCTTGCAATCAGGCTTTCGCCCGTCAGCCAGCGTGCGTCGTCGGAGGCGAGGAAGGCGACCACATCGGCGATATCGTCGGGCTGGCCGATACGGCCGAGCGGCGTCGTGCTGATAGCCCACGTTTCAAGATCGGAACCGACAAAGCCCGCGCTATGCGTGCCTTCGGTGGCGACCATGCCGGGATTCACGGAGTTGACGCGGATCTTGCGCGGGCCGAGCTCGCGCGCAAGCACGCCGGTAATGCCGTCCACGGCGCCCTTGGTGGCCGTATAGACCGCACTGCCCGGCGGCGTGATGCGGCTCACCACCGAACTGATGTTGACGATGCTCGCGCCTTCGCCCAGATGCTTGACCGCGGCCTGCGTGGTCAACAGCAGACCCAGCACGTTGACGTTGAAGTGCTTATGGAAATGCTCTTCGGTGATCTCTTCGATCGTCGCGAATTCATACACGCCCGAGTTGTTGACGAGAATGTCGAGACGGCCATACGTTTCGACAGCCGCATCGATGATGCCCTGCGCATCCGCCGCTTTGGACACGTCGCCGCCAACCGCCACGGCCTTGCCGCCCGCAGTGGTAATCGCGGCCACCACGTCATCCGCGCCCGTTTTGCTCGACGCGTAATTCACCACCACCGAGGCCCCTTGCGCCGCCAATGCCTTGGCGATCGCCGCTCCGATACCTTTCGATGCGCCGGTTACAACTGCAACTTTGCCTGTGAGCTTGCTCATGATCGATTCCTATAGATGGGATTCGCGCCGACGCTGCCGCGACGATTCGCGGGCCGCGTTGGACATGCCGTGGCGCTGTCACTGGAGACAATGTAGGCAGGTTGAGCGAGCGGATAAAGCGGCTGGCGGCGAATAGATACGTCGGTTGAGCCGAACAATCGGAGCGCCTGCACGCAGATGGCTGGAAAAGCGTGATGAGCGAGGCGCGGTGATTCGCTGCCTCGTGCGCGCGGAACACGAGTAAGCACGCACATAAAATCGGCCGGCAGCCGCTGCCGGCGGACGCCGCGAAGCTCGTGGCCGGCAAGCGCGAACTCGGCGAAGACGCGGTGCGTCTGCTGCAAACCATCCCGTTGCGCGGCAGCATTCCGGGCGGCGTGCCAACCGATTCGACCATCTACCGGTTCTACGAAATGGTGCAGATTGACGGTTCGACCCTGAAGGCGCTCGCGCATGAGCAATTCGGCCACGGCATCATCAGTGCGATCAACCTCAAGCTCGACATCAGGAAAGTCGACGATCCGCAAGGCGCTCAGCGCGCCGTGATCACGCTCGACGGAAAGTATCTGCCGACCAGACCGTTCTGCAACGGCAGCGAAGCCGTTGCCGCGAAAACGGCTCCATGTCGGCCATATAGACGGCACGGCTTGCCGCGCATTGATTCAGCACTTAAGCATCAACATGATCTGCACGGCCACGCTGACGAGCACCGCCAGCGCACCGAGCGTATCGAGAATAGCGGACCACACAATATCGCTCCTTCCACGTTCGCTTTTACCTTCGCTTGATTAAACGAATGCGCGCGCCATCAATTGAATGCCCAGTCCGAGCAGACAGATGAAGAACCAGCGCCTGAAGGTCTGCGCGCTGATGCGTCCGCGCACGCGCTGTCCGATCCACATGCCGAGCAGCGCCGGGGCTACGGCGAAGAGCGACTCGCCCAGATCGCCGGGCGCGAACGCGTGCTCTCTGGTGAGCCCGATCGCGAGCGCGAGGGTGGACACCGTGAACGAAAGCCCGAGCGCCTGCACCAGATCCTCTTTCTTCAACGCCAACCCTTGCAGATAAGGTACGGCCGGCACGACAAACACGCCGGTGCCGCCAGTGACGACGCCCGTCACCGCGCCGATCAGCGGCGACAACCAGCGCTCGTGCCGCGCCGGCACCGAAAAGCGCCACGCCAGCAAACCGGCCGCGGCGTAGAGCGTGAGCGCGGCACCGAGCCCGGCCACGGCCCACTCGCCGCCGCCCGCAATGAACGACGCGGCCGCGACCGTGCCGGCGACGATGCCCAGCATCATCGGCCACAAGCGTCTGACCAGCAGCCGCACACTCGGCCCCGCCACCAGTTGCCAGAGGTTCGTGATGAAGGACGGCAACAGCAGCATCGCGGCGGCTTGCGCCGGCAGCATCAGCGTGCCGAGCACACCCATTGCGACCGTCGGCAGTCCCATGCCGGTCACGCCCTTGACGAAGCCGGCGACAACGAAAGTCACGGCCACCACACCCGCACGCATCGCAAACGAAGAGATCATCGGCATGTCGTTATTGAAGTGATGCGGCAATTCTCAATCGCCGCAAGGCCGGCCACAATGCGTAAGATACTTACCGTGACTTAGGCTGGGGCTAAGGCATGCGCCCCCCATGAAACCGCACCTCAACCTGCTCGCCATGCGCTTCGACCTGATCGACCTACGCCTCTTTCTGCATATCCTCGACACCGGCAGCATCACGCACGGCGCGGCGCGCGCGAACATGTCGCTGCCCTCGGCGAGCGCGCGGCTGCGCGGCATGGAAGACGCACTCGGCATGCCGCTGCTCGAACGCGGCCGGCGCGGCGTCGAATCCACGCCGACCGGCGACACGCTCGCGCATCACGCGCGGCTCGTGCTCGGTCAGATCGAAAGAATGCAGGGCGAACTGGGCGAGCATCAGGAGGGCCGCAAGGCCTGCATACGGTTGTGGACCAACACGGCGGCCATCACCGAGTTCCTGCCCTCCGCGATCGGCCTCTTTCTGCGCGATCACCCCAACGTGCAGATCGACCTGAAGGAGCGTCAAAGCAGCGAAACGGTCAAGGCGGTGCTGAGCGGCGCGGCTGAAATCGGCATCATTTCCGATGCGGTCGAACACGGCGCGTTGCAGACCTTCCCCTTCGCCATCGACAAACTGGTGCTCATCACGAGCCGTGACGATGCGCTCGCCACATGCCGCCGTACGACGCTGGCCGAGGTGGCGGATCGGGCGTTCATCGGGCTGAGCGCGGACAGCGCGTTGCAGGCCTACTTGGGCGAGCGCGCGCTGCTGGCGGGCCAGCCGCTCAGCTTCCGCACCCACGTGCGGACCTTCGACGCCATCTGCTGCATGGTCGACCAGGGCGCCGGCGTGGGTATCGTGCCGGCCACGGCAGCGAAGCGTTACCGTGGCAGGCCAGGCATCCGCACGATCGAGCTGACCGATAGCTGGGCCGCGCGCCAGTTGCTGATCTGCATGCGCGATCTGAACGCGATGGCGCGGCCGGAAAAGGCGCTGGTCCGGCATCTGGCGGGGATTTGAGTTGCGATTCAGCGCACGACCGTGGCGTGGGCTTTTAATTATCAGTCCGGCTTATCTGACCGACCATTTTTAATCGATTTGCCTGATTTAGCGCGGTTTCCTATCCTTGACGCACCACCGCATGCGCATAAGCGCATGCGCCGCCCGCTCAATTTGCCGGCTATATCATGGAAAGAACCACCTTCAACGTGCGCGTCGACAGCGTCCGTGACGAAGCGCGCGGCGTGCGCTCGTTCAGCGTATCGCGTCTGGACGGCCAGCCGTTCGACCACTACGAACCCGGTGCGCATATCGACGTTACCGGCCCCTCGGGCGTCACGCGCCAATACTCGCTGTGCGGCGATCCGGATCGTCGCGAAGCCCATCTGTTTGCCGTGAAGCGCGAAGACGCTTCGCGCGGCGGTTCGCGTTCGCTGCATGACGACGTCACGGTCGGCAGCGAATTGACCATCGGCGCACCGCGCAATCTGTTCCAACTCGCGCCGGGCGCCGAAGAACATGTGCTGATTGCCGCGGGTATCGGCGTCACACCGCTCTTGAGCATGGCGTACCGTCTGCTCAAGCAGCAACAGCGCTTCGTGCTGCACTATTTCGCGCGCAGCGCGGAGCATGCGGCGTTTTTGCCGCTGCTCACGCGCGCGCCGTTCAGTGACTATGTGAAGCTGCATTTCGGCGTCGAGCGCGAGCGGCTCGATGCCGTACTCGGCGATTGTCTTGCGAATGCGCGCGACGGCACGCACGTGTACACATGCGGCCCGTCGGCGTTCATGGAACGCGCGGTGGCGATCGGCGAAACGCGTGTCCAGCCGGAAGCGATTCACCTCGAGCGATTCGCAGCCGCGCCGGCTCCGCCCGCGAGCGCCGGATCCGCCACGCTCGATACTTTCGACGTGCAAATCGCAAGCAGCGGCGCGACGGTGCGTGTCGACAAGGACACGACCATCGTCGCGGCCCTGGCGTCGATCGGCATCGAAGTGGATACGTCGTGCGGCGAAGGGGTATGTGGCACGTGCATGGTCGACGTGGTGAGCGGCACGCCCGAACATCGCGACCATTGCCTGAGCAAAGCGGAACGCGCGAGCGGCAAGGTGATCTGCTGCTGCATCTCGCGTGCCGCGTCGCCGGTTCTGGTGCTGGATCTTTGAAGCTGAATAGAGTCTGAATCAGGTCTGAATAAGGTGCTGCAAACGCAGCACCTTTGCCAACCGCCGCTTCTCACCGGTCGTCGTCGCGAATCGACGACGCATGCCGGCACAGCGCGCGCACGTCGACATCCATATACGGAAACAACGGCAACTGGCTCAGCACGTCGTGCAGATGCGCGGGACTCTCCACGTCGAATACGCTGATATTCGCGTAGCGGCCGGCAATGCGCCACAAATGCCGCCACACGCCTTCCTGTTGCAGCCTTTGCGACATCGCTTTCTCATCGGCCTTCAGGCGCGCGGCGCGTTCGGCGTCCATATCGGCCGGCAGATTGACGGTCATTTCAACGTGAAACAGCATGCTTGCTCCTATTCCTGATCGGTAACACCCAGCCCTGGCGGCCCGGCCGATCTCGCCGCGCAACCAGGGTCGACGGATTCATGCGGTACCTCCAGCCGTTTTCTTTCGGCAATCAGGCTTCCGCGCGCAGACGCTCCACTTCGGCGGCCGGAAGATCGCCGCGCTCCTTGAACAGCGTGAAGTCGAAATCGATCAGCGCGAAGTTGCCGTCCACGCCATACGGTTTGCCTTCGGCGCCCTCCGCCTGCTTGAGCGCCGGCACGAGTCCGTCGCGCGTGGCGAACGCGAAGTCGTCCCACAGATACGGATCACCGTCGATATTGATCTGCGTGGTCAGCTTGCGGAACCCCGGCGCGGAAACGAAAAAGTGAATATGCGCCGGACGATGCCCATGACGGCCGAGCTGGTCGAGCAGCAGTTGCGTCTGTCCTTGCGGCGGCACGCTATAGCCGACCGGCACGACGCTGCGGAAGCTGTACTTGCCTTCGGCGTCGGTACGGATCGAACGGCGCAGATTGAAGGCCGGCTGCGATTTGTCGAAGTACGAGTAATTGCCGAGATGATTCGCGTGCCACACTTCGACGAGCGCATGCGCCAATGGCTTGCCGTCTTCGCCCAGCACGCGGCCGCGCATGATCAGCGTCTGACCGGGATCGGTGCCGTCGTCAAGACGTGCGTGCCCTTCGGCAAGCGGCGCGCCGGCCACGTACAACGGCCCTTCGATGGTACGCGGCGTGCCGCCTTCGATGCCGGCCTTCGCTTCCGCTTCATCCAGGCGCACATCGAGAAAATGTTCGAAACCCAGGCCCGCGGCCAGCAAACCGAGCTCGCCGCTCTTGCCCGCATCGCCGAGATAGTTCAGCGCGGTCCAGAATTCAGCGGGCTGCACGTCGAGGTCCTCGATCGTATAGAACAGATCCTGCACGATCCGGTTGACGATCTGCTTGGTGCGCGGATTGCCTTCTTGGGTGGCGCTGTCGTTGATCTTCTGGAGCAACGCGTCGATAGTTTGCCTGTTCATGGGTATCTCCTTCGTATGATGTTCTGGATGGCTAACGGATGAGCCTTCAGTTCGCGGTAACGCTGGCGCCGCGGCGCGTGTCGCGCCGCAGACGGTCGATCTTGTCCCAGTCGAGCGTGATACCAAGACCCGGACCTTGAGGCAGGTGCAGCGCAAAATTCTCGTAGCGCAGCGGTTCGGTAAGAATCTCTTCGGTCAGCAGCAAGGGGCCGAACAGTTCGGTGCCCCACTTCAATTCGCCGAATGTGCTGAACAGTTGCGCGGAGGCCATCGTGCCCACCGCGCCTTCGAGCATGGTCCCGCCATACAGGTCGATATTCGCGGCCGCGGCGATGGCCGCCACCTGCGCGGCGCCCGCGAGGCCGCCCGATTGCGCGATCTTCACGGCAAAGACATCGGCGGCGCGGGCACTGGCCATCGCGAACGCGTCGGCCGGACCATGCAGCGCTTCGTCGGCCATGATCGGCACTTGAGCAAGGTCGGTCAGACGCTTGAGGCCGGCGCGGTTTTCCGCGGCGATGGGCTGCTCGATCAGCGCCACGCCGGCTTCCTCGAAACGCCGCGCGGCCCGGATCGCCTCCGCTTCGGTCCACGCCTGGTTCACATCGACCCGCACTTCGCCGACCCCTCTTAGCGCGTTACGGATCGCGACGACGTGCGCGACGTCGTCCGCCACCGCGCGCGTTCCGATCTTCAGCTTGAACACCCGGTGGCGCTTCGTCTCGTACACCTGCTCGGCTTCGGCGATATCGCGTTTCGTGTCACCGCTCGCGAGCGTCCACGCCACCTCCACGCAATCGCGCACACGGCCGCCGAACAACTCCGACAGCGGCACACCGAGGCGTTGGGCCTGCGCGTCGAACAAGGCCGTTTCCAGCGCGGACTTCGCAAAGCGGTTGCCCTGAAACAGTTCGCGCAGTTTCGCCATCGCCGCGCCCGGACGGGTCGCGTCCATCCCTTTGAGCAGCGGTGCGAAATAGCTGTCGATGTTGACCTTGATACTTTCCGGGCTTTCCTCGCCATACGCGAGGCCGCCGATCGTGGTGCCCTCGCCCACACCGACCAACCCGTCGGCGCAACGGATGCGCACCAGCACCAGCGTCTGGCAGTTCATCGTTGCGACCGACAGCCGGTGCGGACGGATCGTCGGCACGTCGACGAGAATCGTCTCCACGCTTTCGATCTTCACGGGTGTTGCTATCATTCGCTGCTCTCCTGAACTGCCTGACGGGGAGCCCCATATTAGAAACAAACCCGCGAAGCAGTCCAACACCGATTCCGACTACTTCCATACCTCAGGGGTATGCATGGAACTTCGCCAACTCCGCTACTTCATTGCGGTCGCGGAAGAAATGAACATCACGCGGGCCGCGCATCGCCTGCATATGACGCAGCCGCCGCTTAGCCGCCAGATCCAGCAGATTGAGGAAAACGTCGGCCTGTCGCTGTTCGAACGCGGCTCGCGGCCGCTGCGCCTGACCGAGGCCGGCCGCATTTTCTATGCGCAGGCGAGGCGCCTCGTCGACGAAGCGGACGAACTCGCCCCGCTTACGCGGCGCCTCGCGCAACTGGCCGAGCGCGTCGTGATCGGTTTCGTGCCGTCCACGCTGTACGGCGCGCTGCCCGCGGTGATCCGTGCGTTTCGCGAAGCCGCGCCGCATATCGAACTGTCGCTGATCGAAATGTTCACGATCGAGCAACTCGCGGCGCTCAAGGGCGGCCGTATCGACGTGGGCTTCGGCCGCCTGCGTTTGGACGACGCGCAACTCGCGCGCGAAGTCCTCGTCGAAGAACGGATGATTGCCGCGCTGCCACAAGACCATCCTCTCGCGCGGCAGAAGAAGCCGCTGACGCTGGCGGCGCTCGCACAGGAAACGCTGATCGTCTATCCGAGCACGCCGCGGCCGAGCTATGCCGACCAGCAGCTATCGGCCATGCACGACCATGCGTTGGAGCCCAAAGCGATTCATGAGGTGCGGGAGTTGCAGACCGCGTTGGGTCTGGTCGCGGCGCAAGTGGGCGTGTGTCTCGTGCCGGAAAGTGTGGAAGGTTTGCGCGCGCACGGCGTGGTGTACCGGCCTATTCCCGCGGCCAATGTCGCTTCGCCGATCATCATGAGCCGCCGCCTGCAGGACGAATCGCCGACCACCACGCTGCTCTGTTCGCTCGCGCGGGACCTGTTCAAACGGGCCTGACGCGGCACGGTGGTCACTTCTCGTCGAAGCGCCGCACGATATCCGCCATCAGATTGCGCAACCACACATTGCCCTCGTCCTGATCGAAATGCTCATGCCAGTGCATCGTGACGGCCGCGATCGGCAAGGTCACGGGCAAGTCGTAGATCTGGAAGCCGCCGTCGCGATTGAAAATATGCGCAAGGCGCCGCGGCAGCGTGGCGAACAGGTCGGTGACGGCCAGCACGCTCGGCAGAGCCACGAAATGCGGTAGTTCCAGCGCGATATGACGCCCGACGCCCTGGCTGCGGAACTCGTCGTCGAGCGCGTGGTGGCTGTGTTCGATCGATGTGATCTGCACGTGCGAAGCGTCCAGAAACGCCTTCAGGCTCAGCTCTTTGGTGCGCGGCAAGCCGCGCCGCTTGCGCGTCATACACACGTAGGTCTCTTCAAATAGCGCCTGATGCCGCGTGCGCGCGGTCAGCGTGGGCAGATTGCCGATGGCGAAATCGAGCCGGCTCGCGCGCAGCGCATCTTCTATTTCCTCGACCGGCAGCGGCTCGATGCGCAATCTCACGCGCGGCGCCTGCCGGTGCAGCGCCTCGCAAATGGGCGGCAAATAGGCCAGTTCGCCCGCATCCGACAGCGATAGGCGGAACGTGCGCGTGCTCACCGCCGGGTCGAAATGCTCCGCGTAACGCAGCGCCTCGCGCACCGTGTCCAGCGCGCGAGCCACGATGGTCGACAACTCCAGCGCAATCGGCGTGGGCTGCATGCCGGCGCGCGTGCGGATGAAGAGCGGATCGTCGAACAGCGTGCGCAAACGCCCCAGCGAATAACTGATGGCCGGCTGAGACAACGCGAGCCGCTCGCCCGCGCGAGTCAGGCTGCGCTCTTCGACAATCGCCTGAAAAACGCGCAGCAGGTTGAGGTCGACGTGATCCAGCGAGTTCATCGAGATATCCATGCGGTTGATCTTACATTTCATTTTAGATCAATTTGACGCATATCAACCAGTCGACGAAACTTTGCTTCATCGATCACCCCACCTGCACAGCCATGAGCGAATCCCCCTATCAGACCGTCGACACGAGCGCGTTGTATCAGCGCGCGCAGCCGGATCGCATAGCCCCGTCGCTGTATTACGACCCGGCCATTTTCGAAGCGGAACTCGAACGCATTTTCTACAAGACGTGGATCTGGGTTGCGCACGAAAGCGAATTGCCCCATCCCGGCGACTTCCGCACCACCACGATCGGCCGCCAGCCGGTGATCGTGGTGCGCGACAGGAGCGGCGCGATCAACGTCCTGCAGAACCGCTGCCGCCACCGTGGCGCGACCGTCTGCGAACAGCACAAGGGCAACGCGAAAGGCTTCACGTGCCCGTATCACAGCTGGACTTACGGCCTCGACGGCGCGTTGCGCGCGCTGCCGTACGGCGACGGCTATGAAGGCGTGGTCGACAAGACCGAACTGCCGCTCGCCAGTCTGCGCGTGGGCATCTATCAAGGGCTGATCTTCGCGAGCTTCAATCAGGAGATCGAGCCGCTGGAAGATTTTCTGGGCGGCGCGAAACCGTGGATCGACCTCTTCATGAAGCAGGGCGCGGGCTATCCGGTCAAGGCCAACGGCGAACATCGCTTCCGCTTTAACGGCAACTGGAAGATCCAGCTCGAGAACACCACGGACCTCTATCACTTCCCCGTGGTCCACAAGTCGTGGATGAAATCGATCGACGACGAAACCGCCGCCGCGATCACGAGCTTCATGACGAGCGACCAGGCCTTCTGCCGCTCGCTCGGCAACGGCCACAGCCTCGCGGTGCTGGTGCCGGAACTCGTCGATCTCGACAAGGACGACGGCGCGCCGATCCCCGAACGCTTCGAAGAACTCGCTGCGTCGCTCGCGAAGGACCACACGCCGGAAGCAGTGCGCCGCATCGTGCGCTCGCTGATGGGCGTCGGCTTCAATCTGAACCTGTTTCCGAACCTCGCGCTGTCGATGGCATTTTTCCGCGTCCTGCGGCCCATTTCCGCGAACGAGACCGAGATCCGTCACGTCGCCCTCGCCATGGACGGCGGCCCCGAAGAAGCGAACCGCGTACGCCTGCGCATTCACGAACACTTCCAGGGCCCGTTCGGTTTCGGCAGTCCGGACGACGCCGAAGCGTGGGAGCGCGTGCAGCGCGGCTCGCACGCCGGCCCCGATCTGCCGATTCTCGTGAACCGCGGCTTGAATCGCGAAAGCACAGCGCCGAACGGTGAAAAAACCGCCCACGCCACCGATGAAACCGGCATGCGTGAAGCGTACGCGCAATGGCGCACGATGATGGAGCAAGCATGATGGACGACCGGAACACGCTTTCCTCGCAGCAGACTTTTGCCGGCGCGATCGAACTCATCTGGCGCGAGGCGGAACTGCTGGACCGCAAGGACTATCGCGAGTGGCTGTCGCTGTGGGACCCGGCGGGCTTCTACGTGGTGCCGATCGAGCACGACACCAGCGACTTCGCCGCCACGCTGAACTACGCTTACGACGATCACGACATGCGCGAAAAGCGCGTGCAACGCATGCTGTCCGGCTATTCGGTGTCGGCGGCCGACGCCGCGCGCACTGTTCGGACCGTATCGCGTTTCACGCTGGCAAGCGACGCGAGCGATGAAGTCACGGTGAACTCCGCGCAAGTCATCGTCGCCTACAAACGCGGCAAGTCGACGCTCTTCGCGGCGGACCTTACGCATCGCATCGGTTTCGCGAGCGGCGAGCCGCGCATCGTGCAAAAGGTCATCCGCCTGATCGACTCGACCGAAGCGTTGAGCGCAATCGGTTTCCTGCTCTGATCCCCGACAACCAGCGAGCACGACAATGCCAAACGACACCTTTTCTCCCACGGCCGGCTCGCCCGCGGCATCCGCGCCGCCTGCCACCTCGCGAACCTTGCGGCGGATCATCGTCGCCTCCGTCCTCGGCAATGCGCTCGAGTGGTACGACTTTTTTCTGTACGGCACCGCCGCCGCACTGATCTTCGGACCGCTGTTCTTCCCGCTGCACGGCGACCCGCTACTCGGCACCCTCGCCGCTTTCGCCGGCTTCGCGATCGGTTTTCTGGCACGCCCGCTGGGCGGCATCGTGTTCGGCCATATCGGCGATCGCCATGGCCGCAAACGCGCGCTCGTCGTCACGCTGATGATGATGGGCGTGGCGACCTTCGGCATCGGCCTGCTGCCGACGTTCTCGCAAATCGGCTTTCTCGCGCCCACCGCGCTCGTGTGTCTGCGCGTCGTGCAAGGTATCGCGTCGGGCGGCGAATGGGGCGGCGGCGTCCTGCTGATCAGCGAGAGCGCCCCGGCCAATCGGCGCGGCTACTATGCGGCGTTCAGCCAGTTGGGCGTGGCGGGCGGCTTCGTGTTGTCCGCGGCCGCGTTCTATCTGGTGCAGCGCCTGCCGCTCGAGAGCTTCATGTCGTGGGGCTGGCGCGTGCCGTTTCTTGCGAGCGTGCTGATTTTCGGTGTCGGCGTATACATTCGCCGGCGCTTGCCGGAAAGCCGCGACTTCAGGGCCGCCAAACCGAAGCACCTGCCCGTGCTGACGGTGCTGCGCAATCATCCGAAACAGGTGCTGCAGGCGATGGGGCTGCGTGTCGCTGAAAACGGCGGGACCTATATCTTTCTTTCGTTCGTGCTGGTGTACGGCAAGACGATCGGCGTGCCCGTTTCGGTGATGCTCGGCGGCGTGATGATCGCCATGCTGCTCGAACTCGCCACGATCGTGTTGTGGGGGCGACTGTCGGACGTGATCGGGCGGCGGCCGGTGTATATGATCGGCGCGCTCGGGCTGGTGGTGATCGCGTTTCCGGCGTTCTGGCTGATCGACACGCACCAGCCGATGCTCGTGTTCCTGTCGCTCGCGCTGGGCTTGCCGTTCTGCCACGCCGCGATGATCGGCACGCAACCGGCGCTGATGGGCGAACTGTTCCCCACCGAAGTACGTTACTCGGGCATGGCGCTCGGCCACGAGATCGCTTCGGTATTTTCCGGCGGACTCGCGCCGCTCGTCGCCACCGCGCTCTATGCGAAAGTGCGCGCGCCGTGGCCCGTCGCGCTGATGCTGATCGGCTTCGGCCTGATTACCGCGCTCACGCTTCTGACGATTCCTCGCAACACCGGCGCCACGCACGATTGAGCGGCGATCCGCCATCGGGTGACGGCTGCCGTGTCTCGCCGTGTCTCGCCGTGTCTCGCCGTGGCTCGCCGCGCCGCAAGGCGCGCGTGAACGTGCGCGGCTCGTGCAGCGCGCGTACCGTCCCGGCGGCACGGTGGCGACCCACCGTGCGAGCGTCCGCACGATAACCCCTGCAAGGAACCCAACCTCATGTCCGACACCTCAACACCGCCGCTGCGTGTTCTATTCTGCTGCGGCGTCACGCAGAATTTCTTCGACCTGCCGCGCGAGCGGATCGGTGAAGTCTGGCAGGCCTACGGCAAGATGCTGGCCGCGGTCGAATCGATGGCAGGCGTCGAGGTGCTCGGCATCATGGACGACGACCGCCTCACCGTGGGCCATGCCGACAACTCGCCGTGGACCTTCTACATCATGGCCGACGTGCGCGATTTCGACACCGCCGCGGCGGTGTGCAATCTGTACCGCACTACGCCGGTGGGCGAATACAACCTATGGCGCTACGGCAAGATCGAAGCGCGTGTCGGCCGCGCGTTGCAGGTGCCGCCGCAACATGCCAACCTGCCCTGAGCGTGCCGCAATGACCGCCACCGCTGAAACGCTCGCCACGTTGACTGAACGGCTTACCGCGCTCGAAGCCGAAGCCGCGGTCCGCCGCACGATGGCGCGTTATATGTCGCTATGCGACGTGCCGTCCGGCGCGCTCGAAGGCGAGACGCTCGCGGCCCTCTTCACCGCCGACGCCATCTGGGAAGGCATCGGCCCACAGTATGCGAGCAAGTTCGGCCGTCTGACGGGCCACGCCGCGATCCTCGCGATGCTCACGCGCTACCTGCCGCCGTCGCCGCATTTTTCGGTGAACGTGCACTTCCTCACCTCGGAAACCATCGACGTGCGGGGCGCGAGCGCAAAAGGCCGCTGGATCATGCTGCAGGCCTCAGGCTATGTCGATGCGCGAGCCGAGCTGATTTCGGCACGCCTCGAAGTCGATTTCGCGCCGGCCGCCAACGGCCGCGACTGGCTCATCGCGCACTTTCGCACCGAGCGCCTGTTCGACGCGCCGTGGCAAGTCAATGCAAGGAAACCGAATCCATGAACGAGTTTATCCAGCGCCTGTCGTTAGGCGGCGCCGGGCCGAGCATCGCGATCAAGGACACGATCGATATCGCCGGCTACCCCACCACCGCCGCGAGCCGCGCACTGGCCGATGCGCCGCCCGCCCGACGCCACGCTGAAGTCGTCGAACGATTGCTCGCGGCCGGCTGGCGCATTGCCGGCAAGGCGAACATGCATGAACTGGCGTTCGGCATGACCGGCATCAACGACTACACCGGCACGCCGCGCAATCCGCAAGACGCCACGCGCATTCCGGGCGGATCGTCGAGCGGGTCGGCGGCCGCGGTCGGATTGAAGCTTGCCGACGCCGCGCTCGGCACCGACACCGGCGGCTCGATTCGCGGGCCCGCCGCATGCTGCGGCGTGATCGGCCTGAAACCCACCTTCGGGCGCGTGTCGCGAGTCGGCGTGGCGCCGCGGGAATCCACGCTCGATTGCGTCGGGCCGTTTGCGCGCGACATGCGCATGCTCACAGCCGCGATGCTCGCCATCGCCCCGGACTTCGACGCGAACGCCGCGCACGCGTGGCAAGGCGCGTGCAGAGTCGGCATTGTGCAAGCCGACGCAGCGGCCGATATCCGCGAAGCCGTCACGCTCGCGGCCGACACGGCCGGCTGCAGCACGCACACGCTGCCGCTCGCCGGTCTTGCAGCCGCTTTCGACGCGGGCCTTGCCGTCATCAATGCCGAGACCTGGCGCGCGTTCGGCCATCTGGTGGCAAGCGGGAAAATCGGCGCGGATCTCGACGCGCGCCTGCGCGCGGCGGCCAACACCACCGCCGCGCAGCTCGAAGCAGCGGAACAGGTGCGCCGCCAATTCACGGCGGCAGTCGACCACGCGCTCGACAACGCCGACGTGCTGATTCTGCCCACGCTGCCCGCCCTGCCCATCACACTCGACGAAGCACGCGGCGGTATGTCCGTGATCGCGATGTCGTCGCTGATCCGGCCGTTCAATCTGAGCGGCCATCCCGCGTTGAGTTTGCCGCTGCCTGTTCAGGGCTCGCCGCTCAAGGCGGGATTGCAGATCGTCGGGCGCAAGGGGCAGGATGAGCAGGTCTGCGCGATCGCAGCCCGTTTCGAAGCCGCGCTCGCCGCTTGAGTCGTGTGTCGACTCATGTGTTGAGCCATGTGTCGGGCCGTGTGTTGAGCCATGTGTCGGGCCGCATATCGAGCCGTCTTTCGGGCCGTGTTTCGAGCCATGCGTTGAGCCATGTCTCGAGCCATCTGTCGATTCACGGCTCGCGTCACGTGCGTCGAACCGCTGCCACAGCGGCCGTTCTATCCGGAGTGCAAGCCATGCAGAAAAGAGTCGTTCTTGTCACCGGCGCCGCGCGCGGGCTGGGCGCCGCGATTGCCGCGCGCTTTCATGCGGCGGGTTACGCGGTCGCCGTCGGCGATATCGCGTTCGATGCGGCGCAAGCCCTTGCACGCGATCTGAGCGCCGACGGTTCCAGCGCATTCGCACTGAATCTCGACGTCACCGCGAAAGCCGCTTTTAGCGCGGCGCGAGACGCGCTCCTTCAGCGCTGGGGACGAGTCGATGCGTTGGTCAATAACGCGGGCGCTTCCAAAGTCGTCCCCGTAATGGACATTACCGCCGAGCAGTTCGATCAGGTGGTCAACGTCAACCTGCGCAGCGTGCTGTTCGGTTGCCAGGTGTTCGGCCAGCATTTCGCCGACACGGGCGCGGGCCGTATCGTGAATATCGCGTCGCTCGCGGGACAGAACGGCGGCTCGGCAACCGGCGCGCACTATGCGGCTGCGAAAGGCGGGGTGATCACGCTCACCAAGGTCTTCGCGCGCGATCTCGGCGCAGCGGGTGTCACCGTCAACGCCATTTCGCCCGGACCGCTGGATCTGCCGGTCGTGCATGAAAGCGTCGCGCCCGACAAACTGAAGGCGGTGATCGACGTCATTGCAGCGGGACGTCTGGGCTCGGCCGCTTACGTCGCCGATGTCGCCGTGATGCTGGCGGCCGAAAATGCTTACTTTGCAAACGGCGCATGCTGGGATCTGAACGGCGGGCTGTTCATGCGCTGACGCTAAAAGCCGCCTCGCGCCACGGGCGGCACCTACTCAATGCGCGTCGACGGCCTTCACGCTGATCGACCGATCGCTGGCAATGAGCTTGCGCCATTCAGTCTCGATGCGGTGGGACAGGCGTGCGGTCATCGAGCCTGTTCGTGTGTCGCTGAAGGCGAGGCCGGCAACGGGCTGTCAATTCCTAACGCATGGTGTTCGCGCCGCGCCAGTGTGGGCGGCAATACGCACGCGCGCCGTGCCGCCGCGGCGAGGTAGTCCTGCGGCGCGAACAGACCCAGAACCTCCGGCACCGGCTCCGACGCGGCGAAGTCAGCATCCGGGTCCGCCGCGAGCGGGCCAAAGACGTCTTCCATGAAACGCGCACCGGACAGCAGCGCCTCGATCGAGCCGATGTGCGGCGCCTGGACAGCCGCCGGTGCGTCGTGATGCGAAGCCGGATGCACGCCCTCTGAGAACGCGGGCTGCGCTTCCCAACTTCCCGCAAGCGAAGCATGGGGATCAGAAAGTGCGCGGCAATACTGCGCGTGCAGCGCCTCGATCAGATCGGCGGCGCCATTGCTTTCATCGCCTCGTTCCCAGCGCGACACCCTGTCTTCGGAGGACAGCGTTGTGCCGATCAGACCGAAGACCGCATGGCTTCCTCGTGGGTTGTCGTCAAGGCTGTATTCGGGATCGGCTTCGCACGCGCGCGATTGTTCGTCATTGGGCGGGTGGGCAAGGCGCGTGTCTCCCGGCCGCTGCCATTCCGGTTGCGTTGGGTCCGGTTGAATGCGCGTGGACGCGTTGACGTCACGCCTGATTAGTCTGCCTACCCACATGTCATTGTCCGAACTTTCCTGATTGGCGAGATTCGCATTCTAAACGCAACTTGCGAGCATCATTCCATTGCCCATTTAATATAACCCTACTCCGATGACGCCTCCTATTTTTTTGATAAGCAATCAAGAAAATAGATTGCGATACTTTTACAAAATTTCACAACTACCACGCATTTTATAGAGCGAGAGCTAAATCGTATAAATTTCGTAAAAACAATTATTTACACATCCACGATCGGACAAGCAGCGCTGCTTTTACAGAGAAAAATCTCTATCCCTCACCGAATTTTCGCAACGTTAGCCATTTGCAGTTTTTTTAGACCTACGTCAATTGACGGGTAACGCGACTCATCGTTTAATAGAATCCTGACGGATTTATTTCAACCGGCGACTTCAGTTCCACCGGAATGCGATTTCATTTAGTCAAAATAAGTTGAGCAGGCTATATCGATAGTTACGGCTGCCATTTGTGCAAATCAGCAATTGCGTTGCCCGTCTACGGTTGAAAGCACAACACCAATAGCAGATTCAGAGAAACCACATGACGATCTCGCGTCAGGCACTTTTCGGCAAGCTTGGCACCACGCTGTACAGAAGCATCGAGTCGGCCGCCGCCTTCTGCAAGTTGCGCGGCAACCCGTATATCGAACTCGTGCATTGGCTGCATCAGCTGCTGCAACAACCCGATTCGGACCTGCACCGGATCGCGCGGCACTGGGGTATCGATCGTGACACGCTCGATCGCCATATGGCGCGCGCGCTGGCCGCCCTGCCCGCGGGCGCCAGTTCGATCAGCGATTTTTCCCATCATGTCGAATCGGCGATCGAGCGGGCCTGGGTGTTGGCCACCCTCAGCTTCAACGACCGGCGCATTCGCGGTGCGTGGCTCATCGCCGCACTCGCGCAGACGCCGCCATTGCGGCGCGTGCTGCTTTCCGTCTCACCGGCGTTCGGCAAGCTGCCGGCCGAAGGTCTGAACGAATCTCTGCTGGCATGCATAGACGGGTCGCCCGAAGCTGTTGAAGCACCCTACGACGACAGCGACTTCCTGCCCTCGGTGCCAGGCGCGCCTTCTCATGCCTTTCCCGCGCCATCCAAAGCTTCGCCACTCGAACAGTTCTGCACGGATCTGACCGCGTGTGCGCACCGTGGCGAAATTGATCCGGTTATCGGGCGTGAACTGGAGATTCGCACCATGGTCGACGTGCTGCTGCGCCGGCGGCAAAACAATCCGTTGCTGACCGGCGAGGCGGGCGTGGGCAAGACAGCCATCGTCGAGGGGCTCGCGTGCGCCATCGCCACCGGCGACGTGCCGCCCAGGCTGATCGGCGTGCGCCTGCTGAATCTCGATGTGGGCGCGCTGCTCGCCGGCGCAAGCATGAAGGGCGAATTCGAGTCGCGTCTGAGAAGCGTGCTGGAGGGCGTGTCGAAGTCGGCCGGCCCAGTGATCCTGTTCGTCGATGAAATTCACACGCTGATCGGTGCGGGCGGCCAGGCCGGCACCGGCGACGCAGCCAATCTGCTTAAACCCGCACTCGCGCGCGGCTCGATTCGCATGATCGGCGCGACAACCTGGGCGGAATACAAACGCCACATCGAAAAAGATGCCGCGCTTACCCGGCGTTTCCAGGTCCTGCAGGTGCCGGAACCGGAAGAAATGGCGGCTATCCACATGGTGCGCGGTCTCGCCAGAACGTTCTCGCGGCATCACGAGGTCGTCGTGCGCGACCAGGCGATTCGCGCGGCGGTCACGCTGTCGCATCGATACATTCCTTCACGTCAACTGCCGGACAAAGCCATCAGTCTTCTCGACACCGCGTGCGCGCGTGTCGCACTGTCCCAGCATGCGCCTCCGCGAGAACTGCAGCACGCGCGTCAACGCGTGCAGGCGGCTCGCGTCGAATGCGAGTTGCTCACCGCGGAATCGCGCGTCGGGCTCGATGCCGGCCGCGCGCTGGCGGCGGCCCGGGCGCGCATCGATGAACTCGTCGCCGCCGAGGCGCGCATCGACGCGCGCTGGAAAGCGCAACGCGAGGCGGCGCAAGCCTTGTTCGCCGCCCGTGAGGCACTCGGCGTGGATCACGGCGCGCCGCAATCGGACACGGGCAACGAGGCGCCCGCATCGCTTCAGCCGCTCAAGGATCTGGAGCGCGCCCTCACGCAGTTGCAAGGCGACGCGCCACTGGTGTTTCCGGAGGTGAGCGAAGCAATCGTCGCCCAGGTCGTGTCGGATTGGACGGGCATCCCCGTCGGCCGCATGGTCACCGACGAAGTGGCCGCCGTGCGGTCGCTGCCGGCCACGCTCGCGGCGCGCGTGATCGGCCAGCCCGATGCCTTGCGCCAGATCGGCGAGCGGGTGCAGACCGCGCGCGCCGGGCTCACGGATCCGAACAAGCCGCTCGGCGTATTCCTGCTCGCGGGGCCGTCCGGTGTCGGCAAGACCGAGACGGCGCTCGCACTCGCCGAGGCGCTCTACGGCGGCGAGCAGAACCTGATCACCGTCAATATGAGCGAGTACCAGGAGGCGCATACCGTTTCCGGACTGAGAGGCGCCCCGCCCGGCTATGTCGGTTATGGCGAGGGCGGCGTGCTCACCGAGGCGGTGCGGCGCCGCCCCTATTCGGTCGTGCTGCTCGACGAAATCGAGAAGGCCCACCGCGACGTGCATGAGATGTTCTTCCAGGTCTTCGACAAGGGCTATATGGAAGATGGCGACGGCCGCTACATCGATTTCCGCAACACGACGATTCTGCTCACGAGCAACGCCGGCGCGCAACTGACTGCAAGCCTGTACGCCGATGCGTCGCTCGCGCCCGATGCCGACACCTTGCGTGAAGCCCTCACGCCCGCGCTGCTCGCGGCGTTTCCCGCGGCATTTCTCGGCCGCGTCACCGTGGTGCCGTACCGGTCGCTCGCGCACGAGTCGCTTGCGCACGTCGTGCGGCTGCATCTGGAGCGCGTTGTCGCGCGCATGGCCGACGTTCACGGCATTGCACTTGTCTACGGGCGGCAAGTGGTCGACTACATCGTCGGCAGGTGTCTGGTCCAGGAAACCGGGGCTCGCGTGCTGATCGGATTCATCGAACAACACGTGCTGCCACGTCTTTCCGCGCTATGGCTCGACGCATTTTCGTCGAAACGGCCCATCACGCGCATTGAAATCGATGTCGTGGACGCGAGCGCGCCCCCCGTCGCGGCGCTCGCTTTGCGGTGCACGTACGCGCACGCCCCGGCAGACGCATCCGCCGCCGAGTCACACACCGTATCCGTCGAGCAGCTTGACTGAACGCTGCCGACTCTTCACCACCGTCACGGAGACCTCAATGTCCGTTCCCAGCAGTTCGCAGAAATTCATCGCGCTCAATCGGGCGCCACGTGTGCAGATCGAGTACGACGTCGAAGTCTACGGATCCGAGAAGAAGGTCGAACTGCCGTTCGTCATGGGCGTGCTGTCGGACCTCTCCGGCCAGCCCCGCGAGCCGCTGCCGCCGGTAGCCGCGCGCGGCTTCCTCAATATCGATATCGACAATTTCGATGAACGGATGAAGGCAATCGAGCCGCGCGTCGCCTTCACGGTGCCCAATACCCTTTCTGGCGAAGGACAGCTGATGGTCGATATGACCTTCGAGAGCATGGAAGACTTCTCGCCTGCGGCCGTCGCCCGCAAGGTTGATTCGTTGCGGCAACTGCTCGAAGCCCGTACGCAGCTCGCGAACCTGCAAACGTATATGGACGGCAAGTCCGGCGCGGAATCGCTCGTCAACCGGTTGCTGCAGGACCCGGCGCTGCTGAAATCGCTTGCGGCCACACCGAAACCCCGGGCTGCGAACGCAACCGGCGACGCAATGGAATCTTCGGACGCGACCATCTGATCGACCGGATAGAACAGTTCTGAGGGACATGACATGGCAAGACAGCAAACGCACGCGGCCACCGCGGAAATCGCTACGCAATCCGACTTTACCCAGTTACTCAACCAGGAATTCAGGCCGAAAACCGACCAGGCCCGCGTGGCCGTCGAACACGCCGTGCAAACGCTCGCCGAGCAGGCATTGCTGCAATCGGCCACGATCAGCGACGACGCCTACAAGAGCATCGAGGCGATCATCGCCCAGATCGATCACAAGCTTTCCGAGCAGATCAACCTCATTCTGCACCATGACGAGTTCCAGAAACTGGAGTCCGCCTGGCGCGGCATGCACCATCTGGTCGCGAACACGGAAACCGACGACCGTCTGAAAATCCGCTTCATGGATGTGTCGAAAGACGAGTTGCGGCGCACCATGAAACGCTATAAAGGCATCGCCTGGGATCAGAGCCCGCTGTTCAAGCAGATCTATGAAGAAGAGTACGGCCAGCTTGGCGGCGAGCCTTACGGGTGCCTCGTGGCCGACTACTATTTCGACCACACGCCGCCCGACATCGATCTGCTCAGCTCAATCGCCAAGGTGGCCGCGGCGGCGCACACGCCGTTCATTTCCGGCGCGTCACCCGCGGTCCTGCAGATGGAGTCATGGCAGGAACTCGCCAACCCGCGCGACCTGACCAAAATCTTCACGCAAAACCTCGAGTACGCACCGTGGAACTCGTTGCGCAATAGCGAAGACGCACGCTATGTCGGTCTTGCGATGCCCCGCTTCTTAGCCCGGCTGCCCTATGGCGCGAGGACCAATCCCGTCGACGAGTTCGATTTCGAAGAGGACACGAACGGCTCCGATCACCGTCGCTACGCGTGGGCCAACGCGGCCTATGCGATGGGCGTGAATATCAACCGTTCGTTCAAGCTGTATGGCTGGTGTTCGCTGATCCGCGGCGTGGAATCGGGCGGGACGGTCGAGAATCTGCCGTGTCATTCATTCCCCACCGACGACGGCGGCGTCGACATGAAATGCCCGACCGAGATCGCGATCTCGGACCGGCGCGAAGCGGAGTTGTCGAAGAACGGTTTCATCCCCTTGATCCACCGCAAGAACACCGATCATGCGACTTTCATCGGCGCGCAGTCCTTGCAGAAGCCGGCCGAATACTACGACGCGGACGCCACCGCGAACGCGAATCTATCCGCGCGCCTGCCCTATCTGTTTGCGTGTTCGCGCTTCGCGCATTACCTCAAGTGCATCGTGCGCGACAAGGTCGGCGCGTTCAAGGAACGCGAGGAAATGCAGCGTTGGCTGAACGAGTGGGTCATGCATTACGTCGACGCGGACCCGGCCAACTCATCGCAGGAAACCAAAGCGCGGCGCCCGCTCGCCGCGGCGGAGGTGGTGGTGGAGGACGTGGAAGGCAACCCCGGCTACTACCAGGCGAAGTTCTTCCTGCGTCCGCACTTCCAGCTCGAAGGGCTGACGGTGTCTTTGCGCCTCGTCGCGAAACTGCCGTCCATCAAGGAAGCGGCGTGACTGGGACATCCGGGCGCGGGTTTCTGGAGGCGGACCGTGTCGGCGCTCCATGAAAAGGTGTGTGCCCAGGTGTCGAGCCGCTTCCCGTTCGTGATTTTTAACCGCTTGCGATCCGATTCAAGACGTTGATATGACCGATCAAAATTTCGATGTCGATGCTGCGGTCAGGCATCTGAACGCTCACGCCCATGCGGATTCCACTGGCCGATGCGCGGCCTACGTCAGGCAGGCGCTTGCAGCCGGCGGAATCGTCATTGCCCAGGGGCCGGCAGTCAATTACGCGAAGAATTACGGTCCGGTTCTGCGCGAGCACGGATTCGTCGAGGTCTCCTCGAGCGAGCTGATTACGCCGCGCAAAGGGGACACGGCCGTCATCCAGCCCTATCCCGGCGGCAATATCGCCGGCCATATCACCATGTACAACGGCCAGCGGTGGGTCTCGGACTTTCGCCAGAACGATATGTGGGGTGGCCCCGGCTATCGTCAAAACAAGCCTGCGTACAAGGTGTATCGGTGGCAGGAGGCGCAATGATCCGATTGCGGGCGTGCGCATTGGCGGCGATTGCCTGGGCTGTGCTGGGCCTGCATCCGGCCCTTGCACAAAGCGCCGATTCGGCGAAGCGGTTTCTGCAAAGCGTCTACGGCACCTATACGTTCAACGGCGATCCTCCCGGCATCGAAGCGTCGGGTTCTCACGCCATTGCCTCACCTTCGCTTCTGCAGTTGATCGGGAAGAACCAACGGGCGTTAAAGGGAGAGGCCGGCTATCTGGACATGGACCCGGTTTGCCGTTGCCAGGACTTCGATGTGAAGACGACCCGCATCGATATTACGGTGGCAAAACGCCGCAACGCGACAGCCGTCGTTTCATTCACGAACTTCAAGGCGCCGCAAAAGGTGGAGCTCAAGCTGGTTTGGGTCCGTGGCAGATGGCTGATCGACGACATCAAAGGCGGCGACGATCGGCGCAGCCTTCGTGAGGCGCTGCAGGCGGAAATGGCGGATGTAACCAGGCACTAGTGCACAGCAGACTTTAGTTATTCAACTCGAAGGAGTTTTAGATGGCACAGGACATTTTTCTCAAGATCAACGGTATCGATGGCGAATCACCGGATGCGTCGCACAAGAACGAGATCGAGGTGAGGAGCTTTGGCTGGCGAGTATCCCAGCAAGCGAACATGCACGCGGGCTCCGGTGGCGGCGCAGGCAAGGCCACGGTCGACGACCTCGAATTCGAGCATCTCGTGGATCGGGCAAGCCCGAACCTGATGAAGTACTGCCTGACCGGCAAACACGTCGACCAGGCGGTGCTGGTTGTCCGCAAAGCCGGCGGCAACCCGCTCGAATATCTGAAGTTCACGATGAGCGATGTGATCGTGACTCAGGTTCATCCGTCCGGCAGCAACGCCGACGAAGGTATTCACGAGCACGTTCGCCTCTCGTTCGCGAAGGTCAAACAGGAGTACGTGGTTCAGAACGCACAAGGCGGCAGCGGCGGCGCCGTGACAGCCGGTTACGACATCAAGGGCAATAAGGAAACCTGAGCCGACTTGCCGGTCGCCGTGCGTCGCCCGGGCAGGCTCTGGCCTGCCCGGACCTTGCCGGTGTGCTTCCCCGCGGCGTTTCAATCGCGCCTCTTTTTGCGTTGCCCAATGCGCCTGTTCACCCACGTTATTGCCCTCGCCCTCGCCTTTGTCTTTGCCTGTGCGCTGAGCGCGTGCGCCAGCGGCGAAACGAAAACCGATAAAGCAGCCCTCAAGCTCGACCTGTCGGTTGTCGCGTCCGCCGGTGTCAATCCAGACGACCAGAAGCGCGCGGCGCCGATCGTCATACGCGTCTATGAATTGAAAACCGATGGCGCATTCACTTCCGCCGACTTTTTTTCCTTGCAGGACAAGGACAAGACCGTCCTCGCCGACGACCTCGTCACGCGGGCGCAGTTCCAGTTGCGGCCCGGCGAGAGCAAAACCATCCGGACGAGAGCCGATCCTGCCACGACCGTCGTCGGGGTACTCGCGGCCTATCGGGATCTGCCCAACTCGGTATGGCGCGCGGTCTATCCGCTGCCGGCGGCGCCCAGGGCGGTGTGGTATCGCGCCTCGCCCGAACTGAAACTGACGATCGATCTTGAACCGAATGCAATCAGGATTACCGAGACTAAATAGTGGAATGAACGCATGAACTGGCACAACAAGGTGGTCTGGAGCGAGGGGCTTTTTCTGCGCCCGCAGCTTTTCCAGCAACAGGAGCGCTATCTCGAACATTACGCGCACAAACGCGCGGCAACGCTCTCGCCGTTTTTCTTCGGCTTCAGTCACTACAGTCTCGATAGCGAGGCACTGGCGCTCGGCAAGGTGATCGTGAAGTCGGCCGGCGGCGTGTTCGCGGACGGCACGCCGTTCGACACGCCCGGCAGCACGTCCCCGCCCGCGCCGCTCACCATCCGCGCGGAACACCTGGATCAGCTCATCTATCTCGCTGTGCCCGTGCGTGTGCCGAACAGCGAGGAGACGACGTTCGACGACGCCGCTGACTCGCTCGCCCGCAATGTCGTATTCGATACCGAACTGCGCGACACGAATTCGATCGGACAAGGGCCGAAGACTGTGCAGTTGTCGAATCTGCGCCTGCGGCTCGTACCGGAGAAGGAGTTGACCGATGCGTGGATCGGGCTGGCCCTCACTCGTGTCAAGACGATTCATGCGGACAGCAGCATCGTGCTCGACGAAACATTGATTCCGCCGGTGGCGGGCTACGGGGCAAGCGAGCTGCTCGCGAGCTGGCTCGCGAAGATTCACGAACTCACGCGCCTGCGCGCAACGGCGCTCGCCACCCGGCTGACTGGCGCGAACGGCAACGCCGGCACTACCGCGGAAGTCTCCGACTATCTGTTGTTGCAAACGCTCAACCGTTACGAGCCCTTGCTGCAGCATCTGCGCCGGGTGCCGACCACGTCGCCGGCCGACCTTTACGCGCTGCTGCTGAGCATGGCGGGAGAGCTGTCGACCTACGTGCGCACCGATAGCCGGCGCCCGCTCGACTCCCACCCGGCTTACCAGCACACCACGCCGCACCTTTGTCTGAAGCCTCTGGTGGACGACACGCATCTGCTGCTCAATGCGGTGCTGGTGCGCAGCGCACAGAGCATCGCGCTGAAGGAGCTGGGGCATGGGATGCGCAACGCGGTGGTCGATCCCGTCGACATGCGCGGCTTCGCCGCCGTGGTGCTCGCGGTGCACGCGGCGATGCCGCCAGACCTGCTCCAGCAACAGTTCGCCGCTCAGGCAAAAGCCGGCCCGTCCGAGCGGCTGCCTGACCTGGTGCGTGGACATCTGCCGGGCATCGCGCTACAGGCGTTGCCGGTGCCGCCGCGACAGATCCCGTTCAACGCGGGCTTCGTCTACTACGAACTCGCCCGTAGCGGTCCGTTATGGGAAGAAGTCGCGCGGCACGGTGGACTCGCCCTGCATGTCGCCGGCGAGTTCCCGTCGCTGAAGCTTGAACTGTGGGGCGTGCGCGGTTAGCGCGCATGAGCCGTATCAAGCAACGCGCACGGGGCATGCCTCAAGCCAGGGCTGCGACGAAAATCCAGAGAATAAAGGTCAGTCAGTGAATTCAGACGTAGCGAACCGTGCGGGCGAGCCTGACCGCTGGTCAGGCAGCGAGGGCGGCATGCACGCTCCCTTCCCGGAGGGCGCGCCGGGACAAGCGGCTCCTCGAAGCGCGGGCGCGGCGGCGTCCGGCTCGACTTCTCATCGCGATGTGCCGCCGGGTGAATCGATCGAGGAGCGCCTTGCGGCCGTCCGAACATCCCGCAACCCGTTGCTCGAGGCCGCCCGCCCACTGCTGCGGGCGCTCGCGGACCTCCCCGACCAGCTGGAACAGGAGGGCGTGGAACAGCTGCGAGTTCTGCTGAGCCAGGAAGTGCGGCTTTTCCAGAAACTCTGCGATCAGAGCAACATCCGGCGCGATCATATGCTCGGCGCGCGTTATTGCCTGTGCACGGCACTCGACGAAGCCGCGATGCAAACGGTATGGGGCAAAGGCGGAGAAACCGGCGTCGAATGGAATACTAACGGACTTGCCACGCTCTTTCACGAGGACCGGCAAGGCGGCACCAAAGTCTATCTGTTGGTCGGCCGCTTGATGAGCGAGGCGCACGACCATCTCGACCTGCTCGAACTCATTTACCGGATTCTCAGCCTGGGCTTCGAAGGCCGCTACCGCTACGAGGCCGATGGACGGCGCAAACATGAGACCGTGCGTCAGCGGCTCTATAACGAGATCATGACGCGGCGCGGGAGTCTTGCCGTCGCGCTATCACCGCACTGGCAATCGCGCGTGAAGAGCAATCGCGTGTCGTTCTTCGACTTTCCGGTCTGGATCACGCTGACCGTTCTGTCAGTGATCCTGATCGGTCTGTTCGGCTATTTCAAATACGAATTGCTGAACCGGAGCGCGCAGGTGCAAAAACAGATCGCCGACATCGGGCGCATGACGCCCCCGCCTGCGCCGCGCACGCTTCACCTGAAGGAACTCTTGAAGGATGAGATTGCCGCACGCACCGTGAGTGTCGACGAAGACGCCCATCACAGTGCGGTGACGTTCCGCGGCGATTCGATGTTCCCGCCGGGCGCCGCCGCAGTGAAGACCACGATGGTCCCATTGATCGCGAAGATCGCGGGCGAGATTGTCAAGGTGCCGGGCAAGGTGACGGTATTGGGTTATACCGACAACCTGCCGATCAGGAGCCGCCAGTTTGCATCGAACGAAGCCCTCTCCGAAGAGCGCGCCACCCAGATCATGCAGATGCTCCAGACGGCGGGCGTGCCGGCGGCACGACTCGAAGCCACAGGAAAGGGGGCTGCCGATCCGGTTGGCAATAACGCTACCGCACAGGGCCGTGCGCAAAATCGCCGCGTCGAAATTACGGTCGCGCAATAGCGGATCAATCAGGCCACTCGGGAAATTCAAGCATGAAGAAGTTGTCGTTTCTGGTGTCGCGCCAGTTCCTTGCTCTCGTCGCGCTGCTGGTCGTCGCGCTGGTGATCTGGTTCGTGGGCCCACTTGTGGCGTTCGGTGGCCTGAAGCCGCTCGCAACCGCCGGCATGCGTGTGCTGGTGATCGCACTCATGCTGGCGGGTGTGCTGCTGTGGCTGGCAGGCTGGTCCGTCAGTGTCTTACTCGTGGCGCTACTGTGCCTGCTGATCTGGCAGGCCTCGCCGCTCCTCGCGCTCGGCGGTGAACAACCGTTCGTGCCCGCTTCGGCGCGCCTTGCCGCGATTGCGATCGTGCTGGCGCTGTTCGTCGCGTACTGGGCCTGGCGGCTCTGGCAGAAAATGCGCACCGACGCGCAATTCCTCAAGAGCCTGCTCGAATTCGGCGGCAAGAAGGAACAGTCGCCCGCTGCGGCCCAGCTGGAAAACGTGCAGGCGATCGTATCGACCGCGCTGGCGCGACTGAAGGCGATGCGCACGGGAGCACGTGGTATCGGGCGTCTGTTTCAGGGCAAGCGTTACCTGTATGAACTGCCGTGGTACATCACGCTCGGCTCGCGGGGTTCCGGTAAAACCGCCGCCTTGCTCAATGCCGGACTGTCGCTCCCGCTGGCGGCGCAGATGCAGCGCACGGTCGGCGCGCGCGCCGGCACGGAGTCCGTCGACTGGTGGCTGACCAACGACGCCGTGCTGATCGATACCGCGGGGCACTACACGCGTCACGGCACCTCACGGCATGGACAACTCGCGTCGACGCTCGCTACGGTGACGGGAAACGCCGCCATGGCGAAGACCGCGTCGAAGAATGAAGCCGCGAACGCGAGGGGCAAACCGGCCGTCTCGTTCTCCACGCCGGCCGCTGCCGCCACGGTCCCCACCGCTCATCATCCGGATGCGAGTCTGTTGCACGAGACAGCGGATGCGGCCGAGTGGTTCGGTTTTCTCGCGCTGCTGCGCAGGCACCGGCCTCGCGCGCCGATCAATGGCGCGATACTGACGCTGGAGCTTGCCGCGCTGACGAGTCCGGACGACACCGCGCGCATGGCCGAAGCGGCCGCGTTGCGCGGCCGTCTCGCAGAGCTGCGCGAAACGCTCGGGATCCGCTTTCCGGTCTATCTGGTCGTGACGAAAATGGACCGGCTGCCCGGCTTTAGCGAATACTTCGCTTCCTTGACGGCGGAAGGACGAGCCCAGCCCTGGGGATTCACGCTGCCCTACGGCAAGGAGACCATTGCGGCCCAAAGCGTCCAGGCTCGCTGCGAGGAGGAACTCGGCCTGTTGACCCAGCGTCTGGCCGACGGCGTCAACACGCGTTTGCAGGACGAGTTCGATGCCGCCCGGCGCCGCGAGCTTGTCGCGCTATCCGAGGAATTCGCGGCGCTTTCCCGACCGCTAGGCGAATTGATCGAACGCGTGTTCCTCGATTCACGCTACGACGATACCCAGCTTCACGCCACCCTGCGCGGCGTGTATTTCACGAGCGCGATGCAGGCAGGCGACGCACTGGTCGCCGAGCGGCGCACCATCGCACAGCGGCTGGCAGCGCCGCTCGACCGGGCCGCGGGCATGCGGGCGGGCAGCACGGCGGGCAATCAGAGCTACTTCCTGCACGATCTGCTCACCAAAGTCGTCTTCGCCGAAGCGCGGCTCGTGCGGCCCAACCTGCGCTGGGAATTCCGATTCCGGCTGCTGAGGCTGATCGGCCATACGCTCGCCGCACTCCTCTTCGCATGGCTCGCAATCGGCCTGCGGCTCGGCTTCGGCCACAACAGTGACTATCTTTCCCTGATCGGCCGCAAGACGCAGACGCTGGCCGCGAAGGTCGCCCAACTGTACAACGAGCCGAAACCCGAAGCGATTCCCGATACGCTCAGCGAGGCTAGCAACCTGCCGGCCTTCCCCGGCCTCGACCTGGCGGACCCGGATAGCGCGTACCGTTTCGGCCTTTACACGGCGCCCGGCGTCGTCACGGAAAGCCGGCACACCTATGACGTGCTCGAAGACAACCTGCTGCTGCCCCAGATCGTCCGGCGTCTGGAACATGTCATCTCGCAGGCCGTGGCTGACAAGGATTCGAAGGCGGCTTATGACGCGCTACGCGTCTACCTGATGCTCTACGACAAGGCGAAATTCCACGCCGATGACGTGAAAGCCTGGGTGCTCGACGACTGGTCGCACACGGATAGCGCAGCGGCTTTCGGTGGCCGGGCCTCGATGATCGAGCACGTTGATCAGCTCTTTTCCGGCAGCCGTGTGGTTCAGTCACCGTTGATCCGCAACGACGCACTGGTGCAGCAGGCGCGCTCGTTTCTCGATGCAAGCAATGCCACCGAACGTCTTTACGAACGGGCCAGGACTTCAATGCAAAAGGAAGCGCCCGACGAGTTCACGCTGATCCGCGCGGTCGGGCCGCAAGCGGGACTCGTCTTTACGCGTGCGAGCGGAACGCCCCTCTCGCGCGGCGTGCCGGGGCTTTTCACCTTCGATGGATACCGGCAGCTGTTCGACAAGCGCCTGACGGAGTTCGTCGAAGCCGCGCGCGACGACGACGCCTGGGTGATGGGCCGCTCCTATCTCGGCGAGGCTCAAAAAAAAACGGCTGAATTCGTCAACGTGGCGGCCGGCGCCGACGATCCGCTCACGGACGCCATTCGCCGGCAATATCTGACGGAATATGCGCGACAGTGGGATGCGTTTCTCGGCGACATCCGCACCGTCAGCGGAACCAGTCTGCAGTTCGATCTGCAGGTGCTGCGCAGCTTCGCGGCGCCGGATTCGCCGCTTGCCCGGCTGGCGCGCGCGGCGGTGCGCGAGACCACGCTGACGCAAGCCGCCGCCGCGGCCGACGGCTCCCTCCCGCCAAAGGCGACGGACACGTTAGGCCAGAAAGCGGACAAGTTGCTCGGGATACGCGCCTCGGAAATCATCGAACGCGAACTGGTCGACAGTCACTTCGCCGCGTTGCGCGAGGTCGTGACGGGCAATGCGGATGGACAGGGCACGGCGCAGGCGGGCACCGCGCAAACCGGCAAGACCGGGCTCGACGGCGTGGCGAACCTGCTGAACGACCACTACACGTCGTTGACCGTCGCCGAGAACGCCCTCACCAACAACAGCATGCCGCCCGCGAGCGACACGGCCGCGAAACTCAAGATGGCCGCCAATACCCTGCCGCCGCCGCTTCGCGCCGTCTTGCTGGCGCTTGCGGGCGACGGCTCGCGCGAGGTGAATCAGGGCATCGGCCAATTGCTGTCGCGCCAGATGCAGGCGGTGGTCGGCGACACCTGCCGCCTGACCATCGAAGGCAACTATCCGTTCGCGGCCGACAGCAGGCGCGAAGTGCGGATCGACGACTTCACGCGCGTGTTCGCGCAGGGCGGTGTCATCGACGACTTCTTCACGAAGACGCTGTCGGCGTTCGTGGACACGTCGGCAAAACCCTGGCGCTACAAGACGTTGGCCGGCGCCACGCAGCCTGTCCAGGGTCCGGACCTCGAACCCTTCCAGCACGCGAAGGCGATTCGCGAGATCTTCTTTGCCGACCCTGATCAGAAACAGTTGTCCTGGAAGTCGGAGATCCGGATTCCGGAACTCGATCCGACGATTACGGGTTTGATGATCGATATCGACGGCCAAACCACGCTCTATCAGCATGGGCCGCTCAGGTCGCTGCCGGTGACGTGGCCTGGTCCGCGCGGCGGTGGACATGCGGAGTTGACGGCCGAGCCGCGTATCCGGCCGGAGACCTCGACGCTCGCCGCCGACGGCCCGTGGGCGCTAATGCGGCTGGTCCAGAAAGGCCAGGTCGTGGAGACGACGACACCGGGCCGCATACGTGTCGAATTCGACTTCGACGGTCGCAAAGCGGTACTCGATGTCGCGGGTGTGGGCAGCGTCGCCAATCCCCTCACGAGCGATGTGCTGAAAACGTTCAGGTGCCCGAGTTCAATGCCGATGCTCACCCTCACGGACAGCGGGCCGCCGCCGGGACTGCCGCCAGGGGCTCCGCCCGCGGCGCCGGGCGCGCCCTATTGATCTTCCATGCGATATCGGAGGCCTGCCCCCGTGATGGATGTCATTGCAACAGGATCAAGCGATCAGGACTTCATTGCAGCCAGCGAGAGCGCATGAAAAGCCGATGCATCGACATCATGGCGACGCGGTAGCGGCCTGGTCGCGAAGCCATTGATACCATCCTTCCATGCCCTCTCCGGTTTGCGCGCAGACCTGGAGAATCCGCATCTCAGGATTGACGTGCTTCGCATATTCGATGCACCGCTCGACATCGAAGCGCAAATGGGGCAGCAAGTCGATCTTGTTCAGCAACAACAACGAACAGGCGCGAAACATATGCGGATATTTGAGCGGCTTGTCTTCGCCTTCAGTGACCGAAAGGATCAGCACCTTGGCCGCTTCGCCGAGATCGAATAACGCGGGACACACGAGGTTGCCGACGTTTTCGATCATCACCACCGAATGCAAGGGCGGGTCGAGCTGGGTCAGCGCTCTGGATGCCATCGCCGCGTCCAGATGACAGCCGGTGCCGGTGTTGATCTGCACCACTCGCGCGCCGGTTGCGCGAATGCGCTCGGCGTCGTTGAGGGTGGCCTGATCGCCTTCGATCACCGTCAGCGGGATCGTCTCGCCCAGATCGCGGATCGTGCGTTCGAGCAGCGTGGTCTTGCCGGCGCCCGGCGAACTCATCAGGTTCAGCGCAAGGATGGAACGACCGGCGAGCCAGCCGCGATTACGTTCGGCCAATAGCTGGTTTTTTTCGAGGATGTCGCGTTCGAGGTTGATCGAGGTGCCGTGTTCGCGTTCGTGTTCGTGGTGGTGGACATGGCCGTGCCCATGCCCATGCTCATGCCCATGCCCATGCTCATGCTCATGCTCATGCCCATGCTCATGCCCATGCCCATGCCCATGCCCATGCTCATGCTCATGCTCATGCTCATGCTCATGCTCGTGCTCATGCTCGTGCTCGTGCTCATGCTGGTGCTCGTGCTCGTGCTCGTGCTCATCGTGGTGGCTGTGCGCGTGCGTATGAGCATGCGAATGCGCGCTTGCACTCGCATGAAAATGCCCGTCCACTCGCCGATAAGCAATTCCTGCCGGCCCGCCTACGCCAGCCTTAGCCGCCGACCGCGGTTGCGAGCCCGGGCCGGCGTCTTCCTTACCGGCCCGCGCCTCATCCAGATCGGTGAGCGCAGCGCGCTGCGTAGTCGAGCATCCGCATGTCGTACACATCACACCACCTCCATCTGCCGGATCTTCAACTGCTGACCGGAAATCAATTCGAGATTCTCACTGCCGCACGCACACTGCCCGAACGGCACGTCGAGCGCCAGCGTGGCGCCGCATGCGAGGCAGCGCGCCGCGCCCGGCATCACGACAATATCCAGCGTCGCGCCCTCCACCACGGTGTCTTTCGCGCAGACGTCGAAGCAGAACCGGATCGCCTCCGGCATCACCGCCGACAATTGCCCGATCTCCAGCGTGACGCGCCGCACCCGCGCGCCTTGCGCCTGTTGCGCGCAAATCTCGACGACGCTGCCCGCGATACTCAACTCGTGCACCGCACGCTCCCGTTGGCCGCTCAGCAGATGCGCGGCAGTTGCTCGCCCACCAGCATATCGACGATACGTTGCCCGCCGAACGCCGTTTGCATGACGACGAGCCCGCTCGTGTCCAGCTCGCCGCGCTCCACCGTGCCGATCACCGCCGCCTCGCGTCCGTCCGGATGCGCGCGCATGGCCGCGAGCACGCGGCCGGCGGCATCGGCGGGCACGACGGCCACCAGCTTGCCTTCATTGGCCAGATAGAGCGGGTCGAGCCCGAGAATCTCGCACGCGCCCTGCACCTGTTCACGCAAGGGCAGCGCGGCTTCATCGAGCCGTATCGTCACATTGGAGCCTTGCGCGAATTCGTTGAGCACCGTGGCGACTCCGCCGCGCGTCGCGTCGCGCAGACAGTGAATCCGCGGGCTCGCGTCGAGCATCGCCGCGATCAGACCGTTCAACGGCCGGCAGTCGCTCTCTATGTCGGCTTCGAGAGCAAGCTGTTGACGCGCTACCAGAATCGCCGCGCCGTGATCGCCGAGATAGCCGTTGACGATCACCACGTCGCCCGGACATGCGTGGCGCGCCGAGATCGACACATCCCGGCGCACCACGCCGACGCCCGCGGTATTGATGAACAGCTTGTCGGCGCAGCCACGCTCCACCACCTTCGTGTCGCCCGTGACGATCGCGACGCCCGCTGCGCGCGCGACGCGTTGTATGCTCGCCGCGACACGGCGCAGCAGATCGACCGCGAAGCCCTCTTCGATCACCACCGCGCACGACAGAAACAAAGGCGTCGCGCCACACACCGCCAGATCGTTGACCGTACCGGACACGGCCAGCGTGCCGATGTCGCCGCCCGGAAAGAACAGCGGATCGACCACGTAGCTATCGGTCGTAAAGGCGAGCCGGTCGCCATGCGCGGCGAGGTCGGCAAGCGCGAAGACGGCCTGATCCTCCAGCGCGGCAAGCGTGGGATTGTCGAAGGTCGACACGAACACGTCTTCGATCAGATCGCGCATCGCGCGCCCGCCGCTGCCATGCGCGAGATTGACGCAAGCGTCCCGCACGCGTTGCGCGCGCCGCGGCGTGACGGGATCGATGGAAGTCGACGCGCGGTCGTTCATAGTCGGCCTCGCACGGTGGGTGCGGCAGCCGTATCGGCAAGCGCTTCAGCAACCGCAGCCGCATCAGCTACTGGAGCCGTTCCAGGGATTGCAACCGTTCCAGCTATTGGAGCCGCCCCGGCAACCATAGCCGCCCCGGCCATACCGCCCGCGCCCAGACAAGCCGCGGCCGGCGCCGCCGCTTGCCGCGCGTTGCGCCGCTCGTCCAGACGCGACGTATCGATCCGTCCATAGTTGTAATACGCCGCACACGCCCCTTCGCTCGACACCATCAGCGAGCCGAGCGGCGACTCGGGCGTGCAGGCCGTGCCGAACACCTTGCATTGATGCGGCTTGATCACGCCCTTGAGCACCTCGCCACACTGACAGGCCTTAGGGTCGGCGATCTTCAGGTTCGGCACCGCGAATTTGCGTTCCGCGTCGAATTCCGCGAACGCCTCGCGCACCCGAACCCCCGAATGATCGATCGAGCCCAGGCCGCGCCATTCGAAAAACTCCCGCGTCTCGAACACGCGCACCACCGCCGCCAAGGCCTGCGCGTTGCCGTCCTCGGGCACGACCCGCCCATACTGATTCTCGACCTCGCAGCGGCCGTCCGCGATTTGCCTGAGCACCATCCACAGCGACTGCATCACGTCGAGCGGTTCGAAACCGGCCACCGTGATCGGCTTGCGATAGTGCCGCGCAATGAACTCATAGGGCCGCGTGCCGATCACCATGCTGACGTGTCCGGGGCCGAGAAAGCCGTCGAGGTGCAAGTCCGGCGAATCGAGGATCGCCTTGATGGTCGGAATGATCGTGATGTGATTGCAGAACAGCGAGAAATTCTTGATCTTGCGCGCGTGCGCCTGCAGGACGGTCATGGCGGTGCTCGGCATGGTCGTCTCGAAGCCGAGGCCGAAGAAGATCACTTCCCGCTCGGGATTGAGTTGCGCGATCTTCAAGGCGTCGAGCGGCGAATAGACCATGCGCACGTCGGCGCCGTCGGCTTTCGCCTTGAGCAGGCTCTTCTTCGACCCGGGCACCCGCATCGCGTCGCCGAACGTCGTGAAGATCACGTCCGCACGCTCGGCCAGGGCGACGCAGTCGTCGACGCGGCCCATCGGCAGCACGCATACCGGGCAGCCGGGACCGTGAACGAACTCCACCGCGTCGGGCAGCAACTGCTGGATGCCGTAGCGGAAGATCGTGTGCGTATGGCCTCCGCACACTTCCATGATCTGCAGCGGCCGCTGCTTTGCGCGCTCGATGCGCGCCACCAGCGCGCGGATTTCCCGCGCGAGCGTTTTCGCCTTGTGCGGGTCGCGAAACTCATCGACATATTTCACGGCGTACCTCCCGCCACCGAAGGATCGGTCGCCTCGGGCGAAACGCCGAGTCCGCCACGATCGTCGGCCAGCAGCGTATGCACGAGGTCCCACACGATGTGATAGATCGCGACATGGGTCTCCTGCACGCGATGAATGCTGTCGCTTTTCACCACGAGGCAATGATCGAGCGCGGCGCTCATGGCCATGCGCCCGCCATCGTGACCGGACAGGCCGATGGTCAGCACTTGCATCTCTTTGGCTTTCGCGAACGCGGCCAGCAGGTTCTCCGAATTGCCGCTCGTCGACACGCCGATCAGCGCATCGCCGCGTCGCGCCTGCGCCACCAGTTGCCGCACGAAAATATGATTGAAGCCGACATCGTTGCCGACCGCCGTCAGCATGGCCATGTCCGCCACGAGGCTGATGGCGGTGAGCGCGGGGCGCCCCGTGGTCACGGGATGCAGGAACTCCACGGCAATATGCGCCGCATCGCAACTGGAGCCGCCGTTACCCATCGCGAAGAGCCGGCCGCCGCGCCGGTACGTGTCCGCAATCGCGTGAGCGACGCGCACGACCGCCGGCGCGCTTTCCTCGAAAAAGCGTGTCTTCGTATCGGCGCTGTCCCGCGCTTTACGATGCACCGATTCGAGCAAGGTGGCGTCGAGCCGGTCCGCATCCTGACGGGCGCCATGCAGGAACGGATACAGCGCTTGCAGCGATTCGTGTTCGGGCATGACAGCTCTCCGTATCCAATGGCCGCGCGCTCACGGCGCGCCGCGCAGTTCATCCATCTCGCGCTGCGCAACGCCCAATTCGTGCAGCAGCGCGAGCGTTTGCGCCGCGTCCTCTTCGTCGAGCCGGCTCATCGCGAAGCCCACATGGACCAGCACCCATTCGCCGATGCACGCGCTCGCCGGACGGTCTTCGTCGCTCACGAACGCGATGTTGATCACGCGCCGCACACCGCCTATGTCGACGAGCGCGAGGTGGTTCGCCGCGTCCGTCACTTCGACGATCTGCCCCGGAATGCCTAGACACATGTCCTTCTCCCGTTTGTCAGCATCGATCGCGCGTCGATCCGTGCGTCGATCGCCCGTCTAACGCGCCCGCTGCGCCGCCGCGACGACCGCCTGCCCGAGCGACAGTCCGCCGTCGTTGGCGGGCACCTGGCGGTGTGCCAGCACGCGAAAGCCCGCCTCCGCAAGGCGCGTGGCCACCTGTTCGAACAGAATGCGATTCTGGAACACGCCGCCCGACAGCGCGACACTGCGCGCGTCGGCCGGCCCGGTCAGCAGATCGGCGAGACACGCCACCATTCGCACGATCGCAATCGCCACACCTTTATGAAATCGCGCGGCGATCACCGGCGCCGGCGCGCCGCGCAGCAGATCGTCGAGCAAAGCCTCCCACATCGGCCGTGGTTCGATGCAGCGCAAACCTCCCGGCAAGGTGTTGGTCAACTCGAACGGGTACGCATGGGCGTCGCTATCGTTGCGCAGCGCGTGCTGATCGACCAGCGCTTCCAGTTCGATCGCGGCCTGCCCTTCGTAGAGCACGCGCTCACGGCACACCCCGAGCGTGGCCGCCGCCGCGTCGAACAGACGCCCCGCCGAACTTGCCAATGGACTGTTCACCTGCTGCGCGATCATGGCGTCGAGCGCCTCGCGCGGCCGGCTGCTCAGGAACTGCTGCCACTCCAGGCCGCCGTAGTGCCGCGTGAATCCCGGCCAGTCGAATGCCGCCCGCAGATGCGCATAGGCACTGCGCCACGGCTCGTCGATCGCGCGTGTGCCGCCGGGCATCGCCACCGGTTTGAAGCGGCCGAGCCGCGTATAGCCGCGATAGTCGGCCAGCATGAATTCGCCGCCCCACAGCGTGCCGTCGTCGCCGTAACCCAGGCCGTCGAGCGCGACGCCGAGCATCGGCAACGCGTCGAACGCGACACCGTTTTCGGCCATGCACGCGGCAAGATGCGCGTGGTGATGCTGCACTTCCACCACGGCAATCCGCGAGGCTCGCGCGAGCTCGTAGCCGATCTTGCGCGACAGGTACTCGGGATGCAGGTCGAGCGCGATGACCCGAGGCTCATGTTCGAACAGACGCAGATACTCCGGCACCGCGCGACGGTAGTCCGCATAGGTCAACGCATCCTCCAGATCGCCGAGGTGATGCGAGACGATTGCCTGCGCGTCGCGCGCGAGGCAGAAGGTGTTCTTGAGTTCGCCGCCCATCGCGAGCACCGGCGGGGTCGCGGCGAAACCTTCGGGCAGCAGCAACGGCGCCGGCGCATAGCCGCGCGCGCGCCGCACGCTACGCGCCGCACCGTGCACCACGCGCGCCACGGAATCGTCGACGCGGCGCGCAATCTCGCGATCGTGCATCAGGAAGACATCGGCGATACGGCCGAGCCGCGCGCGAGCGTCGGCGTTGTCGATGCACGGCGGCTCGTCGCTGATGTTGCCGCTCGTCACCACCAGCGCGGAATCGATCGACTCCATCAGCAGCCGGTGCAGCGGCGTGGTCGGCAGCATGAAGCCGAGCGTGCCGACGCCCGGCGCGACGCTCGCCGCGACGCATTCGGCACCGTCGGCGCGCAGGATCACGATTGGCCCGGCGGCGCACGCGAGCAGCGCGCGTTCCGCTTCGTTCGGGCTGCAATAGCGGTGCACGGCTTGCAGGTCGCGCGCCATCAGCGCAAAGGGTTTGCGCTCGCGCCGTTTCAGGCGTCGCAAGCGGGCGACCGCGCTTTCATCGCTCGCGTGGCAGGCCAGCTGAAAACCGCCCAGGCCCTTGAGCGCGATGATCGCGCCGTGCCGCAGCAGCAGGCTCGCCGCGCGGCAGGGGTCGTCGCCATCGACACGCGCGCCGTCGCGGCTTTCCAGCCAGACACGCGGGCCGCAGACCGGGCATGCGATGGGTTGCGCGTGAAAGCGGCGGTCGGCGGGATCGTCGTATTCCGCGCGGCAGGCATCGCACATGACGAACGACGCCATGGTCGTGTTCGCGCGATCGTAGGGAATGGCCCGCACGATGGAGAGCCGGGGGCCGCAGTGCGTGCAGTTCGTCAACGGATAGCGATAGCGGCGGTTCGCCGGGTCGGCGATTTCCGCGGCGCACGCGGCGCACACGGCCGCGTCCGGCGTGACGCCGGTCTGCGCGGGGCCGCTCACGCTCGGCATGATACGAAAGTCGTTCGCTTCGGCCGCTTCGTTCAGTCGATGCCGCTCGATCGCATCGATCCGCGCGAGCGGCGGACACTCGGTGCTCAGGCTGTCGATGAAACGCTGCAGCGTCCACGCGTCGCCCCATGCGTGAATCAGCACGCCGTCGCTGTCGTTGCGCACGTCGCCGACCACGCCGCAGGCATGGGCGAGCCGCCACACGGTCGGCCGGAAGCCGACGCCCTGCACCAGTCCGCGCACGCGGATTTCTTCCCCGACCGGCCCGAGGACCGCCGGATGCTGCGTCGAACCCCGTCCGGCAGGGTGTGCATGCGTGCCCATCGCCCTCTCCCTGGCGGCTGCCGCCTACATGTTGCGAATGCGGATATAGCGCTTGATGTCCTTCATATTCGCCAATACGCCGACCACGAGGACCGGCAACAACAAATACTTCAGAAACCCTTTCATGATGTCTCCCGCTTCGGTCGTTTCACATCGTCCGCCTGCCGGCGCCGGGGTGCGCCCGGCGGCTCAGGCCACGCGCGCGGTGTGCTGAGCCAGCCTCGCCGTCACGAGCCGCACCACCACTTCGGCCGCGTGCTCCACCGCCGCCGCCACGGGGCGGCTCAAACTCATGCGCCCTTCTTCGCCATCCTCACAACCGAAATCCTGCGGCTCGCAACCGAGCACGACGATGTCTTCGCATGCGCCGCCCACCATCCGCACGGTTTGCAGCACGCTGGCCGGATCCATCTCATGCGGCGACATCAGGATCGGCACGGCGTAGGGATCGCCGCGTGCCGCGCCAACCGGCTCTTCGATGCATGGCTCGATCACGTACAGCGTGCCGGGCGCGCCGCCGCGCTGGGTCGCGTCGATCAGGATCGCGCTCTGCACGCCGTCGAGCAGCGCGTAACACAGATCGACGCCGCGAATGCCGAAGTCCGCCACGTCGACCTGCCCCGCGAGTGCCGGCCATTCGCCCGCGGCCAGCTGCGCCTGCAAACGCCGCACCACTTCGACGCCGAAGCCGTCGTCGCCGAGAAACACGTTGCCGATGCCGGCCACCAGAATGGCGCTCATGCAAGTCCCCGCCGATCGCCGCAAGCCTGGCCGAGCGGCTCGATCTCATCCGGGCCGAAGAAGAACCGATGCCCCGGCATGCGTTGCATGCCGAAGTCCTTGCCGGGGTCGTCGTCGATGGTCACGGCCACATGCACGTGGTCGTCGAAATCGCGTTCGATCGATTCGATTGTCGCGACCATGCCGCTCAACGCGATATCGAAGATGTCCGCGCGCCCGCGCGGCCGCAAGCGCACGTGATCGCCCGTGCGGATCTCCACGCCCGCGACCCGCACGCAGGCCAGATGCGGCCGCGCGTCGAGGTCGGCCCACGGCGAGACGGGCATGGCGCTGCGCGCCACCGGGACGCACGCGCTCACGCTCGCCGCGTCGAGCGCGCGCACCTGGCGCAAGGTGCCGTGCAGCTTCTGCATCTGCCCGGCGCCGAGACCTTCGGTGCGCGCGAGCAACGCGCGGGCGCGCTCGTCGGTGGCGATCATCTCGCGCTTTTCTTCGTCCGTCATGGTGAGAATGCGCAGCGTGAGAATCTCGTCGATCTCCGTTGCGTCGAACAGATCGCCGGCGCTTTCGGGCGCGATCTGCGGAAAATCGTACAGAATGATCGGCGAGGCCAGCATGGTGTCGGGCTGCTGTTCATCGCCGACCAGCACCGGCCACACGCCGATATTGCGGCACGCGGCGCACGCCGCCGCGAGCTCGTCGGGTGGATCGATCGACGAGATCCATGTGCCGCGCTCGACGCTCAGCACGGTGTGGCACGACACCAGCGCATAGAGCGAAGCGGCCTCGCGCGTGAGACTGCGCGCATGATCGAGCGGCGTCTCGTTGACGATCCGCACCTTCAACCGGTAGACGCCGCCCGTCACGCTCGCCGCGCTCATTTCGACACGGCCCTGCAGAGACGCGCGCGTGCGGCGCAACGCGCCGCGCAGCGTGCCGTGCCGGTCCGCCAGCAGTTCGAGTTCGTTGCCGGCATCGAATGCGAAGGGAATGTCGCGCGGGGCTTGCAGCAATTCGCCCAGCGCGAGCACGGGCAACGCAATGTGCCGTTCAGCCGCTTCCTGCCACGGCGTATAGCGCCGCTCGTCGATCTCGAGCACGGGCACCGTGCGCCACACCGGCTCGCCCGGCTCCGGCCGCACGGCGGCGCTCTCCGGGAGCGCCAGCACGGTACGCTCGATCACCTGCAGGAGACCGGGCCGCACCGCCACGCGCGTCTGTTCGTCGCCCCGCAGGAGACACTCGCTCTGCGTCACCCACGGATCACTGCCCGACGCCTCCGCATAAGCGCGCGGATAAACGCCGCCGAAAGTCCAGCGTTGCCGGTTCTTCACGGAAGTCGGCCGGTACGGATACAGCATGTAGCCTTCGTACAGCACCGCCTGCACCACGCTTTGCACCGCGTTCACGATATGTCCTCCTCGAGCTTGTCGAGCAGGCTGCTGATCGCCTGCTCCCAACTCGTGAGCCCCTGCCGGGTTTTAAAGCGCGACAGGCGATCGAACACGTCGCGATGCAAACATAGCCACGTGCCGTTCGGGTAATAGCGCGCCATCATCTCGCGCCACAACGCCACCGGCAGCCGGTACGCCGCCTCCTTGTGCCACGGAATCGGCGCGACCTGCAACGCGCCGTCGCCCTCGCGATAGAACACCGTGCCGCTGAACTGCAGCATCAGCGGAATCTCGCCGTCTTCGAGTCCGTGAAAATAACGGGTGGCGGCTACGTTGAAGTCGTAGCTGCACGGCACGGGCAGATCGAGCGTGCATTCGCCGGTAAAGGGCGGCGCCACCGCCGACGTATGCGTCCACAGCAGCGTGCGTAACGTCTCGCCCCAGCGCGGTGGACTGCCGAACAGGTCTTCGAGGCCATACTGCTCCGCCGGCGTGTAGCGGCGCCTGGTGGCCTCGATCTGGATCTGGCATTGCAACGTGATGCTGGCGATCTCGCCGCGCGCCGACCGGTCCGCGGACGTATCTACGATACGCAGCTTGAACATCAGCAGCGGTGCAGCGGCGAGCCGCACCACTTCCGCCGACTCGACAGTGAATTCGAGATCAGGCATGGAGCAAACCCTCCGGCACGCGGCCATGCGCCTTGAGCGCCGCGAAGCAACGATGAATCGAGTCCCACGCCTGCCGGCCGCCCGAGACCCCGCGCCAGCGCGCGCGAATCACGCCGGTCAGTGCGTAGCATTGGTCGATCGGCACGCGGTAATACTCGCGCGCGCCTGCGCTGCGGTTCACGAGCAGCGCTTCGACGTCGGGCTCCAGTTGCGCGAGCCACGGATTGCCGGCGACGAGTTCGTCCCACGCCCGTAGCTCCAGCAGCGACTGCGTGCCGCCCGCCGGTCCGGGATACAGCGCGACGATGCGCTGCGCCGAACTGTCGTGAAAGAAGAACGCGATGTCGATGGGTATCGCCAGCGCGTCCCACTGCGCATCGCTCATGCGGAAGCCGTCGAGATAATGCGCGTCGCGCGGCACAGGGCGATAGCGCGCGTTCTGCTGACTGCCGAACAACAGCGCGCAGGTCCGGCAGCAGCAATACAGTCGCCGCTGCGCGGTTTCGAACAGATGAGGATGGTCGGCCAGCAGCAGCGCGCCGCATAGCTCGCAATGCGTGTCGCCGGCCTGGCGCACGAAATGGCGCACGCCCGCGACCCAGCCGCGCGCCGTCGCGGCCGGCATCATTGCGTGCCGGCCTCGGTCCGGCTGGCAACCTCGGTGCGTCCTGCGGGTACTGCGGGTACTGCGGATACTGCGGGTACTGCGGGTTCTGCGGGTCCTGTCTGTCCACCAGGCACGAAACGCAGCTCATGCACGTTGACGTCCTGCAACCCTGCAATGTCGACGCGTATTGCCTCGGGCGCCGCTTCGAAAAGGGCATGCTCGATTACCTGCTGCAATTCGCCGACCGAGTTGTGCGGGCCCTCCAGGCGGCCCGATACTTTCACGCGCACCGCTTCTTCCGCGGCGTCGAGCAGTTCGATCCGGACGCCCTGCACGCCGAGCAGCGGCCGCAACTTCTCCACCGCGCGCGCCACGCGCGTCGGCAACGCCTGCGGATGCAAACCGTGCAGCAGCAGCATTGCCGAGACGCCCGCATCGCGCTCGAACGCTTCGATCATGGCATTGTCCAGCGCGCCCGCAGAGGAAACGATTTCCATCAGACGCGCGAGCCCGTTCGTGTGCAGATCGAGCACCACCTGCAGCAGTTCCTGAGCGCTCGCGCGCGCGGGCGGATCGTCGAGCGCTTCCAGCGCCGCAATCAGTTCCTCGATGCGGCGTTGCTGGGCGGCCACCGCGCACTGCTCGCTCATCTGTGCGCTCCCTGCATCACGCCGAAGGTCGGCGAATGCGAAGTGTCGATCGTCCTGCCGTTGCCCACGTACATATGCACGCCGCACGGCAGGCAGGGATCGAAGCTGCGCACCGCGCGCATGATGTCGATGCCCTTGAATCGGTCGGGCCCGTTTTCTTCGAAGATCGGCGTGTTCTGCACCGCGTCCTCATAGGGTCCGGGCGTGCCGTAGATATCGCGCGGATTGGCGTTCCACGGCGTAGGCGGATACGGATGATAATTGGCGATCTTGCCGTCGCGAATTACGAGATGATGCGAGAGCACGCCACGCACCGCCTCATGGAAACCGCAGCCGATGCCTTCTTCGGGCACCGTGAAATCGCTGAAGGTGCGCGTGCGGCCCGCGTGCAATTCGGCGAGCGCCTGCTCGGCGAAATACAATGCCGCCGCGGCGGAATAAGCCTGAAAATAGGTGCGCGCGCGATTGCGTTCGAGCGCGTTACTCCACTTCGGAATCTTCCATTCGAATTCCACCTCGGGCTTGAGCGCGGTCTTCGGCAAATAGATCTTCACGCTGTGGCCGGTCGCCTTGATATAGCCGATATCGACCAGCCCCGCCAACGCCGTGGCCCACAGGCGCGCAATCGGGCCGCCGCCGGTGTCGAGCGCGAGGTGGTCGCCCGTGCGTGTGTCGAGCCAGCGCGGCGACATGACCCACGTGTAATTGCCGTCGAATTTGCGCTTCTGCGGATGCGGCAGCGTGGTCTGATTCCACGGATGCTTACGGTCCACCGGATTGCCGAGCGGGTCGTTCTTTACGAAGGTCTCTTCGTGATCCCAGTCGTCGTAATAGGAACTGCCGAGCAGGATGCGGATATTCAGGTTGATGTCGACGAGGTCGGTCGTGACCAGTTCGCCGTCCACCACCACGCCCGGCGTGACGAACATGCCGCGGCCCCATTGCGTCATGGTGTTGTAGTTGTAGTCGCACACGTTCGGGTCCTGAAACGAGCCCCAGCAGCCGAGCAGGACACGGCGCCGCCCCACTTCCTCGTAGCCGGGCAAGGCCTCGTAGAAGAAGTCGAACAGATCGTCGTGCAACGGCACGACCTTCTTCATGAACTCCACGTATCTCATCAAACGCGTGATGTAGTCGGTGAAGAGCTGAATGGTGGGCACGGTGCCCACGCCGCCGGGATAAAGCGTCGACGGGTGCACGTGGCGCCCTTCCATCAGGCAGAACATTTCGCGCGTGTAGCGGCTCACCATCAGCGTTTCGCGGTAGAACTCGCCGGTAAACGGATTGAGCGCGCTCATGATCTGCGCGATGGTTTGATAGCCGTGCTTGTCCGCGTTCGGCGCGGGCGTTTTCTGCGCCTTGGCCCACACGCCCGGATTGGTCTCCTTGACCATCGTCTCGCAGAAGTCCACGCCCACCAGGTTGTCCTGGAAGATGTTGTGATCGAACATGTATTCGGCCGCTTCGCCGAGGTTGACGATCCACTCGGCGATCGGCGGCGGCTTCACGCCGTAAGCCATGTTCTGCGCGTAGACCGAGCAGGTGGCGTGATTGTCGCCGCAGATGCCGCAAATGCGGCTCGTGATGAAATGCGCGTCGCGCGGGTCCTTGCCCTTCATGAAAATGCTGTAGCCGCGAAAGATCGACGACGTGCTGTAGCACTCCGCCACCCGGCGGTTCGCAAAATCGATCTTGGTATAAATCCCCAGACTGCCGACGATCCGCGTAATCGGATCCCAATTCATTTCGACCAGCTTGCCCGGCGCTGGCTGGGTGCTGGAGGTCGCTTCAGGTGCGGTGCTCACGGCCATGACCTTCTCCCTGCAGACGATGCTGACGACACTGTCTACGCGCTGCGCCCGGTCAGCGACGGTAACCCGTGGTGAGTTCTGAACGGTTGTGACGCCATTTCGGCTCGTCGTTGAGCGTGTTCCTGGTCAGCTTGCGCAAGCTGCGAATCAGCGGGCCATAACTCCTGATCAGATTCGACGACAACACCGCGCCGGGCGGCTCGTCCATGAACGGCATGAACTTGTCCGGAAAGCCCGGCATGGTGCAGCCGATGCAGATCCCGCCTACGTTCGGACAACCGCCCATGCCCGCCATCCAGCCGCGTTTGGGCACGTTGCATTGCACGACCGGCCCCCAGCAGCCGAGCTTGACGATGCAATTGGGGCTGCCGTATTCGGTCGCGAAGATCGCCTGCTCGTACGAACCGGCGCGGTCGCAACCGTCGTGCACGGTGCGGGTGAATAGCCACTTCGGCCGCAACGCGTCGTCCAGTGGAATCATCGGCGCGAGGCCCGCGAGTTGATACAGCAGATAGAGCAGCGTTTCCATGAAGTTGTCCGGCTGCACCGGACATCCCGGCACGTTGACGATCGGCAGACCCGCTTTCGACTTCCAGTCCCAGCCGAGATAATCGGCAAGGCCCATGCAGCCGGTCGGGTTGCCTTGCATCGCGTGAATGCCGCCATAGGTCGCGCAGGTGCCCGCGCCGACCACCGCCAGCGCGCGTGGCGCGAGCCGGTCGAGCCATTGCGGAATCGTGATCGGGTCGCCCGTATCGGGGTCGGTGCCCAACGCGGCCCAATACCCCTCGCGATTGATGCGCTCGTTGGGAATCGAGCCTTCCATCACCAGCACGAAGTCTTCCAGTTCGCCACGCGCGGCCTGATGAAACGGTTTCAGAAACTCGTCGCCGTTCTCATACGCCAGCACCGGATTGTGTAAATGCACTTTCGGCAAACCCGGAATCGCGCCGAGAATCACGTCCTCGATGCTCGGCTGGGTCGCCGCGGTGATCGATACCGAATCGCCGTCGCAGCCGAGGCCCGCGGTAATCCAGATGATGTGCACTTCCTTCAGAGCCGGCGCGTGCTGAGTCTTACGCCCATAGGGGACGTTGTCTGCTTCTGCCATGATGTGTCTCCACTGCGTTCACGTTCTTTTTGGTGCAGGCAAAAGATACGTGGCGAGCGTGCACGGCAGTCACGTTTCCAGCAAGCGATCGGAAGAAATCCGCGCGAGGGCGGCCAAAAAAAGATCGGATTTGCTGCATGTTTTAGTTCGAGTGATGCCCACCGCGATGAGCCCGAAAAACTTTTTCGAGTATAGGTCAGCGATACGGAATAACCCAGCTTTCATGGCTTGCCCACGCGACTTCGCGCCCTGCGATAACGGTTGCGCGCGCCGTTCAATTCTCTGACGATAGCCCTGGAACGTACTGCCCCTTCAAGTGCAATAGCGCCGCAATCACGAACGGATTTCCACTTCATCCAGGCGCTGCCATTTGTAGACCGCCGCGGACAGGATCCATGCGCCCGCGAACACGCCGACGATCGCATAGCCGAGTATGCCGAAGTGATCGTTGAGAACCGCCACCGTCTGCCAGAATCCGCCACTCAGATGCAGCTTGTCGGCCGCCAGCGCGAGACCTTCTATGCTGCCGACCAGCAGCGCCACCAGCACCGACATCGCCGTGATCGTGAGGTTGTAGTACAGCTTGCGCACGGGCTTGACGAAGGCCCAACCGTAGGCGCCCAGCATGAGGATGTTGTCGGTGGTGTCGATCAGCGCCATGCCTGCCGTAAACAGCACCGCAAACACGAGAATCGACCAGACCGGCATGCCTTGCGCGGCGCCCGCCGCGGAGATGCCGAGCACGCCGACTTCGGTTGCGGTATCGAAACCGAGTCCGAACAGAAACCCCAGCGGGTACATGTGCCAGCTGCGCGTAATGAGGCGCAACAGCGGCCGGAACAGGCGCGAGAGAAAGCCGCGATTGGCGAGCAGCAGGTCGAGGTCTTCGTCGACGCAACGCTCGCCACGGCGCACCCGCCGCAACGCTTGCAGCGCGGAGCGCAGCACGACGAGGTTCAGCAATGCGATGGCGAACAGGAAGAACGTCGACACCAGCGTGCCGATCAGCGCGCCCGTTTCCCTGAATCCGCTCAGGCGCGATTGCAGTGCCATCGCGGAGACGGCAATGCCGAGTGTCGCCAGTACGACGATGGTGGAATGGCCGAGCGAGAACATCAGCCCTGCCGTCAGCGGGCGCTCGCCGCACTGCATGAGCTTGCGCGTCACGTTGTCGATGGCGGCGATGTGGTCCGCATCCACCGCGTGCCGCAGGCCGAACGAGTAAGCGAGCAGACAGGAGCCCATCAACAGCGGATAGCCGCGAAACGCGATGAAAGCGGCGGCCCAGGCGGCGACGTTGAATGCCAGCAGTGACGCGTACAGCCAGACGACGCGCCTTCGATGGTGGCCGACGGCCGCGCTGGGGAACGCCTTCACGAACTCCGCCATGTGGTCTTCTCCCGCAAGCCGAAAGGCCGCTGCGTTGCACAGCCGGGCGCGCGTTGCGTGTCGTCGATGATAGACCTTTTCAGGCGCTGCGCCATCGCGCGATGGATGGCGCAGCGTGTGCGCGCTGGCGGCTACTTCACGTTGAACGCATAGTCGCCGTGCGTGCGATGTCCGTCCGAAGCGACGGCCACCCAATGCACCGTGTAGTGACCCGCGGCGAGCGGCGGCAACGGCACGGCGATCTGCGCCGGTTGATGTTCGTCGACCGCGGCTTTCTGCGTGTTGACCTGCTTGCCGCTCGCGTCGGTCACCGTCAGCGTACTGAACGCCGCTTCGAGCGGCCCGTCGAAAGTCACCCGCACCTGCGCGGGCGAAGCCACCGTCGCGCCCGCTCCCGGCTCCTGCTTCTGCGGGAAGACATGGGCGAAGGCAAGACTCGCCACCGCGAAACCGGCGAGCAGCGCCGCCAGTTTTATGGCTGCGCGCATACCGCTGCGACGCGGGTTTCTGAGCGTGTTTTTCATATTCATTATGAGCCTCTGCTTTTACTGGAATAGAGGTTTGCCGATCGTCGTCGGCGCGACATCGTCGAAGAAGATATGCGTCTGAACCAGAATGCCCACGTGCGAGCCGCTCGCACGATTGATGGGGATCTGCGCCTCCACGCCGAACTGCCCATAACGATTGATCCAGATAAAACCCGGATTGACCGTGCCGGTCGTCTGCCCCTGGCTGCGCGACAGCGGAATCTCCACCAGCGGAATCAGATTCGCGAACGGCCGCGGCAGACCGACATCGCGCACGTGCTGCTGCAGATACGGCAAGCTGTATTGCACCGTGAAGCCGTAGTTGAATGCGTTCGGCTGTCCCGCGCCGGTCGTCAGCGCCGGCCCCGCTTCACCCGTGATGGCGAGCGGGCGCAGATACGCGAGCGCCTCGGGCAGATCGCCCATGCCCTTGCCGGCGTACACGGTGGGCGAGATTGTCGAGAAGTTGTCGGCGATCGCGCGGCTGCCCGTGCCGCCGAGTTCGGCATTCACGCCGATCGAGGTCATGAACTCGTGCGCGTCGTTGACGTACAGCAGGTACTTCAGGCCCACGCCGAAATTGTCGAAGCCGCGCGCCCGCGGATTGTTTTGCATCGCATAGCTGCCGTCCACGGAGAGCGCGAGCCGCGGCGTGATCAGCTTGTCGTACTCGAAGTCGAAGGTGTTGATGCTCTGGTCGCCGTTCTCGCCCGCCACGCGTTGATGGCCGAATTCAAGGTTGGCCTCGTCGCCGACGCCGGGGTCGTCGACGGCCATCGTCGAGGGGAAAATGCGATTGCCCGCAATCGCGTGGGCACCGGCGAGCGAAGGCGCACACAACAAAACGCTGGCGGCCGCGACGAGCGCCGTCGCGCGCGGCGGTTTCCCGCTGCGCGTTGTCTGGGTAAACATGATTCATCCTGTTTGATGGGTCGTAACAAGGCCGGCGCGCACGCTTGGTGAAGACGTGCGGCGGCCACGGCGATGCACTCGATGCATCGCGCGTGATGACTCGGATCAGGATGCGAACGGAGGAGCGCGGGGCTGCGCGAAGGTGAGCGGTTCGACACGGCGCACGCTCTCGAAGCGCGTCGCGACGGTGTGCTGCAACGTACGGACGGTGACGACGAACAGCCCCTCGACGCTCGGCACGACGGGCATGTGGGCAAGCAGGCTGCAATAGCCGCAGGCGTCGCCATCGGACATGGCGGTGTGGTGCGTGGGGTCGTTGCCGGTTTGGTCGGGCGGGCTGGATGTGAGCGATGACGCATGCGGTGCGTCTTCCTGCATCGCGGGCATCGCATGCGGCGCATTCATCGCGGGCATGGAGTCCATCGAACCCATGGACGCCATCGACGGCATATCGCAATGCTCGCCCGACATGGCGCCTTCATCGCCGCGGGTGGCGAGCGTATGCGAGATCGTCGGGGCAAGCGTGGCCATCAGGATCGCGAACAATCCCAGCCAACTGCCGATCTTCCGATAGAAACGACTCACGATGCGCCCGCGACAGAAGGAAAGCTGTCGCGGATTATGCCACGGTCACGGCGTATTCCACCTGCCGAGGCGCCCGTTATGCCGCGCACTTCAGCGACCCGCTACGCGCGCCGCGCCCGCTCCTTGAACGCCTGGCATGGGCCGCCCCGCTCCCGTCGAACCCATGCGCATCACCGCACAGCGCAAACCGCGCGCGCACCCGGTCAATAGAGCAAACTGCCGACGGCAAACGCCCCGCGGACAGTGGACAATGCAATCATCCCGGCTCCCGGCATGGAGTATCCATGAAAGCGCAGCGCCCGCGTCCCCCGCAGTTCTCCGGCGAACCACCCCATGCCGAGTGGCGCGATCACATGGTGCCTTATATCGCCGTGGCCGCGGTCATCGCGCTCATGGTCACGCTGATCGTGTGGGTGATCGATCCGGCGCCGCCCAGAACGATCACCATGAGCGCCGGCCCGCACGACAGCTCGTTCTTCGTCGCCGCGAATCAATACAGGACAATCCTTGCTCGCAATGGCATCAAGCTGAACGTGCAGGAGTCCGACGGCTCCGTGCAGAACCTGCACCGTCTGCTGGATCCGAAGCAGCACGTCGACATCGCCCTAGTGCAAGGCGGCGCGGCCGACGGCCTGAATACGTCGTCGCTGATATCGCTCGGCAGCGTGTTCTATATCCCGGTGGTGGTGTTCTATCGCGGCACGGGCCTGAGCCAGTTGTCGCAACTGGAAGGCAAACGGATCGCGGTGGGCCGCGAAGGCAGCGGCACGCGGCTCCTCGCGCTCAAACTGCTCGATGCCAATGGCATCGAGCCGGGCGGCAGCACCGTACTGGTCCCGACCGACGGCTTGCAGGCCGCCACGCAGTTGGTCACGGGCGAAGTGGACGCGGCGATCCTGAACGGCGATTCCGCGACTCGCGGCCTGATGCTGCGCCTGCTCAGGGTGCCCGGCGTGTCGGTCATGAACTTCGCCGAGGCAAGCGCCTATGCGCGGCTCTTTCCGTATCTGGACGAGATCGACCTGCCGGCCGGCGTGCTGGATCTGAAGCGCAGGATTCCGCCTGAAACGGTGCATCTGATCAGCCCGACCGTCGAACTGGTGGCCCGCAACACGCTGCATCCGGCCATCTCCGACCTGCTGATCGAAGCAGCGCAGGAAGTGCATGGCATGCCGGGGCTATTGCAGCGCGCGGGGCAGTTCCCGAGTCCGGTCGCGCGCGACTATCAGATCAGCGAGGACGCGCAGCGCTATTACAGGACGGGCAAGAGCTTTCTCTACCGCATGCTGCCTTTCTGGCTGGCGAGCATCGGCGACCGCACGCTCGTTCTGCTGCTGCCGATGGCAGTGCTGCTGTTCCCGGCCATGCGCCTGATTCCGGCGCTCTACCGTTGGCGGGTGCGCTCGCGCATCTATCGCTATTATGGTTCGCTGATTGCGATCGAACGCGGCGCGCTCGCCGATTCGACCGACGAGGAGCGCAGGCGGCTCTTCGCGGAGTTGGATCAGATCGAGGATTCGTTGAATCGGCTGCGCATGCCGCTCGCTTACGCCGACGCGTTCTATGTGCTGCGCGAACACGTCGGCTTCGTGCGCAGCCGGCTAGGGGCTGCGGCGCGGCAAGGCGGCCACCCCTAGGCCGGGGTGGCGGGTTTTACGCTTCGCGGGGGGCTGGCGTGCTGGCCGGTTCCGCGGCGGCTTCGTGAGCGGCTTCGTGAGCGGTTTGCTCCGCGGTGACGCGCTCAGCCGGCGTATCCGCCGAGCCGGCTTGCGGATTGCCCGCTTCGCCGCCTTGGGAGGCCGCTGCGGCTGCTGACACAACGGCTGCCTCGGCCGGAGCATTAGGCGCTTCGGCCTGCGCTTGCGCTGCCCCGGTGGTGGCTTGCGTGGCTGCCTCGGCGCCCGCATTTGCAGTTGCGCTTGCAGTTGAATTTGCCGTTACACTCGCCGCGCCGGCCGCCTTCGCGCCCTTGCCTGCCCGATGCGCCTGCAGACGCTGCGCGCCGGCCGCTTCCTGCGCCGTGACCTTGCCCGCCTCGGCGCCCGTCAGGTCGACGCGAGCCGCGCCTTCGACGAGACATTTCCAGTAGCGGCTGCCACGGCACCACGTCTTGATCGCGTCGCGCAATTCGGTTTCGCTCAGCGACAGTTCTTTCGCGTGCACCATGAGGTCTTCAAAAATACCGACCTTCAGCGGCAGCTTGGGCGCCGGATTCTTGGGGAAAGCAACGGGGAAGCGCTTCTGCAGCCGCCCGATCGATTTCACCACCGGGTCAACCGGCTTCGCATCCACGGCCGGCTTCGCATCCACGGCCGGCCTGGCGTCCGCGGCCGGCTTGGCGCCGGACCCGGCTGCGGGCGCGGCACGGCGCGGCGGCGCGGGCTTGCGGGCAGGCCTCGCGCCCGGCTTGGAAGCATCTTTCGAAGCCGGCTTGGAAGCGTCCTTCGAAGCAGGCTTGGCGCCGGACCTGGCGGCGGGCGCAGCCTCGCCGCGAGCCGCGGCCAGTTGCTTCTTCAGTTCAGCGAGTTGTTCGAAACCCATAGCGCACAATCGATCGAGAAAGACGAGATTGTAGCAGCGTAAAGAGACACGCTCGCGACGATGCGCCGAGCCCCGCCGCGCGGGCTGCCCCAAGGGCGCGGCGCGCGCCGGTCAGGCGCCGCGTTTCGCGCGCCCCGCGCCCGTTTCCGCGCTCCATGAACCTCGAGCAAATTCAGTATTTCATCGCACATTTCGGAGACACTTCGGCCACGCGCGCGGCAAAACGGCACGATATCGTGCAAGCGGGCGAACCGGTGTTCCGCTAGCGCGCCAACACGTCGCCAAAGCCGCCGAGCCGCACCCCGGCGCGGCGAATCGCCGTGGCGACCTTTGCCGACAACAGCGCCTGCAGCTCCGCCTCATGCCGGTAATCCCGCATGCCGTCGCTCAACGCCCGTTCCCCCGCCACCGCGGGATGGCAATAAATCTCCCCCACGCCGTGAGGCAGATCGGCGAGCGCCGCAAGCCACGCCGCTTCGTCCATCCGGCCGCTCTGCGCGATCCCCACCACGTAATCGTTATGCGCGATGCCCGCGCGATCCAGACGCGCCTCGACCCGCGCGATCCACGGCCGCAACCAGCGCGGCGCGTTCGCTTCGAACGGCAAGCGCATGGCCTTCATCCCGTACTCGCGGCCGATCTCCAGAATCAGGCCGAGCACCGTCGGGTGCAAATGAAAATGCTTGTGGGTGTTGACATGATCGAGGCTCAAGCCGGTTTTCGCGAAAGCCTCGAACTGCGCGCGAATCTCCCGCGCAAGCTGCCTGCGCACATGCGGCAGGAAAAAGAACCTCGCCCCGTCGCGCACCATGTTGCTGCCGAAGCGGCCATGCTCGTCGACCAGTGCCGCAATCCGCTCGCGCGGCGCGATCGCGTCGCCGTCGGCCAGCACCAGATGCAGACCGACCCGCAGCTGCGGCAAGGCCCGCGCGCGCGCCACCGCGTCGCCTGCGGCCGGCGCGCCGATCATCAGGCTCGCGGCGCGCAGCACGCCGTCGCGATGCGCGCGCTCGACCGCCTCATTCACCCGCGTGTGCAGGCCGAAATCGTCGGCGGTCACGATCAGTCCGCGTGGTCTAGCCGCCATCGGACGCTTCCATGACATCCATCACGTTCAGCGCGCCTTTTCGTGGCGCCGTCGACGTGGCGCTCTCCACGGGGACCCGCGCGCCGCGCCACATCACATGCGAGCCGAATGCGCCGGCCAGCCATTGCAACGCCAGCAGCGCGTCACGCAGCGGCACGAGCGGCAGATCGCGCCAGAAGGTACGCCCATGGCGCGCGGAGCGCCAATGCATCAGCAAACGCGCAGCCAGTCCGAGCGCCGTGCCGGTGGCGCTCGTGAGCGCGGCCCACGGGTGGAACGCGTCGGCCCCATTGCCCGCGGGGCCGGCGCTGAGCCACGCGCCGATCAGCAGCCAGGGGGTGGGAAAGGTGATGAAGAGGAAGGCGAAGCCCAGTGGATTCACCGAGCGGATCGTGCGCAGCCAGCGCGTTTCGCGCTGCCATAGGGCGGAAAAGGTCGGCTCGATCACGTCGGTCGCGACGATCACGCGCGAGAGCACCGTTTGCAGGCCGAGCGCGCGTACGTGTTCGGCCAGCCAGTAATCGTCCGCGAGACAGTTTTTCAGCGCCTCGAAACCGCCGATGCGCTCGAGCGTCGCGCGCCGCAACGCGAGCGTCGCACCGAAGCCGAAGCGGCGCGAGCCGGCCGCGTGCGCGACGCGCACCGACGGCGCGAACCATTCGTTGATGAAGAGCGCGCCGACGCGCGGCCAGAAGCCGCCAACCCCTTGCGCCACGTAAAGACACGTGACCACGCCGACGCGCGGATCCGCGAGCGGCGCGGCCACGCTGTCGAGATAATCGGCTTCGACGGCGATGTCGCTGTCGGCAATCACGATCACGTCATGGCGAGCCCGCTCCGCCATGTTGATCAGGTTGCTGACCTTGAGATTGCTGCCGTGCACGCGCGTGTCGATCGCGAGTTCGATGTCGTGCAATGGATAAGCCGCCTGCAGACGGCGGACGACGGCAATGGCGGGATCGTCCGGCGAAGACACGCCGAGCACGAGCTGGAAATAGCGATGGCGCTGCTCGCAGAAGGTCTGCAGATTTTCGTAGAGCCGCGGCTCGGCGCCGCACAGCGGCTTGAGCACGCTAACCCCGACGTGCGAGAAAGGATGCGGCGCGGGAGAGTTTCGCAAGGCGCGCTGAGCGGGACTACCCGCTACGCCACGCGTGGCGAAAAACGGCATCGCGACTGCCGCGAACAACGCATAAAGCGACGCGCCGGCGCAGCCGGTGAACAGAAGCCATTGGCATGCCGTCAATGCGTGCGCCGCCATCGTCCAATGCCGTCAGTGCTCAGCGAGCTCGAACGGTCTGCCTGCCAGGCGCAGATGCAGAATCACGAGCCAACGCCGCGGACAGTTCGAGGCGATCGCGACAGACTGCGCGGGCCGGCCGCCGCCTGATGCGTAATGTCCTCGCAGCGCGAATTCGAAGGCGAGATGGGCGACGTGGCGCGTCACGATCACGCCGCTGACGATCACCGCGACGGCCAGCAAGCGGAACGACGTTGAACCGAAGGCGTACCGGGAAACCGGCAGCAACAGCAGTCCGAGGCATACCAGCACCTCGGCGCCCATGGCCGTGAGCGAAGCCACCATCAGGTGGGCGCGCAGCATGTCGACGGTGACTGGCTTCATGACGGAGTCTGGTTGCCTGACGAAATGCACGACGCCTTGCACCGGCGCGAGCAGTCGGTCTCAACCAGCACCGACTGTGCATCTCATCGATATGCTTACGATTGAACTGCAATGATGTGAGGACAGACCCGACGCCGCCTGCCCGCAATGGCGCTGCGACCCTGATCTGTTGAGGGCCGATAGTAGCGAGTCAAGCTGAAGGAAACCTTAAGAAAGAAGGCGTATAAAGCGGGTTAGGGACGGCATGGGTAAGCTTTGGGTTGCGGTTCGGCCCTTGCCCCACCCTGCCGGCCGCCATGCAAAAATCATCGAATGGAATCAACGGAGCTATGCGTGTACTCCTCGTAGAAGACGACGACCTGATCGGCTGCGGTGTCGAAGCGGGACTGCGTCAAGCCGGCTTCACAGTCGACTGGGCCCGCGACGGCCACAAGGCCGGTCTCGCGCTCGACACCACCGCGTATGCGCTGGTGGTGCTCGATCTCGGTTTACCTCGCGTATCGGGCACGGAACTGCTGAAACGGCTGCGCGATTCGGGTAAGGACGTGCCGGTGCTGGTGCTGACCGCCCGGGGCACGGTGGTCGACCGGGTCGGCGGCCTCGAAGCGGGCGCCGACGACTACATGGGCAAGCCATTCGATCTGACGGAACTGATCGCCCGCTGCCGGGCCTTGCTGCGCCGCGCGCAAGGCCGCAGCGTCGAGCAGATCCGCTATCAGGACCTGACCATCAATCCGACCGCGCAAACCGTCGAAGTGGGCACGAAGCGCGTGCCGGTCACCTCGCGCGAATGGGCGATCCTCATGCAGTTGCTGACCAACCAGGGCATTCCGCAGTCGCGCTCGCGTCTCGAAGAGAGCCTGTATGGCTGGCAGGAGGAAATCGAGAGCAACGCCATCGAGGTGCACGTGTCCAATCTGCGCAAGAAACTCGGCGCGAAGCTGATCAAGACCGTGCGCAATATCGGCTACGTGGTGGAGAAGGAATGATCGGCGCGTCGATCCGTCGGCGCCTCATGCTGCTGGTTCTCGCCAGCATCGTGCTGATGTGGGGCATTGCGCTCGTGTCCAGCTATCGTCAGGCCGTACGCGAAGTGAGCGAATGGGAAGGGGCGCGGCTCGCCGAACTCGCGCAGATACTCGCGCTGCTCGATGAACGCAATCTGACCACGCTCGCCAACGCACGCATCGACGTGCGCGAAGAAGAAAAAGGCGGTGAGCCCGGCGCCAACGACAGCGACGACGACGACTCGCTGCCGCGCGACGCACTGTTTCAGGTGCGCGGCCCGCGCGGCGAAGTGCTGGCGGGCAGCCCGCAATTGCATGCACTCGACGCGTGGGATCTGCCGGTGCCGGCCGTGAGCGGCGCGCAGGACATCACGCTGGGCGGCCAGATGTATCACTCGTTCACCTTGCGTGACACCCTGCTCGGCCACACCGTGCGCGTCTTCGAACCCGCCAACACGCGCAGCGACCTGGTGAGCGGCGTCGCGAGCCGGATCGCGCGCCCCACGCTGATCGCGCTGCCCGTGCTGGCGGTGCTGGTGTGGCTGAGCATCGGCTGGAGCCTCGCGCCGCTCGGGGTGCTGTCGCGCGCGATCCGTACGCGCGGCGTGAACCGGCTCGAACCGGTGGATATCGGCCGCTCGCCGACCGAGGTGCGCCCGCTCGTCGACGCGATCAATCAGCTCCTGGCGCGCTTGCTGCACTCGCTGGAGCGCGAGCGCGCGTTCACCGCCGACGCCGCCCATGAGCTGAAAACGCCGCTGGCCGCGATCAAGGTGCAGGCACAGGTGGCGCTGGCCGAGATGGACGGCGCGCGGCAGCGGCTCGCCATGGAGCGCGTGGTGCAAGGGGTCGATCGCAGCGCGCGGCTCGCGGAGCAGTTGCTGCTGCTCGCGCGGCTGGACGCGCACGAAAAAATGTCGACGGCGCCGCTCAAACCCGCCGCGGTGGCGAAAGACGCGCTGCTCGCCAACGAACGCAATGCCCAGCAGAAGAACATCCACGTGATGCTCAAGGGCGACATGCGCGCGGAGATCAGCGCGGAGCCCGTGCTGATCGGCATCCTGCTCGACAATCTGCTCGATAACGCGATCAAGTACGGGCGCGCCGGCGGCAGCATCGAAGTCGCGGTGCAGCATGCCGAAGACCGCGTGCGGGTGAGCGTGCGCGACGACGGCCCTGGCGTTGCGCCGCACGATCTCGACCGTCTGACCAATCGTTTTTTCCGCGCGACCGGCACTCAGGCCACCGGCAGCGGCCTGGGGCTGTCCATCGTCGCGCGGATCGCCGAGCATTTCGGTGCGAGCCTGCGACTGGGCGCGGGTATCGGCGAGCGGGGCCTCACGGTCGAGGTCTCGTTTCCCGCCTATGCACAGGTGAGCTGAGGAGACTGCGGCCGGGCTTAGGCCGGGCGGCGGAGGCCCCGCGCTCGTCCATTCGCCGCGCCAACTTGGGCGCTCGCCGTTCGAACCGGCTAAGGCGAGCGCTCGAAGGCCCGCTGAGGCGCCCGATTCGACGACTCCGCGAACTGCCACGCGATCAGCCCCGGCACGAACATCACGAGGTCGCGAATGCGCCGCGCGCCGGCCAGCGCGAGACAGGTGGAGGGGTCGAGGCCGAGCGCGCCGCCGATCAGAATGAAGCCGCCCTCCTGCACGCCGAGCCCGCCCGGCACGAAGAAGGCCGCGCTGCTGATCGCCTGGATCAGCGACTCGATCACCACCGCTTCGACGAGCGTGACATGCACGCCGAGAAAGTACAGCGCCAGCCAGATTTCCAGCGACGTGAGGAAGCACTGCAGCGGCTGCCAGAAGAACAGATAGCGCAGCACCGCGCCCCGCCGGCGCCAGATCAGCTTGATGGCCTGATCGATCTGCGCCGACTGCCCGACCAGCGCGGCAAGCTTGCCGCTCGTCATATGATTGAGCGTGCGGGTGATGCGCTCGAACGGACTGGCGTGCTGCACGAGCGCGAACAGCACGAGGAGCGGCGTGAGCACCACCACGCCCCACGCGAGTTGCCCGGCAAGGCGCAGCGTGTCGGAATGCGCATGCGCGAACAGGAAGCCGATGCCGACCATCGTGAACAGCAACTGGCTGATCACCGTGAGCTGCATATCGACGATGATGCTGCCCACCGCCGTGGACGGCCGCACGCCCCAGCGCCTGAGCATGCGATACGACACCACTTCCCCGCCGATGCGCGCCACCGGCAGCATGCTATTGACCGATTCGCGCACCCACACGAGGTGCAGCATCTGCAACACGCCGGGACGGTTCGCGCCGCGAATCAGCAAACGCCAGTCGCAGGCATTGGCGAGCATCGGCAGCACGTGGGCGAGCGCGGCCAGCAGCAGTCCGGCGCCGGCCGCGCGTAGCGCGCCGAGCACGGCGCCGGGATTGTCCTGCCAGACGAGCCAGAGCGACACCAGCAAGCCGGCCAGCGCGGCCACGCGGCCGAGGTGCTTCATCACGCGGGCACCTCGCGCGTGAGCGTCAGGCGCGTTGCCCCGGGTTCAAAAGCTGTTTGAAAAAAACGACCCATCATTGCCGATCCTGGCTGCCCTTCATCCGTCATTCGTCCTGCGCCGCCGTCAACAGGCCGTCGCCGTCCACCTTGAAGCTGAAGCCTCGCCAGATCACCCGCGACGACCAGAAGCTCGCGACGAAAATCGAAAACGATACGATATCCCATAATGGCAGCAGCCACAGGTCGCGATACGCCTGCTTCAACGCGCGATCGGACAACAGCTTCAGGGCGAACCGCGCGCACATGGCGGCCAGCGCGAGCCCCCACGCCCACCCGCTGCCCGCCGAAAAGATCACCGCGAGCAGCGCGAACGCGAACGGATGAACCAGCGCCGAGCCGACATGGCCGAGCGGATCGATGCGGCGGATCGTGCGGCTCCAGCGCAGTTCATGCTCGATCAATTGCGCCGCGCTCGATTCGACGCAGGCATGCGAAATGGTAAACGGCGGGATCACCACCTTCTCGCCACTCAGGCGCACCGCTTCACCGATGGCGTGATCTTCCGCCAGATGCCGCACGAACGGCGTCAAGCCGCCGATGTTCTCGAGCGTATCGCGCCGCATCGCGATGGTCTGGCCGAAACACGGGCGTGCGAGCCCGAGCGCGAGGCCGGTGACGACGCCCGGCAGAAACTGGTAGTTGGTCGCCTTGGCCGACAGGCGCGGCCAGAAACCGGGATCGGGCTGTCCGCGATACGCGCAGGTGACGAGCCCCACACCGGGCTTCTGCAATTCGCCGATCACATTGCGCAGATAGTCCGGACCGACGCTCACGTCGCTGTCGGCGAAGACGAGCACGTCGTGACGCGCCTGCGGCAGCATATTGAGGATGTTGCTGATCTTGCGGTTCGGCCCATAGAGACGCGTATCGGCCACCATGGTGATGTGCGCTTCGGGATGGAGACGCCGCAACTCTTCGACGGTTTGCAGCGCGGGATCGGCCGGGTCGTGCACGCCGAACAGAAACTGCACCGGACCCGGATAGTCCTGCCGGCAGAAGCTGGAGAGATTGTCGAGCAGCGCCCACTCAGTGCCGTGCAGCGGTTTGACGATCGTGACCGGCACGAAGTCGCTCGGCTCGGACACCGCCCGGGCGAAGAACCGCCCGATCAGTGCGCCGGCGAGCGCGGTATAGCCGATGCCGAGAACCGCGGCCGCCGCACACGCGCAGGCCAGCGTGACGGCGACCAGATGCACGGCGCTCACGCCTCGCGGGCGCGCAGGAACCGGAAGAATTCGACGCCTTCACGCAGGCGCCGCTTCATCATGTCCCAGCTCGTGAGCATCTCGCGCAGGATTTCCCAGATCTTCGAGGGCCGGAAATAGAAACGCTTGTAGAAATTTTCGAGCTGATGGTAGATCTCGTCGCGCGACAGATGCGGATAGCCGATCGCCGCGAGCTGCACCCCCGACTTGCTGACCAGGTTGATCACCTTGTTCTCTTCGAGCCAGCCGTTTTCGACCGCCTGGTTGTACAGCGTCGTGC
>Ga0255336_100143_pt1 | contig 158411 bp, 133 predicted proteins | sample MeOH1_35cm_T3_17_FD_189102 | JGI IMG/M metagenome (GOLD analysis project Ga0255336, IMG submission 189102) | Sandy soil microbial communities from University of British Columbia, Vancouver, Canada - MeOH1_35cm_T3_179 | ecosystem: Engineered > Artificial ecosystem > Sand microcosm > Unclassified... | reverse complement strand
GGCCGTTTGTCGAAGCGGGCATCCGCAAGCTCAACCAGCATCTGGATACGCCGATCGTGCGCCGCACACTGCGCGGGCTGGATATTCTCAATGCTTACGCCTGGCTGGCCAAGAAGGTGCGCGCGGTGGCCGCCGATCTCAACGTCCCGAATTTGCTGAAGAGTTTCGACGCGTTGGTGGACGCGCTGACGCAACTGGTGGATATGATCAAGCGCTGGGGCAGCGCCGCCATGGCAAGCCAGGCCGGCCGATTGCTCGACTCCGTGCTGGAAGTGCGGCGCCTTGCCAAGCGGAGACTCGAAGAACTGCTGAGGCCGGTTCGCGACTGGCTGGAAAAACTTGCTCGCCGCCTGGAAATCGAGGCCGACCTGACCTACCGGGCGCAGGTCAATGCAGTCAATCCGCACGGCTATTCCCGTCCGCAACTCAAGAACGACGAGATCGAGTTTGATTTGAACAAGCCGGGATGGGTGGATGACACCGGGCGACAGACTTACCGGAAGATGGAGGCGCCTCCTTCCGCTGCTGGCTGGCCGGATATCAGTGATGCGGCACCGCAACCATTGAAGAAGGCTTTTAGGACCTTCCACTCGGCCAATCCAGTCACCATTCATCCGGGCGAGACCCTGTACCGGGTTGTGGACCCCAGTTCGGCTGATAACAGTATCTGCTGGATGCGCGAAGTTGAGTTTTTTGCGCTCAAGGGTCGCGATGACTGGCGCCGGCGCTTTGCTGTGTGGCGCTATTGGAACCGCAATGGCGAATATGTCACCTATACCGTGCCCAAAGGCCAGTCTTTACCGGTATGGGAGGGTACCACCGCTAGCCAGGAACTCTTCCACGGGAGCAAGTACGTATTGGAAGGCGGTGCCCCGCAGATTGTGCTCGATCCCAGGCACCTGCAACCCGAATACCTGGGCAAGCGCCGCCCCACCGCGTGGGGCTATACCGACTTCTATGGCGAAAGCGATGAATTCCTTGGCCTGCCCAAGCTGACCAACAATCTGGATGCGCGCAATCTGCCGCCCGATTCGAGCATCAAGCCGTAAGGAGGAAACGCCATGACAGCGCCATTGATCCCACAGGAAATCTACTTGCTCGAACGCTACACCTCGCTGGAGTATTACGCACAGATGCACGACGCCTGGGAGGCCATGCTCAAGCATGTCGAGGGTCTTCTCGACCGCTTCATGCGCAACCTGCCTGCCGATTATCGCAAGCGGACCCAGCCCAATCAGCCCGACATCGTGTGGGGACAACTTGTGCTGCCGAACTTCCGCTCGACCATGCAGATCCTGAATGAGGGATATATCCGACTAACCCATGGCGATCCGGTAGGACTAGGGGCTGCCACCAATGTTGAGAACGACTTTCGCGGACAGCGGGAGTTCTCGGATGGGTGGATGGAAGAAGTCGAGCCAGGTGCATCGGTCAAGTACTGGAAGCTGCTTGGCCAGGCCTCCCAGGTCGCCAGCAACTTGGAAACGACGGTTGGTGCATATTGGAACAAAGGTGCACTTTCCTCTCGATATGATCCGCCTACACGAGGTCCTCTTGCTCCCCCTCCCTTGTGGCCCCGCTACCGCCTGAACCCTAGCGTGCGGGTGCGAACTGGTGAACTGGTGCTTCAGACCGGCATCTATCTGCCCGACATCGACGATTCCAACGCGCAGTTCCTGATTGCGTCCCGGCACTACACGAAATACGTGCGCAACGCTCCTCCTGCCAGCGTCGGGTACGACCCGCAGACCATGCAGAACGTCTCCGAGGCGCCTGCGCTCTGGACTCTGGTCGAGCGCGTGCTTGGTGAAACCGTGCCCTTGGAAGACGGGCTTGGCATACCGCCGGCAGCCTTGCATGTCTACGCCGGCGAGCCTTGCCCGCGTGCGGGTTTCTGGTCCACTTCGGCCAAGCGTGGCTCACGCCGCCAATTTACCCAGGGCGAGATCTTTCCTGCCATCCCCAGCGAGACCACCGTCGGCCTGACCCTGTGGGAATGGGATAACGACCAGCGTCCCGCCGAATAAGCGCCGCCGTTCCCTAGCCCGAGCCCACCACGAGACGTCATCTGGAGGCCGACTAGGCCATCGTGACAGGAAAGCCAATGACAGCGCCATTGATCCCGCAGGAAATCTACCTGCTCGAACGCTACACTTCGCTGGAGTATTACGCACAGATGCGCGACGCTTGGGAGGCCATGCTCAAGCATGTCGAGGGTCTTCTCGACCGCTTCACGCGCAACCTGCCCGTCGATTATCGCAAGCGGACCCAGCCCAATCAGCCCGACATCGTGTGGGGACAACTTGTGCTGCCGAACTTCCGCTCGACCATGCAAAGCCTCTATGACGGATACATTCGTCTCTCGCATGGTGACTACAGCGCGTATGGCGGAAGCCAAGTCGAGAACGATTTTCGCGGACAACGGGAGTTCTGGGATGGGTGGATGGATGAAGTCGAGCCAGGTGCATCCGTCAAGTACTGGAAGCTGCTCGGCCAGGCTTCGCACGTCGCTGGCAATATCCACCATACCGCTCACGCTTCTTGGGTCAGGAGCGATCTCACCACTCGTTTTTCCGTAGAACGAGGCCCCCTCAATGCTCCGCCTGCCTGGCCCCGCTACCGCCTGAACCCCAATGTGCAGGTACGCACCGATGACCTGGTGCTTCAGACCGGGATCTATCTGCCCGACATCGACGATTCCAACGCACAGTTCCTGATTGCGTCCCGGCACTACACAAAATACGTGCGCAGTGCGCCCCCAGCCCGATTCGGTTACGATCCCCAGACCACGCAGTGCATCTCCAAGGTACCCACGCTCTGGACCCTGGTCGAGCGCGTGCCTGGTGAAACCGTGCCCTTGGAAGAAGGGCTTGGCACACCGCCGGCCGCCTTGCCACGTGTCCTACGACGGTAAGGCCAAACCGCTTTTTCCCCGCGCCGCCAGCCTCAGCCGGCCGCCAGGCTCACGCCCTGCGGGCCTTGCTGGGTGCGCCCGTCCTTGCCGTACAGCGTGCCGCCGGTGTCGCCGCGCTGGCGCAGCGTCTGGATGGCTTCCTGGGTGAACTCCAGGTGCGCGTCCACCACGGCCGCGTTGAGCGTGTTGGCGTCGCGCGCCATGCGGGCGGCGAACAGCAGGTTGCGCCAGGCTGTCTCGATGGCGGGGGAGAGGTCGCGCCCGGTGATCTGGCCGCCGGCGCCGAGCCGGATTCCCATCGCGCCCATCTGCGCCTCGCGCGTGCGCGTCTGCGTCTGCAGCAGGCCGGCCAGTTCGACCTTGCGCTCCAGCAGGCCGACCAGCGCCTGGTAGTGGCCCGCCTTGATCATGGCGCGCTCTTCGCCCAGCACGGCGGCGAATTCCTTGGACAGCTCGGTTTCCCGGGCGAGGTTCTGGATCAGGGACTGGCTCATGGCTTGCCTATGTTACGTGGGTTGGCTTGGCCGCCGCGGTGTGTGGTGCGTCAGGCGCCGCCGTTGAGTTCGCGCAGCGACGCCAGCAGACCGTCGGCGATCTTGCTGGGGTCGATCTTGATGCGTCCTTCGGCGATTGCCTGGCGGATTTCGTCCACCTTGGCGGTATCGATATCGTCGTCGTGGTCTTCCACCAGGCGCGCGCCGATCTCGCGCACCTGCGCGGCCAGCGGGCTGACGCGCACGCCGGCGGTTTCCGGGGCGGCGGCGGGGCCTGCGGCGGCGCCCGCCACGCTGCGCGGCGTGCCGTCGCTGGCGTCGGCCGGCCTCGAGGAGGTGGTCTGATTGATCTTCACGGTGGTTCCTTGCTGGGTTCCTCTGGCTTATCGGACGGCGGCGGCAGAACTTTAGGGCCGCCCGGGGCGGATCGCGGCCGTCCGGGCACGGGCTTGGGATGCCGGCTGCACTTCGTGCGCAGCGCGGCGCGCCATTGTCTCATGCACGGCGGCGGCGCCGGGCCGGCGCGCGGGCCTATTGTCTTATTGTCGCTATTGTTGCAACACCACCGTATCGCCGTTGCGCACCAGCGCGTTGACCACCTGGCCGTTCTTGAGCCGGACCTGCACGTTGTTGCCGGCGGCGGCGTCGGCCATCACCTTGCCTTCGCTGCTGAGCTGGAACGACTCGCCTTCCACCACCACCGTCACGTTCTGGCCCTGCCGCACGGCAATGGCCTTCTTCAGCAGGTCCATGCGCATCGGCGAGCCCGCCGCGACGCGGTTGGCGACCACCGCGCCCGCCACCTGGGCGAGGTCGGTGACCACCGCGCGCGGCAGGCCGGACAGGTCGCCCTGGCGCAGCTCCAGGTCGGATGGGTCCAGCGGCTCGCCGGGCGTGAGGTTGCGGGCCGCCACGTAATAGTCGGCCACCACCGAGACGCGCGCCTGCACGTAGCGGGTCCAGGGCCGCTCGCCGCCGCAGCGCACGCCGACCGAGATGCGGCCCCAGGGCGACGCGCCCGGCGGCAGGAAGGGCTCGGGCAGCGGGCAGTCCGGCGCGCGGCCGCCCGACGGCGGCACCACCTGGATGCTGGCCTTGCCGGGCAGGCCGGCGGTCTGGCGCTCGAGGAACTGTTCCACGGCGGCGCGCACCGGATCCTCGGTGAAAGGCGAGGGCGGGGCCGCCAGCGCGCCGCCGCACAGCGCGCCGGCGGCGGCCAGCGCGCAGGGCAGCGCGCGCGTGGCGGTGCGCAGGGCGGCGCGGAAAGTGGCGCACAAAGTGACGCACAAAGTGACGCAGAAGCGAGGATTCATGTGTACATCCGGCAAGGCTGCGGGCCGGCGGCGCGCGGCGGGCGCGCGGGCCGGGCCGCGGAACAGGACCCATTGTAGGCAGCCGCGCCTTCGGGCTCGTGGCGAAATACGCGGGTTTTTTTGCCCTATTCGCGCGATTGGGATGACAGGGCCGAACCTAAGATGGCACACCTGAAGAAGGTCGACCTTCGTCGCTCTCTCCCTCCAGCGAGACACAGACATGATTGACAGACTCGATGCGGCGCTGCGCTTCCAGCAGGAAGCGCTGAGCTTGCGGACCCAGCGGCAATCGGTGATTGCCTCCAATATCGCGCATGCCGACACGCCCGGCTACAAGGCGCGCGACTTCGACTTTTCCAGCACGCTGGCGCAGACCGTCGAGCGCGGCAAGCGCGCCGAGGGCGTGTCGCTGTCCACCACCTCGGCGCGGCACCTGCCCGGCCAGGCGCCGGTGGCCGACGACATGGACCTCCAGTACCGCATCCCGCTGCAGTCGAGCATCGACGGCAATACCGTCGAAATGGACACCGAGCGCGTGGCCTTCGCCGACAACGCCGTGCACTTCGAGTCCGGCCTCACCGTGATGAGCGCCAAGATCAAGACCATGCTGTCGGCCATCCAGCAGTGAGCACGCCATGCCAGCAATGAACATCTTCGACGTCGCCGGCTCGGCGATGGCCGCGCAGTCGCAGCGCATGAACGTGACCGCCTCCAACCTGGCCAACGCGGACAGCGCGGTCAGCCCCAACGGGCAGCCCTACCGCGCCAAGCAGGTCATCTTCGGCCTGGCGCCGACCCCGGGCCAGAGCGACGTGGGCGGCGTGCAGGTCGAGGGCGTGATGGAGGACCCGTCGCCGCCGCGCATGGTTCACAACCCGACGCACCCGCTGGCCAATGCCGACGGCTACGTCACGATGCCCAACGTCAACCCGGTGGAGGAGATGGTCAACATGATCTCGGCCTCGCGTTCCTACCAGGCCAACGTCGAAGTGCTGAACACCGCCAAGACCATGATGCTCAAGACGCTGACCCTCGGTCAGTGACGCCCAGAAACCAGGACCCGCAATGACTACCACCGTCGACACCAGCACCCAGGGCATCAACAACGCCCTGCAAGGCAGCAGCGCCAGCGCCGCCGACCTGCAGAACAACTTCCTGACCATGCTGGTCACGCAGATGAACAATCAGGACCCGCTCAACCCGATGGACAACTCGCAGCTCACCTCGCAGCTCGCGCAGATCAGCCAGGTGAGCGGCATGCAGACCATGAACAACACGCTGCAGGCGCTGCTGTCGCAGGTCGCGGCCAGCCGCGCGATGGATTCGGCGTCGCTGATCGGCCACACGGTGATGGTGCCGGGCAACACCGCCACGGTGGCGGGCGGCGTGCCGACGCAGATCGGCGTGGACCTGCCGGCCACGGCCGACGCGGTCACGGTCAACGTGCTCGACAAGGACGGCAACATCGTGCGCACCATCGACATGAAGGGCCAGGTCGCGGGCGTGCACGACATCACCTGGGACGGCAAGAACGATGCCGGCGTGGCGGTGCCGGACGGCGACTACACCTTCAAGGTCGCGGCCACCGCCGATGGCAAGGACGTCTCGCCGGTCGCGCTGGTCTACGGCAAGGTGGGCAGCATCAGCGGTGACTCCACCGGCGTGCTGGTGGACATCGGCAATGGCCGCACGGCGTCGGTCGACGACGTGCGCCGCATTCTTTGATTTATCTGCGATTCGTCAGCTAACCAGTTCATTAGGGGAACATCATGGGTTTCGGTCAAGGGGTAAGCGGCATCAACGCCGCCGCATCCAACCTGGACGTCATCGGCAACAACATCGCCAACGCCAACACGGTCGGCTACAAGCAGTCGACCGCGCAGTTCGCCGACGTGTACGCCGGCACCAAGATCGGCCTGGGCGTGACGGTGAATTCGGTGGTGCAGTCGTTCAACCAGGGCAATATCGAATCTAGCGGCAGCGCGCTCGACGTGGCCATCACCAACGGCAACGGCTTCTTCCGCATGACCGACTCCACGGGGTCGGTGTTCTACTCGCGCAACGGCCAGTTCCAGCGCCAGCCGGACGGCAGCATCACCAACGCGCAAGGCCTGGCGCTGACCGGCTACCCGGCCGGCACGACCGGCGGCGGCGCGGTGCAGCCGCAGCCGCTGGTGATCCCGAACACCACGATGGCCGCGCGCGCGACCACGTCGCTGGCCATGTCGTTCAACCTCGACTCCGGCAGCAAGGTTCCCGTCACGCCGTTCGCCAGCACCGGCCCGCTGCCGGGACCGCCCCCGGTGCCGGCGGCGCTGCCGACCAGCGACATGTTCAACTACAGCACCGGCGTGACGGTCTATGACTCGCTGGGCAACGCCCGCCAGCTGACCGCCTACTTCTCGACCGGCACCCCGGGCGCAGGCGCGCTGCCCGCGCCGAATGCCGGCGGCACCGACTGGACCATGAACCTGACCGACGCGGCGGGCAACATCGTCAGCACGAGCACGCTGCAGTTCGGCCCGAACGGCAACCTGGTGGTGCCGGCGGCCGGCGCCACCACCAACATCGCGCTGCCCGCCTCCAACGGCGCCGCCGCGATGACGGTGGCGATGAACCTGACCGGCACCACGCAGTTCGCCGGCGACAACGACACCAAGCCGCCGGTGCAGGACGGCTACGCCGCGGGCAGCCTGCTGGGCTTCGCCGTGCAGCCGGACGGCACCATCCTCGGCAGCTACTCGAACCAGAAGACCCAGGCCCTGGGCCAGGTCGTGCTGGCCAACTTCGCCAACACGCAGGGCCTCAAGCCGGAAGGCAACAACGTGTGGTCGGAAACCGGCTCGTCGGGCCCGGCCGTGGTCGCCGCCGCCGGCGGCGCCTCGGGCACGCTCAAGTCCAACGCGGTGGAAGACTCCAACGTGGACCTGTCGGGCCAGCTCGTGAACCTGATCGTGGCGCAGCGCAACTACCAGGCCAACGCGCAGACCATCAAGGCGCAAGACACGGTCATGCAGACCCTGGTGAACCTGTAACCGAGCAGCAGAGCATGTCGCCGGCCGCGCAGGCCGGCGCTGAGGAAACGCCATGGACCGCATGATCTACACCGCCCTGTCGGGGGCCAAGCAGACGCTCGACCAGCAGGCCGCGGTGTCCAACAACCTGGCCAACGCCTCGACGCCGGGCTTCCGCGCGCAGGTCAACATGTTCCGCGCGGTGCCGGTGGTGAGCAACGCCTCGCCGACCCGCGCGTTCACGCTGGCCTCGACGCCGGGCGCCGACATGAAGGCCGGCCCGCTGACCTACACCGAGCGTCCGCTGGACGTGGCGCTGCAGGGCAACGGCTGGCTGACCGTGCAGGCGCCGGACGGCAGCGAGGCCTACACCCGCGCGGGCTCGCTGCAGGTGTCGCCCGACGGCCAGCTGCAGACCAGCACCGGCCTGCCGGTGATGGGCGACGGCGGCCCGATCGCGGTGCCGCCCTCGGCCGAGGTCACGATCGGCAGCGACGGCACCATCACCGTGCGCGGCCCCGGCGACACCGCCCAGGGCCTGGCGCAGATCGGCCGGCTGCGGCTGGTCAACCCGCCGCCGGACTCGATCGCGCGCGGCGACGACGGCCTGTTCCGCCTGCGCCCCGGCGCGCAGCCGCTGCAGCAGGACGGCAACGTGCGCGTGCTGACCGGCGCGCTGGAAGGCAGCAACGTCAACCCGGTGGAAGCGATGGTCGACATGATCGCCAACGCGCGCCGCTTCGAGATGCAGATGAAGATGATCCAGGGCGCGGACACCAACGACCAGCGCGCCAACCAGCTGCTCTCGACCAACTGATTTCACGATCTGACGCGCCGCCGCGCCCAGCGGCGGCCATGCAAGGACAAACATGATCCGCTCACTCTGGATTGCCAAGACCGGCCTCGATGCGCAGCAGACGCAGATGGACGTGATCTCGAACAACCTGGCCAACGTGTCGACCAACGGCTTCAAGCGCAGCCGCGCGGTGTTCGAGGAACTGATGTACCAGACCGTGCGCCAGCCGGGCGCGCTGTCGTCGGACCAGACCAACCTGCCCTCGGGCCTGCAGCTGGGCACCGGCGTGCGCCCCGTGGCCACCGAGCGCATCCACACCCAGGGCAATCCGCAGCAGACCGGCAACAGCAAGGATGTGGCCATCATCGGCCAGGGCTTCTTCCAGGTCACGATGCCCGACGGCACCACCGCCTACACGCGCGACGGCTCGTTCCAGACCGACCAGAACGGCCAGCTCGTGACCTCCAGCGGCTTCGTCATCCAGCCCGCCATCACGCTGCCGCCCAACTACACCTCGCTGACCGTGGGGCGCGACGGCACCGTCTCGGTCACGCAGCCGGGCTCGAGCGCCAACGTGCAGGTCGGCCAGATCCAGCTCGCGACCTTCCCCAACCCGGCCGGCCTCGAAAGCCTGGGCGAGAACCTGTACGTGCAGACCGACGCCTCGGGCGCGCCCAACGCCACCGTGCCCGGCCTGAACGGCGCCGGCACGCTGCAGCAGAACTACGTGGAAGCGTCCAACGTGAACGTGGTCGAGGAACTGGTCAGCATGATCCAGACCCAGCGCGCCTACGAGATCAACAGCAAGGCGGTGCAGACCTCCGACCAGATGCTGCAGCGCCTTACCCAGCTCGGATGAACATGATGGCCTCGCTGATCCGCCTGGGCGCGCTCGCCCTGTGCTGCCTCGCGACCGGCTGCGCGATGATGCCGCGCGAGCCGCTGGTCCAGCTTCCCACCACCGCGCGCGCCGAACCGCGCTCGGTGGGGCCGTCGAGCGGATCGATCTTCCAGGGCTCGTATGCGGGCAATCCGTTGTTCGAGGATCGCCGGCCGCGCAACGTGGGCGACATCCTCACCATCGTGATCAGCGAGAACGTCAACGCCAGCAAGAACTCGGGCACCAACGCCACGCGCACCTCCAACAGCGCGCTGACGTTCGACGCCGTGCCCAAGGCGCTCGGCGGCCTGTTCAGCAGCAGCCAGAACGCCAGCATGAGCGGCGCCAACGGCCTGAAGGCCAGCGGTGGCGCCACCGCCGCCAACACCTTCAACGGCACCATCACCGTGACCGTGCTGGAAGTGCTGCCCAACGGCAACCTGGTGGTGTCCGGCGAGAAGCAGATGGCCATCAACCAGGGCGCGGAGTTCATCCGCTTCTCCGGCGTGGTCAATCCGCGCACGATCACCGGCGACAACGCGGTGCCGTCCACCCAGGTGGCGGACGCGCGCATCGAGTACACCGCCAAGGGCTACATCGACGAAACGCAGAACATGGGCTGGCTGCAGCGTTTCTTCCTCAACGTCTCACCGTACTGATGGCTGACCGCATCATGTTCCCGTCTTCGTTCCCCGTCTTGCGCCGCCGCTTCGTCCGCGCTCTTTTCCTCGCGCTGACGCTGGGCCTGCTGGCAGGCGCGGCGCAGGCGGAGCGGCTCAAGAACCTCGCCACCTTCCAGGGCGTGCGGGACAACCCGCTGGTGGGCTACGGCCTGGTGGTCGGCCTGGACAACACCGGCGACCAGACCACGCAGACGCCGTTCACCACGCAGAGCCTGACCAACATGCTCTCGCAGCTCGGCATCACGCTGCCGGCCGGCAAGAACATGCAGCTCAAGAACGTGGCCGCGGTGATGGTGACCGCCACGCTGCCGCCGTTCGCGCAGCCCGGCACCCAGCTCGACGTGGTGGTGTCGTCGATGGGCAATGCCAAGAGTCTGCGCGGCGGCACGCTGCTGATGACGCCCCTCAAGGGCGCCGACGGCCAGGTCTACGCCATCGCCCAGGGCAACATGCTGGTGGGCGGCGCGGGCGCGTCGGCCAACGGCAGCCGGGTGCAGGTCAACCAGCTCGCGGTGGGCCGCATCGCCAACGGCGGCATCGTCGAGCGCGCCGTGCCGGCCTTCCAGCCCGAAGGCGGCCTGCTCAACCTGGAGCTGCGCGAGACCGACTACGGCACCGCCGAGCGCGTGGTCGACGCCATCAACCGCAACATGGGCGGCGGCGTGGCCAGCGCGCTGGACGGGCGCGTGGTGCAGGTGCGCACGCCGCAGGCGCCGTCGGCGCGGGTGGGCTTCATGGCCCGCATCGAGAACATCGAGGTCACGCGCGCCAAGGCCGCGGCCAAGGTCATCCTCAACGCCCGCACCGGCTCGATCGTGATGAACCAGGCCGTCACCGTGGACGACTGCGCCGTCGCGCACGGCAATCTCTCGGTGGTGATCAACACCCAGCCGGTGATCAGCCAGCCGGCGCCGTTCAGCGGCGGCCAGACCGTGGTCGCGCCGGTCTCGCAGATCGACATGAAGCAGCAGGGCGGTTCGCTGCAGATGGTGCGGGCCGGCGCCTCGCTGTCCGCGGTGGTCAAGGGCCTCAACGCGCTGGGCGCCACGCCGGCCGACCTGCAGACCATCCTGGAAGCCATGCGCGCCGCCGGCGCGCTGCGCGCCGACCTCGAGATCATCTGACATGTCCGCCAGCCGCATGGCCGCGCAGGCCGAACTCTCGCAGCGCTTCGCCCTGGACACCCAGGGCTTCGAAGGCCTCAAGCAAAGCGCCCGCACCGGCGCCACCCCCGAGACGCTGCGCACCGCGGCGCGCCAGTTCGAGGCGGTGTTTACGCAGATGGTGCTCAAGAGCATGCGCGACGCCACGCCGCAGGACGGCCTGTTCGACAACGAGCAGACCAAGCTCTACATGTCGATGATGGACCAGCAGCTCTCGCAGCAGATGTCCACGCGCGGCATCGGCCTGGCCGACGTCATGGTGCGCCAGCTCGCGCGCGCCAGCGGCGCCGCCGTGCCGCCGGAGTTGGCCGGCACCGCCGGCGCCTCGGCCGCGAAGCAGGCCCTGATGCAGTCCGGCATGGACGATGCCGCGCCCGGCCTGGCCGGCGCGCTCGACATGCGCAACGGCGACGGCGGCGGCGACGGAAATACGCCGCGCCTGGGCAGCGTGGTGCCCGGCGCGAACTGGAACCCCACCGCCGGCCTGCGCCAGTACCAGGGCCAGGCCCAGGACACCGGCGCCTGGCAGGGCAACGGCGCGGCGCTGCCGGAAGACACGCCGGCCCACATCAGCGCCTTCGTCTCGCGCATGGCGGGGCCGGCGATGTCGGCCGCGCGCGCCACCGGCGTGCCCGCCAAGCTGATCCTCGGCCAGGCCGCGCTCGAATCCGGCTGGGGCCGGCGCGAGATCGCCCACCCGGACGGCAGCACCACCTTCAACGTGTTCGGCGTCAAGGCCGGCGCCGGCTGGAAGGGGCCGGTCGCGGAGATCACCACCACCGAATACGTCGACGGCCAGCCGCAGAAGGTGCGCGCGCGCTTCCGCGCCTACGGCTCCTACGACGAAGCGTTCGCCGACTACGGCCGCCTGCTGAGCAACAACCCGCGCTATGCCGAGGTGCTGGCCGCGGGCAGCGCCGACGAGGCCGCGCGCGGCCTGCAGCGGGCCGGCTACGCCACCGATCCCGCCTACGGGGAGAAACTCGTGCGGATCATGCGCAAGGTGCCGGTCTGAGGCCGCCTGCCGGTCCGCCGGCAGGAAAATCCGCCGCCGCCCCTAAAGTCTTTTCGTACTTCTGCCGTTACCTACACCATTCACCGCCGTGGATCCAGGCAGCGGCGAACCGGCACCGAAGCGCCCTGGCGGCCACGGTGCGCGGATCGTCCCGTCAGGCGCGCGGCAGCCACCAGACGCGGAGCTAGAGCATGTCTCTCTTCAACATCGGACTTTCGGGCCTGAACACGGCGCAGAACGCGCTGACCACGGTTGGCCACAACCTCAGCAACGCCGCCACGCCCGGCTACACGCGCCAGAACACCATCATCGCCTCGGCCGGCGGCCAGTACACCAGCGCCGGCTTCTTCGGCCAGGGCTCCAACACCACCTCGGTGGTGCGCGTCTATGACGAGTTCCTGACCAACCAGCTGCGCGGCGCCCTGAGCTCGAGCGCCCAGCTCTCGACCTACTCCGACCAGATCAGCCAAATCGACAACCTGCTGGCCGACCAGAAGGGCGGCCTGGCGCCGCTGATGCAGAACTTCTTCGCCGCCGTGCAGGGCGTGTCCGACACGCCGGCCGACCCCGCCGCGCGCCAGAACATGCTCAACGCCGGGCAGTCGCTGGTGGGCCAGATGCGCGCCTCCAACGCCTACTTCCAGCAGCTGCGCGACGGCGTCAACACCCAGATCCAGAGCCAGGTGACGCAGGTCAACGCCTACTCGCAGCAGATCGCCAAGCTCAACACCCAGATCACGCAGGCCACCGCCGCCGGTGCCGGCCAGCCGCCCAACGACCTGCTCGACCAGCGCGACCAGCTGGTCCAGCAACTGACCCAGATCGTCGGCGTCAAGGTGGTGCCGCAGGACGGCGTGTTCAACGTCTACGTCGGCAACGGCCAGCCGCTGGTGATGGGCTCCACCTCGTACGACCTCAAGGCCGTGCAGTCGTCGGACGACCCCTCGCGCACCACCGTCGCGTTCACCCAGTCCAATGGCAACGTGTACCAGATGGACGAAAGCGCGCTCAAGGGCGGCTCGCTCGGCGGCCTGCTGCAATTCCGCAGCGAGACCCTGGACCCGGCGCAGAACGCCATCGGCCGCCTGTCGGTCACGCTGGCGCAGACCTTCAACGATCAGCACAAGCTGGGCGTGGACCTGACCGGCCAGATCGGCGGCGACCTGTTCAAGCTGGGCACGCCCGGGGTCATCGCCAAGAGCACCAACACCGGCACCTCGGGCATCACGGCGGCCATCAGCGATACGTCCCAGCTCACCACCAGCGACTACACGCTGCGCTTCGACGGCACCAACTACAACCTGGTGCGCGCCTCCGACAGCAAGGTCGTGGCCACCCAGGCCGGCGCCACCGCCACCTATCCGCTGACGCTGTCGGCCGACGGCGTGGACGTGACCATCCCGGCCGCCACCTCGATGGGCACCAACGACTCGTTCCAGATCCAGCCGACCCGCAACGCCGCCGCGGCCATGGACATGGCCATCACCGACCCGGCCAAGATCGCCGCCGGGGGCCCGCTGCGCACCAGCAACGGCACCACCAACACCGGCACCGGCACCGTCAAGGTCGGCAGCGTCGCCCAGGGCTTCGCCCTGCCGGCCAGCACCATTACGGCCACCTACAACGGCACCGGCTACGTCTTCACCGACGCCGCCGGCAACCCGGTCACGCCGACCACCGGCCCGACGACCAACGGCACCGCCACCGAGTTCTCGTTCAACGGCATCACCGTCAGCTTCGACGGCGCGCCCAAGGCCGGCGACACCTTCACGCTGGCGCCCAACCTCAGCGGCGTGTCCGACAACGGCAACGCGCTGGCGCTGGCCAAGCTGCAGAGCACCAAGACCATCGGCGGCGTGTCCAGCTACAACGACGCCTTCGCCCAGCTCGTCAACGACGTCGGCAGCCGCGCCAAGTCGGTGCAGATCGCCTCGACCTCGCAGGACAGCGTGACCACCCAGGTCAACAACGCGCAGCAGAGCGTGTCCGGCGTGAACATGGATGAGGAAACGGTCTCGATGCTGCGCTTCCAGCAGCTCTACCAGGCCAACGCCAAGGTCATCCAGACCGCCACCAACCTGTTCGATACCATCATCGGTATCGGCCGCTGATCGCCCGCCCGATCGAGATCGCCCGCCAATCGCACCGACGACCCGGACACAGAAAGGAACAGACATGCGCATCGCAAGCTCCACGCTCTATCAGCTCGGCCTGGCCTCGATGAACAGCCAGCAGAGCGCCCTGATGCATGTGCAGCAGCAGCTCGGCACCGGCAGCCGCATCCTCACGCCGTCGGACGATCCGGTCGGCGCCACGCGCGCGCTGATCGTCTCGCAGTCCAGCGCCATCAACAACCAGTACGCCACCTCGCGCAAGCAGGCCAACACCAACCTGTCGATGGAGCTGAACTCCCTCAACAGCGTGACCACGGTCATCCAGAACATCCAGACCCTGGTGGTGCAGGCCGGCAACGGCACCATGAGCGACGCCGACCGCGCCTCGATGGCATCGTCGCTGCAGGATGCGTACAACCAGCTGGTGGGCCTGGCCAACGCCGACGACGGCAACGGCCAGTTCCTGTTCGCCGGCTACCAGTCCGCCACGCCGCCGTTCTCCAAGAACGCCAGCGGCGCCGTGCAGTACGGCGGCGACACCGGCCAGCAACTGCTGCAGGTCGACGTGGCGCGCCAGATGCCGACCAACGACAACGGCTACTCCATCTTCATGAGCGTGCAGAACACCGCGACCTACGTGGCCTCCGCACCCGCCGGCAACACCGGCACGGCCACGTTCAGCGCGGTCTCCGTCACCGACCCGACCAACGCCGATTACGGCAAGAAGCTGTCGATCAACTTCGCCACCGACCCCGTCAGCGGCAAGATGCAGTACCAGTTGATGGACAACAGCGGCGCGGCGCCCGTGGCCATCGGCACCCCGGTCGACTACACCGACGGCGCCGGCATTCAGGTCGGCGGCCTGTCCCTGTCGGTCACGGGCGCGCCCAAGGACGGCGACGTGGTCAACCTGCAGCCCGCGCAGCAGGCCGGCACCGACATCTTCGCCAACCTGCAGGACGTCATTACCGCGCTCAACAAGCCGATCGTCACCGACGCCGACCGCGCCGCGCTGAGCAACGTGCTGGCCACCACCAACCGCAAGATGGCCAACTCGCTCGACAACGTCAGCACGGTGCAGTCCTCGGTGGGCTCGCGCATGCAGGAACTCGACTCGCTCGACACCATCGGCTCCAACCGCTCGCTGAACTACAAGCAGACGCTGTCTGGCCTGCAGGACCTGGATTACTACTCGGCGATCACCGAGTATTACCAGCGCCAGACGGCGCTGCAGGCGGCGCAGCAGTCGTTCATGCAGATTCAGGGGATGAATCTGTTCAAGTATATGTAAGGGGGATGTCCAATCGCGACACATCGCGAAGCGATGTGTCGCGAGAGCGAGCAGCAGCCTTTGGCTTATATCCCTTCTAGTTCCTTTCCTTCTTGAGTGTGGTCGCGATCGGCCCCTCATGTCGACTTATACTGCTTGAAGCTTTGCCCTTGCCAATGCGCTTATGCAAAGCGCAAACCTTGTGCTTGTCATTGGGACTCCACTGTGCTGCTAGCCGGTGCGCTCTCTGCCATAGGCGTTGCACAGTACAACGCCGAGCTCGAGTACGGCACCGAACGGACGTTCATACGGCAATTCCCTCAGGAGGCACAGGGTACGTCAGCTATCATGCTTTGCATGGGAGCTCCGCCCCATGCGCATGGCAAGTTTCAGTCTCTCGACGTTGTAGTTCCCGTGGTCCGGCGGCTTAGCATTTCTCAGTAGATGCATGCAAGAGTGCTTCAACAATCGGAAATCCATAGGTTGAGCCGCAGTGGATGGATCCATCGGTGGATATGGCCTGGGAATATGTCCGGTTGATGTCGAATTGCCAATAGACATAGGGGATAGATTTTCACCCTACCCGATAGTCACGCCTATGCAGGCATTGCAGGATGACGATCAATCACGAACGCGTTGCCCGGCGGCTGCGCTTCGACGTGAAACTCGCCGGTAGCGCTTACTTCAGGGTTTGCGCCAGTCGGATAGCCAGATCAGTTGCGCCGAGGGATGGTGCGTATTGGTTTGTACGAGCAGGGGAAGTTCGAACAACCATCGTATCTGCGATCGAGATCGGCTTCGACTCTTTCTAGCTCTTCACGGGATTTGCAGGATTCTTATCGACCAACACGTCGTCTTTCTGTAAATCCAATCAGCCTATTTTCCTCACGCTCATGTCATGCATGGCATCACTAGCGGATGCATCTCCCAAGAATCCTGTGAGTTGCGTGTCTATGGAGTCGCGAGGGCAAGGCCACCGATGACGATGAGCCACCCCTGTAATGGTGCTGGAGTGGACGGTAGTAATCGTGAAGACGGTTAGCGTGAGAAGAGCTGTCATGAGGTTTCATACATCTACAGCGTGAGTGGTTTTGCTGATGTCTTACCTTATTCCCAAGTTTTTCGGATGTAATTCACAGTGCACATATTGCACGGTATCCTGGACTGAATGCCACTGGGTGTGAGCAATAGAAAGCCCGTCCTGTTCGCTTGCCAGCATCTGCCGCCAAGCAGTAGCGGCACTCGACCGGAGGGACGTCCTTGCGTGTTTGCGCAGATCGGATCTCATATTGTGCCAAATAGAGGATAAGTGGGACCGTGCCATCGAGCTGTGATCGGACAATGGGACCGATGGAACACCGAATTGTAAGGGAGCACAAGGCAATGCCCTGCGTAGATCTGCACTGGTTCATAACTTTCGCTTCGTTTCGCGAAAATGATGGCCTCTTTGCTCCTGGATTCCGTGTTGGCGGGTACACAATCGACCCTTGTATTACTTCGTTGGAGTTTGTATTGACCCGATGCAGTAGATTGCTCCAGGTATGGATAGCGCTCTGCGCTAAAAGGTCTTTTAGGATTCTTTACCGTCTTGCTTGAGAAGATCAGTGCGCATAGACGGAAAGGCTCGTCTCGAGTTCTGTTCTATGGATCCTCCCCCCCCCCCGCCGCCCCCCCCCCGCCATACATGTCCAATAAATGGGAGCGAAATTTCGGACTTATCTCATTTATTAGGAAAAGCTTTTAGTCAAAGTAACTGTATCTCTGCCCTTGAGGCCAATTAGGATCATTCTTTATTTTTGCATCTGATTTTCCGAGGGATTGTGTCTGGATTGTTGCATATATTGATTTGATATCTATATCAAATTTATTAAATATACTATTTTTTTGATAAATACAATAAAAACATTTAAATAAGTGTATTTGGTGTATACCATGATCTGGTCGCAAGCCTTGCAACTCAAATTGCTGGATCAGAACAAATGCAAAATAAAAAATCCATGGTCAAAATGGTCGTGTCCACGCTGCACACACCATACAGAGGTTCTTGTCCGCGCGGGTAGTCGTTAGTTATTCAAATAGTCTCGCTAGGTCTCTCCCGCGGACAAGGAGCCGTTCGCTAAACCCCTGCCGCAGAGCGCTATCGGCCATGGCAGATGGCAGGCGTATGTCATACCGCTCGCAGACACGTAACGTGATACGGCTGTTGGTTCGCAACATAACGTGTATCGACAATGACGAAAGAAAAAATCTTCCGCCATTTCTGAATCTCAATGTCCCACCTGCTGTATTGCGAGTAGTCACGAGCAATCGTGCAGTTGCGTGGGAGTCATCGAATCCCGACTATTGATAGGAGGAATTCCGCTCGACTACATAATAAATACCATCACATTTCTACTTAAAATCAATCAATAGACAGGAGATATTCATGAGTGTAGTCACGGATCGTCAGAGCGACGCCATCAGTTTCGTTTATCCATCTGATTTGTCAAGATACGAACACGAAGGTGTCATTGGTAAGTTCAGAGATGAATGGGATGTCGAGGAGGCAGAGGCGCTCGATATTTTTTCGGAAATGAAAAAATTTCTCTATGTTTCGGAGTACGCGCAGAAACAGTGTGTGGATCTTGAAATCGATGAGCCTATTTTGATGATAGATAAAATGTGGCACCATTTTATATTATTTACCAATGATTACGAAAAATTCTGCGATCGATTTTTTGGAAAGATGCTACATCATATACCTTTCTGTTCGGCTCACTTGGCTCAAAAGATCAAGATGTTGGCTCAAAGTGGAATTACCTTGAGCGATTATAAACGCGATAGGCTTGAGAAGCAGTTGCAGATCATCGGCGCCACATTTGGTAATGAAACATTGAAGAAATGGTATGTGCAATACGGCAACAAATATTCCCCGGAAAAAATGAACATGCTGCAAAGACCGGTCTACCATAGCGAACTGGAGAAAACGGGGCCAATCACTCTAAAAAATACAGATGGAATGACGGAGGAGGATCTGGTTCGCGGAATTATTCGGCAGATATCTCCGTCAATGTTTTGCGGTGGACATGGCTGTGGGATTTATTGTACCTGTAACTCCAGTAATCTCTACACCTAAGGATTGATTATATTAAATGTGGTACCCCGGTTTGTACCAATACATGGGGCGGTCCCGGGGTGATTTAGTCATTCAGTTGAGGATTGGGTCAAGGAACGGACGTGCCGCACTATATTACGAAATTACTGGGTCGCTATAATTACTACTTTGTCGGCATGGTCGTTTTCGCATGTCTGAGCGCGATACTAAATACATCATTTGGTGCTATGTTGAAATGGCTGACAGATGGGTTTCAACATGGGAAACTGGATGTGCTATTCCCTTTTATCGCTTTGTTTGCGCTACAAAGATTTCTACTCCCGATCACAGGGGCTAGTGGTACCCTGATTTCAGGGCGACTCTCGAATCGAATAGAAAATGATATCCGAACGAGTTGGTATGAGTATGTTGTTGGACTTGATTACGATAGCGCAAGGTTGAAGAATTCTGGCGAATATCAGAAAAAAATACAGGAGGCAGTTTTTTCAGTACGTGTCCTTCTTAATTCCACCCTTAGATCACTACTTTCTATCACGCTTGAAATTATCTCCATCGCCTCTTTCACGACAATTTTCGTGGGATGGGGGGCGGGATTGTCTTTGTTGTTTTTTGCCGCGGTCTATTCCGCATTTGTGATCTATGTCACAAAGAAGCGAGTGCCGGTGATGAGAGAGATTGCGCAATCAGATGCTGAATGTGCTGCTTTCATGCATGACAGCTTTATTAATTCCGGTGCTGTCTCACCCGATCTTAGAAATAGCAGAGTAATCCAGCATGGAGTATTACTCGCTAGACTTGAAGGTGGGAAAAATAATAATTCAAGGAAGCTTTTTATTGATAGTGTCATATCTTCAGTTGTCTGCTTGATCGCCTGCTTTCTGGTTCTCATAGCATATTATGGACCCGGGGTAGATTCCACCGGCGCAGTTATCATGCTGGCAACCGGACTGGCGCAGCTGATCGTTCAAATCAATACACTTGGCCTCAATTATCGCAACATCCTCAGTGCAAGGATAGATATCTTGCGCGTTTCCGAGGCATTGAAGATCAAGGGCGGCGCTGAGGTTAATGCCTTGTCTCCCGTGTTTGGCGCCAAATGTTACGAATTCTCTTTTCAGAACTTCAGGACTGTAAGCGTGGATGCAAATGAGTCCCCTTCAATTTATGGAGTACTTAGTATTAATTCCGGAGTCGTGAACACACTGAGTGGTGCCAGTGGTATTGGCAAGAGTACCGTCGCCCGCGCGATGCGCGGGGAAATCCGTTCAGCAACCAGACAACTCTTCCTCAATGGCATGGATGTAAGTAGTCTAAATGCTGATTTGTTGTTGAGAAAAATTGGCTATGTTTCTCAAGACAATGTCATTTTTAATGAATCTATCCTCCAGAATCTAAATTATGGAAAGCATGACGCCAGCCGTAGGGATATCGTTGAATCTCTCTCCAAGGTTGGCATGCAGAAATTTAGCGATAATCTGGAATACATTGTTGGGGAGAAGGGCGGGCGACTTTCCAGTGGTGAACGACAGCGGTTGGTGATTGCTAGAGGGTTGCTGCAAGAATGTGACATCTTGATTCTAGACGAGCCATTTTCAGGACTAGATGAAGATAGGGCTTATGATCTTGCCGGTACTATAGCGGATCTGTCGAATGATACTTGTATATTGGTAATTATGCATCAGCGGCCCGAGGTACTCTTCGACTGTGATTTAAAAATCAATCGGCACGTCATGGAGGAGTTTGGCGACAGAATTAAAATTACAAATCGGAGGTAGTATGCTGAATTCCGACGACTTTCTAACCAAGGGTTTGCATTTAGGACCTTATATTTTCGAATCCATACGAACCGAAGAAATTGTTATCTGGGAAGAGGTCAACTCGCTTTTGTCTAGTGGACTGCTAGATTATCCCAGAATCCGGGTTGTGGCAGCAGGCAATGAATACAGTCGGAGCTATAATGGATTTCTACGCTATTCATTCTCCGAGCGCGGTGAGAGGCAACCCCAGTTAATTCCCGGCATTCTGCGCAAGGCAATATACGACGGTTGCGCAATCATCATCGACCATTGCGAAGCTTTCTTTCCAGGGGTTAAGACACTAACCACGAAGGTCGGCACCATGCTTGACTGTCTGACATGGGCTAATCTGTATGTCTCGCCTAAGGGGTCAAGTGGATTTGGCTGCCACTTTGACGATCACGATATTCTTGCTATACAGATCCATGGCAGCAAGCGATGGTCAATATATGCTCCCACATATCATTCGCCCAATCGAGGTGACAAGAGTTTTCACCTACCATCCCCAGTTGGAAAACCACTGAGGAAACACGTGTTGTCCTCTGGAGACGGTTTGTACTTGCCGTTTGGTTATTGGCACGATGTGGAAACTGAAAGCGATATCTCCATGCACGTTACGCTTGGCCTGGATTTCACCAGAAAATCTGATGCGTTGAAGCTGATTTCCGATGAGCTTGTTAAAAGTCGGTTCTTTCGTGAAAAAATCAACTATTCGATACTCGAAGTTGAGGCGTACGAGTTGAAGAAGAGGCTAGTTGAAGCTATACGCGAGCTAGACATGGAAGAATTTCTTGCGAGGCTGCGTGAGAAACGGTTGGATAAAGGAATAAAATTTAAGTTCCCTATATTATAGGAGTATGTCATGCAAGACAAAAAAATTGACCTGCTGAAGTTTTCCTCGCAGGTACGAGATCTACTAGAGAGCGAACTACAGATTTCAGTTGGCAACATGGAAATCATGTCATTTGCTGAAAAGCTGTACAAGCTAGTACGCGCACAGGCGTACAACGAGGGTGTGTTCGACGCGAAACGTGTGATGGACCGAGAGTTGTCCGATATTGCAGAGCAGCTCGATATCTTGTTGCGGTATGAATAGGGAATATTTAAAAAAATAGGAAACGTCTTAATCAATGCCTATCTCAACGGAGATTTGGAGTGGTTTATCTATCTGGAATATTTATTTGTAAAGAGAGGTTCGGATTTGGCAAGAGGCCATAATGACAACGGATGTATATCGAGCTGATAGCGGGGTTATGCCAGAAATGCTGACTTGCGATGGCGAGTACAAAGGGGCGAGAAAGGGGGCAGATTTCTTGCTGCGGCTTGAGAACTGTCCTCCTGAACTTTGGTATCAGGGCAAGCGTCTCGAAAACGTTCGTGATTTCGAACCGCTCAAGAACGGGATAGCAACCCTCGCTGCATTCTACGACTACCAATGGGACCATAGCGAACTGATGTTGGAGTCCGTTGATGGGAAGACGGTCAGCAAGTCGTTCTCCATCACGAAAGACAAGGGCGAGTTGTTTGCCGTGGGGAAAGCGCTTCTGACTGGCGCGCGGTTCAGTCATGGAATGCTCGGTCGTGATCCCGCATACCTGAACAGGTCAGTTGCTTCATTCGCGGGAAGCGCCGACTTTTTTTATATTGGGGGTAAAACATATTCGAACAATGTCAGGGAATACTTCCGGTTTGTTCGTGACAACGATCTTGTTTTAACGCACACGATATTGAACCCTCGGGTTAACCGGCGTGTCGGGCCAGCGTTTCAGGATGATCCAACGGTGTCAGCCCATGTCACCAAGGAGTCAGATGCCGGCATTTATATCACCGGTGCTAGGATGATTGCGACGCTCCCTTTTGCAGACGAGATAGCGGTCTTCCCGGCGCGCTTGTTGGATATCTCGGATGCTTCAAAGGCTTATGCATTTGCGTTTACCTTGCCAACTGCTACTAGGGGATTGAAATTTATTTGTCGCGATTCTGTTGATTATGGGATGGGACGCAGGAATCATCCGCTCGGAGCACGATATGAGGAAATGGATGCGGTCGCGCTATTTGACAACGTGTTCGTTCCATGGGAGAGAGTGTTCTGCTATCGCGATATGGATATCTGTAATCTATTCTATGACGCCACGGGAGCGACGGCGCATATCACCTATCAGGTGGTCTGCAAGAATATTGTCAAGATCGAGTTTTTTCTCGGCTTGATTTCGCTAATGATCCATGGGTCGGGACTAGACACATTCCAGCATATTCACGAAAAAATGGCCGATATATGGGCGGGGTGGCAGGCGATGAAAGCTTTCAAATTGGCCGCGGAAGCAGGGGCGAGACTAAATGATTTCGGTATGCTCGTCCCGGACTGGAGTCCGTTAGAGGCAGCTAGATTCATGTTTCCCCGCATGTATCCTAGGATCGTAGAGATTGTTCAGCAGATCGGCGCTAGCGGACTAGTGACATTGCCAATGAGCGAGGATCTGGATGGGCCACTACGCAGTGAGATCGATAAATACTTTCAAAGCATGAGACTACAGGCAGTGGAGAAGATTGATCTGTATCGGCTAGCATGGGATGCCTCGGTTTCCGCATTTGCCGGGCGACAGGTTCTCTACGAGAGATTCTTTTTTGGTGACCCTGTACATATGGCAACACGTATATTTCGGAACAATCCGTGTTCAGATATGATGGAGCGTGTGAGTAGTTTTATCCGCGATAAGGATGTCTAGATCATATAAATTATATTTTTCGCTTGCGATGTTATTGATTCATGCTTGTATCGCAAGTGCCAAAGCTCATCCAAGCGTCGGTTGGATATTGCCAAGTACGTCATTTTTCCGCGGACCTGATGTGGTTTCATTTGATGCGGCTATATCGAGAGTTCCGTTCTTTGCGGACGGATTTTCAATGAATATTGAATACCTGCTGATCACGGCGCCAGACGGTAAGCGTGTTTCGGCTGATAACGTTTCAAGGATGAGAAAGCGCACTGTCTTTGACCTTTTCCTGCAGAAAAATGGCACTTATAGGGTGAGTGCTACCGCGAAGGATATATCTGCCGCATGGAAGGGGAAGGACGGTCGGGATCAAGCGGTTCAGGGGGCTGCGGATGATGTCTTGAGCAGCTTGCCGGCGGATGTAGGGACGGTTGTCGTTACCGAGTTTATTCGTCGCTATGAAACGTTCGTAGTCATCGGTAAGCCGTCGGATGTCACTGTAACCGGTTCCGGGCTTGAATTGAGATTTCTGGAAAGCGATGCATCGATGCTAAGGGTACGAAAGGGGGAAGCACGATTTATGCTTTTGCTTGATGGAAAACCGGCTCCCCGAATCAGGGGGACTGTTATACGAGGCTACACGCAGGTGAAAGGTCGGGCCGACATGCGTGAGTTCATTACCAACACTGAGGGTCAATTCTTGGTCGAATGGACGGGGGCGGGATTTTATCTACTTGAGGTCAGCGCGATTGACAAGAAGACAACGGTTCCACAAGCTAGAGAACGTAGCCTGCTTTATACGGCCACTCTCGAGGTCTTGCCGGCTAACTGAAGCTATTTGCCGTCAGCTTAGACGACGCATTCAAGGCCGGCGACACCTTCGCTGACGCTCGATCTCCGCGATGTGTCCGGCAGCGGCAACGCGCTGGCGCGGGCCAAGCCGCAAAGCGGCAAGACCATCGGTGGCGTGTCCAACTGCAACGACGCCTTCACCTAGGACACCGAATTCTCCACTAGCCCCTACACCCCCCTCCCCGTACTCTCCCGCGCAATCGTCTCGAACCCCACATCCACCGCCAGCGACGCTTCCTCTCCCCGCATCCGCGCCAGCAGCGCGCGCGCGGCGCGGTTGCCGATGCGCGTGCCGTCGACCCACAGCGTCGACAGCGCCGGCACGGCGTCGATCGCCAGGGCCTGATTGCCGAAGCCCATCACGCCCAGCTGATCCGGGACCCGGATGCCGACGGCATGCGCATGCGCGAGCACGCCCAGCGCCAGGGCGTCGGAGCTGCAGAAGACGGCGTCGGTCTCGGGGGCGCGCTGCAGCAGTTCCTTCAGCACTTCGCGGCCGCGGCCGGCCTGCGGGTTGGATTCGGGGAACACGATCTCGACGGGTTCGGGGGCGCCGGCCTCGAGGGCGGCGCGCCTGAAGCCGAGTGCCCGGCGCGCGGCCCGGCTGTCGTCGGAGCGCAGCAGCGCGGCGCGCCGGTAGCCGCAGGCGGTCAGGTGGCGATAGGCCGCGCGGCCGGCGTCTTCCTGCGAGAACCCGACCACCACGTCGAGCGGATGCGGGGTGTAGTCCCATAGTTCGACGATGGGGATGCCGGCGTTGAGCAGGAGCCGCCTCGTCCGCGCGGTGTGCTCGATGCCGGTCAGCACGACGCCGTCGGGGCGCCGGCTCAGCATGGTCGCGAGCCAGTTTTCCTCGCGCACGGGGTCGTAGCGGGAAATGCCCAGCGTGGTTTCGTAGCGTTCGGCTTCGAGCGTGCCCACGAGTTCGTCGAGCATGTCGGAGAACAGCGAGTGGCCGATGGACGGCACGATGGCCGCCACCAGGCGCGTCTGCCGCGAGGTCAGCCCGCCGGCAAGCGAGTTGGGCACGTAGCCGGTCTGTTCGACGGCGGCTTCCACGCGCAGGCGCGTCGCCTCGGCGACGAGGTCGGGGCGGTGCAGCGCGCGCGAGGCGGTCATGGGGGACACGCCCGCGAGGCGGGCGAGGTCTTTCAGCGTGGGCGCCACGCTCGCGGGACGGGAAGCCATCTGTGCCTTGTCGACGTCAAATGATTGCAATGTTACGGCAATCATGATGGCAACACAAAATATCAGCGTTCATCCCTTGTTTCGCCTGATCCTTCCTCGGCTCCAGGGGATATGATTGCGCAATCATAAGAGGAGACAAACGATGGATCATCGCTCGCGCGCGGCCAATCGCCGCACTGTTCTGTTCTGTCTGCTGGCCGGCCTGCTCGCCCCGCTGGGCAGCGCTTTCGCGGACACCTATCCTTCCCGGCCAGTATCGGTGGTGGTGCCGTTCCCGCCGGGCGGCCAGACCGACGTGGTCGGCCGGCTGATCGCCAACCAGCTGGGCCGTGTGCTCGGCCAGGCGTTCGTGGTGGAAAACCGGCCGGGCGTGAACGGTTCGCTCGGCTCGGACATGGTGGCCCGCGCCGCGCCGGACGGCTACACGCTGGTGATCGGCGGGCCCGGCACGCATGCGATCAACCAGCTGGTGAACGCGAACGTGCGCTACGACGCGCGCAAGGACTTCACGCATATCGCGATGCTGAGCCGCGCGCCCATGCTGCTGGTGGCGGCGCCCCAGCTCAAGGCCAACACCGTGGCGGAGCTGATCGCGCTGGCCAAGGCGCACCCGAATTCGCTGAATGTCGCCTTGACCGGGATCGGCTCTTCCAGCCACGTGACGACGGAGCTGTTCAAGCAGACCGTCGGGATCTCGCTGAACTCGGTGCCCTACAAGGGCGACGTGCCCGCCATGACGGACCTGATCGGCGGGCAGCTGGACCTGCTGTTCGTGCCGGCGACGTCGGCGGTGACGTTCGTGCAGGGCGGCAAGCTCAAGGCGCTGGCCGTGGCCGGCTCGCAGCGGCTGGAGGCGTTGCCGAACACGCCGACCATGCCGGAGGCCGGCCAGCCGCGCATCGTCAATTACTCCTGGACGAGCCTGGAGGGCCCCGCCGGGATGCCGCCGGAAATCGTGCAGCGGCTGAACAAGGCCTGCCAGGAAATCCTGAAGCAGCCGGACGTCGTCGCCCAGCTCGCCAAGATCAACAGCGTCTCGACGCCGGGCACGCCGGAGCAGGCCGCGAGCTTCATCTCGGCCGAAGTCGCCCGCTGGGTACCCGTCGTCAAGAGCGCCAACATCCGGACGAATTAAGTACAGACATGCTGCCTATCAATCATTTCAAGCGCGCGCTGCAGAGCGGGCGCGCGCAGATCGGCGTGTGGTCGACCATTCCGTCGCCATACGTGTCCGAGCTCATCGCGGGTGCCGGTTATGACTGGGTGCTGCTGGACACGGAACATACGCCCACGGATGTGCCGCTCATGCTGAGCCAGTTGCAGGCCACCGCCGCGGCGCAGCCGCCCGAGGGCATGCTGCCCGCGCACGCGGTGGTGCGGCCGGCGTGGAACGATCCCGTCCTGATCAAGCGCTACCTCGACATCGGCGCGCAGACCCTGCTGCTGCCCTTCGTCCAGAATGCCGAGGAAGCGCGCGCCGCCGTGCTGGCGACGCGCTACCCGAGCGCCGGCATTCCCGGCATCCGCGGCATGGGCGGCTCCACGCGCGCCGCGAACTTCGGCCGCACGGCGGACTACGTGGCGCGCGCGGCCGAGGAACTGTGCGTGCTGGTGCAGGTGGAGACGGCCGAGGCGCTCGACCAGATCGAGGCAATCGCCGCGGTCGACGGCATCGACGGCATCTTCATCGGTCCCGCCGACCTGTCCGCGAGCCTGGGTTATCCGGGCAACGCCGGCCATCCCGCCGTCAGCGGCGCCATCGACGACGCCATCCGCCGGATCCGCGCCTGCGGCAAGGCGCCCGGCATCCTCATGGTGGACGAGGCGCGCGCGCGCGAATGCCTGGCGCTTGGCGCGCAGTTCGTCGCGGTGGCGCTCGATACCGTCATGCTGAGAAACGGGCTCGACGCCGCCGCGGCGCGCTTTCGCAACCCGGGCCAGGCGAGCGCCGCCCCCGCGCCCGGCGGCTACTGAGCGAGCGCAGGCACGGCGTCAGACGCGCATCTGACGCGCGTCCGAACCCATACCCGACCCAGATTCCACAGTGACCATGAAGAAAGCAGAAGAGCTGCGCAGCGCCCGGTGGTTCGCGCCGGACAACCTCCGAGGATTCGGCCACCGCTCGCGCATCATGCAGATGGGCTATGCCCCGGCCGACTGGGCGGGCAAGCCGGTCATCGCCATCATCAACACGTGGTCGGACATCAATCCGTGCCACGCCCACTTCAAGACGCGCGTGGAGGACGTCAAGCGCGGCGTGCTGCAGGCCGGCGGCTTCCCGCTGGAACTGCCGGCGCTGTCGCTGTCGGAGAACTTCGTCAAGCCGACCACCATGCTGTACCGGAACATGCTGGCGATGGAGGCGGAGGAGCTCATCCGCTCGCATCCGGTCGACGGCGTGGTGCTGATGGGCGGTTGCGACAAGACCACGCCGGGGCTGCTGCTCGGCGCCATCAGCGCGGGGCTGCCCGCGATCTACGTGCCCGCCGGCCCGATGCTGCGCGGGAACTGGCACGGCAAGATACTGGGCTCGGGCTCGGATGCCTGGAAGTTCTGGGACGAGCGGCGCGCTGGCGTCATCAACGACCAGGACTGGCAGGACATCGAGGGCGGCATCGCGCGCAGCCACGGCCACTGCATGACGATGGGCACCGCGTCGACCATGACCGGCGTGGCGGAAGCGCTGGGCATGACCTTGCCGGGCGCGTCGTCGATCCCGGCGCCCGACGCGAATCACGTGCGCATGTGCGCGGCCTCCGGGCGCCGCATCGTCGAGATGGTGTGGGAGGACCTGGTGCCGGGCCGCATCCTCAGCCGCGGCGCGTTCGACAACGCCATCGCCGTGGCGATGGCGATGGGGTGCTCGACCAATGCCGTGATCCACATGATCGCCATGGCGCGGCGCGCCGGCCACGACGTGACGCTGGACGACTTCGACCGCGCGAGCCGGGTGGTGCCGGTCATCGCCAACGTGCGGCCGAGCGGCGACAAGTACCTGATGGAGGATTTCTACTACGCCGGCGGCCTGCCCGCGCTGATGCGCAAGCTGCTGGGCTTCCTCTCGCCCGACGAGCTCACCGTCAACGGCCGCACCATCGCGGAGAACGTGCGCGATGCCGCCTGCCACAACGACGACGTGATCCGGGACATCGACCAGCCGATCTACCCCGAGGGCGCGCTGGCCGTGCTGAAGGGCAACCTCGCCACCGAGGGCTGCGTGATCAAGCCGTGCGCGATGGAGCAGCGGCTGATGAAGCATACCGGCAAGGCCATCGTGTTCGACGATTACCCCTCGCTGAAGGAGGTCATCGACCGCGACGATTTCGATGTCAGCGCGGACGACGTGCTGGTGCTGCGCAACGCCGGCCCGCAGGGCGGCCCCGGCATGCCGGAGTGGGGCATGCTCCCGATCCCGGGCAAGCTCGTCAAGCAGGGCGTGCGGGACATGCTGCGGATCTCCGACGCCAGGATGAGCGGCACCAGCTATGGCGCCTGCATCCTGCACGTCTCGCCGGAAGCCTTCGTCGGCGGCGCGCTTGCGCTGGTCCGCACCGGCGACCTCGTCGAGATCGACGTGATGGCGCGCAAGCTGGAGCTGCTGGTCAGCCCCGGGGAACTCGAGCGCCGGCGCAAGGAATGGACGCCGCCGGAGCGGAATTTCGAGCGCGGATACGGCTGGATGTTCGCCCAGCACATCCTGCAGGCGGACAAGGGCTGCGACTTCGACTACCTCGAAACGTCGTTCGGACGCTCGCCCGGAGAACCCGCGATCTATTGATCCCGTCCGGCCCGACACTGTGTCGGCCAGGCCGGTCCCACGCCTTCACCGGGCCGCTCAAGTCCGGTGAAGGCGTTTTGGCTGGCGCGGCGCGAAGCCCTGCGCGTAGGCCTCGCGCAGGTACTCGACGAATACCTGCGAGACCCTGGACGCATGGGCCGAGTAGGGCCGGATCGCGTACAGCCATTCGCCGAAGACGCCGGTGGAGCGCCAGCCGGGCAGGACCTCGACCAGCCGGCCGCTCTGCAGCGCGGACTGGGCGCTGAAATCGGGCAGCAGGGCGATGCCGAGGCCCGACATCGCGGCGTCCCGCAAGGCCTCGCTGTTGTTGACGGCCAGCTGGCCCGAGACCGGCACCGTGACGGGGTCCGGCTGCCCGGCATCGGCCGACACGAAGGTCCACGTGGGCGTGCCATGCGTGCGCGGGTAGTGCAGGCAGACGTGCCCGGCGAGCGCGGCCGGGGAGGCCGGCATGCCGCGCGCGCGCAGGTAGGCGCGGCTGGCCGCGAGCACCGTCCGCGTCGGCGCCAGGGCCCATGCCACGTGCGTCTCCGGCGGGGCGGCGGTATGGCGCACGGCCAGGTCGAAGCCTTCCTGGGCCAGCGGGCGGATGCGGTCGGACATGTCCAGCTCGATCTGTATGTCCGGGTAGCGCCGCAGGAAGGCCGGCAACGTCGGGACCAGCTGCTGGCGGGAAAACGCCACCGGCGCGGTCACGCGCAGCAGGCCGCGCGGGGCGCCGGCCAGATCGCGGACATTGGCGAAGCTCGTCGCAATCCGATCGAACGCGCCGCGCGTCGACTCGACCAGCTCGCGCCCCGCCGCCGTGAGCGTGGCGCTTCTCGTCGTGCGCTGCACGAGCATGATGCCGGCCGCCTTCTCCAGGTCGGCGATGTGCTGGCTCATCGACGCCTTGCTGACCCCCAGCCGGGCGGCCGCCTTGCTGAAGCTGCCCTGCTGGTCGAGCACCACGAGCCAGTGCAGGTGCTCCCAGAGATATTCCACGTTTCCTTGCCGCATTCTTGTCGCCGCCTCCCGCCGCGCACTACCGTGCACTACCGCGCACTACATCTCCGCGATGCCGATCATTCGCATGCATGGCATGGTAGCAGGTCAAAATCCTGAACAATATGTTTGGCAAAGGACGTCTACCCGGTTGCCCGCGCCATTCATATACTGCGTCGACCGCATGGACGCACAATCGACAGGAGATACCCGTGACCGCGCCTTACACCAGTTCCGCCGAAGTCATCCACCACGTTTCCGGCAAGCCTTACGTCGGCACCGGCACGCGCACCCAGGACGTGTTCAATCCGGCCACCGGCGCCGTCGCGCGGCAGGTCCGCCTGGGCTCGGTGGAAGACGTGGACGCGGCCGTGGCGAGCGCGAAGGCCGCGTTTCCGGCATGGGCCGACACGCCGCCGATCCGCCGCGCGCGCGTCATGCTGAAGTTCCTCGAGCTGATGAACCGGCACAAGGACGAACTGGCCGCCATCATCACCGCCGAGCACGGCAAGGTGCTGAGCGACGCGGCCGGCGAGGTCAGCCGCGGCATCGACATCATCGAGTTCGCCTGCGGCATTCCGCAGTTGCTCAAGGGCGACTTTACCGATCAGGTTTCCACCGGCATGGACAACTGGACGCTGCGCCAGCCGCTGGGCGTGGTCGCCGGCATCACGCCGTTCAACTTCCCCTGCATGGTGCCGTGCTGGATGTTCCCGGTGGCCATTGCCGCCGGCAATGCGTTCATCCTCAAGCCGAGCGAGCGCGATCCGTCCGCGTCGCTGTTCATGGCCGGCCTGCTCAAGCAGGCGGGCCTGCCCGACGGCGTGTTCAACGTGGTCCAGGGCGACAAGACCGTGGTCGACGCGCTGCTGCAGCACGCGGACGTCAAGGCCGTCAGCTTCGTCGGCTCGACCCCGATCGCCAACTATATCTATGAAACCGGCGCCAGGCTGGGCAAGCGCGTGCAGGCGCTGGGCGGCGCCAAGAACCACATGGTGGTGATGCCCGACGCCGACATCGACCAGGCCGTGGACGGCCTGATCGGCGCGGCCTACGGCTCGGCCGGCGAGCGCTGCATGGCCATCTCGGTGGCGGTACTGGTCGGCGACGTCGCCGACAAGATCATGCCCAAGCTGGAAGCGCGCGCGCGCGAACTGGTCATCCGCAACGGTATGGAGCCCGATGCCGAAATGGGGCCGGTCGTCACGCGGCAGGCGCTGGAACGCATCGAAGGCTACATCGCGCTCGGCGTGGAAGAGGGCGCGAAGCTGCTCGTGGATGGCCGCAACTACAAGGTGCCGGGCCACGAACAGGGCTTCTTCACGGGCGGCACGCTGTTCGACAACGTGACCCCGGAGATGCGCATCTACAAGGAAGAGATCTTCGGTCCGGTGCTGGCGTGCGTGCGCGCCGACGACTTCGCCCACGCGGTCAGGCTGGTCAACGAGCACGAATTCGGCAACGGCGTGGCCTGCTACACCCGCGACGGTCAGATCGCGCGCGAATTCGCCCGCCGCATCGAAGTCGGCATGGTCGGCATCAACGTGCCCATTCCGGTGCCGATGGCATGGCACGGCTTCGGCGGCTGGAAGCGCTCGCTGTTCGGCGACATGCACGCCTATGGCGAAGAGGGCGTGCGCTTCTACACGAAGCAGAAGAGCGTCATGCAGCGCTGGCCGGACGACACCACCCGCGGCGCCGAGTTCGCCATGCCGACGGCCAAGTAAGCGCCGTCGCCTTCGGGCCGGCCGGCACCGCGATCCCCGCGCGGATTGCCGCCGGCCCGGTTCGCCTTTACGTTCGCCTTACGTCCGCCTTTATGTTCGACATTCGCGCCCGCCCTCAGCGGGCGCGAATGTCGAACGCGCCGCCGGTCTGCGCCTGGTCGCGCAGCGTCACCGCCTCCTTGCCCAGCAGCGGGAACACCAGTTCGGCGAAGCGGATCGCTTCCTCCAGGTGCGGATAGCCGGACAGCACGAACGAGTCCACGCCCAGCGCCGCGTACTCGGCCAGCCGCGCGGCCACGGTCTCGGCGTCGCCCACCAGCGACGTGCCGGCGCCGCCGCGCACCAGCCCCACGCCGGCCCACAGGTTGGGGGCGATCTCCAGCCGGTCGCGCCGCCCGCCGTGCAGCGCGGCCATGCGCTGCTGCCCCACGGAATCCATGCGCGCGTAGTTCTGCTGCGCGCGCGCGATGTCGTCGTCGGTCAGCTTGCTGATCAGCCGCTCGGCGGCCGCCCACGCTTCCTCGCCGGTTTCGCGCACGATCACGTGCAGGCGCACGCCGAAGCGCACCGTGCGCCCCAGTCTGGCGGCGCGGGCGCGCACGTCGGCGATCTTCTGCGCCACCTGCGCGGGCGGCTCGCCCCAGGTCAGGTAGGCATCCACGTGTTTGGCGGCGAGGTCGTGCGCCGCGTCGGAGGAGCCGCCGAAATACAGCGGCGGATGGGGCTTCTGCACCGGCGGGTGGAACACCTGCCCCTTGCGGATGCTGTAGTGCTTGCCGTCGAAATCGACGGTCTCCCCGCGCAGCAGGCGGGTCCAGATCTGCAGGTACTCGTCGGCGGCCTGGTAGCGCTCGTCGTGCGCGAGGAACACGCCATCGGCCTCCAGCTCGGTGGCGTCGCCGCCCGGCACCACGTTGAGCAGCAGCCGGCCGTTCAGCGCCTGGTCGAGCGTGGCGGCCTGCCGCGCCGACGGGCCCGGGCCGCCGAGCGACGTGCGCAGCGCCACCAGCAGCTTGATGCGCTGCGTGACCGGCACCAGGCTGGAGGCGACCACCCACGGATCCAGGCACGAGGCGCCGGTCGGGATCAGCAGGCCGTCGTAACCGAGGTTCTCCGCGGTGACGGCGATCTGGCGCAGGTAGGGGATGGTCGGCGCGCGGCCGAAGTCGGACTTGCCCAGGTAGCGCGTGTCGCCGGAAGTGGGGAGGAACCAGAAGATGTCGAGAGCCATGCCGTTGGATGCCTGAGGCGGTGAATGTGCAGGGCATCATTTGAGCGCCGCCGCCGTCCGCGCGTAAGAATATTTGCGAGATAGCTTGGGCGTTGGCCGCATATGCGGCGTGGGCCGAATGTGGATAAGCATGGGAGGAAATCTTCGTTCGGGCGAAAAATGCCGCTTCTTATACTGGTCCCTTTCGATCCGGGACGACACACACATGAAGCGCTTTCTGAACACGATGATGGTCTGCGCGACGCTGCTGCTGGCGGGCGGCGCCGCGGCGCAATCCCGGGAGGTGGTGATCGCCTACCAGGACATGGTCGTGCCCTGGCGCTATGCGCAGGATGCGCAGGCGGTCGAGAAGAAAACCGGCTACAAGGTCAGCTTCCGCAAGCTGGCCAGCGGCGCCGACGTGATCCGCGCGCTGGCCTCGGGCTCGGTGCAGATCGGCGAGGCCGGCTCGGCGCCGATCGCCTCGGGGCTGTCGCAGGGCCTCGACATCGAGTTGTTCTGGATTCTCGACAACATCAACGATGCCGAGGCGCTGGTGGTGCGCAACGGCAGCAACGTCAGGTCGCTGGCGGACCTCAAGGGCAAGCGCCTGGCGGTGCCGTTCGTGTCCACCTCGCACTTCCACACGCTGCTGGCGCTGGAGGCCGCCAAGGTCGATCCGCGCGGCGTCAGGATCGTCAACATGCGTCCGCCGGAAATCGCCGCCGCGTGGGAGCGCGGCGACATCGACGCCACCTTCATCTGGGACCCGGTTCTCGCCAAGGCCAAGAAGAGCGGGCAGGTGCTGACCACCTCGGGCAAGATTGCCGCGCAGACCGGCAAGGCCACGTTCGACGGCATCGTGGTGAGCAAGGCGTTCGCGCGCGACAACGACGCCTTCCTGACGGAGTTCGTCAAGATACTGGCCGACACCGACGCGGCGTACTGCAACAACAAGTCCGCCTGGAGCGCCGATTCGGCCCAGGTCAAGGCGGTGGCGAAATGGTCCGGCGCCGAGCCGGCCGACGTGCCGGCCAGCCTCGCGCTGTACGAATTCCCGACCTTGCAGCAGCAGGCCTCGGCGGCCTGGCTCGGCGGCGGCGCGGCCAGGTCGCTGGCGGCCACCGCGGCCTTCCTGAAAGAGCAGGGCACCATCCAGAACGTGCTGCCTGACTATGCGTCCGGCGTGAACGCGACATGGGTACGCAAGGCAGCGCAGTAAGTCACATGCCCGGCCACGCGCCCGGCCATGCCGGCAGCCCGAAGGCCGGCGGCCGGATCGAGGCGCGCCGCCTGTCGGTGCGCTTCGCGCCGTCCGGCGCGCAGGCGCCGCTCGCGCTTGCCGGCGTGGACCTGTCCATCGCGCCGGCCGAGTTCGTGGTCGCGCTGGGGCCGTCGGGCTGCGGCAAGACCACCTTGCTGAACTGCCTCGCGGGATTCATCCGGCCGTCCGCCGGCAAGGTGCTGCTCGACGGCGAGGCGGTGTCCGGTCCCGGCCCCGGGCTGGGCGTGGTGTTCCAGAAGCATGCGCTGATGCCGTGGCTCAACGTGCAGGACAACGTCGCGCTGGGCCTGCGCTTTCGCGGCGTGCCGCGCGCCGCGCGCCTCGCGGTGGCGCGGGAGAAGCTCGCGCTGGTCGGCCTGGAGCGCCACGGCGCCACGCCAATCTACCAGTTGTCCGGCGGCATGCAGCAGCGCGTGGGCATTGCGCGCGCGCTGGCCAACGATCCGCGCGTGCTCCTGATGGACGAGCCGATGGGCGCGCTCGACGCGCTCTCGCGCGAGTCGGTCCAGGAAGTGCTGGCGCGGGTCTGGGCGGCCACCGGCAAGACCGTCTTCTTCATCACGCACAGCGTGGAGGAAGCGCTGTTCCTGGGCACCCGCGTGATCGTCATGTCGGCGGGGCCGGGCCGCATCACCCACGATTTCCAGGTGCCGTTCCTGCGGCGCTATATCGACGGCGGCGACGCCAGGGCGGTGAAGTCGTCGCCCGAGTTCATCGACTGGCGCGAGCGCCTGCTGCAACTCGTTCACGGACAAGGCGCATGAGCGAGGCCGACGACGTCATCCGTCCCGCCATCGCGGCGGCGCCCGGCGAGGTGCCGGCCGGGGCGGCCGGGCCGCTGCCCGCGGCGCGGCCGTTTCCGCGGCTGGGCAGCGGCGGGACCGCGGCCATCACCGTGGCGACGGTCGTGGCGCTGCTGGCCGGCTGGTGGGGCGTGACCGCCGCGGGCTGGATCGCGCCGCTGTTCCTGCCGCCGCCGGCGGCGGTCTGGCGCGCCGCGGTGCAGGCGTGGGACGGCAACGTGCAGGGCGGCCTGCCGCTGTGGCAGCACATCGGCTGGAGCCTGTGGCGCGTGTTCGGCGCGTTCGCGCTGGCGGCGCTGAGCGCGGTGCCGGTGGGGCTGCTGATGGGAACCAGCCGCGTGGCGCGCGGCATCCTCGACCCGGTGCTGGAGTTCTACCGCCCGCTGCCGCCGCTGGCCTACCTGCCGCTGATCGTGATCTGGTTCGGCATAGACGAGACCGCCAAGCTGCTGCTGATCTATCTGGCCTGCTTCGCGCCGATCGCGCTGGCCACGCGCGCCGGGGTGGCCAGCGTGCAGGCCGAGCAGCTGCATGCGGCCTTGTCGATGGGCGCCACGCGCGCGCAGCTCGTGCGCCACGTCATCCTGCCGTCGGCGCTGCCGGACATCCTGACCGGGCTGCGCATCGCCATCGGCTTCGGCTGGACCACGCTGGTCGCGGCGGAGATGGTGGCGGCCACGGCCGGGCTCGGCCAGCTGGTGCTCAATGCGTCGAACTTCCTGCGCACCGACGTGGTGGTCATGGGCATCGTGCTGATCGGCCTGATCGCCTACCTGTTCGACCTCGCCATGCGGCGGCTGTCGCGCGCGCTGACGCCGTGGCAGGCGCACCGCTGAGCGCGAAGCCGCCGCGCGCCGGCATGGCGCCGGGCGCGCAGCCGACAGCGGCCAGCAGCGGCCGGCGTCAGCCGCGTCAGTCGCGGGTGAACGACACCGGGAAGCTGTACTCGTACAGCGGGATCCCCGCGAACGCCGCGCGCGCGTGCGCGGCGGGATCGCGCCGCGCCTCCCATGACTTGCCCAGCAGCGCGGTGGTGCGCGCCGTGCCGTCGTAGGGCGTCCAGCCGGCCACCGTGTCGCCTGGCCGGCCGGTGCGCGCGAACTGCGCCCAGATCGCGCCCATGCGGTCGCGCACCTGGAGCTGGTCGGGGCTGTCCTGCACCAGCGGCCGCGCCGCGTCGAGCGTGCCGAAGATGAACGGCACCTCCGCCGTGTGCGGTGAGCCCAGCGCGCCGCCGCGCGCGGGCGATTTCCAGTCGAACTCGTAGGCATAGACCGGCGCGCCTTGCTGCGCGGCCTTGCGCTCGGCCACGGCCAGCGTCGGCAGCCGGTAGTTGTAGTCGCCGGCGATGCGGATCAGCAGCTCGCTCGGCGTGGCCTTGCCGTCGCGCTCGCGGTAGGCCTCGATCAGCCGGTCGGTGGCGGCGCCGTCGAGCCGCAGGAAGCGCTGGATGCGCTGGCGCGCCTGGGCGGCGCCCAGCGAGAAGTTGCGCGGGTCGGCGGCGAGGAAGAAGGTGGCTTCGTCGGCGGCGTTGCCGATCAGCACCGGCACGTCCGCCGCCAGCGGCGAGGCCACCGGGTCGAACGGATCGTCGGCGAACACCCGGCCGTCCAGCGTCGGGCGGAACTCGCTGACGCCGCCGGCGGCGCCCGACACCTTGGCGAACGCGGCCACCAGCTGCGCCACCGGCACCTCGCGCAGGCGGCCCGCGCTGGCGGCGTTCAGGCCGAACTCGCGCAGGAACGCATGCGCGGCGCGCGCCGCCGCCTCGGGCCCGGCCAGCTTCCACGCGCCCGAGCCGCTCTGCACGATGGCGCGCTGGATGTAGCCGCGCGCGGCGGGCAGGCCCAGCAGCGCCGTGACCTTGGCCGCGCCGCCCGACTGGCCGAACACCGTGATGTTGGCCGGGTCGCCGCCGAACGACTCGGCATTGGTCTTGATCCATTTCAGCGCGGCGAGCTGGTCGAGCGTGCCGAGGTTGCCCGACTCGGCGGACAACTGCTCGGGATGCTCGCCGGTGAACAGCCCGCCCAGCACGTTGAGGCGATGGTTGACGGACACCACCACCACGTCCTGCGACACCGCCAGGTGGCTGCCGTCGAAGCCCGCCGAGGTGCCGGCGCCGATGGCGAACGCGCCGCCGTGCAGCCACACCAGCACGGGGCGGCGCCGGTGGTCGCGCAGCGCCGGCGTGAATACCGACAGCGACAGGCAGTCCTCGCTCGCGGGGATGGCCGACCAGTACCAGGCGAACTCGGCCGGGCTGCCGACCTGCGGCTGCGGCGCCGAGGCGCCGCCTTGCAGGGCGTCGCGCACGCCCGCCCACGGCTGGCGCTCGAGCGGCGGGCGGAAGCGGTTGTCGCCGGCGGTGGTGGCGGCATAGGGCACGCCGCGGAACGCGAACGCGCCTTGCGCGCGCGTGCCGCGCAGGCGGCCCGAGGTGGTCTCGGCGACCGGCTCGGCGGTGGCGGCGGTGGTGGCGCATGCCGACAGCGCGCCCAGGGCGGCCAGGCTGGCGCCGGCGCGGGCGGTGCCGAGCAGGAAGGTGCGGCGGGAGGTGCTGCTGGAAGTGCGGCCGGAGGTGCCGGGCACGGTCGGGATGGCTGGAGTCAAGTTGGTTTCCGGTGGGCGCCGCGGCGCGTCCGGCCAGGCCGGACGCCGCGCGGCAACAGGCCATGATGCTAGCCCGGCGCTCGCTGCCGGCAAACGAAGCTTCGTTCATATGCGTATTTGCCGGCTGGCGCGGCGTCCGGCGGCAGCGGCGCGCGGCAGCGGTACGCGTTGTGGCCGCAGGGTTCGCATATGCATGTGCGAAAGCCTTCGTTAGAAAACTCGTATTAATACGTTTCAATACAAGTCTTCGCCCGGACCTGTCCGGCGTCCGCTTGAGGAATCACCGTGTCCACCCGCGTTTTCGCGGCGGCCTGCGCCGCCGCCTTCAGCCTGTTCTCCGTCCTGCCGTTCGCCACACTCGCCGCGTCCGCCGCCGAGGCCTACCCGAAGCAGGCCATCCGCCTGGTGGTGCCGTTCCCGCCCGGCGGGCCCACCGACATCGTGGCGCGCCCGCTGGCGCAGGCGCTGTCGCACCAGCTCGGGCAGCAGGTGGTGGTGGACAACCGCGGCGGCGCCGGCGGCATCATCGGCGCCGACCTCGTCGCCAAGTCGCCGGCCGACGGCTACACGCTGCTGCTCGGCACGGTGGGCACCAACGCCATCAACCAGAGCCTGTACCGCAAGCTGCCGTACCAGCCGTCGACCGACTTCACGCCGATCTCGCTGCTGGCGTCGGCGCCGGTGGTGCTGGCGGTCAACCCCTCGGTGCCCGCCCACACGCTGGCCGAGTTCATCGCGCTGGCGCGCAGCAAGCCGAAGTCGATCGCCTACGGCTCGGCCGGCAGCGGCTCGCCGGGGCACCTCGCGGGCGCGCTGTTCGCCGACGCGGTGCACGCCGAGCTGCTGCACGTGCCCTACAAGGGCAGCGCGCCGGCCATCTCGGACCTGCTGAGCGGGCAGATTCCCGCCATGTTCGATCCGGTGCAGTCGCCGCTGGCCAACATCCGCGCCGGCAAGCTGCGCGCGCTGGCGGTGTCCGGCACGCGCCGCAGCCCGGTGCTGCCCGACGTGCCGACGATGGCGGAGGCCGGCGTGCCCGGCTACGAGGCCGAGGCCTGGTGGGCGCTGTTCGCGCCGGCGGGCCTGCCGGCCGCCGTGCAGCAGAAGCTGCAGGCGGAAACCGCCCGGGTCATGCGCAGCGCCGAGATGCGCGAGCAGCTGGGCAAGCTGGGCATCGAGCCGGTCGGCAGCAGCGCCGCGGAGCTGCGCGCGCTGGTGGAGACCGAAGTCCCCAAGTGGGCGCGCGCGGTGAAGAGCTCGGGAGCGACGGTTGACTGAGACGCTGGAGATCCGCGCCGACGCGGTGCTGGACCGCCACGCCGCCACGCCGCTGTACGAGCAGGTCTGCCGCATCCTGCGGGACGGCATCGACGCCGGGCGCGGCACGCTGCTGCCCTCGGAGGCGGCGCTGCAGCGCCGTTTCGGCATCAGCCGCGTGACCGCGCGCCAGGCGCTGCGCAAGCTGGTCGACGAAGGGCTGATCGAGACCCGCCAGGGCAAGGGCACCTTCGTCTCGCGCGGGCGCGTGCGGCATCAGCTCGACACGCCGCGCGGCTTCTATGACGAACTGCTGTGCCAGGGCGTGATCCCCGAAACCACGCTGACCGCGTTCGGCGCGCGCGCGCCGCGCGCGCCCGGCCTGTCGACCTACCTGGAGCGGCGCTACCTGGTCGACGGCGAGCCGCTGGCGGTGGTGGCGTCGTGGCTGCCCGACGCGGCGCTGGCGCTGGGCGAGCAAGTCGCGGCCGAGCGCACCATCTACGGCATCGTCGAGCAGGGCCTCGGCCACCGCATCGCGCGCGTGGAAACCACCATCAGCGCCGAGCAGGCCAGCGCGCCGGTGGCGGCGTCGCTGGCGCTGGGGCGCGGCGGCTTCGCGCTGGTGCTGCTGCGTCGCTCGTTCGACGAGCACGACGCGCTGTGCGAGATCTCGGCCTTCCACGTGCGCCCCGACCGGTACGAGTTCGTCGTCACCGCGCAAGGCCCGCTGGCCGGCGTGCAGACGCGCGCGCGGCCGCCGGGCTGACCCCGGCGCCGGCCACCCGTTATCCGGAACCCCCACCAGAGAGAACGACAGAGAACGACATGAGACTCAACGACGAAGAGGCAGCCATGCTGGCCGGCGAGGCCGGCACCGTGGCGCGCACTGTCATCGAACACCAGATCAAGGTAGGCGACTTTTTTGGCGCGCAGGATTTCGTGCCGGTGTCGCAGGCCCACATCATGGCCGATACCGAGAGCCTGGGGCAGGCCGGCGTGATGTGGCTGGAGCGGCTGGCCGACGCCGGCGACGGGCGCGTGCGCATCCCCACCATCACCGACCCGCGCGGCACCGATTTCGAGAAGGCTTCGCTGCTCGGCCAGGCCGAGTGGATGCTGGAGCTGGAGCGCCGCGCCATCGACGCCTTCACGCGCCTGGGCGTGAGCATGACCGACACCTGCATCAACTACCAGACCGTGCTGGCCGCCACGCGCGGCGAGCACGTGGCGTTCGGCGACACCGGCGTGGTCATCTATTCGAATTCGGTCAGCGGCGCGCGCTCGAATTTCGAGGGCGGGCCGTCGGCGCTGGCGGCGGGCCTGACCGGGCGCACGCCGCGCTACGGCTTTCACCTCGACGCGCAGCGCCGGGCCACGCTGCGGCTGCGCGTGGACTGGACGCCGCGGAGCCTCAACGACTGGGGCGCGCTGGGCGGCGTGATCGGGCGGCTGGCGGGCAACTACTGGCAGGTGCCGGTCATCGAGGGCCTCGAAGCCGCGCCGACCTCCGACCAGCTCAAGCATTTCGGCGCGGCGATGGCCAGCTTCGGCTCGGTCGCACTGTTCCACCTGGTCGGCATTACGCCCGAGGCGGTGCGCCTGTCCGACGTGGGCGGCGATGCGCTGCCGGTGGCGCACCGCATCGGCCAGGCCGAGGTGCGCGGCCTGCAGCAGAGCTACGCGGTGGAAAAGGAGATCGACGTGGTGGTGTTCTCGGCGCCGCAACTGAGCCTGTTTGAGCTGCGCCAGCTGGCGGGGCTGTGCGAGGGGCGGCAGTTCAAGCGCCCGCTGCTGGCGATCACGAGCCCGCAGGTCAAGCCGGACTGCGACCGCTTCGGCTACACGGCCGCCATCGAGCGCGCCGGCGGCACGGTGATGTCCGGCATGTGCTTCTATCAGTCCTACGCGCGCGAGATCCGCGAGGCCAAGGGCTGGACGCGGCTGGCCACCAACAGCGCCAAGATGGTCAACATCCTGGGCGGCTACGGCTACGTACCCATGCTGGCGTCGATGGAGCAATGCGTCGACGCGGCAGAAACCGGAGAACTCGCATGAGCGACACGATCTTCACCGCCCGCCACGCGATGGGCCGCCCGGTAGCGGGCCAGGCGCTGGTCGCCGCCGACGGCTTTTCCGCTCGCTACGACCTCGACCGCCTGCAAGGGGTGTTCTCGCGGCCCGGGCACAAGCTGGCCGGGCAGTCGTACCTCGACCGCATCCTGATCCTCGACACCGCCAAGGGCGGCGTGGCGACGGCCTGGATGCTGCACGAGATGCAGTCGCGCCACATGGCGCCGCTGGCCATCGTCCTCAACTCGGTCAACACCATCCTGGCCCAGGGCGCGGCGCTCGGCGACGTGACGCTGCTGGCGGGCTTCGATGTCGACATCACGGCACAGATCGCGCACGGCGCCTGGGTGGACATCGACCCGGCCACACGCACGCTGCGCGTGGTGCAGCCGCCCGCCTCGTCGACCTTGTCCACCTTGTCCAGTTCGTCCACCTCGCCGCTGCTGCCCGTGCATGGCGGCGGCGAGGGCGGCGTGAGCAAGGTGCACGGGCCGGCCTCGCGCGCGCGGCGCTGAGCCGGCGCGTGCGCCGGGCGGCGCCCGCATGCCGCCCGGCGTTCTCTCTCTCTCTCTCCGGCCCCCGCGGCTTCTGCCGCGCCGGCCTTGTATCGCCATGTATCCGCCCGCGCCTATGCTACATGGGCATGCAAGTCCGGCGCGCGGCGATACACGGGGGATACACGCGGCCCGCATGCTGTGCATGACCCGCCATCACCCGGAGAGAGCACCATGCCCGACCACATCAACCAGCCGCGCCGCCGCCTGTTCGGCGCCGCGGCCATGACCCTCGCCGCCGCCCCGTTCGGCGCGATCCGTTTCGCGCACGCGCAGGCCAGCCCGCCGCCGGGCGCGCCGGCCTCGTTCGGCCCGCTCAGGCAGGTCGATGCCGGCGAGCTCAACGTCGGCTATGCCGAGGCCGGGCCCGCCGGCGGGCCGGTGGTGATCCTGCTGCACGGCTGGCCCTACGACATCCACAGCTTCGTCGACGTCGCGCCCATGCTGGCGGCGGCGGGCTACCGGGTGATCGTGCCGCACCTGCGCGGCCACGGCACCACGCGCTTCCTGTCCGCGCAGACCTTCCGCAACGCGCAGCAGGCGGTGGTGGCGCTCGACATCGTCGCGCTGATGGACGCGCTCGGGATCAGGACCGCCATCCTCGCCGGCTACGACTGGGGCGCCCGCACCGCCAACATCATCGCCGCGCTCTGGCCCGAGCGCTGCAAGGCGATGGTGTCGGTGAACGGCTACCTGATCAACAACCTCGAGCGCAACAAGCTGCCGCTGCCGCCCAAGGCGGAGTGGGGCTGGTGGTACCAGTTCTACTTCGCCACCGAGCGCGGCCGGGCCGGCTACGAGGCGAACCGCAAGGCGTTCGCCAACCTGATCTGGAAGGTCAACTCGCCGCAGTGGCAGTTCGACGACGCCACCTTCGAGCGCACTGCGGCGTCCTTCGACAACCCGGACTACATCAGCATCGTGATCCACAACTACCGCTGGCGGCTGAGCCTGGCCGCCGGCGATCCGAAGCACGACGCGCTGGAAAAGCGGCTCGCCGCCGGCCCCGTCATCGCCGTGCCGACCATCACGCTGGACGGCGATTCCGACGGCGTCGCCCCGGCCACCGACGGCACCGCCTACGCCGGCATGTTCTCGGGCAGGCGCACGCACCGCATCATCAGGGGCGTCGGCCACAACCTGCCGCAGGAGGCTCCGCGGGCCTTCGCGCAGGCGGTGCTCGACGTGGACAAGTACTGAGGAGCGGCGGCTCAGCGCAGGGCGACTTCCGCGCACAGCCCGCCGCCGTCGCGGTTGCGCAGCGCGAGCGTGCCGCCGATGGCCAGCGCGAGCTGCTGCGCGATGGCCAGCCCCAGCCCGGTGCCGCCGGTCTCGCGGCTGCGCGACTGCTCGAGCCGGAAGAACGGCTGCATCACCGCTTCCAGCTGGTCCTCCGGAATGCCCGGGCCGCGGTCCAGCACCGCGATGACCACCGCGCCGCCGGCGTCCCTGCGCACCGACAGCTCGGCGGCGCCGCCGAACTTCAGCGCGTTGTCGATCAGGTTGGTCAGGATGCGGCGCAGCGCGTGGGGGCGCGTGACGATGGCGCCGTCGATGCGGCCTGCCGTCGTCACGGCCTTGCCGGTGTCCTGGTAGTCGTAGGCGAGGCTCTCGATGAACGAGGCGATGTCGATGCGCGCGGCGGCCTCCGCGTCGCCGTGGGTGCTGCGCGCATAGGCCAGGCCTTCCCGCACCAGGCGCTGGATCTCGGCGAGGTCCTGCACGAGCTTGTCCTTGCCGGCGGAATCCTCGGCCATCTCGGCGCGCAGCGTCATGCGCGTGATCGGCGTCTGCAGGTCGTGGGAAATCGCCGCGAGGATCCGCACCCGCTCCTCCACGTAGTGCGCGATGCGGTCGCGCATGGCGTTGAACGCCATCGCCGCGTGGGCCACCTCGGCCGGCCCCGCCTCGCTCAGGCGCGGCGCCGGCCTGTCCGGGTCCAGCGCGTCGGCGGCGCGCGCCAGGTCGGCCAGCGGGCGGATGGCCAGCCGCACGGCGAACCAGCAGCACAGCAGCAGCAGGACGAGCTGGATCGCCAGCACGTAGGGCAGCCACTGCGCCAGCGGCAGCGGCGCGGGATGCACGTCGATGGTCAGCGGGCGGCCGTCGCTCAGCGTCAGGTGGGCCTGCAGGCGCTTGCCGTCGCCGGGGATGGATTCGACCTTGACGGGATGGCGCCGGCCGCCCGCTTCCTGGATGCGCGCGGCGATGTCGGCGCCGCGCGCGCTGAGGTCGGGCACGCCGGGCAGGCCGGGGCCGAGCACGAAGCGGTAGGTGCCGCGGTCCAGGCGCGGCACCCATTGCGCGCGCTCGTCGGCGGGAAGGCGGTCGAGGATGGCGATGGAGGTCGCCACGTCGCTTTCCAGCGTGCCCAGCATGACCGCCCGGGCGGTGAAGTAACGCTCGGCGAAGACCACGCCGAAGGCCAGCCCGTACGCGATGGTCAGCCCGGCGAGCAGGATCAGGAACAGCCGCGAGCCGAGCGTGCGCGGCAGCGGCAGCAGGCGCGCGGCGGCGGCGCTCATTGGCGGGGCTCGGCGATCTCGACCGGCATGGCGAACACGTAGCCTTCGCTGCGCACGGTCTTGATGTAAGCCGGCTCGCGCGCGTCGTCGGCCAGGCGCTGGCGCAGCCGGCTGACCAGCAGGTCGATGGAGCGCTCGAACAGTTCGGCCTCGCGCCCCTGCGTGAGGTTGAGCAGCTGGTCGCGGTTGAGCACGCGCTGCGGGTGGTCGACGAACACGCGCAGCAGGCGGTACTCGGCGCCGCTGAGCGCCACCGCGGTGCCGTCGCGGTCGATCAGGTGGCGGCCGGTGGTGTCGAGCTGCCACGCGCCGAAGCGCAGCAGCCGGCCGGCTTCCGTCACCTGCAGGTTGGGCGGCAGCATGCGCGTGCGGCGCAGCACCGCCTTGATGCGCGCGAGCAGCTCGCGCGCGGCGAATGGCTTGGCGAGGTAGTCGTCGGCGCCCATCTCCAGGCCGACGATGCGGTCGGTCTCGTCGCTGCGCGCGGTCAGCATCAGCACCGGCGTGGCCTTGTGGCGGCCGGCGCGCAGCTCGCGGCACAGGACCAGGCCGTCGTCGCCGGGCAGCATCAGGTCCAGCACGATCAGGTCGACGGCACTGGCTTCGAGGAAGGCGCGCATATGCCGCCCGTCCGGCGCGACGGTCACGCGCAGGCCGTTCCTGGTCAGGTAGGCCGAGACCAGTTCGCGGATTTCCCTGTCGTCGTCGACGATCAGGATGTGATCGATATGAGGTTCCATCGGGAGCACCTTCGGCGTGGATCGGAAGACGGCGTGGCAACGGCACCGAAAATACCGGAAGACGGCCGCGCCGGGGGCCATGCCGGCCGCCCTCTTTGTATCGCAGTGTATCCGCGCGCGCGCCGCTGACACTGCCTTACGCTTGCGGCCGATGCCGATACACAGCGGACATGCCGGCCGTGTCTCATGCGGTCATGGCCGGCGGCGCTCGCGCCGCCGGCGAGTTGACCCCGGGCGGCACGGCCGTGCCCGCCCCGATTTCACCACCAGGAGTTCATCATGACCCAGACGCAGAAAGTGCTCTACACCGGCAAGACCCACACCACCGGTGGCCGCGACGGCAAGTCGCGCAGCAGCGACGGCCGCCTCGACATCCCGTTGTCGTCCCCCGGCGCCGCGGGCGGCGGCACCAACCCGGAACAGCTGTTCGCGGCGGGCTGGTCGGCCTGCTTCATCGGCGCGCTGGGACTGGCCGCGGGCAAGATGAAGGTCGCGCTGCCGGCGGACCTCGCGGTGGATGCCGAGGTCGATCTCGTCAAGTCCGGCGAGGCCTATTTCCTGCAGGCGCGCTTGAACATCAGCCTGCCGGGGCTGGAGCGCGAGGTCGCGCGGGCGCTGGCCGACACCGCGCACCAGACCTGCCCGTATTCCAGGCTCACGCGCGGCAATATCGACGTCGTCATCAACGTGGTCTGAGCGGCCCCGGCGCTGCGCGCTTCTACCCGGCGGCCGGCCGCATGCTTGCCGTGGCTTGGCCATCGGCGCCGCGCAGCCGCCGGAGGCGGGCCTGCAGGTCGGCCAGCGGCTCGGTCACGGTGCGCACCGCGCCGGCATAGACGAGGCCGAGGTTGCCGTCCAGGGTCAGCAGGTCGCCTTCATGCAGGGTGGTCTCGCCGACGCGCAGCGTGCGCGCGGTCTCGTCGAGCTGCAGCGCGGCGCAGCCGACCAGGCACACCTTGCCGAGCTGGCGCGCGACCACGGCGGCGTGCGAGGTCCGCGCGCCGTGCTGGGTCAGCAGGCCCGCCGCCAGTTCGAGCGCGGCGATGTCGCTGGTCTCGGCGTCGCGCCGCACCAGCACCACCGGCGTGCCGGCCGCCTGGCGCGCGCGCGCCGCCGCTTCGTCGAAGGCGATCGCGCCGACGGCGATGCCGTTGGCCGCGCTGGCCGCCTGCGCCAGCGGCGTCGGCGGCGTGCCGTCCGGCGACACGGTATGCGTGGCCACCAGTTCCTCCGGCTTCAGCGCGGCGGTGCGTTCGCGCGCCACCGCGGCCGGGATGATGCCGGCGTCGCACAGGTCGAGCGCGATGCGCGCCAGGGCCTGCGCGGAGCATTTGCCGTTGCGGGTCTGCAGCAGGTACAGGCGCCCGTCCTGCACCGTGAACTCGAAGTCCTGCATGTCGCCGAACGCGCGCTCAAGCGTGGCGGCAACGTCGGCCAGGTCCTGCCACACCGCCGGCATCACGGCGGCCAGCTCGTCGTGGCCGTAGGCGTTGCGCCGCCCCGAGACCACGTCCTCGCCCTGGGCGTTGAACAGGAAGTCGATCCACAGCGCCGGCTCGCCGCTGACCGGGTCGCGCGTGAAGCCGACGCCCGAGCCCGAGCGCCCGCCGGCATTGCCGTACACCATCGTCTGCACCGTCACCGCGGTGCCGATGGTGTCGGGGATGTCGCGCTGGCGGCGGTATTCGCATGCCTTGGGCGAGCGCCAGCTGGCGAACACGGCGCCGATCGCGCCGCTCAGCTGGGCCTGCGGGTCTTGCGGAAACGGCGTGCCCGCGGCGCGCGCGTAGGCTTCCAGGTAGCGGCGCGTGAGCATGCGCAGTTCGGCGAAGTCGAGGTCGCGCTCGTCGCGCGTGCCGGCCAGCGCCGCGCTCTCGGCATCGAACACCGCCGCCGGCATGCCGGCCACCACTTCGCCGTAGCTCGCCACGAGCCGGCGGTAGGTGTCCCACGCCAGGCGCGGGTTGCCGGTCTGGCGCAGAAAGCCGGGCAGCGTGGCGTCGCACAGGCCGATGTTGAGCAGCGTCTCCATCATGCCCGGCATCGACACCGGCGCGCCCGAGCGCACCGACAGCAGCAGGGGCAGCCTGGCGTCGCCGAAGCGCAGGCCGGTGGCGTGTTCCAGGGCCTGCAGCCCGGGCCGCCAGAGCGCGGGCGCGGTGGCCGCCGGGCTGGTGGCGGCGCTTGCGCAATAGACCGTGCCGAGCGCGAACGCGGGCGGCACCGGCAGTCCCAGCGCGGCCATGCGCAGCAGGTTGAAGGCCTTGAAGCCCATCGTCCGCGCGGAGGGTTCGTGCGCCGGATGCGCAAGGCGGGCGGTGCCGACCGGCGCGGCGCAGCCGATCAGGTAGAGGGCGTCGGGCCAGTCCGGAGCCGCGGCGAGGTCGGGTGCGTTCATGTCTGCGTTCATGTCCGGGCTCATCCCTGGGCTCCGGCCTGGCCGAAGGCCACGTCGCGCAGCGCATAGCCGGCCACCAGCAGGCGGTCGGACGCCAGCTCCAGCGCGATGGCCAGGTCGTTGGCCAGCATCAGCGCGCCGGTGTCGCGGATCGCGGCCAGGATCGCGCGGCGGGCGGCACGCAGCAGCTCGTCGCACTCGCGTTCGGCGCGCAGCACGTTCCATGACGCGGCGAGGAATGCGTCGCCGTCGGCGGCATCGCTGCCGGCGCCCAGTTGCCGCGCGATGGCCAGCGCCTTGACGTGTTCCTGCGTCGCCGAGAGCACGGTCTGCGCCAGCTTGCCGAGCAGGTGGCGGATGTCGGCGTTCCAGCCCTGGTGGTGGTCCTCGGCGATCAGGCTCATCAGGAACGCGGCTTCCTCGAGCGCATCGGCGATGTCGTCGGACAGTTCCAGCAGGCGCGCCGCGGGCTGCCAGCGGCGCTGGCGCCGGGCGTGGTCCCGCGCGCGCATCACGAGGTGGTCGGCCTGGCGCTCCCACACCTTGGCGCGCGCCGCCAGGTCATGGGCGGCCTTACCGGCCTCGCCGGCGGCATCGCGCTCCGCCTTGCCGGACGGCGCGACCACGTCGTGCGCCAGCCCGTCGCTGACGGCCTGCGCCAGCGCCTGGCAATAGGCCGCGTGTTCTTCGATGAGGTCGAACTCGCTGCCGTGCTGGCGCATGCGCCGGGCCAGCAGCATGCGGGTTTCGTCGGCGACCAGCGCCAGCGGCTGGCCGGCTAGCAGCGCCCGGCTGGCCTGGCACAGCACCTCGACCAGGAAGGCGCGGGCGTCGGGCGGGCCGAGCACGGCGTCGAGGCGGTCGCCGATGCGGAACGCATCTTCGCCCGCGGCTTGCATGGCGGCGAACACGATCTGTTCGCCGCCGGCCTTGAGCCACGCCATGTGGCCGGCGTCGCAGCGCGCCACCTCGCGCAGGATGTCGATTGCTTCGGCCTTGCCGACGAAGGGCAGCAGGCGCTTGCGCGCGCGGTTCCAGTCGATCAGGAACACGATGCGCGAGCCGATGCCTTCGAGCGCATCGTCGAGCGCCGCCGTGCCCGCGCATTCGAAGCGCGCGGTGCCGAAGGTGTAGGCCCGCCCTTCGTTGAGCGCGGCATCGACCTTCGACTGCGTCTCGGTCCACTGCGCGCCGAACGGGGCCAGCAGCGCCTGGAAGAAGGCGAAGCGGGCGCGGTGCAGGTCCGAGTAGTGCAGCGTGATCGTGGTGCCCTCGACCTGCAGCACCAGCACGTGGGCGTCGTTGGTGCCGATGTCGTTCTGCAGCAGCAGCCGCGCGCCGTCGCGCGTGGCGGCCGTGTCGAGCCCGGGATGGTCGAACTTCAGCGGCGCGGTGCGGTTCAGGCCGCGCATGAACGCCGCCACCCGCGCGCGGTCCGCCGGCAGCAGTTGCCACACGTGGGCACCGTCGACCACCTCGCCGGACAAGGTGCCGGCGAGGTGGTTGAGCTGCTTGTGCAGATCCATCACCAGCAGGTGCAGGCTGTCGTCGTCCTCGCCGGGCGCGCCGTCATGCCTGTGCTTGTCCGCGCGCTTGCCGCTGGTCAGCGCGCGCAGTTGGCCGTTGCGCAGCGTCTCGCCGCCCGGCTGCTCCGCCGCGGGCGCGCCGAGCGTGCCGAGCCAGCCGCTCCAGTGCTTGACCCGTTCGCGCAGGTCGTCGCCGGTGTCGGGCACTTCGAGCAGCGGCCGCGCCATCACGCCGAGGTCCTCCGCCAGGTGCCGCGCCAGGCGCTGCAGCCCGGGCATCAGGAGCGCGCCTTCGACCCGCGACGCGGCCGCCGGCAGCTCGCGCAGCCAGCGGCCCTCGATGCCGGCCGCCGCCGCTTCCCGGCCGAAGTCCGGCGGCTCGGTGGCGGGCTGCTCCGCGTGGGCGGCGGCGGCCTGCAGGACCGTCAGGTACAGTTTGAGGCGGTCATTCGCGGCAAGCGCGGCGTGGATCCACGCGGGGAGCAGCAGCGTGCTCTTTCCCATAGCGGCGACGGCATCGGATTTTTGCATGCGGGCCTCTGGCTCGATTGTCGATGCGGCAGAGTCTGGGCAGCGGAAATGACCGTTTTGCGACAAACGGAAAGGGCCGGCACCAATGCTTGAGACAAGTCAAAGGCCGGCGCGAATCTTTCCGCCGGCGCTGGCGCGCCGGTCATATGCTGTACGTGGATACGGGTCCGCGCATGGCGCCGGTTCCCGTCACTTGCTTCATTCCCACTGGACCGCCGGAGAGCGATGATGTCCGTTCACAAACTCAGACAACCCGACCAGAAGGGCCTCGTCGCCTTGCTGGCAGCGAAAGCCCACATGCCGGTGGATGACGTCGAGCAGCTCTACGAACATGAGCGCGCCGAGCTGGCGGTGGACGCGCACATCACGTCGTTCCTGCACATCTTCGCCATCCGCAACGTGGAGAAGATCCTGCGCCGGCGGGCGGGCGAAAAGACCGCCTTGCGCGAGGGCGGCCGCGCGCCGCAGCCGGCCGGGCGGGACCGCCGCGCCGGCGCCTGAGCGCGGCCAGGCCGCTATAGCGACTGCAGGAAGGCGACCACCGCGGCGCGGTCTTCCTTCGGCAGCGCCTCGAAGCGGGCGCGGCTGTCGTCCGCCTCGCCGCCGTGCCACAGGATCGCCTCGGTCAGCGTGCGGGCGCGGCCGTCATGCAGCAGCCGCACGTTCTGCTCGCCGCCCTGGACGAAGCGCAGCGAGCCCACGCCCCACAGCGGCGCGGTGCGCCACAGGTTCGGCGTGGCGCGGCCTTCGCTCAGGGTGTCGGCCAGGCCCGGGCCCATGTCGTGCAGCAGCAGGTCGCTGTACGGGTGGATGGTCTGGTCGCGCAGCTCGGCGAACGGGTGCGTGTTGCCGGTCTTCAGCGTCGGCGTGTGGCAGGCCACGCAGCGCGCCTGCGCGAACAGCGTGCCGCCGCGCGCGATCTGCGGCGGGTCGACGTCGTGCTCGGGCGACACCCGCACGCCGTCCGGGAAGCCGCTGCGCAGGCTGCGCTGGGCCGGCACGCCGATCAGCGAGAGGTAGTGCGTGAGGCGCTGCAGGTCGGTCTCGGAGACCGAGGTGGCCGCGGCGGCGCGGCAGTCGGCGGCCTCGCGCTGGCAGCCGCGCGAGGGAAACACCGGCGAGGTCACGCCCATGTCCTTGATCAGCGCGTCGCCGACCTGCTGCCGTATGCTGGCCTTGGTCGCCTTCCAGCCGAAGCGGCCGAGATGGGTCTTGCCGGTCTCGGGATCGGCGACCCAGTTGGGGATGCCGCGCACGCCGTCGCCGTTCCTGTCGTCCGGGTCGGCCAGCGCCAGGATGGTGGGCTCCGCCACCGCCTCGAGCAGCCCCATGCCGATGACCTGCGGCGCCTGGCGCGCCGAGAACTGCGCCGGCACCGGCCCCTTGAACGCATAGGACGGCTTGACCAGCGCCACCGTCTCGCCGCCGGACAGGGTGCGCGCGGTGGTCTCGTAGGATGCCACGCTGACGCCGTAGTCGGGCGCGCCCGGGTCCTGCGCGTGCTGCTGCACGTTCAGGCCGTAGGTCGGGTCGGCCTTGCCGCCGGCGGCGACGAGCATCGACATGGTGTCCAGCCGCGCGCCGATGGCCGGCGCCAGGCTGCGGCCGTTCTGCGTGTGGCACTCGATGCAGCGCGGCTGGTTGTAGCGCGGGCCGAGCTGGCCGATGTGCTCGGCAAACACCGGGTTGTCGGCGTCGTGCTCGGAGTGCTTGCCGTCGGCGAACGAGGTGTGGAACAGCCGGCGCCCCTCGACGAAGCGCTGGGTGTTGACGATGCCGATATTGTTGGCCATCTGCTGGAACACCCGCATCGGCTCCTCGGAGTAGTTGTACGAGATGCTGGCGTCGCCGCCGAGCAGCGTCTCGGCCGGCAGCGGCGCGGAGTCGAGATTGGGCGCGATGCCATACCACGGCCGCATGCCCACGCCGACCACGTAGAGCTGCTCGAACGAGTAGTAGCGGCTGCCGCCGCCATCCACCACCGGGTCGCGCTTGAGCCGCGGCGCCGGCGCCAGCTCGATCGGGTCGCCGATCTTCAGCGCGCTGTGCGGATCGGTGCGCCAGTTGGAGTCCACCACGATCATGCAGTCTTCGCGCGGCTGGCCCTCGCGGCAGATGGGCTGGCCGCCTTCCTTCGGGTTGTTGAAGCCGTAGTTGAGCGCCCAGCCGTAGTCGCGCACGGTCGGGTCGAGCACGTTGCGGAACAGGCTGAAGGTGGTGCCGTCGAAGACGCCCTGGTTGACGTGCAGGTAGATCTCGATGCGCTGGCGGCCGGCGGGCACGCCGTCGCGGATCTCCAGGCCGAAGGTGCGGTTCTGGAAATAGAAGGTGGGGAAGGTGAGGTAGCGGCCCGGGCCGGCGTCGGGCGCGTCCCAGGCCTCGCCGCGCTCGCGCGCGTGGCGCTCGGTCGGGCGCGAGCCCATCAGCGTGACCAGCGTGCCGTCCGCCTCGCGGTACTGGATCTGCTCGTTGACCGGCGTGCCGGGCGCGAACAGCGGCGCGTAGGCGGCGGTGTCGGCGGGCGCGGCGGCGGCCGGCGCGCCGCCGTCACCGCCGCCGCCGCAGGCGGCCAGCGCGGCCAGTGCCAGCACGGCGGCGAACGGCGCCGCCGCGCGCGGCGCGAGGCCGGTGCCGGCGTGGCCGGACCGGCGGGAGGGGGCGTGGATTGGCATGGTTGTCTGGCTCGGTGGCTCGGTGGTGCGGCGGCATGCGCCGGCGCGGTCAGTGGAACGGCAGCGATACGTAGAACGAGCCGAGTTCGGAGAGCTGGCCATCGGCGCCGAGCAGGCTGGTGAAGTGGGTGTCGTTGTCCTCGCGGCCGGTGAACCACGCATAGCGGAACACGTCGGCGCGGTCTTCGCAGATGGCCACCATGTCCGCCATCTGTGCCTTCTGTTTGGCCACCGAATCGATCTGCGCGCCGTCGGCCTGGCTGTGCCAGTTGGCGAACTCCGTGACCCAGAACGCCTTGCCGTATTTCGCGAGCCGGTCGAGCTGGCCGGCGAGGCCGTAGTCGTACCAGTGGAAGGCCAGGTAGTCGATGCGCGGGTCGCGGCCGCCGTTGGCGGCGCGGTAGGCATCGTAGAACGCGTCGAGCCACGCGACCGGGTCGGCATAACCGGGCATCGTGCCCCAGTTCATGGCGGGGCCGACGATCTGCACGCCGGTGCGCGCGGCGATGCCCTCGAACACCGACCAGCGCTGCGCCGCCTGCAGCGGCGTGAGATTGGACTGGTCGGCGAGGTTGGGCTCGTTCATCACCAGCAGGTAGCGCACGCCGGGATTGGCCGCGAGGAAGGCCTCCACCTCGGTGGTGTCCTCGGTGCCGTTCCACATCATCGGCAGGAAGTCCATCGCGTAGCGCGCGCGATAGTCCGCCGGCACGCCGGCATTGCGCCGCGGGCTCCAGTTGTACCACCAGCTCACGCCGGGCGACAGCGCGGCGAGATCGGCCGGCGACGCGAGGTCGTAGGCAATGCCGCGCTTCGCGCTCTTCGGCACGGCCGGCGCGGACGGGTCCGGCGTGGCGGGAGCGGTGGGCGCGTTGGGGGCGGGCGATCCGGGCGCGGCGGGCACGCCGGCGGCTGGAGTTGCGGCGGGCGCGTCTTCGCCGCCGCCGCCGCACCCCAGCAGGGCAGCGGAAAGCGCCAGCGCGAGAAACAGGCCTTTCGGCAAGGTCATGTCGTCACCGTGGGTTGCATGCCGGCGCACGCGCGCCGGCCTTGTGTCTTGATGGATTGCGGTTTCCGGAAACCCGGAAAGACGGATTCCGGAAATCCGGAATGCCGGGCGATGCGCAAGCGGTAAAGAACCGGTCATTCCCGCATTGGGAAAGACGGGCCATGATCGGGGAAATTCGGCAGGGGGATTATCGTCGCAATGCGCGGAAAAATTGAACCGCATGGCATCGATCGGCGGTGAATTTCCGTTTGGCGTCGTTTCCATGCGACGCCGGTCCAAGCGGCAATGCCGCGTTCCAGCCCGGCGGCAGCGGGCATGCGCTGGATGCCAAAGCGCCGGAAAGCGCGTCCAGTCTGGTTTTCGGCGGATTGCCGCGGTCCGCGGCGGTGGTGGTATTGCAATGCACCTGTATTAACAATCAATACAAAGCAAGACAAAGCAGCGGTGGCGGGAAAAGCGGCGCCATGAATTAAAGAGGCGCCTTTTCAATGAGGCTATTTCCGCCGGGACAAGGCTGGTAGAAATTTCGCCGAATGAATCAAAAAATAATTAAAGACTGATATAAGGCATGGCGTAAGCGGATGCCGCCGCCCGCATGCCGGCGCAGCGCCGGCATGCGGGCGCGCGGCGGCACGGCGTCGTTCGATCGGGGTACGCGGCGCTCAGATGAACGACAGCACGGTCTGCGCGGGTAGCCGCGACTTCGGCAGCTTGGCGTTGAAGTCCTTGTCGCTGCGGTAGCCGAGCGCGACCAGCACGACGCTGGTGAAGCCCTTCTCGCGCAGGCCGAGCTCTTCGTCGAGCAGGCGGAAATCGAAGCCTTCCATCGGCGTGGCGTCCACGCCCAGCGTGGCGGCGCCGAACAGCAGCGTGCCCAGCGCGAGGTAGGTCTGCTTTTCCATCCAGTGCTGCAGGTCCTTCTGGTCGTAGCGGTGCAGGTTGACGTAGCCGAGCCGGCCCTTGCGCTGGCCGGCCTTGGCGTCGGGCAGCGGGAAGCGGCCGTCGCGCTCTTCCTGCTCGAGGATGTTTTCCAGGTGCGCGTCGGGGATGCCGGTGCGCGCGCACAGCACGATCACGTGCGAGGCGTCGAGCGCCTTGCGCTCGTTGTAGGCAAAGCCGCCATGCAGGCCCTTGGCGACGCGCGCCTTGCCTTCGGGCGTGCCGGCCACCACGAAGTGCCACGGCTGCGAGTTCACGGAGGACGGGCTGTGGCGCAGCATCGTGAGCAGGTCGTCGATGGTTTCCTGCGGGACGCGGCGCTCTGGGTCGAAGGCCTTGGTGGTGTAGCGGGTGCGGGCGATGGTCGAGAGTTTCATCTGGTGCTTGCTGGGTTTCGAGGGTGGTTCGGGAGCATCGGCGAGGATGGTATGCGCTTGCCTTTCATCAGGCAATCGAATACTTTTAATCCCAACAATCTGAAATTCGACTGAATCGACTCGATGCCATGCGCCCTGACCTGGACATAGACCTGCTGCGCGCCTTCGTCGCGGTGGCGGAGACGGGCGGCTTCACCGCCGCCGCCGAGGTGGTGCGCCGCTCGCAGTCGGCCGTCAGCCAGAAGATCCTGCGCCTGGAGGAGCTGCTCGGGCGCAAGCTGTTCCACCGCACCAGCCGCGCGCTGAGCCTGACGCGCGAGGGCGAGCAACTGCTGGTGATGGCGCGCCGCATCCTGGAGCTCAACGACGTGGCGGTGCGCGCGCTGACCGATCCGCCGGCCGCCGGCAACCTGCGCCTGGGCATTGCCGAGGATTTCGTGCCGATGCAGCTTCCCGCGCTGCTGGCGCGTTTCCGGCGGCTCTACCCGGACATGCACCTGGAGCTGCGCACCGGCCTGAGCTGCGACCTGCTGGCCGCCTACGACGACGGCAGGCTCGACGTGGTGATCGCCAAGAAGGACGGCAGCGCCCAGCGCGGCCGCGTGATCTGGCGCGAGCCGCTGGTGTGGATGAGCGGCAAGGACAGCCCGCCGGACCCGGACAAGCCGGTGCCGCTGGTGCTGCTGCTGCCGCCGTGCACTTACCGCGAGGTGATGATCCGCTCGCTCGACGCGATCCGCCGCGAGTGGTATTCCTCGTGCACCTCGGCCAGCCTGATGGGCATCCAGGCCGCGGTCGCGGGCGGTCTCGGCGTGACGGTGCTGGGGCGTTCGTTCGCGCAGCCCGGCCTGCAGATCCTGCCGTCGGGCGATGCCTGGCCGACGCTGCCGATGACGGAGATCGTCATCCTCGGCGAGGAGTCCGCGCCGGCCGAGCTGGTGCGGCCGCTGATGTCGTTCCTGACGGACAGCCTGTCCGGGGCGATGGGCGCCGCGGCGTAGCGCGCGCGGGAACGCGCGGCCCGCCGCGCCGGCAGGCCCGGCTTCAGTCGTTGTGCGTCACCACGTCGCCGACCGGGTCGGGGTGGATCTGCATCACGGCGTCGCGCTTTTCCAGCAGGTGGCGCCGCAGGATGGCGCCGAGCAGCTTGCCGTCGCGCGCTTCCAGCGCCTTGATCATGTCCTCGTGGTCGTGCACGGCGCGGTCCCACTTGTCGGTCTGGTGGTTGGAGCGGAAGCGCAGCGCCTTCAGGCGGCGGTTGACCGACTGGTAGGTCTGCCGCAGCGCCGAATTGCGGGCGGCCTCGTTGATGCGGTCGTGGATCTCCTGGTTGCGGCTGTAGTAGCCGGGCAGGTCGTTCTGCACGCGGCAGGCCAGCATCGCGTAGTGCAGCGCCTTGATCTCGGCCAGCTCCGCCGGCGTGATGCGCTCGCAGGCCAGCTCGCCCGAGAACGCTTCCAGGCCGCTCATCAGCTCGAAGGTCTCCCACATCTCCGCCTCGGTCATGCGCGAGACGCTGGCGCCGCGGTGCGGCGAGATCTCGATCAGGCCCTCGGCGGCCAGCACCTTGAAGGCCTCGCGCAGCGGCGTGCGCGAGATGCCCAGGGTTTCGCACAACTCGCGCTCGTTGAGCTTCATGCCCGGCGACAGCACGCCTTCCACGATGAACTTGCGCAGGTGCTCGACCACCATCTCGTGCAGCCGCTGCCGCTCCACCCTGGGCAGGATCGGGGCGGGACGGGGCACGCCGCTGTCGCCCGGATTTTGTGGATTTTGCATACAAAGTCCTTCCCTTTGCGTTTTCCGCATTTTACTGCATCTCATTGGCCGCAAGCGCCTCGCGGGTAAACACCGAGCCGCGGCGACGATTCCGTCCTTGGATCGAGGCCGTTTCGTTGCTAAAGTATTTTGAATTCAAAATTCATGATTCAAACAAAGGAGGCACTGCCCATGATCAAGCTCGATTTCCACCCCGCCGGCCGCCACTTCCTGCAGATCCCGGGGCCGAGCCCGGTGCCGGACCGCATCCTGCGCGCGATGAGCTACCCGACCATCGATCACCGCGGGCCCGAGTTCGGCGCGCTGGGCCGCAAGGTGCTGGCCGACATCAAGAAGATCTTCAAGACGGAGCAGCCGGTCATCATCTATCCGGCCTCCGGCACCGGCGCCTGGGAAGCCGCGCTGACCAACACGCTGAGTCCGGGCGATGCCGTGCTGATGTTCGAGACCGGCCACTTCGCCACGCTGTGGAAGAAGATGGCCGAGGCGCTCGGCCTGAAGCCGGAATTCATCGGCCTGCCCGGCATCGAGGGCTGGCGCCACGGGGTGCGCGCCGACATGATCGAGGCGCGCCTGCGCGCCGACGGCGGCCATGCCATCAAGGCGGTGTGCGTGGTGCACAACGAGACCTCCACCGGCGTGACTTCGGACATCGCCGCGGTGCGCCGCGCCATCGACGCGGCCGGCCATCCGGCGCTGCTGCTGGTGGACACCATTTCCGGCCTGGCCTCGGCGGACTACCGCCATGACGAATGGGGCGTGGACGTGACCGTGTCGGGCTCGCAGAAGGGCCTGATGCTGCCGCCCGGCATCAGCTTCAACGCGCTCTCGGCCAAGGCCATCGCGGCCGGCCGGCAGGCCCGGCTGCCGCGCGCGTTCTGGGGCTGGGACGAGATCCTCGAGGCCAACAAGAACGGCTACTGGCCGTACACCCCCAACACCAACCTGCTCTACGGCCTGTCCGAGGCGCTCGACATGATCCTGGAAGAAGGCCTGGACCACGTGTTCGCGCGCCACCAGCGGCTGGCCGAGGCCACCCGCCGCGCGGTGCGGGCCTGGGGCCTGGAGATCCAGTGCGCCGATCCGGCGGTCTACAGCCCGGTGCTGACCGGCGTGATGATGCCCGAGGGCGTCGACGCCGACGCCGTGCGCAAGCGCATCTACGAACGCTTCGACATGTCGCTGGGCCAGGCGCTGGGCAAGATGCGCGGCAGGATGTTCCGCATCGGCCATCTCGGCGACTGCAACGACCTGACCCTGATGGCCACGCTGGCCGGTTGCGAGATGGGGCTGAAGCTCTCGGGCGTGCCGGTGGCCGCCAGCGGCGTGGCCGCGGCGATGGACTACCTGGTTTCGCTGGAGGTTTCGCTGGAGGACAAGCCGGCGCTCAAGGCGGCGGCCTGAGTTTCACAGGGAAGGCCGCGCCGCCGCGGCCTTCCCGCGCAGTGGCGGCGCACGGCGGCAAATAGCGGCAAATAGCGGCGCATAGCAGCAAACAGCCGGACAGCAGTACGCACAGGCATGGCTTCACCCGCGCGGGCGAGGCCAGGGAGCGGTGTTGCCGATCGCAGCCCCGCCGCCTGCCGTGCACGCGCAAGCCCGCCGCAGAGCGGGCCCGGCACAGGAAACGCACAAGAGATGCAAAGCCGAGGCCCAGGCGGGCGCCGGGCAGGCAAAAAAAGACCGGAGACAAGCAATGAAGCGCTTTCGTGCCACCAGCATCGTGCTGGTGATGTTGTGCATCATGTATTTCATCACCTACCTGGACCGCGTCAACGTCAGCACCGCCGCGGCCGGCTTCGGCCAGGAGTTCCATCTCAACAAGACCGAGATCGGCCTGGTGTTCTCCGCCTTCGCCTATCCCTACCTCGTGTTCCAGATCATCGGCGGCTGGGTCAGCGACCGCTTCGGCGCGCGCCGCACGCTGATCGCCTGCGGCGTGCTGTGGGCCATCGCCACGCTGCTCACCGGCATGGCCGGCGGGCTGGTCTCGCTGCTGGCCGCGCGCCTGCTGCTGGGCCTTGGCGAAGGCGCGACCTTTCCCGCCGCCACCGCCGCGATGGCGCGCTGGGTGCCCAAGGACAAGCGCGGCTTCGCCCAGGGCATCACCCACGCCTGCGCGCGCGTCGGCAACGCGGTGGCGCCGGCGGCGGTGGTCGCCATCATGGCGGTCTACGGCTGGCGCGAATCGTTCTACCTCTGCGGCGCGATCAGCCTGGTCTGGGTGGCGCTGTGGGCGCTGACCTTCACCGAGCAGCCCAAGGACCATCCGCGCATCACGCCGGCCGAGCTCGAGACCCTGCCGGCGGCGCGCAGCAAGTCGCCCAACGTGCCGTGGCGCCGCCTGTTCCGGCGCATGGCGCCGGTGACGGTCGTCTACTTCTGCTACGGCTGGACGCTGTGGCTGTTCCTGAGCTGGATTCCGCAGTACTTCCTGCACAGCTACGACCTCGACCTGAAGAAGTCGGCGGTGTTCGCCTCCGCGGTGTTCTTCGCCGGCGTGCTCGGCGACACGCTCGGCGGGGTGGTGACCGACAAGCTCTACGAGCGCACCGGCAGCCTGAAGCGCGCGCGCAGCTGGATGGTGGCGGTCTGCATGCTGCTGACCATGATCTCGCTGCTGCCCATGCTGTTCACGCACCAGCTCTATGTCTCGATGGCCTGCCTGTCCGCCGGCTTCTTCTTCGCCGAGATGACCATCGGCCCGATGTGGGCGATCCCGATGGACATCGCGCCGGAATACTCCGGCACCGCCAGCGGCATGATGAACACCGGCTCGGCGCTGGCGGCGATCATCTCGCCGGTGCTGTCGGGCTACCTGATCGACCGCTTCGGCAGCTGGGAACTGCCCTTCATCGGCAGCATGCTGCTGATGGGCGTCGGCGTGGTGCTGGCCTTCCGCATGCAGCCCGAGAGCAAGTTCGAAGCCGATGCCGCCGGCGCGGCCAGTCCCAAGCACCTGCATGCCTGAGCATCCCGCCATGCGTCATTCCGATCCCCAACTTCATCCCCAACCGCAGCAGGAACTGGCCCGCCTGCTCGCGCGCGCCGGCGGCGACGGTCTTCGCTTCGCCGATCTGCCGGCCGCGCTGCTGCCGCGGGACACCGACGCGGCCTACGCCGTGCAGGCCGAAGTGCTGCGGCAGCGCGGCGTCGGCATCGGCGGCTGGAAGGTTGGCGCGAAGTCCGCCACCGGGCCGGTCCAGGGCGCGCCGCTGCCGGCCGACTGCGTGCATGCCAGCCCCGCCGCGTTGAAGTCGGGCAGCTTCCGCCGGCCCGGCCTGGAGCTGGAGATCGCGTTCCGCTTCGGGCGGGTCTTCGCGCCGCGCGCCGCGCCCTATGCCGACGAGGAAGTGCTGGACGGCATCGAATACATGGCCGCCGCCATCGAAGTGGTGGCCAGCCGCTACCGCGAGTGGCCCGCGGTGGACAAGCTCGCGCAACTGGCCGACCTGCAGAACCACAGCGCGCTGGTGGTCGGCGACTGCGTGCGCTACCAGCCCGGCTACCCGTTCCTGCATCCCGCGCTGTCCTTCACCTTCGGCGGCGCCGGGGTGGACGTGGTCGCGGGCGCGCCGGCCAATCCCGCCGGCGATCCGCGCCGCCTGCTGCCGTGGCTGGTGAACCACTGCACGGCGCGCGGCATCACGCTCGGCCACGGCACGCTGGTCACGACCGGCTCCTACACCGGCATGCATTTCCCGGCGCAGGCCGGCGTGGCGCTGGGCACCATCGCCGGGCTGCCGCCGGTCGCACTCACGCTCGGCTAGCCGGGCGCCGGACTCCACAAGCCTCGACAAGAAACGCCATGAACCCCACGCCTTCCTCCCTGCTGGCCAAGCCGGTCCACCTCGTGCCGCCGCAACGCGGCGCGGCCTCGCCGTTGTCGGCGCGGCTGCGCAAGGCGCTGCGCGGCGACGTGCTGTTCGACCGCGCCAGCCGCGGCCGCTACGCCACCGATGCCTCGATCTACCAGATCACGCCGCTCGGCGTGGTGGTGCCGCGCGACCAGGCCGACCTGCTGGCGGCGCTGGAGATCGCGCGCGAGGAACGGCTGCCGGTGCTGGCGCGCGGCGCCGGCACCAGCCAGTGCGGCCAGACCGTGGGCGAGGCGCTGGTGATCGACAACAGCAAGTGGCTCAACAACGTGGTGGACTTCGACGCCGCGGCGCGCACCGTCACGGTGGAGCCGGGCATCGTGCTGGACCATCTCAATGCGTGGCTCAAGCCGCACGGCTTGTGGTTCCCGGTCGACGTTTCCACCGGGGCGCAATGCACCATCGGCGGCATGGCCGGCAACAACTCGTGCGGCTCGCGCTCGATCGAGTACGGCAACATGGTCCACAACGTGCTGGCCATCGACGCCATCCTGGCCGACGGCAGCCAGTGCCATTTCGGCTCGCTCGCGCATGCGGCCGAAGGCGGCCGCGTGGCGGGCATCCTGGCGGACCTGCGCCGCATCGCCACGCGCGAGCGCGGCGAGATCGCCGAGCGCATGCCCAAGGTGCTGCGCCGCGTGGCGGGCTACAACATCGACATCTTCGATTGCCAGAATCCGCGCGCCTACACCGACGACGGCCACGCCAACCTGTCGCACATCCTGGTCGGCTCCGAGGGCACGCTGGCCTACAGCCGCCAGCTGACGCTCAAGCTGTCGCCGCTGCCGGCGCACAAGGTGCTGGGCGTGGTGAACTTCCCCACGTTCTACCAGGCGATGGACATGACCCGGCACATCGTCAAGCTCGGGCCGGTGGCGGTGGAGCTGGTCGACCGCACCATGATCGACCTGTCGATGGAGAACCCCGCCTTCCGCCCCGTCATCGAGCGGGCGCTGAGCGGTGACCCGCAGGCCATCCTGCTGGTCGAGTTCGCCGGCGAGGAACACGCCGCGCTGCTGGCCCGGCTCGACGCGCTGGCCGAGCTGATGGGCGACCTGGGCTTGCCCGGCGCGGTGGTGAAGATGCCGGAAGCGGGCGCGCAGAAGGCGCTGTGGGACGTGCGCAAGGCCGGTCTGAACATCATGATGAGCATGAAGGGCGACGGCAAGCCGGTCTCCTTCATCGAGGACTGCGCGGTGCCGCTGGAACACCTGGCCGAATACACCCGCCGGCTCACCGAGGTGTTCCACAAGCACGAGACCGAAGGCACCTGGTATGCCCACGCCAGCGTGGGCACGCTGCACGTGCGGCCCATCCTGGACATGCGCCGCGACGGCGCGGTGCGCATGCGCGAGATCGCCGAGGAGGCCGCGGCGCTGGTGCGCGAGTACAAGGGCGCGTACTCCGGCGAGCACGGCGACGGCCTGTGCCGCGGCGAATGGGTGGCGTGGCAGTACGGCCCGCGCATCAACGCCGCGTTCGGCGAGATCAAGGCGCTGTTCGACCCGGACAACCGCTTCAACCCGGACAAGATCGTGCGCCCGCCGCGCATGGACGCGCGCGAGAACTTCCGCTTCGCGCCCGGCTACGCGGCGCTGCCGCTCACGCCCGCGCTCGACTGGTCGGCATGGAACGTCACGCGCGACCCGCTCACCGGCGCCGAGAGCGCGCCCGGCACCGGCACCGACCGCGCCGGCGGGCTGGCGGCCGCGGTGGAGATGTGCAACAACAACGGCCATTGCCGCAAGTTCGACGCCGGCACCATGTGCCCGAGCTACCGTGTCACGCGCGACGAGCAGCACGTCACGCGCGGACGCGCCAACACGCTGCGGCTGGCGGTCTCCGGCCAGCTCGGCGACGACGGCCTGGCCAGCGCCGAGGTCAAGGAAGCGCTGGACCTGTGCGTGTCGTGCAAGGGCTGCAAGCGCGACTGCCCGACCGGCATCGACATGGCGCGCTTCAAGATCGAAGCGCGCCAGGCGTGGTCGCGGCGGCACGGCACCAGCCTGCGCGAGCGCATGGTGGCGTACATGCCGCGCTACGCGCCGCTGGCCAGCCGGCTGGCGCCGCTGCTCGCGCTGGCCGATGGCATTCCCGGCATCTCCGGCCTGGTCAAGCGCGCGCTCGGCTTTGCGCCGCAGCGCTCGCTGCCGCGCTTGCGGACTTCATTCCTGTCGACGGCGCGGACGACGAGCACCGGGGGCAAGGACGCGCCCGCGCGCGAAGTCCTGCTGTTCGTCGACACCTTCAACAACTACATGGAGCCGGACAACGCGCGCGCGGCGCAGCAGGTGCTGGAAGCCGCGGGCTACACCGTGCATTTCAACGTCCGCGCGGGCGAGCGTCCGCTGTGCTGCGGCCGCACCTTCCTCGCCGCCGGACTGGTGGACGAGGCCAAGGCGGAAGCGCGGCGCCTGCTGGACACGCTCAAGCCCTACGTGGAACGGGGCGTGCCGGTGGTCGGGCTGGAGCCGTCCTGCCTGCTGTCGCTGCGCGACGAGTTCCTCGGCTACGGCTATGGCGAGGAAGCCGCGAAGCTGGCGTCGCAAGCCTTCCTGTTCGAGGAATTCCTCGTGCGCGAGCACCGCGCGGGGCGGCTCGCGCTCGACCTTGGCGCGCTGCCGGGCAGCGAGGCGGTGGTGCACGGCCACTGCCACCAGAAGGCGTTCGATGCCTTCACGCCGGTGCAGACCGTGCTCGGCTGGATTCCCGGCCTCAAGGTGTCGCCGGTCGAATCGTCATGCTGCGGCATGGCGGGCAGCTTCGGCTACGAGGCCGAGCATTACGACGCCTCCACGGCGATGGCCGAACTCTCGCTGCTGCCCGCGGTGCGCAAGCGCGCGGCGGACGCGCTGGTGGTGGCCGACGGCACCAGTTGCCGCCACCAGATCCACGACGGCGCGCAGGCCGAGGCGCTGCACGTGGCGCGGGTGCTGGCGATGGCGCTCAGGCAGAGCTGAGGCGCGAGGCGGGGGCGTGCCCCCGGGGCAAATTTGTCCCAGCGACTGGCAGACCGTTCATCCACAGGTGCAGGCGGCGGTGACGCGGTGCGCGCGCCATGCCTACCATTGCTCGCGCCTGGAGACGACAGGCTTGGGCTGCTTGGACTGTTCAGGCGCGCTGTCCGAATCCTGCCTGGCCGGTTTGCGTTTCGCGGCGGCCGGGCGTTTCGCGGAGGCGGATGCGCCGGCCTCGGGTTGCTTGCGGATGGCCGTGGGCGCTGCGTACCGGGCGGCGGCCTCCTGCACGTGCCTGGCCGCAGGGGGTGAGGACTGGTCGCCGGAAAACCAGGTATTGGTCGGGCTCTGCCGTTGGGTTGTCGCGTCTTCCGCCCCGAGCGTCATCTGGACGCCGAGCACAGACAGCACGCGCAGAAAGCGCGCGAGACTGACTACCTGCGGATTTGCCTCGAGGCGCGCATAGGTCTGCTGCGTGATGCCGAGCCGAGCCGCCAGCTCGGTCTGCGTCATGCCGGCCGCGCGGCGGAAGGCCTTGAGCGTGGGTGCCAGCTGGTCGACGGTCTGGATCGGGTAATTCACTGTGGTCTTCCGGTGCGTGCCTTGAATACAGAGTATAGGCTGTTTTTCAAAAATACAGCGTATGAAGTGTATTTCTTGAAAAGAACATTATATAAGCTGTAATCAAGAGATACAGCTTAAAGGTTGTAACGCTTGGCCGTGCCACCTGCCGGCAGGTTGGCAGGTTTCGCGCATCGTTGCATTTCCGGACCGGCTCCGAGGTCTGCCCCACCGGGTTTGACGCGCTCGCGCCGCTGCCCGCATGGCGAGACCGCTGCGCGCTTCCGTCGGTGCCGGCTGAGGCTCGGCCAGGCGCGCGCCGCCCTGCGATTCTTGCGCCGCGGTCAAGTCTCTTCTGCGCGGCGGCGGGTGTTTCCCGCCGCGGCTTGCCCGGATACTCCTGCCATGTGCAAAAGCCGGGGCTTGCCCGGCATGAGGAGTTTCCCATGCAGATCTTCATCACCGGCGCCGCCGGCTTCATCGGCGGTTCGGTCGCGGCGCGGCTGCTGGCCGACGGCCACACCGTGCGCGGTCTCGTGCGCAACCCGGCCCAGGCCGACGCGCTGGCCCGCCTCGGCATCGTGCCGGTGGCCGGCACGCTCGACGACGCGGCCCTGCTGACGCGCGAGGCCGCGCAGGCCGACGCCGTCATCAACACCGCCAGCAGCGACCACCGCGGCGCCGTGGAGGCGCTGCTGGCCGGCCTGCGCGGCAGCGGCAAGCCCTTCCTGCACACCAGCGGCTCCAGCGTGATCGGCGACGACGTGGGCGGCGACGTGCTGTCCGCGCGCATCTTCGACGAAGACACGCCGCTGGTGGTGGAAGCGGACAAGCAGGCGCGCCACGCCATCGACGAGATGGTGCTGGCCGCGGCCGCCGACGGCGTGCGCGGCATCGTGCTGTGCAACAGCATGATCTACGGCACCGGCGCCGGGCTGCACGCCGACAGCGTGCAGATCCCGCCGCTGGTGGCGCAGGCCCGCGAGAGCGGGGTGGTGCGCATCGTCGGCAGCGGCGTGAACCGCTGGTCCAACGTGCACATCGCCGACGTGGTGGCGCTCTACGCGCGGGCGCTGGAGCACGCGCCGGCCGGCGCCTTCTACTTCGTCGAGAACGGCGAGGCGTCCTACGCCGAGATCGGCGCCGCCATCGCGCGCCGCCTCGGGCTCGGCCCGGCGCAGTCCTGGACCGTGGCGCAGGCCGCGCCGGTGTGGGGCGAGGGCGCCGCGCGCTATTCCTTCGGCTCCAACAGCCGCGTGCGCGCCCGCCGCGCGCGCACCGAGCTTGGCTGGCGGCCCGCGCACGACTCCGTCACCGGCTGGATCGAACACGACATGCCGGTGGACTGAGCCAGCGCGCTTGCCCGCCACCCCCGATCTCCGGCCGGGCCGCCGTCAGCCCCGGCCGCCACCTACCTGACAAAGGAACGAACATGAGCATTCCCGCACTCGGCCTCGGTACTTTCCGCCTGCAAGGCCAGGCCGCCATCGACTCCGTGCGCAACGGCCTCGAGGTTGGCTACCGCGCCATCGACACCGCGCAGATCTACGGCAACGAAGCCGAAGTCGGCACGGCCATCGCCGCCAGCGGCGTGGCCCGCGCCGACCTGTTCCTCACCACCAAGATCTGGATCGAGAACCTCTCGCGCGGCAAGCTGGTGCCCAGCCTCAAGGACAGCCTCGCCAAGCTGCGCACCGACCACGTCGACCTGACCCTGATCCACTGGCCCTCGCCCGGCGGCGCGGTGCCGGTGGCCGAGTTCATGGGCGCGCTGGCCGAGGCCCGCGAGCAGGGCCTCACGCGCCAGATCGGCGTGTCCAACTTCACCATCGCGCTGATGCGCGAGGCCATCGACGCCGTTGGCGCCGGCGCGATCGCCACCAACCAGATCGAGCTGCATCCGTTCCTGCAGAACCGCAAGGTGGCCGAGTTCGCCCGCAGCCAGGGCATCCACATCACGTCCTACATGACGCTCGGCTACGGCAGCGTGCTGCAGGACCCGGTGATCGGGCAGATCGCCGCGCGCCTGTCCGCCACGCCCGCGCAGGTGGTGCTGGCCTGGGCCATGCAGCTCGGTTATGCGGTGATTCCGTCGTCCACCAGGCGCGCCAACCTCGAAAGCAACCTCGGCGCGCTGGCCGTGCGGCTGAACGATGCGGACATGGCCGCCATCGCCGCGCTGGATCGCGGCGGGCGCTTGACCAGTCCGGAGGGGCTGGCGCCGGTCTGGGATTGAGGGGAGCAAACCGTTGGCAAGTCGGGGGTTGCATGCAGCCTGAAACCCGGTCGGATGACCGGGTTTTTTTCATGGTTGCGAGAAAGTGTAGTAATCCGTTTGTTTAAGTCCGTTCCTATAGACGCCATGTCTGTGATTCCGATAATGAGGTCTTCACGTCATGGATCGGGAGGAGCTTCGCATGATGAAAGGCATTGCGCGCAAGGGGGATGAGACAACGCATGGAGGAAAAGTACTGGAAGGAATACCGGATTTCCTTATCGATGGAATTCCTGCTGCGGGTGTCGGGCATATGGTGTGGTGCCCAAGGTGCAAGGGCGTGTTTCCCATTGTCGAGGGCGATTCCAGTTTCACTGCATATGGATTCTCTATCGCACTGCATGGGATGCGTACCGCCTGCGGGGCGACGCTGATTTCATCCGTCGGTGGATTTGCTGACGTTGAGCATCCACGTGGCGGCGCCGGATTCGCAAGTGCGTATGGATCATCGAATTACGCCTCGGCATCAGTTGCGGCAGACAGCTTCGATGACCACTATATCTTGCTGGACAGTGACAGCGGCACACCGTTACAGAACACCGAGTACGCGATCGTTCGCGATGGCGGGGCGGCGGAGTTCGGCATTACCGATGGGCAGGGGCGAACGCATCTACTAACGTCGCAGGCGCAAGCGGAGGACGTGACGATTTATGTGGAGGGTTGAGATATGACTGACAGACTTGTTTCTCCTTCTACGGGTAAGACTCTTATACCTCTGGCGAAGCGAACAACGACGCCGACGCCGGCTGATGCTCCAAAGCCGGTACATGTCGCGCGAGAGTTCATCGAGGTTGTCGTGTTTGATGGTCGTCTGGCCAGCCGGGGTTCGCAGTTCGGGCATGCGGCTGTGGAAATTGACGGAACGGTGTACAGCCGCGCCCCGTCGACCTACTTCAAGGGGTCATACACCAAGTACCTCAGAAGCAACACGGCGCTCGTCGTCGAGGGTGCGGAGGGCTCGCGCCCAGGAATGTTCCGGGATGCTGTCGGCCTGAAAATGTGGGTCTCGCCGCGAGAAAAGAAGCTGATTCGCGATGAACTCGAACGTCGTGTGGCAGCCGATTCGAAGTACAGTCTATTTGGAAACTCGTGCAGTAGTAACGTCGCTGACGTTCTGGAGTTGGCGGGGATCATGGCGCATGATCCCCGCGGCTTTCAAACGCCAGTTACGCCGGTTGAGTTGCTGGCTGTATTGGAAAAGTCAAACCGCCTAGTTCAACGGCGGTTCTATGGGAAGGGCTATGAAGGTGGAGCGTCGGGAAACTGGTAGGCGGAAGCGATGGGTTGTCTTCTGTCTTGTTGTCGCTCTGGCCGGTGCGCTGTATTTGCTGTCAAACGGGTATCGGATTTTCCTCGGTGACAGTCAAGCGACGAAACGTGTCGTGCTGTACCGCGACTGGGAAGGCATGCTGGACCCGCGAGGCGAAGTGGTGGGCGAGGTGGCGCTTGGTGACAGATGTCGGCTCGTCCAGGTCGGCACGAAAACCATAGCGAATTTCCGTGTCAAATGCGGAAACCTTGATGGGTGGACGGCGGATGGGAATGCCTTCGATCCGCCGCTGAGGCTTGAACCTTGGTGAGGGCTGATCGCTGGCACTTCGTCTCACCATCTTCGTGCGCATGTATTCCGGTATCCACTCCATCCCGTCGTCGTCCATATGTTCCTATTCTTGGGGTGCAGGTCGGATAGGCAGTGTGAGGTTTGCCAGCGGACTGAGGCCCGGTCGGATGACCGGGTTTTTTTGTCGCCGCGAAAAGCCCTGACTGCCGGATGGCCGACCGAACCGCGTCCGATCCGCCGCCGACGTCCGATACGTGGCGATGGCCGGGGGCTCAGAAGTCCGTCACCACCGTCTTCGTATTGGTGTACTCCAGCAGTCCTTCCATGCCATTTTCCCTGCCGAAGGCCGATTGCTTGTAGCCGCCGAAGACATAGTCTGGCAACAGCACATGGATCGTGTTGATCCAGACGGTGCCCGCTTCCAGGCGCGCCGCAATCTTGCTCGCCGTCGCGGGGTCGGCGCACCAGACCGATGCGCCCAGCCCGTAGTCGGAGTCGTTGGCGCGCCGCACGACTTCGTCGATGCTGGCAAACCGGAGGATGGGCAGCACCGGGCCGAACGCTTCTTCGACGACGACGCGGGCATCGTCGGCCGGGTTGCCGATGATCGTCACCGGCACGAAATAGCCCGGCCCCGCGGGGATGTCTCCGCCGAGCAGGAAGGTGTCGCCGCGCGCCTTCGACGATGCGATCAGCTCGACCAGACGATCGTATTGCCGCCGGTTCTGCACCGGGCCGAGCTGTACGCCGGGGTCCAGGCCGTTGCCGGCTCTCACGGTCCTGGCGAAGGCGACGAAGGCGGCGGTGAGGCGGTCGTAGATGCGCTCGTGCACGTACAGCCGCTTGATGGCCAGGCAGAACTGCGCGTTGTTCGCGAACGCGCCCCAGAACAGTCTCGGCACCACGGCATCGATGTCGACGTCGTCCATGACGATGGCCGCATCGTTGCCGCCCATCTCCAGCGTCACGCGCTTCATGGTGTCGGCAGCGGCGCGCAGGATGGCCTTGCCTGTCTGCGTGGAGCCGGTGAATGCGATCTTGTCGATGCCGGCGTGCGCGGTCATCCAGGGGCCGAGTTCGTCGCCGCCGCTGACCACGTTGAGAACGCCGGGCGGCAATATCCCGCGGGCCAGCTCTCCGAACTTCAGCATGGTCAGCGGCGTGAACGGCGAGGGCTTCAGGACCATCGTGTTGCCGGTGAGCAGCGCCGGCGCGATCTTCCAGGCCGCCAGCGTCATCGGGAAATTCCACGGCGCGATGGCGCCGACCACGCCGAGCGGCTCGCGGCGGACTTCGACGCGCCGCTGCGCGGTGTCGAGCCGCACCTCGGCTGCGGGCGACATGCGCGCGACAGCCTCCAGCCACGCCTGGACGCTGCGCACCTCGTAGCAGGACCCGCGCGCGGCATGGAGCGGCTTGCCTTGCTCCAGCGTGAGCAGGCGGGCGAAGTCGTCTTCGCGGGCCTTGACCCCGGCCGCCAGTTGCCTGAGCAGGCATTGGCGCTCTTGCAGGGAAACCGCGCTCCAGTCCGCGCAGGCGCCGCGTGCCGCGGCGACCGCGTGGTCGAGATGCGCCCGCGTGGCGCGCGGCGCGTCGCCGACGCGCTGCCACGTCGCCGGGTCGATGACGGGCAGGGTATCGGCGGCCAGGACCGGCGCGCCGCCGATGGTCATGCTGAAGTGCGCGAACAGGTTCATGGGTGGTTGCCCGGCTCCAGCGAGCGGCCGGGGCCGTCCGCGAGGATGGCGCCACGCCCGCGCGGCGCGGCCAGCGTGGCGAAGATGGTCGCGCCGCCGGCCAGCAGCACCGCCGCCACGGCGTACAACCCGCCGCTGAAGCTGCCGGTGGTGGTCCGCAGCGTGCCGATCACGATCGGGCTGATGAAGCCGCCGATCAGCCCCACCGAGCTGATGAGCGCGATGCCGGACGCGGCCTTCGCTTCGTCGAGATGATGGGTGGCGGCTGCCCAGAAGGTGGGGAAGCCGGCAAAGATGCCGACCGACGCGACCGACATGGCCGCGACCGCGAGCGCCAGGCTGTCCGTGTTCCAGCCTAGCACCGCGATGCCTGCGCCGCCGGCGAGGACCGACAGCGTGCAATGCCAGCGCCGCTCGCCGGTGCGGTCCGAGCGGCGGCCGATCCAGACCATGCCGATGCCGCCGAGCGCATAGGGGATGGCCGTGAGCAGGCCGAGCTGCTGCGGCGTGCCGGCGGGGAACACGGTCTTGAGCAAGGCCGGAATCCAGCTCGCGGTAGTGACCACGCCGCAGACCAGCGCGAAGTAGACGAACAGCAGCGGATAGAGCTTCGCGTCCTTGAGCAGCGCGGCCAGTGTCTCGTTGAAGCCGGACCTGCTTCCGGCGCGCCCGGTCTCCACCGCCCGCCTGACGATGCGCTTCTCCTCGGCCGTCAGCCATCTGGCATCGTCGGGCCGGTCCACCAGGAACAGCATCACGACCACCGCCATGACGATGGACGGCAGGCCTTCGATGAGGAACATCCACTGCCAGGACTTCCATCCGTTGAGCCCCGCCATGTTCTGCATGATCCAGCCCGACAGCGGCCCGCCGATGAAGCCCGCGAACGCGATCGGCGTCATGAACAGCGCGACGATCCTGGCGCGGCGCCCGGCGGGATACCAGTAGGTCAGGTAGAGAATCACGCCCGGAAAGAAGCCGGCTTCCGCCACGCCCAGCAGGAACCGCATGACGTAGAACTGCATCGGCGTCTGCACGAACATCATGCACGAGGAGATCGTGCCCCACAGCAGCGCGATGCGGGCCAGCGTCTTCCTGGCGCCGATGCGCTCGAGCACATAGTTGCTTGGCACCTCGAACAGCAGGTAGCCGATGAACAGGATGCCGCTGCCGAAGCCGTACACGGCGGCGGAAAAACCGAGGTCCTCGCTCATGGCGGTCTGCGCGAAGCCGATGTTGATGCGGTCGAGATACGCCGTGAGATAGCACAGCAGCAGGATGGGAAGCAGCCTGGCGGTGATTTTCCGGTAGGTGGCGTCCTCGGCCGAGGGCTGCTGCGTCTGTTCGGGGGCAGTCATGTCCATTGAACCCGTCTCCTTGTGTGGTTGGACGCGGCGGTGCGGTGGCCGCCGCGGTTGGATGCCGGCCAGGCCGGATGCCTGGCCTAGGGGCGCAGTACGATCCGTCCGACGACGTTCCCGGCTTCCAGGTCGTCGAGCGCGTCGTTGGCTTCGTGAAGGTGCCGGCAGGTGGTCGGCATCGGCGCCATCTCCACGCTGCGCACCAGCGCGACGAGGTCGCGCAGCTCCTGCAAGGTGCCGACATAACAGCCTTCGAGGGAAAGCGCGCGCAGCGGCAGCAGTGGCAAGGACAGGGTCAGTTCGCCGCCGGCCAGGCCTACCAGCAGCAGCTTGCCGCCCCTGGCCAGCAGGTCGAGGGCAAGCGCGGTGCTCCGGGCCGAGCCGACCAGGTCGACGACGGCCAGGATCGGCCCGCCGGCGGCTGCGCGGATGCGCTCGGCCACGCCGGCCTGCGCCGGGTCGAAGCAGGCGCGCGCGCCGGCCAGCGCGGCGGCCTGGCGCCGGTCCGCGTTGATGTCGACGGCGATGGTGCCCGCGCCGCCCATTGCCCGGGCCAGGCGCACGCACATCAGGCCGAGGCCGCCGGCGCCGATCACGACCAGCGAGGTCGCGCCCAGCGTTTGCGCGTCGAGCTTCCGCAGCGCGCTGTAGGTCGTCAGCCCGGAACACGCGAGCGGCGCGGCCGACTCGGGGGTCAGCCCGGCGATGTCGACGAGGAAGCGCGAGGCGGGCACGATCACATGGTCGCTGTAGCCGCCGGGGCGAAAGACGCCCAGCGAACGCGGCTGGGCGCACATGTTGTCGCGGCCGTCCTGGCACGGCGCGCAGGTCCCGCAGCCGATCCACGGATAGACCAGATATGGTTTGCCGAGCATGGCCGGGTCCACGTGCTCCCCCGCCGCCACGGCTTCGCCCACGATTTCGTGGCCGGGCGTGAGCGGCAGGCGGATGCCGCGATCCGCCATGCGCAGGGCCTTGCCGCCGCCGAGGTCGTATGCGCCCGAACGGGTATGGACGTCGGTATGGCATACGCCCGCCGCCGAGATCCTGAGCAGGATCTCGTCGCCGGTGGGGACCGGAGTGGGCCGTTCATGGCGGACGAGCGCCTCGCCAAAGGTAACGATGTCGTAGCTGATCATGTCGCGGGCAGCATGAGGCCGCCGGTGGCTCGCGTGCAGCGCGCCGCCGGGGGCGGGTGGATTCGACGGGTTTGTGGCCGGCCGGGGCATGCGGCGCGGCAGGGGGCCGGGTCGGCGGTGTCTGGCGAAAGTGGTCGCCTTATGCGTGCCGGTTGACTAACAAGTTATACCCAAGGTTTTCTATGGTCAATGATATTCACCGTAGGGAAATACCATGAATTTGTTGTTTACCGATTAAATGAATTGCCGACTAATTTTTCATGATTTTTCAAAGGCTTTGTTTGCTGTAAATAATAGGAATTTGTTTGTGTAGAGTGACCGGCTATCGGGCCATTCGAGCCTTGACCGGAGAACGCAATGGAAGCAGGCAAAGACGTTGGCGCGGTAATACAGGCGGCATCGATCCTGCGGGTGTTGTCGGATACGCGGCAGCCGCTGGGCGTGACCGCCATCGCGCGCATCGCCGCGCTGAATCCGTCGACCGCGCTGAACATCCTGAGGACCCTGGTGAAAGAGCGGCTGGTTGCCTTCGAGCCGGCCACCAAGACCTATGGCCTCGATCTCGGCCTGCTGGAACTGGCTCGGGTCATGCTGCGGAAGACGGAGGTGGAATTGCTGCGCCCGGGACTGCAGCGCATCGCGAACCAGTTCGAGGCCACCGTCAGCGTATGGCGGGTGGTGGATTCGCAGCGCGCTCCACCGCGGGATTCAAGGGGAGATTCGCCGCGCTTCCTGCTGCTCGATCGATTGAAGCCGGAGCTCGGCGTGCATATCGAGTTCCGCAGCGCGATGCGGATTCCGTTGTACGCCGGCGCGATCGGGCGCGCGGCCGCGGCTGCCGGCCAGGTGTCCCCCGACCGGCTGCGGGAAGCCTTCGCGGGCATCCGCTGGAATACGCCGATGCCATTCGAGCGCTATCTCGCGGAGATCGACGAAGCGCGCCAGCGTGGTTACGCGGTGGATGCCGGCGTGCTGATCAAGAGCGTGGTCTCGGTCGCCGCGGCGATAGCGGATGCGCACGGCCGGCCCGCGCTGGCGGTCAGTACCCACACGTTCAGCGGACAGCTTGCCGACGACGCCTTGCACGAACTCGGGCGCTGCATCGGCGCGGCTTGCGCGCAGGCGCAGGCTGCGCTGTTCGGTCAGGTGGGAGCGCGGACCGGGTGACGAGCGGTCCGCGCGCCGCGGCTACGCCACCACGCGCATCTCATGGGGCACGGTCTCCGCGATGCATGCTGGAGCCTGAGCCGCCACCGCCTCACCATGAAAATGCGGCAGCACATGCGTCGCGATTTCCTCCATCGCTTCGCCGACCGGCCGCTGGCTGCGGCGGAAGTGCAGGGCGATGTGCGCGGCGCCGGCCGCGCGCATGGCGCGCAGTTCTTCGATCAGCCCGTTGCGGCCGACCGCCGCGCCGAAGCGGTGGCGGCGGATCGGCGCGTCGGGGTCGGCCAGCAGGTCGAGGTGGATGAAGCTGATGTAGGGCTTGGCGCCGGCGGCGCCGCGCCACATGGCGCTGCGCCGCGCGTGGTCCTCGGGCGTGCCTGGGTAGGCCAGCCAGCCGTCCATGTGCTCGCCGGCCCAGGCGGGCGCTTGCTGGGCCAGCCCGGCCACCAGCAGCGGCAGCGGCTGTTCCGGGCGCGGCAGCATGCGCACGCCTTCGGGCAGGCGCGACGCGCCGGCGTCGCGCAGCAGCGCCACGTGCTCGCGGAAGGTTTCGCCGCGGCGCGCGAAGTCGCGGCCGAAGACCGGGTATTCGACCGGGCGGTCGCCGCTGGCCACGCCGAGCAGCAGCCTGCCGTTGCTGAGCCGGTTCACCGTGGCGGCGGACTTGAGCGTCAGCAGCGGCTCGCGCAGCGGCAGCACCACGGCGGCGGTGCCGAGCAGGATGCGCCCGGTCACGCCGGCGAGGTAGCCGAGGTAGCTGAAGGTCTCGAACACCTGCGCGGCGTCGCCGAACTGCGGGTCGTAGAGCGGCACGTCGCGCACCCACAGCGCGCGGAAGCCGAGCCGGTCGGCCAGCCGGGCCAGTTCGCCGTGGCGCGCCATGTCGGGCTCGCCGGGCAGGCGGCCGGATGCGCGCCGGGCGGCTTCGCCGGCGGGCGACCAGTCGTTGTCCAGCGGCAGTTCCACGCCGACGCTGAAGCCGCCGGCGGTCAGTTTGTCCAGTGCGCCGGGCATGGCGGTCTCCTTGGCGGCGGGATCAGGCGGCATCGGCCTGCGCGCCGGTGTTGCTGGCGTGCCGCGGATAGTCCGTGTAGCCGGCCTCGGCGCCGCCGAAGTATCTGGCGCGGTCGCCGGTGTTGAGCGGCAGGTCGTGGCGCAGGCGATACGGCAGGTCCGGGTTGGCGATGAACGGGCGGCCGAAGCCGATCAGGTCGGCCCAGCCCCGGGCGAGCGCTTCCTCGGCGCGCGGCTTGGTGTAGTTGCCGGAGTAGATCAGCGTGCCGGGGTAGACCGCGCGCAGCGCTTCCTTGAAGGCGGCGGGCATCACGGGCGCATCTTCCCAGTCGGCCTCGGCGATGTGGATGTAGCCCACGCCGATCTGGCCGAGCGCGTGCGCGGCGGCGAGGTAGGTGGCTTCGGGCGTGTCGTCGACCGCGCCCTGCAGCGTGGTCAGCGGCGCCAGGCGCACGCCGATGCGGTCCTTGCCGACCACGTCGGTCACGGCCTGCGCCACTTCCTTGAGAAAGCGCAGGCGGTTGGCCAGCGAGCCGCCGTAGGCGTCGGTGCGGGCGTTGGCCTGCGAGTCGATGAACTGGTTGATGAGGTAGCCGTTGGCGCCGTGCAGCTCCACGCCGTCGAAGCCGGCTTCCAGCGCATTGCGCGCGGCGCGGGCGTAGTCGGCCACGATGCCGGGGATCTCGTCGATCGACAGCGCGCGCGGCGCGGAGTGCTGGACCATCTCGCCCACGCCGCCCTGCGGGCCCTGGCCGCTGGCGTCGACGAACACCTTCACGCCCTCGGCGACCAGCGCCGACGACGATACCGGCGCGGCGTTGCCCGGCTGCAGCGAGGTGTGCGAGACGCGGCCCACGTGCCACAGCTGCGCGAAGATCCGGCCGCCGGCGGCGTGCACCGCGTCGGTGATCTTGCGCCAGCCGCGCACCTGCTCCCCGGTGTAGATGCCGGGCGTCCAGGCGTAGCCCTGCCCCTGCCGGCTGATCTGCGTGCCTTCGGAGATGATCAGGCCGGCGCTGGCGCGCTGGGCGTAGTACTCGGCCATCAGGTCGGTGGCGACGTCGCCGGCGGCGGCGCGCGAACGGGTCATCGGGGGCATCACGATGCGGTTCTGCGTGGTGATGTCGCCAAGGGTGTAGGGGGTGAACAGCATGGTTGCCTCGCTTCGGATGGGTGGATGAAGCGATTGTCGGGGCGGCCGGCTCCGGCAAAAACCCCGTGGCAGGCAAATGATTCTTGCCGCGCGATCAAGGAAGGCGCGCCCGCGCGGGTGCGGCGGCAGGCACAGAGGCGGCCCGCGCGTCATGCTTAATTTGCATGAGCCGCCGCCGCGGCTTGTGGAAGAATGCCGCATTCCCTTCCACCGCTGCCCCGAGACCCCTGCCAACCATGAACGAAGACATCGTCTACCTCAACGGCGAACTCACGCCCCTGTCCGAAGCCCGCGTCCCCGTGCTGGACCGCGGCTTCATCTTCGGCGACGGCGTGTACGAAGTCGTGCCCATCTACGGCGGCCGGCCGTTCCGCCTGCCGCAGCACCTGGCGCGGCTGGCGCGCAGCCAGGAAACCATCGGCATTCCCAATCCGCATACGGAGGCCGAATGGATGGCGCTGATCGACCGCGTGGTCAAGGCCAACGGGCTGTCCGACCAGATGGTCTACATCCAGGTCACGCGCGGCGTGGCGCGGCGCGCCCATGCCTTCCCCAGGGAGGTGACGCCGACGGTGTTGATCATGACCAACCCGATGACGCCGCCGTCGGCGCAGATGCGCGAGCAGGGCGTGGTGTGCGTGACGCAGGAAGACAAGCGCTGGCTCCATTGCCAGATCAAGTCCACCTCGCTGCTGGGCAACGTGCTGGCGGCGCAGAACGCGGCCGAGCATGGCGTCACCGAGAGCATCCAGTTCCGCGACGGCTTCCTGACCGAGGCGTCCTCGTCCAACGTGTGGATCGTCACGCAGGGCCGCGTCAGCGCGCCGCCCAAGGACAACCTGATCCTGGAAGGCATCCGCTACGGCTGGATGGAGGAGCTCTGCGCCAGGCTGGACATTTCGCTGGAAGCGCGCCGCATCGCGCGCGAGGAAGTGTTCGCGGCCGACGAGGTGCTGCTGACCTCGGCCAGCAAGGAAGTGCTGCCGGTGGTGACCATCGACGGCAAGACCATCGGCGCGGGCGTGCCGGGGCCGGTGTTCAAGCGGCTGTATGCGGCGTACCAGGAGGCGAAGGCGGCGGCGTGAGGCGCGCCGCGGAATGACTGCGGGTCTGCTCCCCTCTCCCATTGCATGGGAGAGGGGAGCAGACCGTCGGCAGGTACGCGGCCATCGTGGCGCTTTGCGCGACCCGGCGTCAGGCCGGCGCGCCTTCCAGCTCGCGCAGCCGGAAGCGCTGGATCTTGCCGGTGGCGGTCTTGGGCAGCGCGGGCACGAACTCGATCACGCGCGGGTACTTGTAGGGCGCCAGGCGTTCCTTGACGAAGGCCTTGAGCTCGGCCTCGCCGGCCCGCGCGCCGGGCTTGAGCACGATGAAGGCCTTGGTCCTGGTCAGGCCGGCGGCGTCGGGCACGCCGATCACGGCCGCCTCGAGCACGGCCGGGTGCTGGGCCAGCGTGGCTTCCACCTCGAACGGCGAGACGTAGATGCCGCTGACCTTGAGCATGTCGTCGCTGCGCCCGGCGTAGCAGTAGCTGCCGTCGGGGTTGCGCACGTACTTGTCGCCGCTCTTGGTCCAGCCGCCGCGGAAGGTCTCGCGCGATTTCTCGCGGTTGCCCCAGTACATCAGCGCGGCACTCGGCCCCTGGATGTAGAGGTCGCCGACTTCGCCGTCGGGTACCGGGCGGCCTTCCTCGTCGCGCAGCTCGACCGCGTAGCCGGGCACCGGCCAGCCGGTGGTGCCGTAGCGCACCTGGCCGGGGCGGTTGGAGAGGAAGATGTGCAGCATCTCGGTGGAGCCGATGCCGTCGATGATCTCGCAGCCGAAGTGGGCGGTGAAGCGCTCGCCGAGCTCGGCGGGCAGCGCTTCGCCGGCGGACGAGCACAGCCGCAGCGCGACCGCGCCGCGCGCGGGCAGGGCCGGCGAGGCGAGCATGCCGGCATAGCCGGTCGGCGCGCCGAAGAAGACCGTGGGCCGGTGTTCCAGCCAGCGCCGGAAGGTGGCTTCGGGCGTGGGCCGCTCGGCCATCAGCACCACGGTGGCGCCCACGCTCAGGGGGAAGCTCAGGCCGTTGCCGAGCCCGTAGGCGAAGTACAGCTTGGCGGCGGAGAAGCAGACGTCGTTTTCATGCAGGCCGAGGATGGGGCCGGCGTACAGTTGCGCGGTCCAGTACGGGTTGGCCTGGCTGTGCAGCACGCCCTTGGGGCGGCCGGTGGAGCCGGACGAATAGAGCCAGAAGCCGGGGTCGTCGGGGCCGGTGCCGGCGGGCGCGGCCAGCTGCGCGTGGCGCGCGAGCAGTGCGTCGAGCGCGACGGTGCCGGCGTAGTCGGCGTCGGCGGCATCATTGGCGTCATTGGCGGGCGCGCCGTCCGGGTGCGAGACGATGACCGCCTTCACTTCGTGGCCGCCCTGCGCCATCGCCTGGCGCAGCACCGGCAGCAGCGCGGCCGACACCAGCACCGCCTGGGCGCGGCTGTGTTCCAGCATGTAGGCGTAGTCGTCGGCGGTGAGCAGCGTGTTGACCGCCACCGGCACGATGCCGGCGTACATGGCGCCGAGGAAGGACACCGGCCAGTCGTTGCAGTCGTGCATCAGCAGCAGCACGCGCTCTTCGCGGTGGATGCCGCAGTCCTGCAGCGCGGCGGCCAGGCGGCGCACGCGCTCGGCCAGCGCGCCGTAGCTGAGGCTGCCGCGGTCGTCGATATAGGCGGTCTTGCCGGCGCGCCGCGCGTTGCGGGCGATCAGGTGCGCGGCGAAATTGAAGGGTGTGCCCGGCGGCTGCGCGGGCGTGTCGGTGGTCATGCTTGTCTCCCCTGGTGGGTGGCGGGTCGTGCGCCCGGCCTACAGTTGCGCCAGCACGCCGGTGCCGGCCTGCACGGCGCTGCGCCGGTGATAGAAGTTCAGCGCGCGCAGCCCGCCCAGTTCCTCGCCGCCGCCGGCGCGGCCCGGGCCGCCGTGCAGCGACTGCGGCATGACGTTGCCGTGGCCGGTGTGCGACTGGCCCACTTCGGGCGAGACCACGTGGACGCGGCCGTGGCTGTCGGCCAGCGCGACGGCGGCGGCGGCCAGCGCGGCGGCGTCGCTGCCGTACAGCGAGGCCACCAGCGAGCCTTGCCCGCGCCGCACCAGCGCCAGCGCATGGGCGGCGTCGCGGTAGGGCACCAGCGTGGCCACCGGGCCGAACACCTCGGTGTCGTGCACGCGGTCGGCGCCGTCGGCGCCATCGGCGTCGCGCACGCCCAGCAGCGTGGGGCCGACGCAGCAGGCCACGGCCGGGTCGGCGTCGACCAGCGCGTGCGTGGCGCCGTCATGCAGCACTTCGGCCTGTTCGCGCAGATAAGCCAGCCCCTCGCGCACCGTGTCCAGTTGCGCGCGGCTGACCAGCGCGCCCATGCGCACCGCGTCGTGGCGCGGGTTGCCCACGGTGGTCTTGCGCAGGCGCGCGCCGATGGCCTCGGCGGCGGCGCCGTACAGCGCCGCGGGCACGAAGATGCGGCGGATGGCGGTGCATTTCTGCCCGGACTTGACCGTCATCTCGCGCGCGGCCTCGCGCACCAGCAGGTCGAACGCCTCGCCGCCGGCGGCTTCGCCCGGCAGCAGCAGCGCCGAGTTGACGCTGTCGGCCTCGATGTTGACGCGCACCGAGCGCCGCGTGACCGCCGCGTGCGAGCGGATCAGCGCGGCGGTGTCGGCCGAGCCGGTGAAGGACACCACGTCGAACGGCTGCAACTGGTCGAGCAGGCCGGCCGCGCTGCCGCACACCACGGACAGCGCGCCGGGCGGCAGGATGCCGGCCTCGATCACGTCGCGCACCATGCGCTGCGTCAGCCATGCCGTGGCCGTGGCGGGCTTGACGATGATCGGCACGCCCGAGAGCAGCGCGGGCGCGGCTTTCTCCCACAGACCCCAGGCGGGGAAGTTGAAGGCGTTGATCAGCAGCGCCACGCCGCGCGTGGGCGCGAGCACGTGCTGCGACTGGAACAGCGGCTCCTTGCCCAGGCGCGCGGCCTCGCCGTCCAGCAGGAAGCGGCGCGCGCCGAGCCCGTCGCCGAGCTTCGCGTAGGTGCCGAGCGTGAAGATGCCGCCGTCGATGTCCACCGCCGAATCGTTGCGCACCGTGCCGCTGTTGGCGGTGGCGATGTCGTAATAGGCGTCGCGGTTGGCCTGCAGCACCCTGGAGACGGCGCCGAGCAGGGCGGCGCGCTCGCGGTAGCCGAGCGCGCGCAGGGCCGCGCCGCCCTGTTCGCGGGCGAAGGCGAAGCCGGCGGCGAGGTCGAGCCCGGCGGCGTCCACGCGCACCAGTTCGTGGCCCAGCACGGGGTCGCGCAGCGCCGTGCCGGCGCCGGTCCCGGCCTGCCAGTGGCCGCCGAGATGGTTGGAAAGCAGTTCGGTCATGATGCGGGTTGCCTGTGGTGTGAATCTAGTGCGAATTCACCGCGTGAATTCGATGCGCCCGGCGGGCAGCAGGTAGAGCACCAGCGCGCGGCCCTGCGTGACGGTGGGCCGGTGCGCGCTGCCCGGCGGGCAGACCAGCCAGCCGGCCGGGCGGCCGTCGAAGCGCGCGTCGCCTTCGAGCGGCATGATCAGGTCGATCTCGCCTTCGGGATGCACGTGGTGCGGCCCGGCGATGTCGCGCATGTCCACCACGTCGACCGAGAAGCCGTGCAGTTCGTCGTCCGGCCTGAAGATGCGGCCGTAGCGGATGCCGCCGCCTTCGCGGTTGCACAGCCAGCCCTCGGCCACGCCGGTCTCGCAGGCGGCTTTCAGTTCGCTGTAGGCGGGGCTGCCGGCGCCGTGTTCGGTGTTGAGCCAGGCGTCGAGGGCGGCATCGAGCGGGCGGCCGGCGATCTCGGCCGTCAGCCGCGCGATCCGTGCGCGGAATGCCTGCGCATGAAATTCGGTTGGGGACATCTGGGGGCTCCATTAGACTTAGCCGGGTTGCATACCCACGCTTCATGCATTATTGTGCATGTGTAAAACATAGAGCCGACGAGAAATCATGTCAAGCAATATATTGCATGCGACCGGGTTAACGCCGATCGAGCAGCCGATCGAGCAGCCGATCCAGCAAGAGGCCGCGCTGGACGAGGGCGAGGCCGGCGCAGCACAACCGGGTGCACAGCCGGCCGCACAGCCCGCCGCCGGTCAGGATGCCGCTTCCGCGGCCGCCAGCGCCGGCGAGCGGAACACGCTGCTGGCTGGCCTGGGCGAGCGCGTGCGCGAGCTGCGCGCGCGCCGCGGCCTGACCCGCAAGGCCACCGCGCTGGCCGCCGGGGTGTCGGAGCGGCACCTCGCCAACCTCGAATACGGCAGCGGCAACGCTTCCATCCTCGTGCTGCAGCACGTCGCCGGCGCGCTGCAATGCTCGCTGGCGGAGCTGCTGGGCGACGTCTCCACCTCGTCGCCGGAATGGCTGCTGATCCGCGAGCTGCTGGAGCACCGCGACGAAGCCACGCTGCGGCGCGTGCGCATCGCCATCGGCGAGATGCTGGGCACCGGCGGCGGCAACGCCGCGCGCAGCCCGCGCGTGGCGCTGATCGGCCTGCGCGGCGCCGGCAAGTCCACGCTGGGCGCGATGCTGGCCGAGGACCTCGGCTTTCCGTTCGTGGAGTTGAGCCGCGAGATCGAGCAGTTCGCCGGCTGCAGCATCTCCGAGATCCAGGGCCTGTACGGCATGAATGCCTACCGCCGCTACGAGCGGCGCGCGCTGGAGGAGGCGATCCAGATCTATCCCGAGGCGGTGATCGCCACGCCGGGCGGGCTGGTGTCCGACCCGGCCACCTTCAACCTGCTGCTGGCCCACTGCACCACGGTGTGGCTGCAGGCCGACCCGGAAGACCATATGAGCCGCGTGCGCGCCCAGGGCGACCTGCGGCCGATGGCCGCCAGCAAGGAGGCGATGGAAGACCTGCGCCACATCCTGGCCGGCCGCGCGGCGTTCTATTCCAAGGCGGAGTTCAGCGTGGACACCAGCGCCGAGCCGCTGGAGGAGACGTTCCAGGCGCTGCGGGACGTGGTGCGGCGGGCCTTGCGGTTGCCGCTCTAGCGGCGGAGGGGCGTTTCAGGCGCCTCGGCAGGGAAGATGCACAATAGTGCTTGACGTTGGTTTTGGTGGGAACTATATTTCGTTCCACCAGATTCCCGATCACTGCACTATCGTGCTTCGCTGCCGAGGAGACACCGCATGACTACCGCCCCCCGCGTCGATTACCAGACCGACCCGTCCCGATACAAGCACCTGAAGCTGACGTTCGACGGTCCCGTTGCCACGCTGGCGGTGGACATCGACGAGAACGCCGGCCTGCGCCCCGGCTACAAGCTCAAGCTCAACAGCTACGACCTCGGCGTCGACATCGAACTGAACGACGCGGTCAACCGCATCCGCTTCGAGCATCCCGAGGTGCGCACCGTGGTGGTCACGAGCGGCAAGGACCGCGTGTTCTGCTCGGGCGCCAACATCTTCATGCTCGGCGTGAGCAGCCACGCCTGGAAGGTGAATTTCTGCAAGTTCACCAACGAGACCCGCAACGGCCTGGAAGACTCGTCGCGGCACAGCGGCCTGAAATTCCTCGCCGCGGTCAACGGCGCCTGCGCCGGCGGCGGCTACGAGCTGGCGCTGGCCTGCGACGAGATCATCCTGGTCGACGACCGCGCCTCCGCCGTGAGCCTGCCGGAGGTGCCGCTGCTGGGCGTGCTGCCGGGCACCGGCGGCCTGACCCGCGTGACCGACAAGCGCCACGTGCGCCATGATCTCGCCGACATCTTCTGCACCACCACCGAAGGCGTGCGCGGCCAGCGCGCCAAGGACTGGCGCCTCGTCGACGACATCGCCAAGCCCGCCGTGTTCGCGCAGAAAGTGCGCGAGCGCGCGCTGGCGCTGGCCGCGCAGAGCGACCGCCCGGCCGACGGCCGCGGCGTGGCGCTGACCCCGCTTCGGCGCGGCGTGGACGCCGATGCGCTGCGCTACGAGCACGTGAGCGTGGAGATCGACCGCGCCGCGCGCCGCGCCACCTTCGTCGTCAGGGCGCCGTCGGCCACGCAGCCGCGGACGCTCGGCGCCATCGCCGAGGCGGGCGCCGCGTGGTATCCGCTGCAGCTGGCGCGCGAGCTGGACGACGCCATCCTGTCGATGCGCACCAACGAGCTCGACATCGGCACCTGGCTGATCAAGACCGAGGGCGAGGCCGCCGACGTGCTGGCGATGGACGCCACGCTGCTCGCGCACAAGGACCACTGGCTGGTGCGCGAGACCATCGGCCTGCTGCGCCGCACGCTGGCGCGCCTGGACGTGTCGTCGCGCAGCCTGTTCGCGCTGATCGAGCCGGGCTCGTGCTTCGCCGGCACCTTCCTCGAACTGGCGCTGGCCTGCGACCGCAGCTACCACCTCGCGCTGCCTGACGACGAGGCGCGCGCGCCGAAGATCACCGTGGCCGAGGCCAACTTCGGCCTCTACCCGATGGTGACGGAGCAAAGCCGCCTGGGCCGCCGCTTCTACGACGAGCAGCCCGCGCTCGAAGCGGTGCGCGCCCGCGCCGGCCAGCCGCTCGACGCCGACGCGGCCCACGCGCTCGGCCTCGTCACCGCCAACCCCGACGACATCGACTGGACCGACGAAGTGCGCATCGCGCTGGAGGAGCGCGCCGCCATGTCGCCCGACGCGCTCACCGGCATGGAAGCCAACCTGCGCTTCAACGGCCCCGAGAACATGTTCACCCGCATCTTCGGCCGGCTCACCGCCTGGCAGAACTGGATCTTCCAGCGCCCCAACGCCGTGGGCGAGAAGGGCGCGCTCAAGGTCTACGGCAAGGGTGACAAGGCCGCGTTCGACTGGAACCGCGTCTAGACCGCACGCCCCCGGCGGCGCGGCGCGTTTCCCGGTGGGGGCGCCGCGGCCGGCACCGATCCTTCTCCACCCAAGCCAACGCAGCACAGCCAGCCACGGAGACAATGATGTCCGGCATCAACTACAGCGAAAAGATCCCCAACAACGTCAACCTCAGCGAAGACCGCACGCTGCAGCGCGCGCTCGAGCAATGGCAGCCCAACTACCTGAGCTGGTGGAACGACATGGGCCCGGACGGCTCGCAGAATTTCGACATCTACCTGCGCACCGCCATCAGCGTGGACCCGCAGGGCTGGGCCCACTTCGGCCACGTGAAGATGCCGGACTACCGCTGGGGCATCTTCCTCAACCCGGCCGAGGCCAACCGCAAGATCCACTTCGGCGACCACAAGGGCGAGGACGCCTGGCAGGACGTGCCCGGCGAATACCGCGCCAACCTGCGCCGCATCATCGTCACCCAGGGCGACACCGAGCCGGCCTCGGTCGAGCAGCAGCGCCACCTCGGCCTGACCGCGCCGAGCATGTACGACCTGCGCAACCTGTTCCAGGTCAACGTGGAAGAAGGCCGCCACCTGTGGGCGATGGTCTACCTGCTGCACAAGTACTTCGGCCGCGACGGCCGCGAGGAAGGCGAGGCGCTGCTGGAGCGCCGCAGCGGCCAGCAGGACAATCCGCGCATCCTGCAGGCGTTCAACGAGCAGACCCCCGACTGGCTGTCGTTCTTCATGTTCACCTACTTCACCGACCGCGACGGCAAGTTCCAGCTGTGCGCGCTGGCCGAATCGAGCTTCGACCCGCTCGCGCGCACCACCAGGTTCATGCTGACCGAGGAAGCGCACCACATGTTCGTGGGCGAGAGCGGCGTGTCGCGCGTGATCCAGCGCACCTGCCAGGTCATGAACGAGCTCAAGACCGACGACCCGGCCCGCCTGCGCGCGGCCGGCGTGATCGACCTGCCGACCATCCAGCGCTACCTGAACTTCCACTACAGCGTCACCATCGACCTGTTCGGCGCGGACGAGTCCAGCAATGCCGCCACCTTCTACAGCACCGGCCTCAAGGGCCGCTACGAAGAAGGCAAGCGCACCGACGACCACGTGCTCAAGGGCCAGAGCTACAAGGTGCTGCAGGCCGTGGGCGGGCAACTGGTGGAGAAGGAAGTGCCGCTGCTCAACGCGCTCAACGAAGTGCTGCGCGACGACTACATCAAGGACAGCATGGCCGGCGTGGAGCGCTGGAACAAGGTCATCGAGAAGGCCGCCATCCCGTTCCGTCTGAAGGTGCCGCACAAGGCGTTCCACCGCAACATCGGCGCGCTCTCGGGCGTGAAGATCTCGCCGGACGGCCGCGTGGTCTCCGAGGCCGAATGGCGCGACAACGTGGACCAGTGGCTGCCCAGCGACGGCGACCGCGCCTTCGTGGCCAGCCTGATGGGCCGCGTGGTCGAGCCCGGCAAGTTCGCCAACTGGATCGCGCCGCCGGTGATGGGCATCAACCGCCAGCCGGTGGATTTCGAGTACGTGCGCTTCAACTGAGCGCCGCGCCCGCGCGCGGGCGCTACCTGCGGCAGGGACCCCCGCGCCTGCCGCCGCAAGCCAATGGGGAAGCCCCCGGCCACAGGGGGCACGCTACCCGGAGATCGCCTTGGACATGTCCGACATCCAGGTCGTCAGGCAGCACCTGATCGACCCCGAGATCTGCATCCGCTGCAACACCTGCGAAGCCACCTGCCCGGTGGCGGCCATCACGCACGACGCGCGCAACTACGTGGTGGATGCCGACAAATGCAACGCCTGCATGGCCTGCATCTCGCCGTGCCCGACCGGCTCGATCGACAACTGGCGCACCATGCCGCGCGCGCGCGCCTACGGCATCGGCGAGCAGCTCGGCTGGGACGAGCTGCCGGCCGAGCTCACGCCCGAGCAGCTGGCCGCCGCCGGCGTGGCGGCCGGCGCCGAGCCGCCGCCGCCGGCCGCCGTCTCGCTGCCCGCCGCCGCCAGCGGCGAGGCAGCGTTCAACAGCGCGCAGTACGGCGCCACCGTGCCGCCGTGGTCGGCCGCGCATGCCTACACCAACCTGTACGGCGCCAAGGCCGCCAGGACCATCGCCGCCACCGTGACCGGCAACGTGCGCGTGACCGAGGTCGGGCGCGAGGCCGGGCACGACTACGACACGCACCACATCGTGCTGGATTTCGGCGCCCTGCCGTTCCCGGTGCTCGAAGGCCAGTCGATCGGCATCGTGCCGCCCGGCGTGGACGCCGCCGGCCGCGCGCACCACGCGCGCCAGTATTCGGTGGCCAGCGCGCGCAACGGCGAGCGGCCCGGCTACAACAACCTCTCGCTGACCATCAAGCGCGTGCTGGAAGACCACCAGGGCAATCCCGTGCGCGGCGTGGCGTCCAACTACATGTGCGACCTGCAGGTGGGCGACAAGGTGGAGGTGATCGGCCCGTTCGGCAGCAGCTTCCTGATGCCCAACCACCCGCGCTCCAACATCGTCATGATCTGCACCGGCACCGGCAGCGCGCCCATGCGCGCGATGACCGAATGGCGCCGCCGGCTGCGCAAGTCGGGCAAGTTCGAGGGCGGCAAGCTGATGCTGTTCTTCGGCGCGCGCACCAGGGAGGAACTGCCTTACTTCGGCCCGCTGCAGAACCTGCCCAGGGATTTCATCGACATCAACATGGTGTTCTCGCGCACGCCGGGCCAGCCCAGGCGCTACGTGCAGGACGCCATGCGCGAGCGCGCCGCCGACCTCGCGGCGCTGCTGGCCGACCCCGACACGTATTTCTACGTGTGCGGCCTCAAGAGCATGGAGGAGGGCGTGGTGCTGGCGCTGCGCGACGTGGCGCAGCAGGCCGGGCTGTCGTGGGAGACGCTGGGCGCCGACCTCAGGCGCGAGGGGCGGCTGCACCTGGAAACGTATTGAGCGGCGGGCCGGCGCCGGCCCGGAGCCCTCCGCGATGGCGTTCCGCCCGAACGCCATCGAATGCACATCATTGAATTCCACACGCCCGCGGCTTGCCGTTCGCGCAACCGCCGCCGGCCCGTCATGCCGCTTCCTGCGGCGGATCTTTCCAGCCAATCCCCGCGCGCGGGACGTGCGGGCTGCCGTTCAATGCGGCATGCCCGGCGCCGGACAAATGCGCGTGACTGGTCTTGCCGGCCACGGAGACGTCGCGTTGCCGTTGGCTGATGGCATACTACATCGGCGAATTTCCGCGAGAAGCGCGTCAAGGCTGGTTCCGGTCTTGCCCGGAGAGATCCTCGCGGCGGCGATCGCATTGGGAGACAAGAGATGCCGAGGGAGTCATGATCAGATGTTTCGTCCGTTTCGTCCGTTTCGTCCGTTTCGTCCGTTTCGTCCGCTTCGTCCGTTTCCTCCCGCTGTTGCTTGCGGCCGTGCTTGCCGCGCCTGCCTGGGCGGCAAAGCCGGGGAAGGTGTTCTCGCCCGGAGCGGGGGTCCTGTGCGACCGCTACGTGTGCGCGGGCGCAGGCGGAATATCCTACGCGCTGACGGAGAAATACCTTGGCAGGAAGGCGATGGAAAGATTGCGCTCCCAGGGAGAATTCGACCTGACGGCATTCACGTTCGAATCGGGTCTGTTTTGCGATGCCAATCAGCGCGTGTGCCGGTTCGGCCGATATTTCGACAAGAACGGCGTTCGGGATGGCGTGGTCTCGCCCAAGTACACGCGCCTGCTGTTCGGGCAATGACGCGGCGGCGCGTCGGGAAGCAAGACATCAGGAATTAAGCATCGAGCGTCGCCGCGCGGCGTTGTGATCGAATCCGGCCCCTGGAAAACATTGCCATGCTGCACCAGTTCTACCACGTCGTGCCTTATTCATGGCCGCTGCTCCTGCAGTACCTTGCCCTGTTGTCGGTCGTGAGCGCGTGCGGCGCGGTTGGCGCCAGGTATGTGCGGAACGCCGAATCGGGGGCCACCGACGATATCAGGGTGGTCCTGAGCGCCACGCTGACGCTGCTGGCGCTGGTCGTGGGGTTCGCCTTCTCGCTTGCCATCGGCGGATACAACGCGCGCCAGGCCAACGAGGCAATGGAGGCCAACAGGATCGAGTCCGCCTTTTTCAAGGCGGAACTGTTGCCGGGCGAGGATGCCGGCAAAGTGCGCGGCTTGCTCCGGCAGTATCTGGATGCGCGGCTGCGTTTTTACCAGACCGGCCACGGCAGGCAGACGGATGAGCTGGCCGGCAATGCGAATCTGCTCAGGTCGCAGATGTGGGCGATCGTGGCGCGGAACGCCGGAAGGCAGCCGAATCCGGTCGCCGTGCTGCCGGTGTCCGCAATGAGCGACTTGCTCGGTTCATATGAGAATTCGACGGCCAGTTGGCGAAGCCAGATACCACCCGCGGCCTGGGGCCTGATCACCGCGCTGGCCGCCTTCTGCAGCGCGCTCATCGGCTACAGCGCCGGCGTTCGCAATCACCGCGGGCTCCTCGTGGTGTTTCCCGCGGTCATCTCGATTTCGCTCGCCCTCATCGCCGACATCGACGTGCCGGGCCGGGGACTGATTCACGTCAGCCCGGACAATCTGGCCCGGGTCGCAAGACTCATCGCCGGCGCTTAGGGTCCGCTCAGGGTCCGGCCCGGCCGCGCGATCCCCGGTTACTTGGCCGCCTTGTCGTGCTCGGCGAGGCCGACGGCCTTGTAGTCGTAGGTCGGGTAGAACTCGGTGCGGTACGCGCCCCAGGCGGTGTCTTCCAGCACGCGGTTGACCTCGCGGATGCGCGTGGCGGGCAGGCGCAGCGTGATGACCTGGCCGATCCCCATCGCGACGTACCAGCTCACCACCTCGACGCCCGCCGGCGGAAACGCCTTGTAGAAGCCCTGCTTGGCCAGTTGCGCGTTCAGCTCGCTGAGCGGGCGCGACTGGTCGTGCCGCAGGAACACGGTGAGCAGCACCGCGTTGTCCGGCGTCGCGGTGGCCGTTCCCGCGGGCGGCGCGTTGACGGTCTGCGCGCCGGCGCTGCCGCTGTACAGGCAGGCGGCATTCAGGGCCGCGGCGGTGCCGAGGATGGTTGCGGCGAAACGAAGCTTGCTGGTGATGCTCATGGGGGCCTCTTGAGTGTGGCCGGGCCGGTGCCCGGTCTGAGCCTGGGGGGTTGCCTCATCCTGGTGGATGACGGGTCTGCCACGTCACGGTGGCCCGGGTAGGCTACTCGCGCCACCTGGCGTTGTCCAGCCGACAGGCATGCCGGCGCGCGCGTTCCGCGCGTCCCGTCCCGCGGCTACTGAACTGCCGGCGCCGATGCGCCGGCGGTCATCAATCTGTCGCCCGCCGGTGCGACTTCGCGGGCCCCGCGCCGCGTCCCCTCACAACCCCTTCGGCAACAGCGCCGCCAGCGATTCGCGCATCGCGCGCGCGATCAGTTGCTGCCGCTCGCGTGGCATGCGCGCCAGCGTGGAGGCCACGCTGATGCCCGCGACCGGCTCGCCGTCCGGCGCGTGCACCGCCATGCCGACCGCCAGCACGCCGCTGGTGGCGTGGTTGCCGATCACCGACCAGCCGCGCTCGCGCGTGGAGCGCACCAGGATCTTCATGCGCTCGGGCGTCATGCCGCCGTAGCGGCCCAGCGCCGGCGCGTTGGCGGCGATGCAGCGCTCGATCTCTTCGTCGGGCAGCGCGGCCAGCAGCGCCAGCCCCGCGGCGCCCACGCCGAGCGGCTGGCGCGTGCCGATCTGGATCACGAGGATCTGCACCGGGTGCGTGCCCACGTGGCGCGCGATGCAATGCGAGATCGGCCCCTCGCGCACGATGGCGAAGGCCGCGTCGCCGCAGGCGGCGCTCACGCGCGCCAGCACCGGCTGCAGGCGCGCGGCGAAGCCGGGCGTGGCGCGCGGCTGCGCCAGCGCCGCCGCGCGCGGTCCCGCCACGTAGCGGAAACGCCCGCGCTGCGCCACGTAGCCGCTCTCGATCAGGGTCGCCAGCAGGCGGTAGACGGTGGCGCGCTCGAGCGCCGCGATGCGGCACAGGTCCACCACGCGCAGGCCGTCGCGGCCGCTGTCGAGCACCGCGTCGAGCAGTTGCAGGCCGCGCCGCAAGGTGCGCGCGCCACAGTCTTCGGCCGCCTCGGCGGCGGAGTGAACGTCCGGCTGGCGGACGTTTCGGCTGGCAGTGCGGGCAGGCATGGGGAAGAATTTCTCGGTCGACGGAGCCACCCCGCAGTATGCCGCAGCGCGGTCAGAAGGGGGCCCGAGACGGCATCGCACCGCCAAAACAGGAGACAACATGACTTCGCACAACGCACTGCGCCGGCGCTTGCTGGCATTCGCCGCGGCGCTCGCCTGCGGCGCCGCGCCGGCCCTGCGGGCCCAGCCCGCCGCGTGGCCGACCAAGCCGGTCCGGCTGGTGGTCGGCTATTCCGCCGGCGGCGCCACCGACGTGATCGCCCGCCTCGTCGCGGTCAAGCTCGGCGAGCAGCTCGGCCAGTCGGTGGTGGTGGACAACCGCGCCGGCGCCAACAGCAACGTGGGCGCCGAACTGGTGGCCAAGTCGCCGCCGGACGGCTACACGCTCTACGTCTACACCATCGCCAACACCATCAACGCCTCGCTGTACGACAAGCTCGGCTACGACCCGCAGAAGGACTTCGAGCCGGTCGGCCTGATCGCGCGGATTCCCAACATCCTGGTGGTCAACCCCAAGCTGCCGGTGAAGACGCTGGCCGACTACATGCGCCTGGCCAGGAGCGCGCCGGAGGGCGTGACGTTCGCCTCGTCGGGCAGCGGCTCGTCCATCCACCTGTCGGGCGAGATGTTCAAGATGCAGGCCAAGCTCAACATGCTGCACGTGCCCTACCGCGGCAGCGCGCCGGCCGTGACCGACCTGCTGGGCGGGCAGGTGCAGTCGATGTTCGACAACACGCCGTCGTCGCTGCCGCACGTGAAGGCCGGCCGGCTGCGCGCCATCGCCATCACCAGCGCGCAGCGCTCGCCGCTGCTGCCCGATGTGCCGACCGTGGCGGAGTCGGGCTTTCCCGGCTTCGACGTGCAGTCGTGGTTCGCGCTCGCCGCGCCGGCGGGCACGCCGCAGCCGGTGGTCGAGCGGCTCAACGCCGCGCTGGGCAAGGTGCTGGCCATGCCGGACGTGCGCCAGCGCCTGCAGGACCTGGCGGCCACGCCCGAGCCCGGCACGCCGGACCAGCTGCGCAAGCTGATCGCATCCGAAACCAGGCGCTGGCGCGATGTCGTCAAGCAGTCCGGCGCCAAAGCCGAATAAGGAGGATTTACCGCATGTTCCCGATCGATTTCTTCTGGCGCGCGGCCGCGCGCTGGCCCGGCAACATCGCCATCGACGCGCCCGAGGGCGCCATCCGCTACGACGCGCTGGCCGAGCGGGTCGCGGCGCTGGCCGCGGCGCTGGTGGCGCTGGACCCCGCGCCGCAGAGCCGCGTCGGCATCTGCGCGCGCAACAGCGCCGAGCACATCGTGGCGCTGCTGGCGGCGCTGGCCTGCGGCAAGGTCTGGGTGCCGCTCAATCCCAAGAGCACGCGGCCGGAGATCCGCCGCATCATCGACGCGACCGAGCCGTCCATCCTGGTGATCGATCCCGCCTGCGCCGGCCTGCTCGAAGGCGCGCCCGGCGAGCGCATCTACTGCGGCCCGCCGCCGGCCGGCGAGCGCACGCTGGCGGGGCTGGTGGCGCAGCATGCCGGCGCGGCGCGCCCGGTGTTCTCGCTGCCGCCCGAGGCCACGCAGGCGATCAAGTTCACGGGCGGCACCACCGGCGCGCCCAAGGGCGTGATGCAGACCTACCGCGCGTGGATGGCCAACATCGCCAACCAGATCCACACCTGGGGCTTCGACGAGCACGAGCGCTACATCGTGGCCGCGCCGGTCACGCACGGCACCTCCACCTACCTGCTGCCGATCCTGGCGCAGGGCGGCTGCCACGTGGTGCTGGCCGAGGCCGGCGCCGAGGCCGTGCGCACCGCCTTCCGCGAGCGCGGCGGCACGGTGTGTTTCATGCCGCCCACGCTGGTCTACATGCTGATGGCGCTGCCGGGCGCCTCGCGCGCGGACTTCCCGCACCTGCGCCGCCTGATCTACGGCGGCGCGCCGATGCCGCCCGAGAAGATCCGCGAGGTGCGCGAATTCTTCGGCCCGGTGCTGGGCACCACCTACGGCCAGACCGAGGCGCCGCAGAACCTGACCGTGATGCGCCCCGAGGATTTCGAGGACGAGCGCAACTGGGCCGCCGTGGGCCGCGCCACGTGGTTCAGCGACGTGGCCGTCATGGCGCCCGACGGCCGCCTGCTGCCCGCCGGCGAGGTGGGCGAGGTGGTGGCGCGCGGCGACCTGCTGATGAGCGGCTACTGGCGCCTGCCGGAAAAGACCGCCGAGACCCTGGTGGACGGCTGGCTGCACACCGGCGACCGCGGCCTGATCGACGCGCGCGGCTACCTGTATCTCAAGGACCGGCTCAAGGACATGGTCATCACCGGCGGCTTCAACGTCTACCCGATCGACGTCGAGAACGCGCTGGGCCAGCATCCCGCCGTGCACGAATGCACCGTGTTCGGCGTGCCCGACGAGAAATGGGGCGAGGCGGTGCAGGCGGCGGTGGAGCTGCGCCCCGGCCAGCACGCCAGCGAGGCCGAGCTGATCGCCTTCGTGCGCGAGCGCCTGGGGCCGGTGCAGACGCCCAAGCGCATCCACTTCCATGCCAGCCTGCCGCGCTCGCCGGTGGGCAAGGTGCTCAAGACCGCCGTGCGCGACCGCGCGCTGGCGCCCGCCGACGTATCCTGATCGTCCGCGCCTCCGCACCTCCGTCCCTCCGCACAACAAGAGACCAAGCCATGACCAACGCCGCTTCGAACGCCGCCACGCCCGTCACCCGCCTGTGCACGCACACGCTCACCAGCCTGCATTACCGCGATGCCGACCTGGTCGAGGACCTGATGGGCAAGAAGACCTTCACCGAGGTGATGCTGATGCAGATCCTGGGCCGCGCGCCGCGCCCGGTGGACCTGCGCATCACCGACGTGGTGCTGATCGTGCTGATGGAGCACGGCCTCACGCCCAGCGCCATCGCCACGCGCCTGATCTACATGAGCGCGCCCGAGAACCTGCAGGGCGCCGTCGCCGCCGGCCTGCTGGCCGTGGGCAGCTCCTTCGTGGGCACGATGGAAAACTGCTCGCAGCTGCTCGACCGCATCGGCGCGGCCGTCGACCCGGATGCCGAGGCGATGGAGATCGCGCGGCACTACAAGTCCATCAAGGCCCACGTGCCCGGCTTCGGCCACCACCTGCACAAGCCGGTGGACCCGCGCGCCTACAAGCTGCTGGAGATGGGCCGCGCCGAGCCCGAGCTGGGCGGCGACAAGATCCGCGCGCTGGAGCGCCTGTCCGCGGCGGTCGACGCGGTGGCGGGGCGGCCCATCACCATCAACGCCACCGGCGCCGTGGCCGCGCTGCTGGGCGAGCTGGGCGTGCCCACGGCGGTGATGCGCGGCTTTGCCGTGATCTCGCGCGCGGCCGGGCTGGTAGCGCATATCGTCGAGGAACAGCAGAGCCCGTCGGGCCGCTTCATCTGGGATACCGTCGAGCACGCCATTCCCTACGTGGGCGAAGGCGGGCGCGTGGCGGGAGAGGGCGCATGACGGCGGACGCGACGCGGGATGCGCGCCCGCCGGCGCTGCCGCTCGATCTGTCCGGGCGCACGGTATTCGTGGCGGGGGCCGGTTCGGCCGGGCCGGGCTGGAGCATCGGCCGCGCGTCGAGCGTGACCTACGCGCGGCTCGGCGCGCGGGTCTGCGTGGCGGACCGCGACGCGGCCTCGGCCGCGGAAACCACCGCATTGATCCGCGCCGAAGGCGGCACGGCCGAGACCTTCGTCGGCGACGTCGCCGTGGAGGACGACGTGGCGCGCCTGTTCGCCGAGGCGCGCGAGCACTTCGGCGTGGTGGACGTGCTCCATCACAACGTCGGCATCGGCAAGACCGGCGGCCCGCTGGAGACCAGCGCGGCCGACTTCGATCGCATCCACGCCGTCAACGTGCGCAGCCTGCTGCTGGCCAGCCAGCAGGTGCTGCCCGACATGGTGGCGCGCGGGCGCGGCGCCATCGTCGCGATCTCGTCGGTGGCCGGCATGCGCTACCTGGGTTATCCGCACCTGGCCTACAACGTGACCAAGGCGGCGGTGATCCAGTTCACGCGCATGCTGGCGCAGCAGTACGCGCCGCACGGCGTGCGCGCCAACACGGTGGTGCCGGGCCTGATCGACACGCCGCGCATTGCCACCACGGTGGCCGGCATGTTCTCCGCGACCAGCCTGGAGCAGGCGAAGGAAGCGCGCGCCGCGCAGGTGCCGCTGGGCCGCATGGGCAGCGCGTGGGAGGTGGCGCACGCCTGCGCGTTCCTGGCCTCGGACGCGGCCGCCTACGTCACCGGCACCGAGCTGGTGGTGGACGGCGGCATCACCGGCAAGTACGTGTAGCGCGCGCTGGCATTGTCGGCATGCCGGCGGTCAGTAGCCCTGAGCGCCGCCGCCGGCCGGCGCCTGCCCGGCGCGCATCTGCGTCACCACCTGGCGGGCGCCGGCGGCCATCAGGCGCGCGTCGGAGCCGACCGTGACGAAGCGGAAGCCCTGCCCGATGCGGCGCAGCGCCGCTTCCGGCGCGCCGTTGTGGATGCCGGCGACCACGCCGTGCGCCTGCGCGCGCGCCAGCACGTGGGCGATGGCGGCGGCCACCGGCGGATCGACGTCGTCGAAGACCGGGCGGCAGCCGAGCGCGAGCGAAAGATCGGACGGGCCGATGTAGACCGCGTCCAGCCCCGGCACCGAGAGGATCGCGTCGAGATTGTCCAGCCCCTGCCGGGTCTCGATCATGGCGAAGGTGACGATGGTCTCGTTGGCGCGCTCGGGATAATCGGCGCCGCCGTAGAGCAGCGCGCGGATCGGCCCGAAGCTGCGCGAGCCCAGCGGCGGGTAGTGCGTGGCGGCGACGAAGCGCTCCGCGTCCTCGCGCGTGTTGATCATCGGGCAGATCACGCCGTAGGCGCCGGCGTCCAGCACCTTCATCAGGATGCCGGGCTCGTTCCACGGCACGCGCGCCACCGGCACGGTGTCGGTGGTGGACACGGCGGTAAACAGCGCGAGCGCGTCGCGGTAGTCGAGCGCGCCGTGCTGGAGGTCCACGGTCAGGGAATCCCAGCCCTGGTGCGCCATCGTCTCGGCCGCGAAGCTGCTGGGGATGGAGAGCCAGCCATTGACCACGGCCTGGTCGGCCGCCCACATCTTTCGAATCCGGTTCTCGCGCATCGGGCTTTGTCTCCTGGCTGGTCTTCGCCAGGCGACACGTGCCCCCGGCGTGTTCTCGACGGCGGATCGCGGCGATCCGCGCTGCTGCGGGGAAGTATAAGCCGGGGATAGCCGGGTTTGGGCCGGCCTCGCTCCCCTCTCCCGCTCGCGGGAGAGGGGTCGGGGGAGAGGGCCAGCGCTGGCGAATGCTGTCGGACTGGAAAAAACCGTCCGCTTGCGATGCCTGACCCCGCTGCCTCAGCGCTTGCCGACCGTAAACGCGATCTCGCCCACGCCTTCCACGCCCGCCGTCACCTTGTCGCCCTGGCGCAGTTCGCCCACGCCGGCCGGGGTGCCGGTGAAGATCAGGTCGCCGGGGGCCAGGGTCACGCTCTGCGAGACATAGGCGATCACGTCCGCGACCGGCCAGATCAGTTCGTCGAGGTTGCCGTCCTGGCGGGTCTCGCCGTTGACCGCGAGCCAGATGCGGCCCTTGGCCGGATGGCCGACGCTGGCCACCGGGTGCAGCGGGCCGCTTGGGCCGGAGGCGTCGAAGCTCTTGGACCAGTCCCACGGCCGGCTCATCTTCTTGGCCACGTCCTGCAGGTCGCGGCGGGTCATGTCCACGCCCACGGCGTAGCCCCACACGAAGTCCAGCGCCTGCTCGGGCTTGATGTCGGCGCCGCCCTTGCCGATCGCCACCACCAGCTCGATCTCGTGGTGCAGGTTCCCGGTCAGCGGCGGGTAGGCCACGGTGCCTTCGGCCGGCACCACGGCGTCGGCCGGCTTGGTGAAGAAGAACGGCGGATCGCGGTCGGGGTCGTTGCCGAACTCGCGCGCGTGCGCGGCGTAGTTGCGGCCGACGCAGAACACGCGGCGGATGGGGAAGCGGGCATCGCTGCCGGCCACGGCGACGCTCGCCTGGGCGGGCGGCTGGATCACGAAATCGGTCATCTTGGAATCCGTAGGTGAGGGGGCTTGGAAAAATGCGCCGGAACGATCCGGCGCCTGCTTGGCAAACGTGGCTTGCGGCCTGGCGGCACTCTTACTTGGCGAACACCTGGCTGAGGTCGCCGAAGGCCTTGAACTCGAGCGCGTTGCCCGACGGGTCGAGGAAGAACATGGTGGCCTGCTCGCCGACCTGTCCCTTGAAGCGTACGTGCGGCTCGATCACGAACTGCGTATCGGCCGCGCGCAGCCTGTCGGCCAGCGCTTCCCATTCGGGCATCGGCAGGATCGCGCCGAAGTGGCGCACCGGCACCTCGTCGCCGTCCACCGCGCTGGTGGCGCGATGGCCGCATTCCTGCGGCGCCAGGTGCGCCACCACCTGGTGGCCGTAGAAGTCGAAGTCGATCCAGGCGTCGGAGCTGCGGCCTTCGGGGCAGCCGAGCAGGCCGCCGTAGAAGCGGCGCGCTTGCGCCAGGTCGTTGACGGGAAAGGCGAGGTGAAACAACGGGATGGCGCTCATCGGGGGCTCTCGGGGGGACGGGTTGGCCGGTTCCGCGCCGCGGCCGGCGCGGCGCTGGTCCGTTGATTGTAATCAGCAGAACTCGTAATATGAAACGAATGTTTTCTGCTCTGAGTATCGAAAGTTTCTATATATGATCCGCTACTTCCAGACCTTCCTCGTGGCCGCCGAGACGGCCTCCTTCTCCGCGGCCGGCGCGCGGCTCGGGCTGACCCAGTCCGCCGTCAGCACCCAGATCCGCCGGCTCGAGGAAGACCTGGGCTGCACGCTGTTCGACCGCGCCGGCAAATCGGTCGCGCTGAGCGGGGACGGGCGCCGCCTGCTGCCGGAGGCGCGCCGCTTCATCGACCTGTACGAGTCGATGAAGGGCCACGCGCAATCGGCCCCCGACACCGCGCCGCTGGACCTGGGCGCGGTCTCCACCGTGCAGGCCGCGCTGCTGCCGCGCGCGATGAAGCGCTTCCGCGACGGCTTTCCGAAGACGCACGTCAACGTCGTCCCCGGCATGTCCACCCAGCTGCTCACGCAGGTGGACGCGCGCGAGCTCGACGTGGCCGTGCTGGTCAAGCCGCGGCTGGGCATCCCGCCGGAGCTGAAGTGGGTGCCGCTGATGCAGGAGCGCTTCGTCGGCATCGCGCCCAGGGGCGCGCCGCGCGACCTCAAGGCCGCGCTGGCGGCGCTGCCGTTCATCCGCTACAACCGCCATTCGATGGGCGGCCAGCTGGTGGACCGCTACCTGCGCCGGCACCGGCTGTGGGTGGACGGCGGCATGGAGCTGGACGAGCCGGCGGTGATCCTGCAGATGGTGAGCGAAGGCCTGGGCTGCGCCATCATCCCGGCCGAGCTGGTGCCGCTCGGGCGCACGCGCAACGTGGTGGAGATCCCGCTGCCGGGCGAGCCGATGTTCCGCGAAATCGGCGTGCTGGTGCGGCAGTCGGCGCTCAAGCGGGCGCCGGTGGCGGGGCTGATCGAGGCGCTGGTGGCGGTGGCGGCGCAGGCGCGCGAGCGCCCGCGGGCCGGCGGCGGCGCGCCTAGAGCGCGTAGCGCACGGTGAGATAGAACGTGCGCTGCGGGAACGGGTGGAACAGGAAATACTTCCGGTTGTTCAGGTTGTCCACGCCGAGCGCCGTGCTCCAGTGCTTGTCGAATTCGTAGCGCACGCGCGCGTCCATCACGAAGAAGCTCTGGAAGCCCTGGTAGGTCGCCGGATTGACGTCGGTGTTGTCGACCGTGGCGTACACGCGCGAGCTGTAGCGGCCCGCCAGCGTGTAGGTCCATTTGTTGTCGGGCCGGTACGTGGCCGCCAGCGTCGCGCGCCAGGTCGGTACGTAGGGCACGCGCTTGCCGGCGGCGGTGGCGCCCGCCACGGTGGGCACGTAGCTGTCGTCGGAGAGGATGCGCGAATCGACATAGGTGGCGTTGCCCGAGAGCGAGAGCCCGCGGATGAGCACGTTGTCCTGCTGGCCGGCCAGCTCCACGCCGGTCTGGCGCGTCTTGCCCACGTTCTGCGTGAACGATACCGGCGTGGCGAAGCCGGCGATGTTGGAGGTCTGCGAGATCAGCGCGTTGGAGACGTATTCGTTGAAGACCGACAGGCGGATCTTGCCGTCGCTGTCGTGGCGCTCGATCGCCAGTTCGCTCGACAGCACGCGCTCGGGCTGCAGGAACGGGTTGGCCTGCGTGAAGGTCGTGCCGGTCTGCACGCTCTGGTACAGCTCGCCGACCGTGGGAAAGCGCAGCGCCTTGCCGAACGAGCCGGTGACGGACCAGCGCTCGGTGGCGTCCCAGGTGAGCGAAGCCTTGGGCGAGAAGCCGGACTGGTCCACGCTGGGCTGGCTGATCGACACGCCCGCGCCGTTGCTGCCGAGCGAGAAGTTGTAGCCGTCGTAGGCGCGCCACCATTCGTAGCGCCCGCCCAGCGTGGCCTGCACGCCGGGCGCCACGCGCCAGACGTCCTGCAGCCACAGCGCGGTGGTCTGGGTCTTGCCGAGCGAGTTGCTGAACAGCGCGCCGCTGCTGCCGGCGGTCCAGTCCGCCGTGGTGTAGGTCGGGCTGACCAGCTTGAACTGGTCGTAGTGCGCGCCGAAGCTGACGATGTTGGCGCCGGCCATGCCCTGCGGGCGCCAGGTGCCCTTGAGGTCGAGCGTGGTCCAGCCGGTGCCGCTCATGTCGGTGGCGCGCCCGGGGCCGCCCGTGAGCGCGGCCGGGTAGGTGCCGGTGGACAGGCGGCTGAGGTCGCGCAGGTAGTAGAAATTGCTGACCGTCGCCTCGCCGTCGAACACGCCCTGCGTGTGGCTTTCCACCTTGAGGCTCTGCATCAGGTGCTGCTGCTCGACGTTGTTGCCGGTGAACTGCCCCGCGATGGTGCTGGCGTTGTAGGCGAAGCCGCCGATGTTGACGCTGCCGCCGGTGCCGCCGTAATAGGGCGTGCCGCCGGCGGTGCTCAGGTAGGTGCGGGCGCTGGCCTTCGCGTCGTTCTGCCAGTAGCCGAGCGAGTAGACCGCGCTGACCGCGGGCGTGAAGTCGTAGGCCAGCTTGATGGCGGCGTTGTCCTGCAGCGTGTGCTGGAAGTTGCCCGCGCCGATCACCTGGATCGCGCCGCCGGTGCGGTTGCGCTCGGCAAAGGCGCCGCTGACGACCGGCAGCGCGGCGCCCGCCGGCGTGGTGGACTGGGTGACGGTGCCGAAGCTCAGCGGCTGGCTGAAGCTGTTGAGATGGTTGGCGCTGAACCACCACGACAGCTTGCCCGCGCGGTCGCCCAGCGTGAGGCTGTACTGCTGGGACGGCTCGTTCTCGCTGGTGCCGTACTGGCCGAAGTGCTGGATCGCGCCGGTGACTTCGATGCTGCCTTCCAGCTTCTTCGGCATGCGCGTGGCGATCTCCGTCACCGCACCGTAGGAGTTGCCGGGATAGGCGGCGGAGAACGGGCCGTACATCACGTCGATGCGCTCGACCTGCTGGGGCGCGACCATGAACCACTGCGGCGAGCCGTTGCCGTTGTTGTTGTTCACGAGCGTGGACAGCAGCACGCCGTCGGCATAGATCAGGCTGCGCGCGCTGGCGTTGATGCCGGTGGTGCGGGTGGCCATCGGCGACTGCGTGTCGCCGATGAAGCGCTTGCGCACCAGCACGTCGGGCAGGTACTTGAGCATGTCTTCCGTGCCCATCGCGTTGATGGTCTCGGCTGCCTGCTGCGCCGTGATGCCGGCGGTGGTCTGCGGCAACTGGTTCTTCTCGGCGAACGAGCGTGTGCCGGTCACGCTCACGGCGGGCAGGCTGTGGTCGTCGGCGCCGGTTTCGCCGGCGGCTCTGGCCGGGTTGCCGCCAGCCTCCTGGGCGTGGGCGCCGGGCGCGGCCAGCGCGGCGCAAAGCAGGGTGCGGGCGGCCGCGGGAGCGGCCTCGCGCAGCGCGGTGCGGCCGCGGGAAAGCATCTTGTGCATCTGGGTCTACCTCGAATCGATGTCCGTCGCCCGCATGCCGGTGCATGCGGACGCCGCGGGCGCGCAGGGGCGCCGCGGATACTCAGGGGCGCAGACGAGGCAGGGCTGGCGGGGCGCGCGGGCGTCCCGAGGGGAACGCGCCGAGCGGCACGAACCGGGTGAAGAGCGCCGCCGCGGCGACGAAGGCGATCAGCAGGACGAGCGTGGGCGGCGGCGCGGGCATGGCGGGCGCCGCCGGATGATCGGCCAGCAGGTCGCAGTAGCCGCAGGCGGCGAGGTCGGCGGCCGCCGGCTGGCGGGCGGCATCGTCGGGATGGGCGGCGGAGCAGATGTAGCCGGCCGGGTCGGCGGCATGGGCGGACGCCACGAACTGGCTGACGACCGGCGCGAACACGATCAGCCACATGGCGAGCAAGCCGAGCCATGCGGTAGTCGAGATGCGTTTGCGGGGCGTCATGTGGGTGTGCGATCGGGGCGCGTGCAGTCTACCCGAAGCGGGACGCGGCCGGGGCCGCGCGAGCCGTGGCATTTTGACACATTGGCGGTGGCGGATGCCATGCCCGGCGGAAATGGCATGCGCGTCACAACGGTGGCGGCGGCCGGCCCGGCAGACCGGTATTCACGCCGGCGCGGGCTGGAGTAGACTGAATGCACCGGATGCCCGCCACGACCTGCTTCGGAGTTGAAATGGACACGCATTCCACCAAGGAACGAGCGCAAAAGCGTCCGTCGGACCGGACCTTGAATGTGCTCTCTGTGCTCGTGGGACTGGTCACGCTTGCGCTCGGCATCGCCTGGCTCATCTACAAGCGCTACGTCGACCTGGACCTGCCGTATTTCGCGATTCCGCTGGTGCTCACCATCCCGGTGATCGTGGCGGCGGCATTCCGGAGTCTCTGGGACTAGCCGCGCCGGCGCCCGGGCAAGGCCCGCGCGCCAGGGAGCCATCCGGCTGCCGCAAACGAAAAAACGGCCGGGCCGGCCCCGATTCTCGGGGCGGCCCGGCCGTTTCTTTTCGGGCCGGTCCTGCTTAGCCTTGCGTGGCGGCCAGCGCGGCGTTGAGCGTCTTGCTCGGGCGCATCACGGCTTCCAGCCTGGCGGAGTCGGGCCAGTAGTAGCCGCCGATGTCGGCCGGCTTGCCCTGCACGTCCGACAGCTCGCCGACGATGGTCTTCTCGTTGTCGGTCAGCTTCTTGGCCAGCGGCGCGAAGTGGGCTGCCAGCTTGGCGTCGGCGGTCTGCGCGGCGAGTTCCTGGGCCCAGTACATGGCCAGGTAGAACTGGCTGCCGCGGTTGTCGAGCTGGCCGGTCTTGGGCGACGGGCTCTTGTTGTTGTCGAGCAGCTTGCCGGTGGCGGCGTCGAGCGTGGTGGCCAGGATCTTGGCGGCGGCGTTGCCGGTCTTGAGGCCGAGGTCTTCCAGCGACACGGCCAGCGCCAGGAATTCACCGAGCGAGTCCCAGCGCAGGTGGTTTTCTTCCACCAGTTGCTTGACGTGCTTGGGCGCCGAGCCGCCCGCGCCGGTTTCGTACATGCCGCCGCCGGCCATCAGCGGGACGATCGACAGCATCTTGGCGCTGGTGCCCAGTTCCATGATCGGGAACAGGTCGGTCAGGTAGTCGCGCAGGATGTTGCCGGTGACGGAGATGGTGTCCAGGCCGCGGATCACGCGCTCCAGCGTGTAGCGCATGGCGCGCACCTGCGACATGATGTGGATGTCCAGGCCCTTGGTGTCGTAGTCTTTGAGGTAAGTCTCGACCTTCTTGATCAGCTCGGCTTCGTGCGGGCGGTACGGGTCCAGCCAGAACACGGCCGGCATGCCGGAGTTGCGCGCGCGGGTGACGGCCAGCTTGACCCAGTCGCGGATCGGCGCGTCCTTGACCTGGCACAGGCGCCAGATGTCGCCCTGCTCGACTTGCTGCGTCAGCGCGGCCAGGACTTCGCCGGTGGCGTTGTCGACGACGCGGGCTTCACCGTCTTCGGGGATCTCGAAGGTCTTGTCGTGCGAGCCGTATTCCTCGGCCTTCTGCGCCATCAGGCCGACGTTCGGCACTGTGCCCATCGTGGTGGGGTCGAAGTTGCCGTTGGTCTTGCAGAAGTTGATGATTTCCTGATAGATGCGGGCGAAGGTCGATTCCGGGATCAGGCACTTGGTGTCCTTCGGACGGCCGTCGGCGCCCCACATCTTGCCGCCGATGCGGATCATGGCCGGCATCGACGCGTCGACGATCACGTCGTTCGGCGCGTGCAGGTTCGAGATGCCCTTGGCCGAGTCCACCATCGCCAGTTCCGGGCGGTGCTCGTGGCAGGCGTGCAGGTCGCGGATGACTTCCTCGCGCTTCGATTCCGGCAGCGCCTCGATCTTGGTGTACAGGTCGATCAGGCCGTTGTTGACGTTCACGCCCAGTTCGTCGAACAGCTTGGCGTGCTTGGCGAAGGCGTCCTTGTAGAACACCTTGACGGCGTGGCCGAACACGATCGGGTGCGACACCTTCATCATGGTCGCCTTGACGTGCAGCGACAGCATGACGCCGGTCTTGCGCGCGTCTTCCATCTGGTCTTCGTAGAAGGCCAGCAGCGCCTTCTTGCTCATGAACATGCTGTCGAGGATCTCGCCGTCGAGCAGCGCGATCTTGGGCTTGAGCACGATGGTCTTGCCGCTCTTGGTGACCAGTTCCATGCGCACTTCACGCGCGCGGTCCAGCGTGGCCGACTTTTCGCCGTGATAGAAGTCGCCGTGCTTCATGTGCGCCACGTGGGTGCGCGAAGCCATGCTCCACTCGCCCATGCTGTGCGGGTTCTTGCGGGCGTAGTTCTTGACGGCGGCGGGCGCGCGGCGGTCCGAGTTGCCTTCGCGCAGGACCGGGTTCACGGCGCTGCCCAGGCACTTGGAATAGCGCTGGCGGATGGCCTTCTCTTCGTCGGTCTTCGGATCTTCCGGGTAGTCGGGCACCTTGTAGCCCTTCGACTGGAGTTCCTTGATGGCGCTGACCAGCTGGTGCACCGAGGCGCTGATGTTGGGCAGCTTGATGATGTTGGTGTCCGGCAGCAGCGTCAGGCGGCCCAGTTCCGCCAGGTTGTCCGGCACACGCTGCTCTTCGGTCAGGAATTCGGGAAATTCGCCCAGGACGCGCCCAGCCACCGAGATATCGCTGGTCGTGACGTCGATGCCGGCCGGCGCGGTGAACGTGCGGATGATAGGCAGAAAGGCACTGGTCGCCAGCAGCGGGGCTTCGTCGGTCAGCGTGTAGATGATGGTGGGCTGGGTACTCATTGCTTACCTCAAGGTCAAGAAATAGGTAGGGAAGGCGCCGCCGGCTGGATCGCAGTCCGCGGTAAATGTGAGATTTTGCCTGATTTTGCTTTCAGAGGCCTGACTTTGGCCCGCTTTCTTGCGCCCGGCGCCGTAAATGCACCTGAATGGTGCGCAAAAACGGGCCATCCGCGCCGCGAGGCCGTGCCGGCGGCGGCGTGAGCGCTGCCGGCGGGGGCGGCCATCGGCGGTCCCGCCGCCGCCGGCCATGCGGCGTTTGCGGCGCACGTGTCGCGGCGTCCGGGCAGGCCGCCGGCTCCGCGCGTCCCGGCCGCGCCGGCGCGGCGGTCGCCGGGTGGAACGGCCGGCGTGTTCTCCGCCTCGCCGCTTTCCTCGTGCTCGCTTCCCATACGCGTTCCGCGCGCCGTCGCTCTGCGCGCCCAAGCCCGCGAGCCCATTTCCATATCGCCGTTCCAGCGCCCCGATTCGAATATCCGTGGCCGCGCTTTGTGTCTGAAATGTTTCCATTGCAGCCATATCGGTATCCCCATATGGGCTGTGCGGCACATGCATTTCACTCTGTTACTTCAAGCGGGTGACTTTAATACTTGTCATATGGCGCACCCGTATCCCGCGCACTACTATCGCCCTCGGGTTTGATCGACGGGATAAGGCGAATCCATTTTTATTATTCCGCAGAAAATCCCGTCAATCTCGCCGACCAATTAAAAGTTGGTGCCTTTTATTCATATGAACAGGAGTAATTAGTGAAGAAGAACGCAATCGTTTTTTCCATCGCCACGCTGTTTGGCCTGGCCGCTGCGCAAACCGCGTTCGCGCAATCCGCGGGCAAGGTGAAGTTCAACGGTGAACTGGTGAGCAGCACCTGCTCGATCACCGCCGGCGACGAAGACAAGACCGTCACGATGCCCACGGTGTCGACCACCGCGCTGGCCACCCAGGGCGCTACCGCCGGCGCCACCTCGTTCACCATCGGCGTGACGCAGTGCTCCGCGGACCTGAACACCGTCAAGGCGCATTTCGAGATGGACAACATGGATCCGGCCACCCGCAACCTGAAGAACCTGGCCACCACCAACCCGGCAGGGAACGTCAACGTGCAACTCGTCGACGGCGACGGCGGCGCGCCGATTCCGCTCGGCGCCGGCGGCAAGCCCGTCAACCTCACCGGCACCGGTGCCGCGCGCGGCGCGACGCTGACGTATGGCGGCCAGTACTACGCCACCGCCGCCACCACGGCCGGCAAGGTGGAATCGTTCGCCCGCTTCACGCTGGCCTACAACTAAATCGATCCGCCGGGATCGGCGAATTCCGGGCTGTCTCGCCAGAGGCGGTTCGGAATTTTCCGGAAAAAGAATGAAAAGGAGTATTGCGTGCGCTTATGGAAAATCGGCGCCTTCATGGTGGCCATGATGTTATTGCCGGCGCAGGCAGCCGTCGTCATTACCGGAACGCGGGTCGTTTATCCGGAGCAAAGCCGCGAGGTCAATGTACGCATGACCAATATCGAAAATTCGCCGGTGCTGGTGCAGGCGTGGATCGACGACGGCGACGTCAATGCGCAGCCCGACGAAATCCAGGTTCCCTTTGTCCTGACGCCGCCCGTGTTCCGCATGGAGCCGAAGAAAGGGCAGACGCTCAGGGTGATGTACGCGGGCGAGAACGCGCCGCCGGAGCGCGAATCGCTCTACTGGCTGAACGTCCTCGAAATCCCGCCCACGGCGCAGGACGCGGCCAGCCGCAACCTGTTGCAGTTCGCCTTCCGCACCCGCATCAAGCTGTTCTACCGGCCCGCGGCGCTGCAGGAAGATCCCTCCGCCGTGCGGGCCCGGTTGAAGTGGCGGCTGGTGCCGGGCGCGAAAGACGCAAAAGACGCAAAAGACGCAAAAGACGAGAAGGGCGGCGGCCCGGTGCTGCGCGTCGACAACCCAACCCCGTACCACATCTCGTTCAGCCGCGTGACGCTGAAGTCGGGCGACAGGGAAACATCGTTCAACCAGGACATGGTGGCGCCGTTCGGCCATCTCGATTTCGAGCGCAAGCAGGGCGAGCCGGGCCTGGTGAAGGCGCCGGGGCTCGTTTCCTACGGGCTGCTCAATGACTACGGCGCGGAAGTGAAGGACACGGCAAACGTGGAAACAGTGGAGTAAGTGGACCAGGCGGTAAAACGATTGGGGGTGAGCTGAGTGGCTGGCGTAGTAAGCAGGGCAATGCAGGGTGGACCGCAGGGCGGCGATCATGGCGTTTTCCGCTGCCGTCAAACGGTTTCGGCAGCGATTCTGGCCTTCGGCGCGGGAGCGTGGGCCGTGGATGCATCCGCAGAGGAGGCCGGCAAGCTCGCCGTGACGCGCCGGCCAAGCGTGGAACTGGCGGCGCTGTCCCCCAGCGCCGCCCCGCAGATCCTGGCCGACGGCATGCCGCCGCGCGCGCCCGCCAGCCGCCAGGAACCCGCCGAGCCGCTGGTGGTGGCCTTCAATTCCGCCCTGTTCGCCGGCAAGGGCGTCGACCTGACGCGCTACGCGCGCGGCAATCCGGTCGAGCCCGGCACCTATCCGGTCGACGTCTCCGTCAACGGCGCCGGGCGCGGGCGCCTGGAGGTCGAGTTCCGCGCCGTGCCCGGCAGCGAGACCGCGTCGCCTTGCTTCACGCTCGCGACGCTGGAGCGGCTCGGCGTGGACAGCCAGGCGGTGGTGCGCCAGCTCAAGGGGCTGGACGACGAGGACGCCGACGCCACCGTCGACGCCGCGCGCGCCACGCTGGACCCCGAAACCTGCCTGCCGCTGCGCGAGGCACTGCCGGGCGCCAGCGCATCGTTCGACAGCGCCGACCTGAAGCTCGACCTCACCATCCCGCAGCTCGCCATGAGCAAGACGCCGCGGGGGTACATCGACCCCGCGCGCTGGGACAACGGCATCGACGCCGGCCTGCTGCAATACAGCCTGAACACCTACACCAGCGAGCAGAAGACCGGCACGCAGGATTTCAGCAGCGCTTATCTCGGTTTGCAGAGCGGGCTGAACATCGGTGCCTGGCGCTTCCGCCAGCGCTCCACGGTGAGCTGGATGAGCCGCGGCGCCGGCGTGGGCTGGCGCAGCCTCGAGGCCTACGCGCAGCGCGACATCACCGCGCTGCGCAGCCAGTTGACCGCCGGCGACAGCTACACCAGCGGCGAGGTCTTCGATTCGTTCGGCGTGCGCGGCGTGCAGCTCGCCAGCGACGACCGCATGCTGCCCGACTCGCTGCGCTCGTACGCGCCGGTCATCCGCGGCGTGGCGGACACCAACGCGCGCGTGATCGTGCGGCAGAACGGCAACATCATCTACGAAGCGAGCGTGCCGCCGGGCCCGTTCGAGTTCACCGACCTGCCCGCCACCGGCTACGGCGGCGACCTCGAGGTCACGGTGACGGAGTCCGACGGGCGCGCGCGGCAGTTCTCCGTGCCGTTCGCCTCGGTGGCGCAGATGCTGCGTCCAGGCAGCTACCGCTTCAGCGTGGCGGCGGGCCGCTACCGCGATGCCGCGCACGGCGCCACGCCGTGGGTCGCGCAGGGCACCTACCAGCACGGCCTCACCAATCTCGTGACGGCCTACGGCGGCGTGCTGGCATCGGCCGGCTACGTCTCGAGCGTGCTCGGCTTCGGCCTGAACACGCCGATCGGCGCGATCGCGTTCGACGCCACCGCCGCGCGCACCGAGCTGCCGGGGCGCGGCAACCGCAGCGGCATCAGCACGCGCGCCAGCTACAGCAAGATGATGCCGGGCTCGCGCACCAATTTCTCGCTGGCGGCCTACCGCTATTCGACGCCGGGCTTCTACAGCCTGGGCGACGCGGTCCGCGCGCGCGAGGACCACGCCGGCGCCGGCGGCACCGACGACTATCGCGACTATCGCGACTATCGCGCGCGCAGCCGCCTGCAGGTGAACGTCAACCAGCAGGTCGGCACGCGCAGCGCGTTCTATGTATCGGGCAGCACGCAGAACTACTGGGGCACGGCGCGCGGGCGCGACCTGCAGTTCCAGTTCGGCTTCAGCAGCGTGTTCCGGCACGTCGGTTATTCGCTCTACGCGCAGCGCGCCACCGACGGCAACGGCCGCACGGTGACGCAGGTCGGGCTGAACCTGTCGATTCCGCTCGGCCGCGCCACCGCGGCGAACCGCAACACGTTCAGCTTCCTGTCGGCATCGGCCTCGCGCGATTCGAGCGGCAACAGCGCGCTGCAGACCAGCCTGTCGGGCAGCCGTACCGACATCGGCCTCGACTACGGCGTCAACATGGCGCGCATCGTGAGCGGCGACAGCACCAACGCCTCGCTCGGCGGCTACGGCACGTACCGCTCGCCGGTCGGCACGGTCACGGCGAATGCGTCGCTGAACAACCGCACGCGCCAGGCGTCGCTCGGCGCCACGGGCGCGGTGGTCGTCCACCGCGGCGGCGTGACGCTGAGCCCGCCGCTCGGCGCGGCCGCCGCGCTGATCGAAGCCAAGGGCGCGAAGGGCGGCAAGGTGATCAACGGCCAGGGGGCCTCGATCGACCGCTTCGGCTATGCCGTGGTTCCGTCGCTGATGCCATACCGCGCCAACACGGTGGCGCTCGATCCGGCCGCCATGCCCGACGACGTCGAGCTGAACAACACCAGCGAGGAAGTGGTCCCGCGCCTGAATGCCGTGGTGTTCGTGAAGATGGCCACGCGTCAGGGGCGGCCGCTCATCGCCACGGTCCGCAAGGCCGACGGCAGCCCGCTGCCGATGGGCGCCGAGCTGTTCGACACGTCGGGCAAGTCGCTGGGCGGCGTCGGGCAGGGCGGCATGTCGTTCCTGCGCGGGCTCGAGGGCAGCGGCGCGCTCACGGCGAAGTGGGGCGAGCGCGCGGAGGAAAGCTGCACCGTGCCTTACGCGATTGCGCCGGCCGGCCTGCAGGCCAGGAAAGGCGCCACCACGCTGCGCGTGCAATGGCGCTGCCGGCCGTCCGCGTGAGGGCAGCGGCATGCGCGTCCGGACGAAGACATCCGCACCGCGTCCGCCTGGGGGCGCGCGCCGGCGCGGTGCTGCCGCCTTGCACGGCGGCGTCCCATCCCGGTCCTGCGCCGGTCCAGCAATCCAATTCGTCGGGCGAACCGAAATGACGACACAGAGGCATACGTTGAAACAACTCGCGCGCGGCGCCCGGCGGGCCGCGCTGGCCGCGCTGGCGCTGGCATGGACCGCGCCGGCCGCGTTCGCGGCGGGCTCGCCGACCGTCACGCTGAACTTCACCGGCACCTATCACGCGGTGTCGTGCACGGTCGCGGCGGGCGCGACGGACCAGACCGTCACGCTGCCGACCATCTCGACGCGCGTGCTGACCGCCGCCGGCGAGACCGCCGGGGCCACGGGCTTCCACATCCCGGTGCAATGCGACAGCGGCGTGGACTCGGTCATCGCCTATTTCCAGAGCGGGCCGACCACCGATCCCGGCACCGGCAATCTCCAGGTGCAGGACCAGGCCGGCGTGCAAAGTGCGACCCGCGTGCAGGTCCAGCTCACCAACGGCGACGGCTCGCCGATCAAGGTGGGCGACCGCTCGACGGTCAGGCCCGTGCCGGTCGAAGGCCGGACCAACCTGCAGATCCCGTTCTTCGCGCGCTATTTCGCCACCGGCCAGACCGGCGCCGGCGTGGTCCAGACCTACGTCACCTACATCCTCCAGATGCCGTGACGGCGGCATCGCTCCATCCAGACATTTCCTCGCATGAACCTCGGAACACCCGGTGCATCGCTGCGCCCGCTGATGCACGACACCGCGCTGCATCTCGCCCTGCTTTCCCACGGCGCGCAACTGCCGCCCCTCCACGTCTGGCGCGCGCGCTGCGCCGGCCTTGCCGAAACGCTGGCGCAGGCGCTGCGGGACCGCGGCTACGCCGAGGCCGCGGTGAGCGAGATCGGCCTGGCGCACTGCGTGCTGCTCGACGAGGTGACGCTGCGCGGCCTGCCGCCGGGCCAGCGCGACGACTGGATGCGGGAGACGCTGCAGGCGCGCTTCCACGCGGCGCAGGACGGCGCCAGCCGCGTGCGCGTGCGCATCGAGGCGCTGCTGAATTCGGCGGCGCCGCCGCCGGCGCTGCTGGACTGGTATGACCTCGTGCTCGAACTCGGTTTCCTGACAGGGCGCGACCTGCGGCAGGCGTACCGCCGCCGCCTGGCGGCGGCCGCGGGGCGGCACCCGGAAGAGACGGCCGGCGCGCGGGCGGAACCGGACGGCGGCGCAGGCGCGCCGGAGCAGGCCGCGGCCGACGGCCGCGAGCTGCCGGTCGTCCTGGTGCTCGGCCCCTACGCGGGCGCGCTGTTCGCGCGCGAGGCGTCCCGCGCCACACTGCGGCGCGACGACCGCGCGGTGTGGCTGCGCGTCGATACGCCCGCGCAACTGGCCGAGACGATGGCCAAGGTCAAGGCCTCGCGCGGCCGTTTCCCCGACGCGGCGCTGATTCCCGTGCTGCCCGAAGGCGACGACGAGGCGACGCTGCGGCGCGAGTTCGCGCAGTGGCAGCACGTGCTGGCGACCGCGCTGTGCCATCCCGGATGCGTGCTGCCCTGCTATCTCGCGGTGTATGCCTGCCTGGGCCCGCTCGGCGCGCAGGCGCCGGCGCCGCGGGAGCCGCGATGGTTCGGCGATGCCGTCGATTTCGGCGCGCCGGTCCTGGCCGGCACCGGCCACGTCCGCGAGCGCTTGCGGGCGCTGCGCGCGCAACTGGAGCAGGCGCCGCCGCACGGCAGCGCCGCGCGCGGCGCGCTGGGGCTGGCGGTGTTCGAGTGGCTCGACGCCGCGGCGCTGCTGTCCTCGCTGTCGTCGCTGGCGAACACCGCGCCGCTGGCGCTGCAGGGCCTGCTGCTGGCCGACCTGGCGCAGACGCCGGTGCGGCCCGGCGCGTGGTCGCGCTGGCTGGTCGGCCGCACCGGCATGCAGCCGCGTCTGACGACGCCGGCGACCGGGCCGCTGCCGGTGCCCGTGCCGGTCGGGCAGCCGCTGCCGGCGGCGGCGCCGGTGGCCGCACCCGCGCCCGCGATGGTTCCCGAGGCGGCATTCGAGGCGGAATTCGAGGCGCCGCCGGCGCAAGCGTTCCACGCCGTGCTGACGCCGCTGGCCGCCACCACGGCGCCGGCCGCGAGGTCCGCTGCGCCGCCGCCGCACAGCCGCGCGCGCCCGTGGCCGCACCGGCGGCCGCTGCTGCTGGCAACCGCGACGCTGGCCTTCGGGCTGGGCATCGCGGCATGGGCGAATCATCAGGCCATCCTGCGTGCCTTCCCCGGCCTGTATGCCTACTGGCACACAGGCGAGGAACATGGCGACGGTACTTCGGCGGCGCTGGCGCCGCTGGACCGCGCGCTGGACGAACTGGCGTCGCGCCTTCCGTCCCAGCCCGCGGTGCGCATCGACAGCCTGTCGCTGTTCGACAGCGGCAAGGCGACGTTCGCGCCGGGCGCCGCGCGGCGCGACCTGCAGGACGTGCTGGACCGCATCCGCGCGACGCCCGGCCAGCGCATCCTGATCGCCGGGCACGCCGATGGCGAAGGCTCGGCCCAGGCGAACTTCGTGCTGTCGGAAGCGCGCGCGCGGGCGATTCGCGACTGGTTCGTCGCGCAGGGCCCCCTGCCCGTCACGCGCTTCGCCATCCAGGGCTACGGCGACACGCGCCCGGTGGCCGACAACCGCAGCGCGGCAGGCCGCGCGCAGAACCGCCGCGTGGACATCTTCTTCGTTCCCGAGAGCGCGGCGCCGTAAGCCGTTGCGCCCGGCACTTCACGCGCCGCGCCGCCCCGGCGCGCGCGTGGTCCGGCGCCAGGAGCAGCGTCGTCATCTTCATTTTCACGGCGTCAATAAATTCAGAGTCGAAAGCCATTTTTCGAACAATTCCCATATAAGCGGTACAACCAAACACGTAGCATTGCGACTGGTTTTATTGGGAATTCTAAAAACGAAGAATTTTTCAATAGATTTTTACCAAAAGACATAAGGCTGGAGAGTTCATGTCTGTCATTTCAAACAGTTCACAGAAATTCATCGCGCGCAACCGCGCGCCGCGCGTCCAGATCGAGTACGACGTCGAGATCTACGGCTCGGAGAAGAAGGTCGAGCTTCCGTTCGTGATGGGCGTCCTGGCGGACCTCTCGGGGAAGCCGCTGGAGGCGCTGCCCGCCGTCAGCGACCGCAAGTTCTTCAACATCGACATCGACAACTTCGACGAGCGCATGAAGGCCATGCAGCCGCGCGTGGCGTTCTCGGTGCCGAACACGCTGACCGGTGACGGCCAGATGATGGTCGACATGACCTTCGAGAGCATGGAGGATTTCTCTCCCGCGGCCATCGCCAGGAAGGTCGACGCGCTGGCGCAACTGCTGGATGCGCGCACGCAGCTGGCCAACCTGCAGACCTACATGGACGGCAAGTCCGGCGCCGAGAACCTGGTCAGCAAGGTCCTCAAGGACCCGGCGCTGCTCAGCGCGCTGGCCAAGGCGCCCAAGCCCGAAACGGAAAAGAAAGGCGCCGCCGCACCGGCGGAAAAACGCTGATTTTCGTTGAAGGAAAAGATTGAATCTGGACTAGTCCACAGGAGTAGAAATGGCTGTACGTGAATCACAATCCCGGTCCGCCGAGGCGACGCTCGCCACGCAACCGGATTTCAATGCCTTGCTGTCGCGCGAATTCAAGCCGAAGACCGAGCAGGCGCGCGAAGCGGTGGAAGGCGCGGTCAAGACGCTGGCCGAGCAGGCCCTGGCCAACTCGATCACGATGTCCGATGACGCCTACAAGAGCATCGAGGCGATCATCGGCGAGATCGACCGCAAGCTGTCGGAGCAGATCAACCTGATCCTGCACCACGAAGACTTCCAGAAGCTGGAGAGCGCGTGGCGCGGCCTGCACCACCTCGTCACCAACACCGAGACCGACGAGAAGCTGAAGATCCGCTTCATGGACGTGTCCAAGGACGACCTGCGCCGCACCATGAAGCGCTACAAGGGCGTGGCCTGGGACCAGAGCCCGTTCTTCAAGCAGATCTACGAAGAGGAATACGGCCAGCTCGGCGGCGAGCCCTATGGCTGCCTGGTGGCCGACTACTACTTCGACCACACCCCGCCCGACGTCGACCTGCTGGGCTCGATCGCCAAGGTGGCCGCCGCCGCGCACGCGCCGTTCATCACCGGCGCCTCGCCGTCGGTGCTGCAGATGGATTCGTGGCAGGAACTGGCGAACCCGCGCGACCTGACCAAGATCTTCACGCAGAACCTCGAGTACGCGCCGTGGAACTCGCTGCGCAATTCGGAGGACGCGCGCTACATCGGCCTGGCCATGCCGCGCTTTCTGTCGCGCCTGCCCTACGGCATCAAGACCAACCCGGTCGACGAGTTCGGCTTCGAGGAGTCGACCGACGGCGCCGACCACCGCAAGTACGCGTGGTCCAATGCCGCCTACGCGATGGCGGTCAACATCAACCGCTCGTTCAAGCACTATGGCTGGTGCACGCTGATCCGCGGCGTGGAAAGCGGCGGCGTGGTGGAGAACCTGCCGTGCCACACGTTCCCGACCGACGACGGCGGCGTGGACATGAAGTGCCCGACCGAGATCGCCATCTCGGACCGCCGCGAGGCGGAGCTGGCCAAGAACGGCTTCATCCCGCTGATCCACCGCAAGAACACCGACTATGCGGCGTTCATCGGCGCGCAATCGCTGCAGAAGCCCGCCGAATACTACGACGCGGACGCCACGGCCAACGCCAACCTGTCGGCGCGCCTGCCGTACCTGTTCGCCTGCTCGCGCTTCGCGCACTACCTGAAGTGCATCGTGCGCGACAAGATCGGCTCGTTCAAGGAACGCAGCGACATGCAGACGTGGCTCAACGAATGGGTCATGAACTACGTCGACGCCGATCCCGGCAATTCCTCGCAGGACACCAAGGCGCGCCGCCCGCTCGCGGCCGCGGAAGTGGTCGTGGAGGACGTGGAAGGCAACCCGGGCTACTACCAGGCCAAGTTCTTCCTGCGCCCGCACTTCCAGCTCGAAGGCCTGACGGTATCGCTGCGCCTCGTCGCCAAGCTGCCTTCGGTCAAGGAAGCCGCCTGACGCCCGGCCGTGTCGCCGCGGCACGGCCACCCCACACACACGATGCGAGGCCGCGGCCGGGCGCGGCCTGCCGCGCGGTCCCGGCCGGCATCAAGGCATGCGGGGCGGCCTGACGGCCGCCCGGCCGAGCGACGGGCAGGCGCTCGTGAAACATCCCTGCCTGCCTCAACGCATTGTTAACCGAGAACGTAAGGAGTATTGCCATGTCGCACGACATCTTCCTCAAGATCAACGGCATTGATGGTGAAGCGGAAGACGCCACGCACAAGGGCGAAATCGAAGTCTTGAGCTGGGCATGGAACGTGTCCCAGCAATCGAACATGCATCTGGGTTCGGGTGGCGGCGCCGGCAAGGCGACCGTGGACGATCTGCAGTTCGAGCATTACATCGACCGTGCCAGCCCCAACCTGATCCAGTACTGCCTGCTGGGCAAGCATATCGACGAAGCCAAGCTGGTGGTCCGCAAGGCCGGCGGCAACCCGCTCGAGTACATCAAGCTGACCATGAGCGACGTGCTGGTGACCCAGGTGAGCCCGTCCGGCGTCGCCACCGGCGAATCGCGTCCGCGTGAAAGCGTGCGCCTGTCGTTCTCGCGCCTGAAGCAGGAATACGTGGTGCAGAACGCCCAGGGCGGCAGCGGCGGCGCGATCACCGCAACGTTCGACGTCAAGAAGAACGCAGCCTAACCCCCGACGCCGGTTTTCCGGAAGAGGGCTCCGCCGCGCCGCGGCGGAGCCCGAGGCTGCTGACCGGAGCGCCCGCGCGGCGGGCGGTGCGGCCAGCGGTCCTCCCCGACATGATCATCCAGATGCCTTCTCGACTTTCCTCCCGGCGCATGACGCGGCGCGCGGCCACCCGGTGGCTCGCGTCGGGGACGCTATGCCTGCTTCTGCCCGCCTGCGGCAGCCTGCCCCAGCCGCGCAAGGAGCGGGCGGACCTGCACGTGCGGATCAAGTCGGGCGAAGGCACGAATCCGGACGACAAGGGGCGCCCGGCGCCCGTCATGGTGCGGATCTACGAACTGAAATCGGCGACGGCGTTCGAGAACGCCGACTTCTTCACGCTGCACAACGACAGCAGGAAGGTGCTCGGCGAAGACGCGCTGGCGATGGACGAATTCATCCTCCGCCCCGGCGACACGCGCGACATCCGCCGGCGCGCCAATCCCGCCACCGTGGCGATCGGCGTGCTGGCCGCCTACCGCGAGCTGGGCAAATCCGTATGGCGCGCGGTCTACCAGGCGCCGCCGGTGCCCGAGGAAGGCTGGTACCGGGCGGTCATGCCGCGCACCAAGGTCAGGCTGAACGTCGATATCGGCCAGCAGGCCATTCTGGTTACTGAATTGGATTAGTTGCAATGAGTTGGCATAACAAAGTCGTCTGGAGCGAAGGGCTGTTTCTCCTTCCCCAGCTGTTTCAGCAGCAGGAACGCTATTTCGAGCACTTCGCGCACAAGCGCGCGGCCGTGCTCGGCCCGTTCTTCTGGGGCTTCGGCCAGTACGAGATCGACCAGGAATCGCTGTCGTTCGGCAAGCTCGTGTTCAAGAACGGCACGGGCGTGTTCCCGGACGGCACGCCGTTCGACGTGCCCGGCCACACGCCGCCGCCGCCGCCGCTGACCATCGGGCCCGAGCACCAGGAGCAGATGATCTACCTGGCGGTGCCGCTGCGCCTGCCCAACACCGAGGAAACCGCGTTCGACGAGCAGCCCGGCTCGCTGGCGCGCTATGCCGCCTTCGAGAACGAGCTGCGCGACAGCAACGCGATCGGCCAGGGCCCGAAGCCGGTCCAGCTGGCCAACCTGCGCCTGCGCCTGCTGCCGGAGAAGGAGCTGACCCAGTCGTGGATCGGCATCGCGCTCACGCGCGTCAAGGCGCTGCGCGCGGACGGCTCGGTGACGCTGCACGACACCGACCACATCCCGCCGGTCTGCCACTACGGCGCGAATCCGCTGCTGCGCGAATGGGCCACGCAACTGCATGGCCTGGCCAAGCTGCGCGCCGACGCGCTCGCGGCCCGCCTGTCCGGCGGCGACGGCCGCGCCGGCGCGGCCGCGGAAGTGGCCGACTACCTGCTGCTGCAGGTGCTCAACCGCTACGAGCCGCTGCTCGAGCACGTCTGCCGCATCCGCGAGACGCCGCCGGTGACGCTGTACCGCGAGCTGGCCATGCTGGCCGGCGAGCTGTCGACCTTCGTGCGCCCGCAGACGCGCCGTCCGCTGCCCACGCCGGGCTACGACCACGCGCAGCTATACCGCAGCATCCGGCCGCTGGTCGACGAGGTCCACTACCTGCTCAACCAGGTCCTGATCCGCGGCGCGCAGCCGATTCCGCTCACCGAGCAGCCGCACGGCATCCGCGTGGCCACCATGCTGCCGGCCGATCTCGCGGGCTACTCCAGCCTGGTGCTCGCGGTCGGCGCGCAGATGTCGCCCGACGTGCTGCAGCAGCAGTTCGCGGCGCAGACCAAGATCAGCCAGCCGCAGCGCCTGCCCGAGCTCATCCGTTCGCACCTGCCGGGCCTCACGCTGCTGCCGCTGCCGGTGCCGCCGCGCCAGATTCCGTTCAACTCGAGCTTCATCTACTACGAGCTGTCGCGCAGCGGGCCGTTCTGGGAGCAGATCGCGCAGCAGGGCGGCCTCGCCATGCATATCGCCGGCCGCTTCCCCGAGCTCAAGCTCGAACTGTGGGGAGTGCGTCATAAATGAGCTCGGCCACGTTCGATGACGGCGCGTTCGATTTCCTGTCCGATGCCGCCGCCAGCGCCGGCGCGGACGCCGGCCTGCTGCCCGGGATGGCGCGGCCCGCTTCTGGCATCCTCGGCACCCTCGGCGCGCCGGAAGTGCCCGAAGGCGACGGCGCGTTCGACCTGCCCGTCGACATCCCGGCGCGGCTGGACGCGGTGCGCGCGGCCGCGAACCCGCTGCTCGAGGCCGCCCATCCGCTGCTGCGGGCGCTGGCCGACATGCCGGCTGCGCTCGATTCGTCGGACGCCGTGGCCAGCCTGCGCACGCTGCTGGTGCGCGAGGTCAGCGTGTTCCAGAAGCTGTGCGAGAAGGCCGACCTGCCGTGGAAGCACATGGCGGTGGTGCGCTACTGCCTGTGCACGGCGCTCGACGAAGCCGCCAACCGCACGCGCTGGGGCGGCGGCGTGTGGGCCGCGCAGAGCCTGCTGATCACGTTCGAGGGCGAGGTCGACGGCGGCGAGAAGTTCTTCCTGCTGATCGGCCGCATGGCGACCGACCCGCAGGAATACGTCGACATCCTGGAGATCCTCTACCGCGTGCTCGGCCTGGGCTTCGAGGGGCGCTACAGCGTGGTCGCCGACGGCCGCCGCCATCTCGAGCAGATACGCCAGCGCCTGTGGACGCTGATCGCCGGCGCGCGCGACGCCCTCCAGCATGAGCTGTCGCCGCACTGGCGCGGCGCGCAGGCCGGCAAGCTGCCGTTCCTGCGCAGCGTGCCGGTGTGGGCCACGGCCGCGTGCGCGGTGCTGTTCCTGTTCGGCCTGTTCGCGTTCTACCAATACCACCTGCTGTCGCAGCGCAACGCGCTGGCCGCGCGCATCCTGGCCATCGGCAAGGAGGCGCCCGCCGTGCCGGCGCAGCGCCTGCGCCTGTCGATCCTGCTCAAGCAGGAAATCGCGCGCGGGCTGCTGACCGTGGCCGAGGACGAGCGCCGCAGCGTGGTGGTGTTCCGCGGCGACGCCATGTTCGTGTCCGGTCAGGCCCGGGTGCGCCAGGAGATCGACCCGATCCTGGTCAAGGTGGCGCAGGAAGTGGCGCGCGTGGGCGGCCGCGTGACCGTGACCGGCCATACCGACAACCAGCGCATCCGCAGCGCGGAATTTCCCAACAACCAGGTGCTTTCCGAGAAGCGCGCGGCCTACGTCGCGCAGATCCTGCAAGCCCACGGCACCCCCGCCAGCCGCATCCAGGCGGTCGGCCGGGGCGATTCGCAACCGGTCGCCGACAACGCCACCGCCGAGACCCGCGCGCGCAATCGCCGCGTGGAAATCACGGTGACGCTGTAGCGACGGAGCCCGCCATGTCTTACTTGAAACGTTTTTTCCGATTCCTGTTCTCGCGGCAGACGCTCGCGTTCATCGCGGTCGCGCTGCTGTCGCTGGCGGTGTGGTTCGTCGGCCCGCTGCTGGCCTTCGGCCAGCTGCATCCGCTCGAGGATGCCGGCCCGCGCGTGACCGTCATCGTGCTGCTGCTGGCGCTGCTGCTGTTCTGGCTGCTGGGGTGGCCGCTGAGCCCGGTCGCCGCCGTCGCGCTGTGCGTGCTGCTGTGGCACGCGGGGCCGCTGTTCGGGCTGGCCGAGCATCATCCGCTGGCGCCGGTGTGGGTGCGCGTGCTGCTGATCTCGGTGATCGTCTTCTGCTACTCGGCCTATGGCCTGTACCGGCTGTGGCACGCGGTGCGCGCCAACCCGGACCTGCTCAAGCGGATTCTCAATCCGTCCTCCGACAAGGCCGACCCGGTGGCGCGCGACGAGATCCGCACGGTCAGCCTGGTGGTGGCCAAGGCGGTCGGGCAGCTCAAGCGGCTGCGCGGCGGCACGCTGCGCACGCGCGTGCTCGAAAGAGGCCGCCATCTGTACGAGCTGCCGTGGTACCTGATGCTGGGCACGCCCGGCGCCGGCAAGACCAGCGCCATCCTGGGCTCCGGGCTGGAATTCCCGCTGGCCGACCAGATGGGCGCGCAGTCGGCGCCGCGCGGCGCGCGCGGCACCGCCAACTGCGACTGGTGGTTCGCCAACGAGGCGGTGCTGATCGACACGGCCGGGCGCTACGTCCAGCACGAGAGCCGGAGCGACGCACAAGTCGAGCAAGCCGGACAGGCCGAGCAGGCCGAACAAGCCGGAGATGAGGAACGCGGCGAACAAGGCCAGCAAGACAGACCGGCCGCGGCGGTCAACGCGGCGGAATGGCGGGGCTTCCTCGGCCTGCTGCGCAAGCACCGTCCGCGCGCGCCGGTCAACGGCGCCATCCTGGCCATCAGCGCGGCCGAACTGCTGGACAAGTCCGACGGCGAGCGCACCGCGCTGGCGGCCAGCCTGCGCGCGCGGCTGGGCGAGCTGCGCAACCAGCTCGGCATCCGCTTCCCGGTCTACGTGCTGGTGACGAAGCTCGACCTGCTGCCGGGCTTTCCCGAGTATTTCCAGTCGCTGAGCGCGGAAGGGCGCGCGCAGGCCTGGGGCTTCACGCTGCCGCACGGCGGCGACGGCGCCTCGGCGGAGGTCGCCGACCTGCGCCGGCATTGCGCCGACGAGCTCGCGCAACTGGAGGCGCGCATCGACGCCGGCCTCAACAACCGCCTGCTCGAGGAGTACGACAACGACCGCCGCAAGACGCTCTACGCGCTGCCGCGCGAGTTCCGCAGCCTGTGCGCGGTCCTGGTCGACACGCTCGGGCTGGTGTTCCTCGACTCGCGCTACGACGACACGCAGTTGCAGACCACCATGCGCGGCGTCTATTTCACCAGCACCGAGCAGACCGGCCAGGTCGTGCCGGCCGACCGCGAGACGCTGATGCAGCGCCTGCGGCGCCGGCTCGCCAGGCTGCGCCCGGACGACGGCGCGGCCGAGGCCGCCCGCGCCGACGCGGCGCCGCCGGTCCACCGCGGCTATTTCCTGCGCGACGTGTTCCGGCAGGTGATCGTGCCGGAAGCGCACCTGGTGCGGCCCAACCTGAAATGGGAGATCCGCCTGTGCATGGTGCGCTGGGCCGGGCACCTGCTGGTCGCCACGCTGTTCCTGTGGCTGGTCAGCGCGCTCACGGTGAGCTTCGACAACAACCGTGCCTACCTGACGGTGATCTCGCAGAAGACCGGCGAGCTGGCGGCCGGCGTCAAGGCCTACAACAAGGCGCCGCGGGCGGGCGCCATCGCCGGCATGCTGGACGCCTCGCGCGACCTGCCGCAGTACCGCAGCCTCGATCTGCTCGCGCCGGGCGGCGCCTACCGCTACGGCCTGTACACGGCGCCCGTCATCGTCGATGCGTCGCGGACGACGTACTCGAGCCTGCTGCACCAGGCCCTGTTCCCGCAGGTGGTGCGCCGCGTCGAGGCGGTGCTGGGCGCGCAGGTCGACGCCGGCAACGCCGACGAGGTCTACCGCACGCTGATGGCCTACCTGATGCTCTACGACGACAAGCGCTTCGACGCGCAGACCGTCGGGAACTGGGTGCTGCGCGACTGGGAGCGCACCGACGGCGCCACGGCGATGGGCGGCCGCGAGGCCATGAGCCAGCATCTGGACGCCATGTTCGCCGCGCGCCCGGCCCGACCCGGCGTGCCGCAGGACGCGGCACTGGTGCAGCGCGCGCGCAGCTTCCTGAGCAGCAACCCGGCGCCGCGCCGGCTCTACGAGCGCGCGATGGCCTCGATGGAGAAGGAAGCGCCGGAGAACTTCACGCTGGCCCGCGCGGCCGGCATCCAGGGCGCGTCGATCTTCGTGCTGGCCGACGGCACGCGGTACGAGCGCGGCGTTCCCGGCCTTTACACCTATGACGGCTACCACGAGGTCTTCGGCAAGCGCCTGCCCGAGTTCCTGGCGCGCGCGCAGAGCGACGACGCCTGGGTCATGGGCCGCGCGGAGGCCGCCGCGGCGCCGCTGGGCGGGCTGCGCAACACCAGCCTGGTGGCGGGCAGGTCGGCGGTCGCCGACGACATCCGCCGCCAGTACCTGACCGACTACGGCAACCACTGGCAGCAGTTCCTGGCCGACGTGCGGCCGGCGGCGGCCGGCGCGCAGAGCGTCGGCGGCACGCTGGCGCTCGATCTCAACACGCTGCGCGTGCTGGCCTCGCCGGATTCGCCGCTGGTGCGGCTGGCCCGCGCCGCCGTGCGCGAGACCTCGCTGTCGCTGGCCGGGCGCGAGGAGGATTCGTCGCTGGCCGACATGGCGCTGGCTGCGGTGGGGCGCAAGTCCGGCACCGCGCAGGCGGCGGCGACCACCGCCGCCAGGATCGCCGCGCAGCGGCCCGAGCAGCGGCTGGAAAAAGAGCTGGTGGACAACCGCTTCGCCGCGCTGCGCGAGGTCGTCACCGGCCAGGCGGACACCGGCAGCGGCCCGGCCATGAGCAATCCGCCGGTCAGCGGCAGCAAGGCGCTGCAGCTCGACGCGCTCATCGCGCTGCTCAACGAGCAGTACACGCGCCTGGCGGTGGCCGACAACGCGCTGGCCAGCAGCAGCATGCCGCCCGCGCTGGACATCGGCACCACGCTGCAGATGGAAGCCGACAAGCTGCCCGCGCCGCTGCGGCTGGTGCTGGGCGGCATCGCCTCGCAGTCGGCCAGCAAGGTCGGGCGCGAGGTGGGCGCGCTGCTGGCGTTGCAGATGGACTCCAGCGTTGGCGCGAGCTGCCGCCTGGCCATCGAGGGGAAATATCCGTTCGCGGCCAGCAGCCAGGAAGTCGACATCGAGGACTTCAACCGCGTGTTCGCCGCCGGGGGCCTGCTCGACGACTTCTTCCAGAAATCGTTCGCCAGTTATGTGGACACCAACGTCAGGCCGTGGCGCTACAAGGCGCTCAATCCCGGCATGCCGCCGATCCAGGGGCCGAGCCTGGAGCCGTTCGAGCGCGCCGCGGCGATCCGCGAACTGTTCTTCCGCGAGCCCGGCGCCAAGCGCATGGCGTGGAAGATGGACGCCAGGATCGCCGCCATCGACCCCGAGATCACCGAGCTGTCGGTCGACGTGGACGGCCAGGGCCTGCGCTACGCGCACGGCCCGGTGCGGCCCTTCGCGCTGAGCTGGCCCGGGCCGCGCGGCGGCGCGGTGGCCGAGATCACGGCCAGGCCGCGCATCCGGCCCGACACCTCGACGATCGTCGCCAGCGGGCCGTGGGCGCTGTTCCGGCTGATCGAGCGCGGCCGCCTGAGCGGCACCGCGTCGGCCAGCCGGCTGGTGGTGGATTTCGATTTCGACGGCCGGCACGCGGCGCTGGAGCTGGTCACGGGCGGGCAGTTCAACCCGCTCGCGACCAGCCTGCTGAAGGACTTCCGCTGCCCCGGCACCACCGCGGGCCGCGGCCCCGGCGGCGCGCGCAAGATGGCCGCGGCGCGGCCGGCCGGCGCCGGGCTGCCGGCGGTGCATTGAGCCGGCCGGCGGCATGGCCCCTTACTCGTCAACAGGACAATAGGCGGATTCATGAACATCAGGGACGCTGACACCTACACCTTCGACAAGCTGCCGAGCCGGCATGAGCCGGATACGCGCGCCCTCGAGCGCGCCATCGCCTCGAACTGCACCACGCTGCGCAGCCGCCACCGGGAATACCGCGAAATCGTCGCCTTCCGGCGCCTGCCGCACGCGAAGAAGCTGGAGAGCGCGCTGTGGCGCGCCGCCTGGCGCCTGCGCGAGGTGGACGGCGCCAGGGTGGCCGCGCTGTGCGCCGCCGGCAACCTCCACACCATTGCCGGCATGCTCGGCGAGTGGCTGGGCGTCCACGCGACGCCGGTCGGATGGGTGAAGGGCATCGCCACGGCGGCGGGGGAGCCCGCCGTGCCGGGGCCGCGGGCGGTCTACTGCATGCGGCGGGTGGCCGAGTTCGGTCAGAAGATCGTCGACGCGCGTGGTCCGAGGGATCTCGACCTGGCTGCCGATTACCTGGTCGAGGCCGCGCAGGGCATCGGCGCCGATCTGCTGATCGAGGTGCTGCTGCGGCGCGCGCAGGTGCGCGTGCAGCCGCCCCTGAACAGCGGCGGCGCCCGGCCCTGAGCGGCGCGGTGCGATGCCGCGCGGCCGGGCCGGCCGCGTGGCGCAAATTTGTTTGGTTGAGTAGGATCGAGAGGACTGTATGTCAATGAATTCTTCTGCGAGCCGGATTGTCCAGGATCACACGGTGGCCATCCGCAGCGACGCGATGCCCCGGTTGCTTGGCCAGCCGGCACTCCGGTTCCTGTCCCTGCGGGGCGAGGAGCATCTCGGGAAGCTCTACGCATACGAGCTGCTCCTGCGCACGCCGGATGACTTCCACGTGCCGCTGTCCACCAGTGCCAATCTGGACCTGAAGGCGATGATCGGCACGGAAATGACGGTCAGCCTGCAGCTCGACGGCATCGGCACGGGGGCGCTGGGCGGGGTGGGCGCGGGCGTGCGCGAGATCAGCGGGCTGGTGGTGAAGGCGGGCTTCCTGCGCGGCGAGGGCCGCTACAACATCTACCGCGTGGAGCTGCGGCCCTGGCTGTGGCTGGCCACGCTGACCAGCGACTACAAGATCTTCCAGGACAAGACCGTGGTCGAGATCATCGACACGGTGCTGCACGACTATCCCTATCCGGTGGAAAAGCGCCTCGACATCGAGAAGTACTCGGTGCGCGGCGAGAGCGAGCGCAACGAGCCGCGCGCGTTCCAGGTCCAGTACGGCGAGACCGATTTCGACTTCATCCAGCGCCTGATGGAGGAGTGGGGCATCTACTGGTTCTTCGAGCACACCGACAACAAGCACCGCCTCGTGCTGTGCGACCACATCGGCGCGCACCGCAAGTCGCCCAGCGAGGCCTATCACGAGCTGGTCCACCATCCGGACGGCGGCAAGATCGACATCGAGTACATCGGCTACTTCTCCACCGACGAGGCCTTGCGGCCGGGCCGCGTGGTCATCGACGACTTCGACTTCACGCGCCCGCGCGCGCTGATCGGCACCTCCAACCACCAGCCGCGCGAGACCAACTGGGGCGAGGGCGAGCTCTACGAGTGGCCGGGCGACTACACCGACAGCAAGCACGGCGAGCTCATCAGCCGCGTGCGCATGGAGGAGCGGCGCGCGCCCGGCACGCGGGCCTACGGCAAGGGCAACGTGCGCGGCATCGGCTGCGGGCAGACCTTCGTCCTGACGCGGCACCAGCACGAGGAAGCGAACCGCGAATACCTGGTGATCGAATCCGCGCTGGCGCTGACCGAGGTCGCTGACGAGACCGGCAGCGGCTATCGCTACGAATGCAACAACGAGCTGGTGGTGCAACCCACCGGCGAGGTCTTCCGCATGCCGCGCGAGACGCCCAAGCCGACCACGCACGGCCCGCAGTCGGCCATCGTGGTCGGGCCGCAGGGCCAGGAGGTGTGGACCGACGAATTCGGCCGCGTCAAGGTGCGCTTCCTGTGGGACCGCTACGCGCGCAACGACGCCACCGACTCGTGCTGGGTGCGCGTCAGCCAGGCCTGGGCCGGCACCAACTTCGGCGGCATCTACATTCCGCGCATCGGCCAGGAAGTGATCGTCGGCTTCCTGAACGGCGATCCGGACCGCCCGCTGATCCTCGGCAGCCTCTACAACACCATGACGCCGCCGCCGTGGGACTTGCCCGCGGAAGCGACCAAGAGCGGCTTCAAGAGCAAGACCATCACCGGTGGGCGCCAGAACTACAACGCCATCCGCTTCGAGGACAAGCTCGGCTCCGAAGAGGTCGAGATCCAGGCGGAGAAGGACATGAACCGCCTGACCAAGAACAACGAGTCGCACACGGTCGGCGTGAACCTCTCGCTCGGCGTGGGCCTGACGTACTCGTGCTCGGTCGGCGCGACGTTTACCAGCATCGTCGGCGGCGCCGCCAGCTATTCCGTGGGCGGCGCCGAGTCGACCCAGGTCGGCGGCGCGTCCGCGCTGAACGTCGGCGGCGCGCGCGCGGTCGCGGTCGGCGGCGCCTACTCGACCTCGGTCGGCGGCGTCTACGCGCTGGCCGTGGGCGGCCTGATCAACTTCTGCTGCGGCGCGGCCGGGATCACGCTGTCGCCCGATGGCAGCATCAAGATCGTCGGCACCAAGATCCGCATCATCGGCAGCAGCCACGTGGTGGTGCAGGGCTCGCAGGTCGACCTCAACCCGGGCGACTCCGACAGCGCGGCCAGCGGCGGCGGCGGCGGCAGCGGCGTCGTGCCGCCGATCCCGCTGCCCGCGTTCGGGTTCTCCGTGACGGCGCCGAAGCTGCGGCCGTTGCCGCCGGCGCCGGAGCCGTCGACGCCGAAGCCGTCGACACCGGAGCCGTCAACGCCTGAGCCGTCGACACCAGAACCGTCAACCCCTGAGCCGTCGACACCGGAGCCGTCAACGCCGGAGCCATCGACACCAGAACCGTCGACACCTGAGCCGTCGACACCAGAACCGTCAACGCCTGAGCCGTCGACACCAGAGCCGTCAACGCCGGAACCATCGACACCGGAGCCGCCCGAGACGTATCCCGAAACTACAGGTGATGTCGATTGATCCGGCGCCGCCGCGGTCCCTCCGCGGGACCGAAAAGGGGCCGCGGCGTTTACGCGAACCAGGGCGCAGTCGCCCCATTCTTCAGAAGGAGTTTCATCATGGGTAGTCCCGCAGCAAGGCTCGGCGACGCCATCGGCCACGGCGGCGTGGTCGTCACGGCCTCGGGCGACGTGTCCATCAACGGCATCCCCGCCGCCTTCGTCGGCGGCAGCATCGCCGTGTGCGGGCCGCACTGTTCCGCGCAGGCGGTGGTGCTGGGTTCCGGCTCGGTTTTCATCAATGGCCTGCCGGCGGCGTTCGTCGGCAGCCTGACGTCATGCGGAGCGCCCATCGTCACGGGCTCCGGCGACGTCTCCATCGGCGGTTGAGCAAAGGAGAAGCATGAGCGGGATCGGAGGACTGGGCGGCGTGCTGGCCGGCCTGGAAGGCGTGGTGCTGGAATCGCTGGAGGTGGCGCCGCCGGCGGGCCGTTTCCGGCATCAGCCGGGCGACCTCGCGGGGCGCTACGGCGCGCGCCGCGCGCTCTCGGGGCTGTTGTGCGAAACGGTGGACATGACCACCGGCGCCAAGATATGCCTGCCGTGGAACGAGGCCGATTTCGCGCTGCCCGGACGCCTGCCGATCACCTGGAACCGCTTCTATTCCAGCCTGCTGCCCGGCGGCGGGCTGCTGGGACCGGGCTGGCGCTCGCCCTGGGAAGTCACGCTCGCGCGCGTGCACGACCGGCTGGTCTACACCGACGAGCAGGGCCGCGCGCTGTCGGTGCCGGCGCCGGCGCGCGGCGCCCAGGTCATCGTGTCGGCGGAGCAGCTGCACATCGCCTGCCTGCCCGACGGGCGCATGGTGGTGGCCGACCTGACGCCGCGCTACCGCGTGTTCGGGGACTTCGACGCGCGCGGCGTGGCGCGGCTGAAGTACGTCGAGGACATCCACCAGCATCGCATCGGCTGCATCTGGGACGAGGCCGGCCGCCTGCTGCGCATGCGCGGCACCTGCGGGCACGAGCTGCGCCTGCACTACGCGCAGGCGAGCTCGCGCCTGACCGGCATCGAGTGCGTCGACGGCGGCGCTGCCGGCTTCCTGGTCAGGTACGGCTACGACGCGCATGGCCAGCTTGCCGAGGTGCGCAACCGGCTCGGCGACGTGGTGCGCCGCTTCGCCTATGCCGGCGGGCGCATGGTCGAGGAGACCGGGCCGCTGGGCCACGTCACGCGCTACGTGTGGCAGCCCGTGGGCGGCGCGCAGCGCGTGGCCGAGCGGATCACCAGCGACGGCGCGCACGAGCGTTGCACCTACCGCATCGAGAACCGCACCAGCCAGGCGGTCGACGTGTTCGGCCATGCGGCGCACTGGCAATACGATACGCACGGCCGCGTGCGCGCCCACGTCGGCTTCGACGGGCGCCGCCACGTCTTCGAATACAACGGCGCGGGATGGCCGGTCATGCTGGCCCTGCCCGGCGAGCGGCGCCTGCGCGCGGTCTACGACAACCTGGGCCGCGTCACGCAGGAGATCGACCCGCTCGGCGCCGAATGCTCGCGGGTCTATGCCTTCGCCACCGGCAAGCTCGTCAGCATCCGCCATGACGACGGCCGGACCTGGCTGTGGCAGCGCAACGACCGCCTGCAGGCGGTGCGCCGCCAGTCGCCGCGCCACGGCATCACGCAGATCCGGCACGAAGAGCAGGACGGCGGCCTGTCGGAGCACCGCACCGACGAGCAGGGCCAGGCGACCGTGCTGGAGTACGACGCGCGCGGCCAGCTGGCGCGGCGCGTGGAGCCGGGCGGCCGCGCCACCGCCTATGGCCGCGACGCCGCCGGCCACGTCGTGTCCGTCATCGACGCGCAGGGCGCGCTCACCAGGATCGAGCCCGACCTGCTGGGCCGCCCGCTCGTGGTGACGCTGCCGGACGGTCGCGAGGAGCGCCACGCCTGGAACGCCGCCGGCCAGCCGGTGTCGTGGACCGGCGCGGACGGGCAGACCCGGCACTGGCACCGCGACGCGCGCGGCAACGTCGTGCGCGCGGTCGACGAGGAAGGCCACGTCACGCTGCACGAGTACGACGCGCACGGCCGCCGCACGCGCACCGCGGGCAGCAACGGCGCGATACAGCAACTGGCCTGGGACCCGGCCGGGCGCCTGCAGTCGGTGACGGATGCCGACGGCGTGCGGCGCGAGTTCGCCTACGCGGCGGCTGGCACGCTGGGGCAGGTCACGGCCACCGCGGGCGCGCTCGCGCGCACCGAGACGTTCGACCACGACGCGCTCGGGCGGCTGGTCTCGCGCGAGACGCAGCATGCCCGCTATCGCTTCATCTACACGCGCCGGGGACTGCCCGAGGCGGTCGGCTACGAGCCTACCCAGGCGGGGCGCGCGCTCGGCCTGGAGCCGGACACGATCCGCTTCGAATACGACGCGCTCGGCCGCATGACCGCCGAGCACGGCGCCAACGGCACGCTGACCTATCTCTACGACGCGGCCGGCCGCGCGACCGAGGTCACGCTGCCGCACGGCCAGACGGTCAAGACCGAGCACGACGAAGCGGGCGCGCCCGCGCTGCTCGGCCTGGGCAGCGGCCAGGACATGCATGGCATCGCCGCGTTCCAGCACGACGCCATGCGCCGCTGCGTGCTGCGCTCGCAGGGCGCGCTCTATCTCCACACTCACTACACCGAGACCGGCTGGCCGCTGCGCTGGTTCGCCATGACCGCCGTGCCTGGCGAGAACGGCGAGATGGCGCCGGGCGAGGTGCTGCAATGGCGCGAGCTGCAATACAGCACCGCGGGCAACCTCGCGCGCCTGGACGACCGCTACGACGGCCGCATCCATTTCGACTACGACCGGCGCGGCGCGCTGCTGCGCTGCGTGTCGGACGACCTCGGCATCGAGTATTTCACGTGGGACGGGGCTGGCAACCTGCTCGACACGCCGCGCGCCGGCTGGCAGCCCGCCATCTACGCGGACCACCGCCTGCTCGAGTGCCGCGGCTACCGCTACGAATTCGATGCCTGGGGACAGGTGACGGGCAAGCACGGCGCGGCCGGCGCGCTGTCGCTGGAGTGGGATGCCGAGGGCCGGCTCGTCGCCGCGCGGCAGCGCGACCGCGTGGTGCGTTACCGCTACGACGCGCTGGGCCGCTGCATCCGCCGCAGCGCCGGCCCGGCCGAGCCCGGCCTGGCCGGACTGCAGGGGCTGCCCGGATTGCCGGGGTCACTTTTTGGCGGGGCGCAGGACGAGGCCACGCAACTGGTCTGGCAGGGCGGCCGCCTGGCGCAGGAGCGCACCGGCGACAGCATCCGGACCTATCTGTACCAGCCGGCCGCGGATGGCCTGACGGCATACGCGCCGCTGGCCTGCGTGGATCAGAAGCGCCTCGAGGACGGCACGCTGGGCCCGATGCGCGTGCTGCACTATCACACCGATGGCGCCGGCACCGCCGTGGCGCTCACCGACGAGAGCGGCGAGCCGGTCTGGCGCGGCCGCTACAAGGCCTGGGGCGGACTGGCGCCGTCGACCGGCCTGCGCGAGCAGGCGCGGCAGCCGCTGCGCTTCGCGGGGCAATACGCGGACGAGGAAACCGGACTGCATCTCAATGGCGCGCGCTTCTACGATCCCGACGCCGGCCGTTATCTGAGCCCCGACCGCACCGCGCCGGCCGGCGCGAGCCCGTACCGCTACGTGTTCAATCCGCTGACCGGCGGCAATCCGGACGGGCATGCGGTGCAAATGGCGCGCATGCAGCCATGCGCGCCCGCGCTCCGGATGTCAGGCCTCGACCGCCTGCTCTATCCGTCCCAGTTGCTCACCGGCATCGTCGAGCAGTTCGACGACGTAGCTGGCGGGAAGCTGCCCGAGCCCGGAGGTGAAGATTAGGTTGCGGTCGAACCACTCGCCGCGCATGGCCTGGCCGAATTCCTCGGCCTCCATGACGCGATGGTGCAGCACGCTGCCTGTGGCGTCATGGACGGTCATGCGGCAGGTGTGGACTTTCGTCGATGCCACGTTCATTGTCTTCCGATGCAGGCACAGGCGCAGCTCGTTCGAGCGTACCAGCGATGCCTTCCACTCCGCTTCGGTGCCACGCGCCGGCACCATTCCCTGCGCCGGCGGCGCGGCCTCGAGGGTCGCGCGCTGCACGCCGCGATGGGTGAAATCGATGCCGGCGTAGGTCTCGTACTCGGCGAGCGTGCGCTCGCTGCCCAGTCCGTACGGGCCGAATTCGGCGTCGCCGCGCGGCTCGCCGTCGATGCCGAACAGCGCGCGATTGCGCTGGTACGACATATTGTCGCGCTCCCCCCAGTACATCGGAATCGCGCCGTCGGCCTTGGCCTGCGCCGAGTGGTCGTCCCAGATCTTGGTGCGGCCCTTGCGCGTGTACTCGTGCCAGGCGATCAGCCGATGCGGGTGATAGAGATCGTAGCCGTGGGTATAGGCGCGCGCGGCGATCGAGATTTCCTCGCCAAGGAAGAAATACTGCGGATCATGTTGCACCTCGACCGAGAAACTCCCGTCGGCGAACGTGAAATGGCCACTGTAGAAGCGTGCCGGAACGGGTTGCCGCGGTGTCGCGTGCGACAGCCGGGCCGGGCAAAAGACCACCACGCCCCGCTTGCTGAAGTGGCTGAAGCGCATTTCGAGCTGGTTCTGGCGGCGCCCGCCGGGATCGTCGTGCGGAAAATACGACGGCAGGTATGCCGTGAGGACCGGCTTGGGGCTGGCCGCGCGCAGCGACTCCAGCATGTCGGTCAACTGGCTGTCCCAGCCATCGACGAAGCGGTGGTGCGAGTCGAGCTGCAGCGTGTAGCGCTCGGCGCGGTACTGCTGCTGGATCAGGTTGCGCGCCCAGCAGGCGCCCTGCGATGCCATGTGCGGCACGTCGATCAGTTCGATCGACGCATCGCCATAGGCCAGCGTATGGACCGTGTGCTGGCCGCTGGCATCGAGGCGCCACTTGGCGAAGCCGCGCGCGAAGAATTCGCTGACGGTCTCGTGCAGCGCGTGCTGCCAGCACACGACGATGCGCAGCATGTCGGGCCGGTCCGCGCGTTCGATCAGGTCGCGCAGCGTCGGGATCAGTTCGGGGTCCCGGTAGCTGGCCATCTGGACAAAAATCGTGGGTTTCATTTCATGAGATGCGGTGATGAGAAGGGAAGGTGTTCGTTCACAGGATGCTCAGCGTGACGGTCGCCGTGGCCTGGATCTGGCCGGCCGTGGGGGTCCGGCTGCCGACCCGCAGCACCGTGGCGTCGAGCGAGAAGCTGGACGCCATCGCGCCATACGGCTCGTGTATGAGCGCGCTGTTGCTGTCGTTGGGCTTGAGGACGTAGGACGTGCTCCGGTCCGCCAGCCGGATCGCCAGGTTGGTGGCGCCGGTGTTGCGGATGAAGCGGGGATCGTCGCCGTCGGGCGTGCCGGCCAGCGTGGCGGTGATCGTGGCGGGCGGGGTCGGGCCGGAGCAGCGCACGGTGAAATCGACCTGCCGCGTGGGGCCCGCGGTGGTGGAGACGTCGGCCGGGCCGAACGGACCGAAGTCGATGTTCAGCGTGCTGCTGTCGACATGACACTTCGGCAGGACCTTGAGTTCGATGCTGTTGACGCTGATGTGCCCGAGTGCCGGAGCAGGCAGGTCGCCGTAGAAGGTGGCAACCGTTCCCAGATTCACCACCGACCGGCTCGGCATGTTGTTGCCGGTCTTGATCAGCTCCATGCGGTATACCGCCCCGGCATTGATGTTGTAGTACACACTGCTGCTGCCTGCCCACGGGAGCGCGACCGGCATGACGTCGACACGCCCGTTGTTGGGGCGCTGATAGCTGAGCCGGAAGCCGACGCCGGGGATGCCGGTGTCATAGATTTTCTGTCCCAGCACGGAAAGCGTGAACGGTGCGAAGAACCCGTAGTTGATTGTCCCGGACGGAGTGATGCAGATGGCAAACCGGAGCCGGTCGTCCATTCTGTATTCGCCTGTCGCGATCGTTTCGCCGATGCCGAGGTCGGGATCGACCTCGGCCGGCCCCGGGAAGTTGATCTGGAACGACGAATACGCCTGGGCTCTGATACCTTCGACGTTGACCGAGTAGTCGATCTCCGGCTGCGTCATCGGCCGGCATTCGGCGAAGGCACCCGGCGATGCGGCGAGCAGGCCGGCGGCGGACAGGGAGGCCAGTAGCGCGAAAGGTCTTTTCATGGCTGGAAGGGAGTGAGATGGGAACGGCGTGGAAACGAGGCGGGTCCGGGGCGGAAACCCGCGCGGAAGTCGGGGGCGCTGGATAAACGGGAAGGCCGGCCCGGACTACGCATCGACGGCGTCCCACAGCGGCAGCAGGTCGGCGGGGATGATGTGGGCCAGCTCGGAGAAGCGCTTGCCGACCATGCGCTCGGCCTGCCGCAGCAGCACGATGACCGGGCTGCTCGGCTCGTTCTCCTCGAACCACAGGCGCGTGTCGCGGATCGCGGCGAGCGCTTGCCAGCGGTCGGCCGGCGGGCTGGCGCAAGGGCGCGGCGCGTCCGCGGGACCGGCGGCTGCCGGCAGCGCGGGCGCCGCCGGCGGGGCCGCCCGCGTGTCCGGCGCATTGGGCGCATCCGCCGTGTCGCCCGTGTCCGGCATGTCCGCCGCCGGCGGGGGAAGTCCGGCGGGCTGGGCCGCCGCCGCGTGGGGCGATTCCAGGCTGGCCGGCGCGAACGGCTGCAGCAGCTTCGTCAGCGCGCCGAGGTCGGGCGCGTCGGCGCCGAGCGCTGCCCGGCTCCACGCATCGAGTTCGGCGGCGCTCCGCTGCGCCTCGGCGAGCGCCACCACGGCCGGGTCGCGCCTGGCCCACAGCTCGCGCAGCAGCCGGCTGGCCGATTCCGGCGCCAGCGCGTCCTTCTGGCGCGGCACGGCGAAGGCCTTCTCGATGTCGCGCAGCTGCAGTTGCAGCCCCGCCGTCTTGGGCAGCGGGATGTCGCGCGCGTCGGCCAGCGCGCCGTCGGCGTCGGCCAGCGCGGCGATGGCGTTGGCGCACACCACGGGGTCGGGCTCGCCCTCGAAGAACGGCACCGGGTGGAGCGCGTCGCCGTAGCGGTCGAGCATGGCCTTGAGCAGCGCGAGGCTGTCGCGCAGGCCGGCCGCGCCGCCCTGGCGGGTGCGGCAGCGGGCCAGGATCACGGCCAGGCGGATGTCCTTGGTCCGCAGCAGCAGCGCGCGGCAGTCGCGCTCGGCCTCGGCCCAGTTGGCGGGCTGGGGCGCGTCGACGAAATCGCCGTACTGCGCGTCGGCCCGCGGCGCGATGGCGGCCTGCAGCATGACGAAGGCGGGATCGTATTCGAGGTCCGGGCCGCACGGCGCGTCGGCCGAGACGGGTTCCAGAAGATCGGCGTAGCGCAGCGCCGCGGCCGGCGTGTTCGCGTTCATGCGTGAAAATCTCCGAGGTCAGGCACAGTATTTCTCCGGCTCGAACACCATGCCGACGACCGGCAGGTCGTCCAGCGATTCGCCGAGCCAGGTGGAGTAGCCGAGCCGCTGCGCGGCGTCGGCGCGCGCCGGCGGCGCCGCGCGCGGCTTGACCAGCAGCTTGATTTCCCAGTCGTACTCGTAGCCGACGAAGGCGCGCACCCAGTCGACCAGCGTGGGCAGGTCGTCGCCGTGCGGCGTGAGGCGCAGGTACTGGTCCAGGTCCAGCGGGCCGATCACCAGCCGGAACTTGTGCTGGCAGTCGGGCACCATCTCGCCGAGCATGGCGCCTTCGCACACGATCGAGGATTCGGCCGGCGCGCCCAGCCGGGTGCGCTCCGGCCCGGCGACGCGGATCCAGTGCGCGACGTATTCGTCGACCGCCACCGGCACGCCGAAATAGTGGGACAGCGTGGCCGCCAGCCCGTCCGGGTTGCGCGCCTCGCGCACCAGGTGGGCCGAGGCGGCGTAGCGCGCGTGGGTCGGCGGATGGGTCAGCGCCGCCTCGGCGGTGTCCGTGCCCATCAGGCTGCCGACGTAGAACGAGAACGCCTCGTCGTCGGGGCGGTCGAGCGAGACGGTGGCCTGCGACGCGGCCCAGGCGCGGTAGAACAGCGTGAGCGCGCGCTGGTGGAACAGGTTGGCGAACGCGCTCAGCGTGTGGTCCTGGTGGCTCTCGGCGCGGGTGTAGGCCAGCTCCGTCATGTGCAGCGGCAGCGGCCCCTGCGGCCCCCACAGCCCGAGGCCGAACAGGCGGATGTCCAGGTGGCCGCCGCGCACGTCCAGCGCGGCGATCTCGCGCGGCGCGAAGGCCAGCGACGGCTGCTGGCCGATGCGGAACGGTTCCTGGCCCGGCAGGCTCGCCGTGCCCGGCAGCGGCATGCCGGGCGCGCGCGCGGAGATCGCGCGCAGCAGGCCGAGGAAGCTGGACTGCCACGGCGCGCGCTCGTCGAACCACGCGCGCAGCGCGTCGGGATGGATCGGGGAGCCGGCGTCGACCGGATGCGGGGTGGGCGCGTGCATGGCTACACCGCCCCGCGGCCGCCCATGCGGGCCTTCCAGCGCGTGACGAGGCCGCGCTGCATCGAGCGCAGCTCGGTCTCGGTGAAGACGTTGATCGACACGTGGCGCGCCAGGTAGTGCTCGAGCACCAGCCCGAACAGGTAGGGGCTGACGCCGGAGAAGCCGGTCTCGTCCACGGTCAGCTCGCAGCGCACGCCGCGCCCGTAGACCAGCAGCCCGTGGCCGGGCAGGCGCCGCACCACGGGTTCGGTGCGCGCGCCGACCAGGCTGTCGATCTGCGCGGCCTGCTCGTGGTCGCCGCTGCCGACGAACAGCCGCAGCATGTTGCGCAGCGCCTGCCCGCCGTCGGCGTGGTCGAGCTCGGCCAGCGGCATGTAGTTGAAGCTGAGCTGGCGGATCAGCCGCCAGGCGGTCTCGCCGGCGGCGTAGGGCTCGCGCGGCACGCTCGGCGCGTGCACCAGGCTCACGCCCTCGATCGGCACCGATTCCTGCATGGTCAGGTCGCTGACGCCGTTGCGCGGGATCAGCCGGGGCAGGTCGCGGTTGGTGACCCAGGCTTCCACCGACAGGTAGCGGATGTCGTCGGCGTAGGGCGCCTCGGCCTGGTCGACCAGCGAGACGAAGACCTCGGTGCCGATGTACGGCGTGCGCGTGCCGTACTTGCGCACGTTGGCAGACAGCGTGCGCCGCTCGCGCAGGATGGAGAAGTAGCGGCCGTAGTTGCCGGTGTCGCTGTGCAGGGTCTGGTACAGCGGGTTGAAGACCACCTCGTTCGAGGTCTGCGCCTTCTGGCCGAACACGCGCGACACCGAGAAGACCTCGTAGTCGAGCGGGCGGCTGCGGTCGGGCACCAGGTGGAAGGCGGTCAGCGCGCGGTTGATCTCGACGCGGTCGGTCCGCTTCGGGAACAGGTTGATGACGGGCGTGCAGAACAGCAGGAAGCGCCCGGCGTCGACGTGCGAGGTCAGGGTCTCGGGCAGGCGGTCGAGCAGCAGCACGATCTCCGCTTCCCTGCCGTCGATGGCCGACAGGCCGGCGCCGAGCTGCGTCAGCGCGAAGAAATAGAAGCGCTGGCGGCAGGTGAAATACTCCTGCAGCAGGTTGTGGCCGTGGAAGGTGTTCCACGGCACGGGCAGCAGGCTCTGGTCGGCGCGCAGCCCCTCGAAATCGACCGCGGCGCTGGACACCACGCGGCCCTCGCCGCGCGCCGCGCCGAACGCGCGCACCACCGAGGCGACGCTGCCGGCGTGGATCAGCTCGAACAGGTGCGAGGCGATGCGCTCGTCGCCGTTGATGTACAGCGGCAGGCGGTCGAGGCCGGCGATCTGCGAGAAGCGGATCTCGCCGACGGTGCGCAGGCGCAGCCGCAGCGCGCCGCGCAACTGCACGTGGGGCCGCAGGTGGCGCTCGGTGGGCGGCAGGTCGGGCGGGATCGCCGTGAGCTTGGCATCGACGATCTCGATCGGCCAGATGGTGACGTCGTGGCCGCTGCGGAACTCGCAGGCGGTCTGCTCGCCGGGCGGCACCGCCGAGCGCAGCACGCTGTGGCGCGGCACCTTGAAGCCCTTGCTGAAATTGCCTTCGCGCAGGCTCGGCCGCAGGCGCGCCACGCCCATCGACGGCGTGGGCGCCATGTAGTTGGGGTAGGTGACTTCGAGCAGGCGCTGGGTGAAACGCGGGAACTCGGCTTCGAGCTTGAGCTGGGTGCGCGCCGACATGAAGCAGAACGCCTCGATCAGGCGCTCCACGAACGGGTCGGCCACCTCGATGCCCTGCATGCCGAGCCAGCGCGCGATCTTCGGGTGCTGGGCGGCGAATTCGCCGGCCAGCTCCCGCATGTAGGTCAGCTCGCGGTTGTAGTGGTCGAGAAACTGCGGGTCCATGTCAACTGCCTGTGCGTGCGCCCGGATCGAGCGTCACTTTGTTCATTTCGATGTCGAAGGTGCTCTGGATGCGGAACTCCAGCGGATACGGCGACCACTGCATGAGGCCGCTGATCTCGAACACCAGCTTGTTGTAGCTGGCCGCGCCGGGATCGGTCGCGGGGCGGATCGCCACCGACTCGGGAATCAGCCGCGGCTCGAAATGGATGACCGCGGCGCGCAGCAGTTTTTCGAGCGATTCCCAGTTGCGGTCGCTCAGGTAGCTGCCGGACAGCGGCGGCACGCCGTAGTTGACGACGGACGCGGCCGCCGCCGGAAAGCGCGCCGCGTCGAGTTCGCCGTCGAGATTGGTGGTGTTGAGCAGCAGGCTCAGGTCGCGCCGGATGATCCTGCGCATGCCCTCGCCGTCCGGCGCATAGGCGTCGGGGCGCTCGCTGCGCTTGTTGGGCGCGTCGTCCTGCAGCCGGTCGAGCAGCGACGGCAGGTAGGCGGGCCGGTGCCAGTTGTCAGGCTGCCGCATCGCCGTTTCCGTGCGCGAAGCGGCAACTGCCGAGGTCGAGCAGGCCCCAGTCGCCCTGGTCGGTGCTCCAGGTCTTCTGCCCCAGCCCGATCACGCCGGTGTTGCCGACGTCCGTCCAGCTCGTCTCGCGCGCCAGCCGACACGGCGTCGGGCCCGCGTCGGAGCCGACGTAGCGGGTCGGCAGGTATCCCTTGAGGACCGTGGCGTCGCGCAGCACCGCGGTGGCCGGGCGCCACACCAGGTCGGTCAGCGTGCCGGCCGGCGTGAAGGTGAGCGACTGCATCTGCTCGAACGGAATCCAGCGGTAGCCGCCGGCCACCGCCATCTCGCAGACCGGGCCCAGGCGCGTGTCGCTTTCGGCCAGCCAGGCGAAGGCGCCCATCTCGGGGCTCTCGCCGGGGCTGGCGGGCGCCTGCTCCAGCGCGGCGCGGCGCAGCGTGTCGGCCGTCGCCACGTCGCCGGCGCCGAGCCGGGCGTTGGCCTGCAGCAGCGTCTCGACCCACGCCGGCGCCGGCGCGATGAAGCCGGGTGTGCGCCGGCCGGCGAACACCTCGATGCGGAACAGCTCGCTCTGGATCAGGCCGCGATGCAGCTGGGCGCGGGCTTCGCCGGCGGGCTCCAGCGTGGCCCAGGTCTGGAGCTGCTTGAGCGCGCGGTTCCATTCGCCGTCGATGCACAGCAGCTGGAACAGCAGCCAGCGTTCCTGCGTATCGGCCGGGCGCTTGCGCACCGCTTCGGCGGTGCGCCGCTGCAACTGGTCGAGCGACTGCGTGCGCAGCATGCCGGCGAGCGTGGCGGCGCTGACGGCATCGGCGGCGGCGGTGGAAACGGTCATGTCAAGGTTGTTCGTCATCGTGGGGTTCCGGTGAAGGGTTCGTGTGTGCCGACGGCGCGTCCGCTGGCGCCTGCGCGCCGGTGCCGGCGGCCTGCGTGTCGGCGTCGATGTCGGCGCCGGCGTCCGCGCCGATGTCGGCGCCTGTCTCGTCCGGCGCGTCCGTGTCGGTGCGCGCCACCAGCATGGGGAAATGGCTGTCCACGCTGATCAGGTGGTGCTCCTGGCGGGCCAGCAGCGCGGCCTGCGACAGCGCCCGGCCGGCCTTGCGGGCTGGCGCGAGCAGCGCCAGGATCTCGTGGCGGTCTTCCTCGGCGAACAGGTGGTCGGCGCGGAAGGTGTCCATCTCGCCGAGCACGGTGTCGATGTTCTGCTGGCTGCCCAGCAGGTCGCCCAGCAGCGAGCCGGTCTCGAAGCGGCCCCGCGCGTCGAGGAACGGGTCCTCCGGCAGCGGCACGGCGACCTGGGGACGCCCGATGGCCTTGAGCTCGTGCGCGTCGTGGTCGCGCTCGCGGTGGATCAGCGCGCGGCGGTACTCGGCGAGCAGGCCGGCCAGCGGGTCGGCATCGTCGTCGCTTTCCGGCAGCGCGCCCGGGCCGGCCAGCGGCTCCTCGTCGAAGATGAGCAGCGGCGCCGGCGCGCCCGCCGCCGCGTCGCGGTGCTGCATCGGGTCCGCCTGCGCGCCGGCCAGCGCGGCCAGGTCGCGGAAGTGGGCCGGCTCGCTGCGCGCCAGCGCGTTGCCGATGGCGATCAGGTCGGGCGGCGCGGGCGCGGCGTGGCCGTCCGGCGGCGGCGCTTCGCCGCCGGGCCGCGGAGCGTCGCTCCCGGCCGGGATGGGTTGGTGCGGCCCGGGATGCGCGTGCGCCGCCAGTTTCTCTCTCGACATCGTCAAAGGGTGGTATTTCGCCCGCCTCCATTTCATTTCCCGTTTCCGTTGCCAATGACGGCGCGGGGTGGGAAGGTGAAACGCGGAAGACGGAATAGCGTGTGATGCAAACCGGGGAGATGCTATGCCACGGGCCGATTTGTAGATATAGGAATTGTTCTAAATTTCGGCGGCGCGGCGAATCGCCGATGTGACCCGCGCGTCGATCCGTGCGCGCGATCACGGGCGGGAAATCCAGGCAGAACAAGGCAATGCGCGCCGCCACGCCAGGGAAGTCGCGGCGCGCTTGCGGCGTGGGCAATGCGACGCTTATTCCCGTCCGGTATCGTGAATGCAGAATGTGCCAGGTGGATTTCTTTTATTCCGCCTCATGACATTGCCGACACAATTGAATGAAAGATTGATACTAGTCTTATTGGCAATCGGCAATGATCGCCATTAATGTCTTATTTTTTTCGCACGGCGGATTTCCCGCCCGGCGCTGCCCGCATTCCCGCCTGCATCCCCGCCCGCATCCGGCCCGCTTCCGACTCGCATCCCGCGCGGACAACGGTGCCCCCGATGCGCCGCGCGGCGGATGCGCTCCCGCGCGCACGCCCCATCATTCACGGTCGAGACTATGACGATTTCACGACAGGCTTTGTTCGGCAAGCTCGGAAACTCGCTGTTCCGCAGCGTCGAATCCGCGACGACTTTCTGCAAACTGCGCGGCAACCCCTATGTCGAGCTGGTGCACTGGGTGCATCAACTGCTGCAGGCGCCCGACGGCGACCTGCAGCGCATCCTCCGGCATTGCGAGGTCGATGCCGACGCGCTCGACCAGGACATCCTGCGCGCGCTCGCCGCGCTGCCCGCCGGCGCGAGCTCGATCAGCGACTTCTCGCATCACATCGAGACCGCGATCGAGCGCGCCTGGGTGCTGGCCACGCTCGATTTCGGCGACCGCCGCATCCGCGGCGCGTGGCTGCTGGCGGCGCTGGTCAAGACGCCGGAGCTGCGGCGCGTGCTGCTGTCGGTCTCGCCGGCGTTCGGCAAGATTCCGCTCGACGGGCTGCGCGAGATGCTGCCGGCGTGGATCGACGGCTCGCCCGAGGCCGACGACGCGCCCTACGACAACAGCGATTTCTCCGCTGCGCTGCCGGGCGAGGCATCGTCCGCGCTGGCCGCGCCGGCCGGCGGCGCGCCGCTCGAGCAGTTCTGCTCCGACCTGACCGCGCGCGCCCGCGCCGGCGAGATCGACCCGGTGGTCGGCCGCGAGCTGGAGATCCGCACCATGATCGACGTGCTGCTGCGCCGCCGCCAGAACAACCCGCTGCTCACGGGCGAGGCGGGCGTGGGCAAGACCGCGGTGGTCGAAGGGCTGGCGCGCGCCATCGTCGACGGCGACGTGCCGCCCAAGCTGGCCGACGTGCGGCTGCTGAGCCTCGACGTCGGCGCGCTGCTGGCGGGCGCCAGCATGAAGGGCGAGTTCGAGGCGCGCCTCAAGGGCGTGATCGAGGCCGCGGCGAAGTCCGCGATGCCGGTGATCCTGTTCGTCGACGAGATCCACACGCTGATCGGCGCGGGCGGGCAGGCCGGCACCGGCGACGCCGCCAACCTGCTCAAGCCGGCGCTGGCGCGCGGCACCATCCGCACCATCGGCGCCACCACCTGGGCCGAGTACAAGCGCCATATCGAGAAGGACCCCGCGCTCACGCGCCGCTTTCAGGTGCTGCAGGTACCCGAGCCGGAAGAAGCGGCCGCCATCGACATGGTGCGCGGCCTCGTGCAGACCTTCTCCGGCCACCACGGCGTGGTGGTGCTGGACGAGGCGATCCGCGCGGCGGTGACGCTGTCGCATCGCTACATTCCCTCGCGCCAGTTGCCGGACAAGGCCATCAGCCTGCTCGACACCGCCTGCGCGCGCGTGGCGCTGTCCCAGCACGCGCCGCCGCGCGAGCTGCAGGACGTGCGCCAGCGCCTGCAGGCCGCCCGCGTCGAATGCGAGCTGCTCGACAGCGAGCGGCGCATCGGCATCGGCAACGACCAGGCGATGGCCGCCGTGGGGCGGCGCATCGCCGCGCTGGAAGCCGACGAGCGCGCGCTGGAGGCGGGCTGGCAGGCCCAGGCGGGCGCCGCCCAGGCGCTGCTGCGCGCGCGCGAGGCCGGCATGCCGCCGGCGGCGCTGGCCGAGCTGGAGCAGGCGCTGTCCGACCTGCAGCAGGAGTCGCCGCTGGTGTTTCCCGAGGTCGGCGAAGCCATCGTGGCGGAGATCGTCTCCGATTGGACCGGCATCCCGGTCGGCCGCATGGTGACGGACGAAGTGGCCGCCGTGCAGGTCCTGCCCGATACGCTCGCGGCCCGCGTGATCGGCCAGGGCGACGCCCTGCGCCAGATCGGCGAGCGCGTGCAGACCGCGCGCGCGGGCCTGACCGACCCCGGCAAGCCGCTGGGCGTGTTCCTGCTCGCCGGCCCGTCCGGCGTGGGCAAGACCGAGACCGCGCTGGCGCTGGCCGAGGCGCTGTACGGCGGCGAGCAGAACCTCATCACGATCAACATGAGCGAGTACCAGGAAGCCCACACCGTGTCCGGCCTCAAGGGCGCGCCGCCCGGATACGTCGGCTATGGCGAGGGCGGCGTGCTGACCGAGGCGGTGCGCCGGCGGCCCTATTCGGTGGTGCTGCTCGACGAAGTGGAGAAGGCCCACGGCGACGTGCACGAGATGTTCTTCCAGGTCTTCGACAAGGGCTACATGGAAGACGGCGACGGCCGCTACATCGACTTCCGCAACACCACCATCCTGCTCACCAGCAACGTCGGCTCCGACCTGAGCGCGAACCTGTGCGCCGACGAGGCGCTCGCGCCGGACCACGAAGGCCTGTGCGCGGCGCTCGGCCCGGCCTTGCTGACGGTGTTCCCGGCCGCCTTCCTCGGCCGCGTGACCGTGGTGCCGTACCGCCCGCTGGCGCAGGAAGCGCTGTCGCGCATCGTCGCGCTGCACCTCGACCGCGTGGTCAGGCGCATGGCCTCGAACCACGCGATCGGCCTGACCTACGCGCCGGCCGTGGTCGACTACATCACCGGCCGCTGCCTGGTGCAGGAGACCGGCGCGCGGCTGCTGATCGGCTTCATCGAGCAGCACGTGCTGCCGCGCCTCGCCGCGCAATGGCTCGGCGCGTTCTCGTCGAAGCGCGCGCTGCGGCGCATCGAGATCGACGTGGCCGACGCGCAGGCGGCGCCCGCCGAGGCGTTCGTCTTCCGCGTGTTCGACGGCGACGCGCAGTGAGTCCGGCGTGGCCAGGTTTGGGCACCGCAACGCGCCCGCGGCCGACGCCACGGTCCACGAGGCGGCGGTCGGGACGGGGCACGGCCCCGGTCGCGCGGCGCTGCAACGGCGGCGGCGGTCCCGGCCACGCCAGGCAGCCCGGGTACGCGCCCGGGCTGGCGCGCGGGGAAAGGGCGGCCGCATGCGCACGGTGATATCCGTCGCGCATTCGCTTCCCGCTTGCCTGATCCTGGCCGCGTCGCTGCTTGCCATGCCGGCGCAGGCCGGCGGCGTCGAGGACGCGCGCGCGGCATGCAGCGCCGGCTCGCAGGCCGGCATGCGCGATTGCCTCGCCGGCAAGGCGCGCGCGAGCGAGCACGCGCTGCGGCGAGCCGAGCGGCAGGCCGTGGCCGCGCTCGCCGCGTGGGACGAGGACGCCAGGTACGCCACCGCCGCCGCGCGCAAGCTCAAGGCATCCGGCGCGGTTTTCGCGCGCTACCGCGACGCGCAGTGCGAATTCGCCGCCGCGCTCGGCGGCGGCGGTGCCGGCAACACGCACGAGATACTCGGCCTCGCGTGCGTGGCCGAGATGAACGCGCGGCGCGCCGCGCAGATCGGCAGCGCCGTTGCCGACTTGCCGCCGCGGTAGGCGGAGGCCGGCGCGGGCACGGCACTAGCTACCGTGCCCGCACCGACGGCCTTCGCGCCGGCAGCCACGGCATGGGCAGTGGCAGGGCCCGCACGGCATCGCAATCCCGCCAATTCGTCACATCATCCACGGTTTTGCTGCACCACCCACGATTTGGTACTTGTCTTATTTCATGTGTCGGGACATTTACAGATACTAGCCACGTCCCATCCATTCATCGAAGTGACCACCATGAGGAAAGACGAAGGCAGCTTTCGTGCGCAAGCTGTGCAAATTGCGCAAGCTGTGCGGCCCCGCCGCACGATCGCGGCCGGCGCCATCGCGGTGCTCCTGTCGTCCGCATGCGGCTGGGCAGTGGCTGACAACATCGTCACCGCATTCGGGCGGGATCTCGCGTTCCCCGCGCTTGCCGCGCCGGGCACCGTGCTGGTCCGCGAGTCGGTGACGCCGCAGCAACTGTGCGGGGCGCCGACCTGCACGCTGGCACGGCCCTCGTTCTGGGTCCACGGCGGCGCCTATACCGCGGCCGGGCCGGTGGTCGACGTCGACGTGTCCGGCATCGGTCTGCAGGTGCTGCTCAACGGTGCTCCGCTCACCACGACCACCTTTGCGCCGGCAGTCACCATATCCAGTCCGCTCGAGGTGCAACTGGTGCGCACCGAGGCGACGATGTCGCAGGGGGATCTGGCTGGCGGCTGGCGCGCGAACCTGAACCTTTGCGCGACCGCGACCCCGGGCTATAGCGCCTGTTACAGCTACCAGCGCTTCGCCTCGATCCAGCTGGCCGGCAAGATCAAGCCCATCGCCGGCACCTGCCAGACGCCGAGCCAGACCATCACGCTGCCGCCCGCGCAGAAGCGCGCGTTCACGGGCGCGGGCAGCACCACCGGCGAGATCGGCTTCGAGGTCCGTCTGCTCAATTGCCCGCCCGGCTACAACCGCGTCGGCTACGCGCTCGATCCGGCCGGCGGCACGGTCGCCAACGCGCCCGGCGTGCTGCCCGCGGGCTCGGGTTCCAGCGCGGGCGGGGTCAATATCCGGCTCACGGACAGCGGCGGCACGCCGGTGACGTTCAAGCAGTCGGTGCAGGTCGGTGCCTACGACAAGGGCACGGGCGGATCGTATGCGATCCCGATGAAGGCAGCCTATTTCCAGACCGGCGATACGGTCACGCCGGGCACCATCACTGGCGCTGTTACCGTGCTGATCGACTACCAGTAGATTCCCCCGCGGGCCTCGTTCTCCGGCCGGCAGCGCCGGCAGGGCGGCGGATTGTGCCGGGTTAGAGTCGGCATAGCGCGGGTCCGCATCGGGGCGCGGCTAGTGGTGATGCTCCTGGTCGTCCTCGACGGGCAGGCTCACGCCGACGCCCATCCCGCCACCACCGCCGCCGCCGCCACCTCCTCCCATGCCGCCGCCGGACTTTCCCTCGCCGCCCTTGGCGCCGCCTTCGGCCTTGCCGCGCGCCGCGGACGGGCGGGCCGGGCCCTGCTTCGGAATCTGCAGGCTGGCCGGCACCGGCTCCAGGTCGAGCACCTGGCGGATGAAGTTGCGCAGCGAGACCACCAGCTCGTCGGTATGCGTCGGCCGGCCCGCGGCCAGCTCCGCGGCCGCCTTCGACGCCAGCAGGACCTGTTCCTCGGTGCCGAGCAGGATGATGTCGGACAAGGCCGCCTCGACCGCGTCGCGCATGCGCCGCGAGCGGTCGACGCTGGGCCATGCACCGGCGGCCGGCGCATCCGCCGCGATGGCGCCGGCCGCCTGTTCCGCGTCGGGGCTGTCCGCGCCCGCGCTCCGCCGGCGCAGGTCGCGCAGGTGCGTGGGATCGACCGCGAGATTGCCGGTGAAGGAGCCGCCCAGCGTCTTGTAGGCGGCGATGAGCGTGCGCAGGCGTTCGTTGATCTGCCGGTTCTCGCGCTCGCGGCGCTGCTGGATCGTCTGCATGACGACGAGGCGTATGCCGACGCCGATCAAGGTGATCAAGGCCAGCCCGAACAAGGTCGAAAGCAGGCCCTGCCAGGAACTGAAATCCAGGTTGCGCATGTGGCGGCTCCGAGAGCTGGGATGCCGAATCTTAGCGGATGGGCCGGTCGGGCTCCCGCGGCGCGCCGGCGGACCGCATCGGGATGCCGGGGGCTCGCGGCTCGTTCGCGCCGGAAGTCTTCGCCGCGCGCTGCGCCGGCAAAAAAAAAAGAGCCCCGCGCGGCGGGTACGCGCGCGGGGCTGGGCAGGACTGATGGTCGGGGGCGCCGTACCTCCTCTGGAGGCACGAGCGCATCTTACGCAACGGCCGCCGGTTCAAAACGCGGAGTAGCGCGGCCAATTCCGCTCAATCCCGGTTTTGTCCGCGTGGACGGACGCGCCGTCGCGTTTCAGGGCAGTTGGCCGGCCAGGAAGCGGGTGGGGATCTTGTCTGCCATTGGAAACATGGAGAAATAGGGCTGTGCCTCGGCCAGCACGCGCCGCACGCTCGGGCGGCTCACCAGCCGCTCGAAATAGGCGGCGAGGTTCGGGTGCGTGTCGGCGAACGGCTGCGCGATGCCCGCGTAGAACAGCGCTGGCGTGGCCGCGCAGTCGGCCAGCGAGAACTGTTCGCCGGCGGCCCAGGTGCGCTCCGCCATGTGCTTGTCGGCCACGCCGTAGGCGGTGCGCAGGCCGGCCAGCGCATCCGCCACGCCGCGCGGGTCGCGCTCGGTTTGCGGGCGCAGGCGGTCGCCGACGATCTTCTGCATCGGCAGGTGCACGTAGAGATCGAACAGGCGGTCCCACAGGCGCGCTTCGCGCCGGCCGTCGCCGTCGGCGGGCAGCAGCGGCCGCGGGCCGGGATAGTGGCGGTCGAGGTACTCGATGATGATGGTGCTCTCCGGCACCGTCTGCGCGCGCGCATCGTCGCGCAGCACCGGGAACTTGCCGACCGGCCACAGCGCCACGAAGGCGGCGCGGTTGGCCGCGTCGCCGAGGTCGACGACGCGGCCGGCGAACGGCGTGCCGTTCTCGTAGAGCGCGATCAGGACCTTGTGGCAGAACGATGACAGCGGATGGTAGTGCAGCGTCAGGGCCATGACATTTCCTCCTTGCCGTTCGGCGCAGCCGGGGCCTGGCGTGCGCCGTCACATCGCCTTCATGTCGCCTTCATGTCGCCGTCACGTCCCCATCACGTCGCCGCCATGCGCGGCGGGCGCGGCCGCGCGGCGACCGCGAAGGCGATCTGCACCAGCCCGGCGGCCAGCCCCAGCATCACGCCGATCTGCCAGGCCAGGGTGTAGGACCCGAGGGCATCATAGACCAGCCCGCCGCCGAAGGCGCCCACGAAGCTGCCGATCTGGTGGCTGAAGAACGCCACCCCGCCCAGCATCGCCTGCCAGCGCAGACCGAAGGTCTCGGCGATCCAGCCGGCCACCAGCGGCGCCACGCCCAGCCACAGGAAGCCCATCACGGCGGCGAAGACCAGCGTGCTGGCCGGCGTGGGCGGCGAGGTGAAATACCACGTCAGCGCCAGCGAGCGGATGGTGTAGATGGCGCCGAGCAGCAGCAGCTTGTTGACGCGCCCGCCGGCCCAGCCGAAGAACAGGCTGCCCAGCACGTTGAAGCCGCCGATCACGCCGAGCGCCTTGGCGCTGAGCATCGGGTCCATGCCGCAGATGTCGAGGTAGGAGGGCAGATGCGTGGTCAGGAACACCAGTTGCATGCCGCACACGAAATACGCCGCGCCCATGACCAGGAACGGCGTATGGTGCAGCGCGGTGCCCAGCGCCTCGCGCGCGTTCTGCTGCACGCCGCCCGGCGGCACCGGCAGCGGCAGGCGGTCGACGCGGCCGGCGAACCACGCCGCCGGCAGCATCACCAGCGCGAGCACCACGAAGGCCGCCAGCCCCACGCGCCAGCCGTAGGCTTGCGCCACCACCTGCCCGACCGGCGCGGCCACCAGCGCGCCCAGCGAACCGGCGCCCGAGACGATGCCCAGCACCGTGCTGCGCAGCGCCACCGGCACCGGGCGCGCGGCCACCGCCATCGCGAAGGCGCTGCCGGTGCAGGCCATCGACGCGCCGATGGCCACGCCGGCGCCGAGCGTGACGCCGACGATGCCCTGCGCGGTGGCCAGCATGACCAGCCCGAGCACGTACAGCAGCGAGCCCGCCATCATCAGCGGCCGGAAGCCCACGCGCGCCGCCCACGCGCCCGCGATCGGCTGCAGCAGTCCCCAGGCCAGGTTCTGCACCGCGATGGCGGCCGTGAAATCGGCAACCGAGATGCCGATGCCCCTGGTCAGCGGCGGCATGAAGATGCCCAGGCTCTGGCGCAGGCCCATCGCCAGGCTCAGCATGACGGAGGCGCCGAGCAGGATCGGCAGGACGGGACGGAGTTCGGACAGGCGGGAAGGCGCGGCGGTGCTCACGAGGAATTGTCTCTGTCTTTGTATTGTTCTTGTTGTTTTGTTTTTCTTCCGGTTTTCTTCCGGTACCGCGCGCCGCGCGGGCCGGAGGCTCAGGCGAGGGTAAGGCCGAACCGGAACGGAAGTCAATGCGCGGGCCGGCTCGGGGTTTTGCCCGGCGGCGCGCGGGCGGCCGGAACGCCTATGCTTGAGCGGACGCCTACTTTCCCGCCAGCCCATGCCGAATGTCCGCCGATCCGCCGTCCTGATGAGCCTGGCGCTGGCCACGCTGCTGGCCGGCTGCGTGACCCGTTACCGCGTCGAGGCCGGCACGCCCGCCGCGCGCGTGCGGCTCGTGACCAATACGGACGACAACACCACCTTCAGCGTGGTCGATGCCGGCAAGTGCCCGAAGCCGCCGCGGCCCGCATTGCTGGCGGCCACCGGCCACCAGGCGGCGGCCATCGGCAAGGAGGAAGACCTGAAGATGTGGGGCATCTCGCCGGAGCCGCCCGCGCGCACGCGCGAGCGCTGGCTGGTGGCCAGCCAGCGCATCTACCTGACGGCGGCGGCGACCTCGGCGGCGGACGACCAGCCTTACCGCTGCGCGATCGGCGTGTCGTTCGTGCCGCTGCCGGGCTGGCAGTACGAGCTGCGCTACCAGCGCAACGCGGCGGCCCGCAACTGCGCCGGCCAGGTGCTGCGGCTGCTGCGCGCGCCCTCGGGCGAGATCGTGGCCACGCCGGACCCCACGCAGCAGGTGTTCCGCGGCTTCGAGCCGGACGCGGTGTGCGCGTCGCCGTGAGGCGCGGCCCGCCGACTAGGGCTAGGGCCGCGCGGCCACCGGCGCCGCGGCCGGCGGCATGGCGCTCGCGTAGGGCGCGTCCGTGAGCGTGCGCAGGAAGGCCGTGATGTCGTCGATCTCCGCCTCGGTCAGCGCCGGCGTGGTGCCCGCGCGCCGGTTCATCGGCGTCGCGTTGACGTTGACGTTGCCGCGGTAGGCGGCGGGCACGTCGTCGAAGGGCTTGCCGCCGCGATACCACTTGCCGGGATCGGTCGAGCGCGTGTTGTAGAACGCCACCGCGTCGCGCAGCGTGGTGAACACGCCGTTGTGCATGAAGCTCTGGCGCACCGCCACGTTGCGCAGGCCGGGCGTGCGCAGGTAGCCGCACCATTGCGCCGGTTCGGGCCAGCGCAGGCGGCGCGCGGTGTCGCACAGGCCGTTGTCGAAATGCTTCGGGTCGCGGTTGGCGGGCAGCGCGCGGTTGCGCGGCACGGCGATGGCGTCGTAGCCGAAGTCGGTAAACAGCGAGCGCTCGGGCCGGCTGGCGGTGTCCGCGAGCGTGTGGCAGCTCATGCAGTTGCCCTTGTCCGGGTTCTTGAACAGCGCCAGGCCGCGCGTTTCCTGCGGCGACAGCGGCGCGCGCCGGCGCAGGTAGTCGTCGAAGCGCGAGCTGAACGGCGCCATCTCGTCGCTTTGCAGGTAGGCCTCCAGCGCGCGGCCCAGCGCCAGCATCATCTGCGCGGGATCGCGTTGCGCCGCGGGGCCGAACTGCGCGGCCAGCGCGGGCGCCAGTTCCGTGCTCCCGACCTTGCGCAGCAGGCGCGCCGGCGTGCCGTTGTTCATCTCCTCGGGGTCGAGCAGCGGGCCGCGTACCTGCTCGGCCAGCGTGTCGGCGCGGCCGTCGGCGAACAGGCCGCCGAACGGCGAGGCGTAGGGCGCGTCGTCGTCCTGGTAGAAGTGCCGGCGCGGGACGTAGCGCACGTACAGCAGCGAGGGCGCGTTGCGCAGGCTGAAGTGCCCGGGCCGGCTGCCCTGCGGCACGCGCGGCCCGGCCAGCGCGGCGGCCGAGAGCGTGGGCGCGAACGCGCGCGCGGGGTCGTGGCAGCCGGCGCAGGACAGGCCGCGCGGCTCGGACAGGCGCGTATCGAAGAAGATGCGCCTGCCGAGCGCGGCGAGCGCCGGGTCCGGGCGGAACACGGCGGCGGTCGGGTCGACCCTGGCGGCCACCTTGGGCGTGCCGTTGCCGATGATGTCGACCACCACCGATGGTGGCGCACCCGGCGTCAGCACGGTGTCCGCGGTGGGCGCGCCGGCCGCGAGGCCCGCGGCCAGGACGGCAGCGCCGGCGGCGAGCTGCCGCGCCGCCCGCGCGATGCGGATGCCGGCGGCCCGCGGCCCGGCGGGCCGGGCCGCGCAGGCGGCGGAAACCGGTGCCGTCACGGCGCCAGGAAGCCCGTCTTGTCGCAGGCCAGCGTGGTGCCGGTCTGCGCGCAGGTGGCCATGAGCTTGCCAGCCACGCTGTAGGCCTTGAAGGTCCAGCCGGTGGCGGGCGCCGGGCTGCGCTCCATCAGCAGGAAGCCGAAGCTGTTGTGATGGGTGATCTTGTCGATGGTGGTGCCCGGCGCGGGCACGGCGCCCGGCGTGAGCGGGTCGGGCAGGGCCACGTCCAGGTTGTCGCCGCCGTTGCCGGACACGATGGTGGCCGGGTGGTTCGAGGCGAAGCTGATGGCCTGGAAGTCATGCACGTGGCCGTGCAGCGCCACCTGGATGCCCGGCGGGTAGTAGGCCTGGGCGTTGAGGCTGCTCATCACCGACTGCAGCGCCAGGTTGCCCGGCGCCGGCGCGCTGCCCGCCACCGGCGCGAAGCCGAGCAACGGATGGTGGTTGGTGAACATGGTGTTGACCATGCCCGGCTTGCTGGCCAGCCAGCCCACGGTCTGGAACTGCTTCTGGTAGGCGATGAACTGCGGGTCGCTGGTCGGCAGCGCGGTCTTGCCGGCCTTGGCCGAGTCGAACACGATGACCTGCGAGTCGGTGCCCAGCGCCACCGTGTAGGGCTCGGAGTAGTTGGCGTTGCCGTCGTTGGCCGGGTCGTTGCACGAGCGGGCCTCGGTGTACGGGCGCGGGTCGAGGAAGCGGAACCAGCCCTGGCCGGCGCGCGCGCATTCCTCGTGGTTGCCGCGCACCACCACCCACGGCGCCCTGGCCATCAGCGCGGCGGCGGGCCTGAACAGGTCGGCCTGCCAGGTATCCCAGCCATAGCCCCACGGCGTGCCCTGGCAGCCGGCGATGTCCGGCGGGCACAGGTTCTCGCGGTAGTGGTAGTCGCCGATGTGCAGCACCAGGTCCGGGTTCATGGCGGCGGCGGTGGCCGCGAGCGTGGCGAACGGCCACACGGCGGTGTCGCTGCACGGCTGGTAGACGTTGTCGGCCTTCTTCAGGCGGCAGCCGGTATCGGCCAGCACCAGCACGCGCCGGGGACTGGCCTTGGGCAGCGGCAGGGCGCGCCCGGCCACGCTGGCGGCGGCGGCGGCGGCCGGCAGCGTGGTTTCGCACGCCGAGACCGGGAAATCCGAGGGTTTGGAGTCGGCCGGCGCGCTGGCGGTGGGGCGCAGCGGCATGGTGCCGGCGCCCACGCGCAGCGCCATGCGCTGCTGCACGCCGTCCACCGTCAGCAGCGGGCACACGGCGTTGGCGGGTGGGGCGTCGCCGGCGGCGGCCGGCGCCGCATAGCTGGTGATCACGCGGGCGATGGCCTGGTTGCTGTCGCCGATCTCGACCCACGCGGCCTGGATGTTGGCGGCGGCGCTGGCGGCGTCGCCGGCCGGAGCCGCAGGCGCGTCCGGCGCGGTGGGGACGGCGGCGGCGGCCGCGTCCGGGTTCTCGCTGCCGCAGCCGTACAGCGCGGCCGCCGTGGCCAGCACGGCCAGCATGGCGGCCATGCCGGGGCGCACGTGGTGCATGTTCTTGTGAGTGCCCATTCTTGTCTCCCTGTCAGTGGCGAGCGCGACTATAGGGAGGCGATGTTGCGTCGGGATGACGCTTGTGTGTCAGCGCGGCCGGCGGCTGTTCGTGCCGGCGCGGGCATGCTTGGGGGATTGCTCTGGCGATAGTTCTGGCGACGGCTTGGGCGACCGTTTGGGGGCTTGTCCCGGGGCCTGTTTGCGGCTCGCCTTGCCGGCCGCTTCATCGGCGCGCCCGCCCGCGTGCCTGCCGGCTTCGGCCGCGGCCAGCCGCAGCTCGCGCGGCAGCGCCGCCAGCGCGGCCTGGAAGAAACGCCGCTCGGCCGGGCGCAGCTTGCCCAGCAGCCCGGCCAGCCGCTCCACGGCGGCGAAGGCGGCCGGCGTGGCGCCATGCTCGAAGGTCTCGAACCAGCTCGCTTCGAGCAGCAGGTTGGCCAGTTGCAGGGCGCCGTAGCGCACGTGGCCGCCGTCGTGCTCTTCCAGCGCGAAGCCGGCCAGCGACGACCAGCTGATGAAGCCCTTGGCCCGCGCGAACGGCGCGTGGAACGGGCGCAGCGCATCCACCGCGTCGTCCAGCCGCAGCGGCCGCTGCGCGCGGAAGGCGGCGAGCGCGCCGCCGCCGTCCTGTTTGCAGTTGCCGCGCGCGATGCGCAGCAGGAAGATGATGTTCCACGCCGAGCCGCCGCCCACGCCGAAGCGGTCGCAGATCCATTCGGACAAGCCCTGCCAGCGCACCGCCTGGCGCTGCACCTGCCCGGCCGGCCACGCGCGTGCGGGGTCGATCAGTGCGTGGTTCCAGAACAGCCACAGGCACAGGCCGAGGTTGGCCGCGACGTGCTGCGCGGCGGGCGCCATGTTACGCAGGTTACAGCGCGCGGCCTTGGCGCCGGCGCGCCGTCCTCCTATGCTGCGCTTCGTAGCCCGGGCCCGGGCGTCATCCCCGACAAGAACACGACACCACGGAGAACATCTTGAAGCGACTTGCAATCCTCGCCGCGCTGGGCGCGGCGCTGGCCATGCCCGCGGCCCGGGCGGACGTGCTGTGCACCGTGATGGCCGACGCCGCCACCGGCAGGCTGCTGACGCAGGAAGGCGACTGCGGCACGCGCGTCACGCCGGCATCCACCTTCAAGCTGCCCATCAGCCTGATGGGGTTCGACGCGGGCCTGCTGGTCGACGCGCACGCCCCGGCCATGCCCTACCGCGCCGAATACGGCGACCGCAATCCCGCGCGCCGGGTCACGACCGATCCCGCGAGCTGGATGAAGAACTCCATCGTCTGGTATTCGCAGCAGGTCACGCGCCAGCTTGGCGAGACCCGCTTCCGGCGCTATGTCGACGCCTTCCAGTACGGCAACCGCGACGTCACCGGCAACCCGGGCCGGCATGACGGCCTGACCCATGCGTGGCTCGGCGCCTCGCTGCGGATTTCCCCGCTGGAGCAGGTCGCCTTCCTGCGCAAGGTGGTCCGGCGCGAACTGCCGGTCAGCGCGCGGGCGTACGACATGACCAGCCGCATCAGCGCGCTCGGCACGCTCGCCAACGGCTGGGCCGTGCACGGCAAGACCGGCACCGGCGCCCCGCGGCTGGCCGACGGCGGCGAGGACTGGGACCACGCCTATGGATGGTTCGTCGGCTGGGCGGAGAAGGATGGCCGCGGCGTGGTCTTCGCCCGCCTGATCCAGGACGCGAAGAAAGAGGCGGAGTATGCCGGCCCGCGCGCCCGGGCGGCCTTCATGAAGGAGCTGCCGGGCCGGCTCGACGCCGTCGCCGCGCTGCCGTAAAAGGCCGCCGCGCTCGACGCCGGCCCGTCTACCGCCCCAGCTGCCCCAGCACCATGCCGACCTCGGCCAGGCTGTTGTCGATCAGCCGTCCCATGTACGAGCTCATCTGCGGCATCACCAGCGCCATCATCAGGAAGCCGCCGGCCAGCGTGACCGGGAAGCCGACCGCGAAGATCGACAACTGCGGCGAGGCGCGGTTGAGGATGCCCATCGCCAGGTTGAGCGTGAGCAGCGCGGCGATCAGCGGCAGCGCCAGCAGCATGCCCGACGAGAACACGCTGGCGCCGGCCGCCGCCACCGCCGACCAGCCCTCGCCCGAGAGCGGCTGGGACGAGATCGGCAGGGTGGCGAAGCTGTCGGCGAGCGTGGCCAGCAGCATCAGGTGGCCGTCCATCGCCAGGAACATCAGGGTGGCGACCACGTTGAGGAAGCGGCCCAGCACCATCGTCTGGCCGCCCGAGGAGCGGTCGTAGAACGAGGCGAACGACAGGCCCATCTGCAGGCCGATGGTCTCGCCGGCGTACTGCACGGCGGCGAAGGCCAGCCGCATGGTGAAGCCCACCGCGAGGCCGATGCCGACCTCGTTGAGGATGATGAGGAAGCCTTCGAAGGAATACACCGGCGCCAGCGGCAGCTTGTCGATGGTGGGCGAGACGATCATCGCGATCAGCGCGGCCAGGGCGACCTTGGCGCGGCGCGGGATGGTGGACTCGCCGAACAGGGGCGCCGTGCTGAGCAGCGCCAGCAGCCGGAACAGCGGCCACAGGAACGCGGCGATCCAGGCGTAGAGCTGGGCGGAGGTGACGGACAGCACGGCGGGCGCGGTGTGAGGGCAGCGCGGGCGCTACGCCCGCATCAGTGCACCAGGGCGGGAATGCCCTGGAAGACTTCGCGCATGTAGTCGACGAAGGTGTTGATCATCCACGGGCCGGCCAGCACCATCGTGGCGAACAGGGCCAGCAGCTTGGGGATGAACGACAGCGTCATTTCGTTGATCTGGGTGGCGGCCTGGAACAGGCTGACCACCAGGCCGGCCACCAGCGCCACCAGCAGCAGCGGTGCTGCCAGCATCAGGGTCATCTTCATCGCCTGGGTGGCGATGCTCATTACGGTTTCCGGCGTCATGATGGAGCGGTCTCGGTGGGGACGCGGCGGGCGCGCCCCGTGTTCAGTTCAGGAAACTCTGCGCCAGCGAACCCAGCAGCAGTTGCCAGCCGTCCACCAGCACGAACAGCATCAGCTTGAACGGCAGCGAGATGGTGGCCGGCGGCACCATCATCATGCCCATCGCCATCAGCACGCTGGCGACCACCAGGTCGATGATGAGGAACGGGATGAAGACGGTGAAACCGATCTGGAACGCGGTCTTGAGCTCGCTGGTGACGAAGGCCGGCACCAGGATGCGCATCTGCACGTCCTCCGGGCCCTGCATCTCGGGCGCCTTGGCCATCTGCGCGAACAGCGCCAGGTCCTTCTCGCGGGTCTGCTTGAGCATGAAGGCCTTGAGCGGCACGGCGGCCTTCTCGGCGGCGTCCTCCAGGCTGATCTTGTTTTCGCTCAGCGGCTTGTAGGCGTCGGTGTAGACGCGGTCGAACACCGGCGACATGACGAAGAAGGTCAGGAACAGCGACAGCCCCACCAGCACCTGGTTGGGCGGCGAGGTGGCGGTGCCGAGCGCGTTGCGCAGCAGGCCCAGCACGATGATGATGCGGGTGAAGCCGGTCATCATCAGCATGGCCGCCGGCAGGAACGACAGCGAGGTCAACAGGACCAGCGTCTGGACCGACAGCGACCAGGTCTGGCTGCCGCCGGGGCCGGCCCGGCTGGTCAGCCCGGGCAGCGCCTGGGCCTGCGCCAGGGCGGGCAGCAGCACCAGCGCCAGGCAGGCGGCGGCCAGCGCGGCGGCGAAGGCCAGCCGCGAGGGCTGGCCGGCGCAGGCGCGCAGAGCCTGCAGGCGGCCTCGCAGCCGCTGCTGGAAAACGCGCCGCGAGGCGCCGGGCAGGAAATTCATGACTTCAGGTTGTGTTGCATGGCGCGCAGCAGCTTCTGGCCGAAGCTGCCGCTGCCCGCCGGATTGGCCGGGCCGCCGCGCTCCGGGTCCGGAGACTGGCCCGGCGCCCGCGCGGCCTGCGCGGGCAGGGTATGGAGCGTGCGGATCTCGCCGGCGCTGACGCCCAGCACCAGGCAGGTGTCGCCCACCTCCACCATCACCAGGCGCTGGCGCGGGCCGAGCGCGGTGCTGCCGACCACCTTCATGGTGCCGCCCTGGCCGTGGCGGACCAGGCCGGCGCGGCGCGCCAGCCAGGCCAGCAGCAGGATCAGGGCGATGACGGCGAACAGGCCGAGGCCGGCCTGGGCCATGCTGGCCGCGCCGCTGGGGCCGACGTGGCCCGCGGCGGCGCCGGTGCCGGCCGCGGGGGGATTGCCGGCGGCGGCGCTGGCTTGCGCCGCCGCCGGCGCAGCCTGCGCCAGCGCCAGGCCGGCGACGAGCCCGGCGGTGGCCATCCGGCGCAGGCTGGCGATCATCTGTTGAGCTTCCGGATGCGTTCGGACGGCGTGATGATGTCGGTCAGGCGGATGCCGAACTTGTCGTTGACCACCACCACTTCGCCCTGGGCGATCAGGTAGCCGTTGACCAGCACGTCCATCGGCTCGCCGGCCAGGCCGTCGAGTTCCACCACCGAACCCTGCGCGAGCTGCAGCAGGGTCTTGATGGGCACCTTGGTGCGGCCGAGCTCCACCGTGAGCTGCACGGGGATGTCGAGAATCATCTCGATATCGTTGTGGAAGCCGCTCGGCACCTCCTTTTCCAGCGGCTGGAAGACCTTGGAGGCGGCCGGCGTCGCGGCTGCGGTGGCGGCTGCGACTGCCGGTGCCGGCGCGGCAGCAGCGGCGAGATCCTCGGCGCTGGTCTGCTCGGCCAGGGCGCTGGCCCAGTCGTCCATCGGGTCGGCCGGCTTGTCGTCTTTGCCGTCAGTCATGGTCGGTTTCCTTGTTGGAATCGCTTTCTTGGTGATTGATCATCCGTTCTACCCGCAGCGCGTACTGGCCGTTCATGGTGCCGAAGCCGCACTGCATCACGGGCACGCCATCGACCTTGCCGAACACCTGCTCGGGCAGCTCGATGGGGAGTACATCGCCGGCGCGCAGCGACAGCACTTCGGCCACGGTGCTTTCCAGGTGGGCGAATTCGGCCACCAGTTCCACCTCGGCCGAGCGGATCTGCTGCGACAGCTGGGAAATCCAGCGCTTGTCCACTTCGACCTCGTCCTGCAGCGGGTTCATCAGCAGGTCGCGCACGGGCTCGATCATCGAGTACGGGAAGCAGACGTGAAGCTGGCCGCCCACGGCGCCCAGTTCGATATGGAATGCGGTCGTCACCACCACCTCGCTGAGCATGGCGATGTTGGCGAACTTGGTGTGCATCTCCGAGCGGACGTATTCCAGCTCGATCGGGTGCACCGCGTGCCAGGCGTTGCCGTAGCTGTTGAGCGCCAGGTCCAGCAGGCGCCGGATGATGCGCTGCTCGGTCTGGGTGAAGTCGCGCCCCTCGACGCGGGTGTGGAAGCGCCCGTCGCCGCCGAACAGGTTGTCGACCACCAGGAACACCAGGTTGGGGTCGAACACGAACAGCGCCGTGCCGCGCAGCGGCTTGAGGTGCACCAGGTTCAGGTTGGTCGGCACCGGCAGGTTGCGCACGAAGTCGCCGTACTTCTCGATGCGGATCGAGCCGACCGAGATGTCGGCGCCGCGGCGGATGAAGTTGAACAGCGCGGTGCGCAGCTGGCGGGCGAAACGCTCGTTGATGATCTCGAGCGTGTGCAGCCGGCCGCGCACGATGCGCTCCTGCGTGGCCAGGTTGTACGGGCGCACGCCGTCCTCGGAGACCGGCGCGGAAACCTCGGGCAGGTCGGCTTCGCCCGACACGCCTTTCAGCAATTCGTCTACTTCGTCCTGCGAGAGGAACTTGTCGTAGGCCATCTAGTGTCCTGCCCCGTGAGTGCCGTGATGAATGAAAGCGACCATGTGCCGATCAGCCCGCGCGCTGGCGTTGGCGCGCGTGCTGTTGTACGGGCAAGGCAGGCAGGGACGGATTCATGTCGGATTTGCTGGTGGGGCAGGGCACGTGCTTACTGCACCACGAAGGATGTGAATAGGACGTCCACGACCTGCTGAGCCGGCAGGTTGGGCGCGAACGGCTGGTTGACGGCGCGCTGGATTTCCTGCGCCAGGCGGCGCTTGCCTTCCACCGTCGCCAGGTCGGGCGGCTGCTTGGCCGACAGCAGCAGCAGGATCCGGCTACGGACTTCCGGCAGGTACTCGGTGATGCGTGTCTGATCCTTCGCGTCCGCCACCTTCAGCGACAGACCGGTGTGCAGGAAACGGTCGCCGTCTTCGCTCTTGAGATTGACGGTGAACGGCTCCAGCGGCACGAAGATCGGCGGCGGCACGACCGGAGCCGCCGGCACCGGCGGCTGGCGGTTGCTCAGGATGTTGCCCAGAAAAAAGCCCCCGGCACCCAGCGCCGCGACGATCACGACGCCGAGAACCAGCAGCAGTCGCCCGCGCTTGCTCTTGTTGCCGTCAGCCTGGGAAGAAGTGAGCGTAGTCGCCATGAGATGCCTGTATCGGAATGCCCTGCCATTCTTGGGTGAAGACAGGGCAAGCAAAGGGCCGAAAAAAAGGGTGAAACCCGCTCAGCTTGGCCATTTGAGCCAAGCGGGTGCGTCATCCGGATGATGCGGATGGTCTTACTGGGGGTTAACGAATGGCGTGCACGGAACTTGAGCCGGAATTGCGCCCGCGATGGGCCGGACGCCCGCCGCAGACCCGCGCCCCGGGCCGCGCGGCGGGCGGTGGCCGGTGGTGGCAGGGTGGTTGCAGGGTGGCGCCGTGGATGGCCGGCGCCACTCCGCGCGGCCGGCCGCGCGGCGGCCCGGCGCGCCCCGCGCTGCCGCGCCGGCCGGCTAACTGCTTGATTCCATTGGCGCTTGCGCGTCGGCCGGGCCGCCGAAGCTGTGCCGGTACTGCTGCGGCGAGACGCCGAGCCGGCGGCGGAACACCGCGCGCATGTGATGCGGATCGCGGAACCCGCATGCGTAGGCGACCGTCTTCAGCGGCACCGCGCTGCGCTCGAGCATGACGCGGGCGGCGTCCAGCCGGGCGCTTTCGACGAACTCGGCCGGGGTCGCGCGGGCGTCGCGCGCGAAGATGCGCGAGAAGTTGCGGCTGCTCATCCTGGCCACCGCCGCCAGCCGGTCGAGGGTGAGATCTTCGGTGAGGTGAGCCAGCACATACTGCTGGACCTGCGCCACCGGCGACGCCGCCTCCGCCAGCGGGGTCAGGTAGGGGCTGAACTGCGACTGGCCGCCGGCGCGGCGGATGAACACCACCAGCCGCTTGGCCACGTCGAGCGCCACTTCCTCGCCGTGGTCCTGCGCCAGCAGGTACAGCGACAGGTCGATGCCGGCGGTGACGCCAGCCGAGGTGTAGAGGCTGCCGTCCTGCGCGTAGATGCGGTTCGCCTCCACGCGGGCGGCCGGGCAGCGCGCGGCCAGCGCGGCCACGTCGTTCCAGTGGGTGGTCACGGTGCGCCCGTCGAGCAGCCCGGCGCCGGCCAGCAGGAAGGCGCCGTTGCAGATCGAGCCGAAGCGCGCGGCGCGCTGGCTGGCCTGGCGCAGCCACGCGTACAGCGCGGCGGGAAAGGCCCGCTCGGGCAGCGTGGGGCCGCCCGCCACCAGCAGCAGGCCGGGGACATCGGTGTCGGCGCCGGCGCTGGCGTCGATGTCGGCGAAATGCCGCTGGGGGTGCAGCACCATGCCGTTGGAGCAGGCCACCGGCCCGCGCTCGGTGCCGATCAGCCCGAGCTGGTAGCGGTCCCCGGGCAGCAGGAAGCGGTTGGCCTCGGCGAACACGTCGAGCGGGCCGCTGACGTCCAGCGCCTGCACGCCGGGAAAGACAAGGATGGCGACGGATCGGTTCATGGGCGGGCCGGATGGCGGGAGGCGATGGCCGCCATGTTAGCCGGGCGGCGCGGCCCGCGCTGGCGCGAAAACGCCGCCATTTGGCGCCAGGGCACCGCCGGAGGCGGTTCTGCCCGGGCCGCCCGCTCTCCATACTGGTTCCTGCCCGGCGCCGCACACGGCGCGCGCCACCTGACCCGGAGAGACCCCATGACAAAGACCGATGTTGCCGCCGCCGAACGTGTCGGCCCCGCCTTTTCCGTCGACGGCATGCTGCTGGCGCGCGACAAGACGCGCCAGGCCATCCGCGAGATCGCCGCCCGCGTGGCGCCCGGCATGGTCGAGGAAGACGCCGTGGCGATGGCCCGCTCGGTGCTGCTCGACGCCGGCCTCGCGCTGAGCTGGCACCCCACCCGCGTGCGCTTCGGCGGCAACACCATCAAGCCGATGAAGCAGGCCTCGGTGCCCGGCGTGGTGCTGCGGGAAAACGACCTTTTCTTCATCGACATCGCCCCGCGCGTGGACGCCTGGGAGGGCGACGGCGGCGCCAGCTTCACGGTCGGCCACGACGCCGAATACGCCCGCTGCGCGCGCGACGCCGAGGCGCTGTTCCACGACGTGCGCGCGGTCTGGCGCAAGGAAGGGCTGACCGGCTACGCGCTCTACGACCACGCCGACCGCACCGCGCGCAAGATGGGCTGGGAGCTGAATTTCGACCTGCCCGGCCACCGCGTCTCGGACTTCCCGCACGCCACCATCTACACCGGCTCGCTGGCCGACCTGGAAAGCTGCCCGCTGCCGATGCGCTGGATCCTGGAAATCCACCTGCGCGACCCGCGGCACCGCTTCGGCGCCTTCTTCGAGGACATGCTGCTGGACGACGCGCACTACGGCTGAACGGGCTCGCCGGGGCCTTTCCCGGGGGATTGCCCGAGCAATTTGGTCAAGGTCTTCTGTTGTGGGTTTCCGACGGGGCGGGAAGTCCAAGTCATTGTTTTTGCTGTGATTGTGTAATTCAACTCTTATATAAGATATAAGACATTTGACCGCGGGCGCACTTCACTCTACAATCACGGCACAACTAGGTCTTCCCAACCCCTATTACCCCGCAGGATCCCATGCTTGATACCTATCGCGCCCATGTAGCCGAACGCGCCGCGCTTGGCATTCCCCCTCTGCCGCTGACCGCGAAGCAAACTGCGGAGCTGATCGAACTCCTGAAGAACCCGCCCGCCGGCGAAGAGCAGGCCCTGGTCGAGCTGATCACCCACCGCGTGCCGGCCGGCGTGGACGATGCCGCCAAGGTCAAGGCCTCGTACCTGGCCGCCGTGGCGCTGGGCAAGGAAGCCTGCCCGCTGATCACGCGCGCGCGCGCCACCGAACTGCTGGGCACCATGCTGGGCGGCTACAACATCTCGCCGCTGATCGAGCTGCTGGACGACGCCGAAGTCGGCACCGTCGCCGCCGCCGCGCTCAAGAAGACCCTGCTGATGTTCGATGCCTTCCACGACGTCAAGGAAAAGGCCGACCAGGGCAACGCCAACGCCAAGTCCGTGCTGCAAAGCTGGGCCGACGCCGAATGGTTCACCAGCCGCCCGGAAGTGCCGCAAAGCCTGACCGTGACGGTGTTCAAGGTCTCGGGCGAAACCAATACCGACGACCTCTCGCCGGCCCCCGACGCCACCACCCGCCCGGACATTCCGCTGCACGCGCTGGCCATGCTGAAGAACGCGCGCCCCGGCATCGCCCCGGAAGAAGACGGCAAGCGCGGCCCGGTCAAGTTCATCGAATCGCTCAAGGAAAAGGGCAACCTGGTCGCCTACGTGGGCGACGTGGTCGGCACCGGCTCCAGCCGCAAGTCCGCCACCAACTCGGTGCTGTGGTTCACCGGCGAAGACATCCCGTTCGTGCCGAACAAGCGCTTCGGCGGCGTGTGCCTGGGCAGCAAGATCGCCCCGATCTTCTACAACACGATGGAAGACGCCGGCGCGCTGCCGATCGAGCTGGACGTGTCGCAGATGGAAATGGGCGACGTCATCGAACTGCGCCCCTATGACGGCAAGGCGCTGAAGAACGGCCAGGTCGTCGCCGAATTCCAGGTCAAGTCCGACGTGCTGTTCGACGAAGTGCGCGCCGGCGGCCGCATTCCGCTGATCGTCGGCCGCGGCCTGACCGCCAAGGCGCGCGAAGCGCTCGGCCTGGCCCCGTCCACGCTGTTCCGCCTGCCGCAGAACCCGACCGACACCGGCCGCGGCTACACGCTGGCCCAGAAGATGGTCGGCCGCGCCTGCGGCCTGCCCGAAGGCAAGGGCGTGCGCCCGGGCACCTACTGCGAACCGAAGATGACCTCGGTCGGCTCGCAGGACACCACCGGCCCGATGACCCGCGACGAGCTGAAGGACCTGGCCTGCCTGGGCTTCTCGGCCGACCTGGTGATGCAGTCGTTCTGCCACACCGCCGCGTATCCGAAGCCCGTGGACGTCAAGACCCACCACACGCTGCCGCAGTTCATCAGCACCCGTGGCGGCATCTCGCTGCGCCCCGGCGACGGCGTGATCCACTCGTGGCTGAACCGCATGCTGCTGCCCGACACCGTCGGCACCGGCGGCGACTCGCACACCCGCTTCC